>Ga0126383_10002197_pt1 | contig 12556 bp, 14 predicted proteins | sample PanSoiMetPlot_35_FD_96882 | JGI IMG/M metagenome (GOLD analysis project Ga0126383, IMG submission 96882) | Tropical forest soil microbial communities from Panama - MetaG Plot_35 | ecosystem: Environmental > Terrestrial > Soil > Tropical forest > Bulk soil | place: Panama | collected 2016-02-17
CCGAGGGCCGGAGCAGCCCCGAGATGGCGCGAAGCGAGGTCGTCTTTCCCGCGCCATTGGCTCCCAGGAGCGCCACGATCTGGCCCTCCGGAATCTTCATGGTCACGCCTTTGAGGGCTTTGATCTGACCGTATCCGACCTCGACAGATTCCAGGCTAAGCATGGACCGCGGCCTCGCCGAGATACGCCTCGATCACTGCGGGATGATTGAGGATCTCTGCGGGGCTCCCGCGTGCGATATTCCGACCGAAATCGAGTACCGTGATCTCGTCGCAGACCGCCCGGACGAGCGACATGTCGTGCTCGACGACGACAACCGTCACGCCGATTTTGCGGTTGATGAGCCGGATGATCTCCGCGAGCTCGCTTGTCTCTTCCTCATTGCATCCGGCGACGGGCTCATCGAGCAGGAGCAGCTTTGGCTCCGAGGCCAGGGCCCGGGCCAGTTCGACGCGCTTCTGGTGACCGAAGGGCAGATGCATCACCCGTTCATGCAGGACATCGGCAATTCCGAACATCTCCGCCATGCTTCCCGCCCGCGCTCGCATGGCCCGCTCTCGCCGGCGCCCCGCCGGGAGGGAGAGCATCGCCGCCACCGGATTACCCTTGTGGCAGTGCATACCGATCAGAATATTGTCGAGGGTGGATCGCGTTCGGAAGAGGTTGATGTTCTGGAACGTCCGGGCGATGCCGAGCGAGACGACGTCGTGCGGGCCGAGGGGGCCGAGATCTGTCCCCTGGAAACTGACCGCGCCGGCGCTGTAGCGCTGAAACCGGCTCACGCAGTTGAACAGCGTGGTCTTCCCCGCTCCGTTCGGCCCGATGAGGCCATAGATCGACCCCTCGGGGACGTGCACATCCACTGCTGCCAGGGCTTTCAAGCCCCCGAAGTTGACCTCCACGCCTCGGATGCTCAGCGATTCCATTGGCTTCCCCGGCCGGCCGTGACCGGCGCGATGGCCGCCGGTGTTCGCCCCTGCACCGCGCCGAGCGCAGACCGAAAGAGGCGGACCAGCACACCGGCCACGCCGTCGGGCGCGAAGCGCAGCACGACAATGAGGGCGACGCCGTTGAGGATGTAGGCGAAGTCCTGAAGCGTGCCGAGGTAGTAAGGCACAAGGACGACGAACGCTGCGCCGATCGCGGAGCCGAGCAGCGATGCTTGGCCTCCGACGACGACCGCAGTGAGGAAGTCGACCGAGAGCCACGCGTTGCCGAACGTCTCCGCAGACACGTACCGGTTGTGGTGCGCGAAAAGGGCACCTCCCACGCCGACAATGGCGGCACTGATGGCAAAGGAGACGGTCTTGTAGAGCCGGAGGTTGATCCCCATCGCCTCCGCGGCGCGCTCGGAATCGCGCATCGCAATGAAGGCCCGGCCGACGGCCGAACGGACGATGCTCCACGAGGCCAGCATGACCAGCCCCATCGCCAGGAGCCCGATGTAGTAGAAACCGACGTCCCCGATCGGCGTGCCGAAGAGCGTGTTCTTCCCGAGGGTGATGCCTTCGCGTCCCTCGAAAACCGGCCAGTTGTTGAGGATGGCGCCGATGGCGAGCGCAAACCCCAGTGTCGCGATCGCGAGGAAGGCCCCACCCAGGCGGAGACAGACGATGCCCAGGCCGAACCCAATGATCCCGCTCAGCAGGGCGCCGGCGACGACGCCGGGAACCACCGAGGTCCCGAGATACTTCGCCATCAGCGCGGTCGTGTACGCACCCACCGCAAAGAATCCGCCGTGTCCAACCGTGACGAGGCCCGTGTACCCCGTCAAAAGATTGACGCCAACTGCGGCGATCACATAGGTGAAGGTGAAGGAGAGCAGGCTTGCATAGAAGCTTGGGATGATGCCGGGAAGCAGCGCGAGGCCCGCGAACGCTAGCAGGGTGAGAAGAATCTGCCAGGCGCGCTCGGACATGTCAGATCTCGCGGCGCGCCCGGCCGCCGAAGAGGCCGCGGGGCTTGAACGCCAGCACGAGCACGATCAGCACGAAGGCGATGGTGACCTTGTACTGCGCACCTAAATAGCCGCCCGCTAGATTCTCGGCAACGCCGATGATCAGGGAGCCGATAACCGCTCCCGGTAGGGAATAGAGACCTCCGAACACGGCCCCGACGTAGCCCTTCACCAACACCGTGTCCATCATCTGTGTGCTGACATAGACGAGCGGGGCGAGCAGGATCCCGCTAATGGCGGCGAGGATGCCGCCCACCGCCCAGGTGAGGAGAACGACCCGGCGGACAGGAATACCCATGAGTTGCGCGGCTACCGGGTCCTCTGTGATGGCGCGCATTGCGATCCCGCGCTTCGTGAAGCGGAAGAAGAGGTACAGCAGTGCCCCGACGATCGCGGCAACCAGCATGTTGAAGAGATGCGCCTGGCTGATCATCGTTCCGGCCACGGAGACGGGCGCGGTCGGGAATAGCGCCGGGAACGACTTCGTGTCGCGGCCCCAGATCCAGCCCGCCACGCCGTGCAGGATGTAGAAGACACCGAGCGTAGCCGTGAAGAGGGTGAGCCAGTCGGCTTGGGCAATTGGTCTCATGATGAGCCGCTCGACCGCCGCCGCCAGTAGCACGACCGCGACGATGGTGACGGCCGTCGCACTCAGCAGGCTGACGCGGAACGTACCGAGCACCGTCAGCGCCACGAAGGCGCCGATCATGCTGAAGTCGCCCTGGGCGAGATTGATGGTGCGCGTGTTACGGAAGATGAGCACGATGCCGATGGCCGTCAGGGCGTAAAGGCTCCCCGTGGCGAGCCCGCTGACGATCTGCTGGGCCAGCATCGCGACGCCCTCTAGCCGGCGCGGGCGGGCCGCAGAATTGAACGACCGCGGAGAACGCGCAAGCCGCGTCCCTCCGCGGAGCACGCGGCCACGCGCTGGGCGCGCTCGAGCTTGACCAGACGCCGCATCCGACCGAAGTCGCCGGAGACCGCCTGCGGGCTCGCGAGCTTCGGCACGGCGCGAAGAATTAGCCGATGGACTGTATGCCGCCGGGCGCCGTCAGCGATCGAATAGAAAACGAAAGGGCCCTCACGACGTGTGGCCAGGAGACCACTGCGCCTGAGCTGCCCCAGGTGGCGCGAGATCTGATACTGCGGAAGGCGGAGGATCGCCACGAATTCGCACACGCACAGATCCGGCGTCTTGGCCAGCAGGGCCAGGATTCGGAGCCGTGTCTCGTCCGCCAGGAGCCGGAGGAATCGCGCTCCACTCGCCACCGACGAACCATATGCGGCGTCGAGCATACCCATTTGCGGGTGGGAGCATATGAGCGCGGGCAGCCCCTGTCAACGCCCCCTTCGGCCACTACTGACGCGCCGCGCTAGTCTGCGTGAGCCTCGGGGAGGAGTTGCGCGCGGGCGCACGGCCGTAGTATATGTCCCTCGCACATTCAATCGGGAGGCGACGAATGCCGATATCGATGCCGGAGTTCGAAGCGCTTGTGACCAGCAAGCCCGAGGGCACGTCGCTCGCAGACGTCCTCGGCGTGGCGACTGTCTTTTGGAGCGGGAGCCTCACCGAGTGGATCTATCTCGTGCCCGACGTCATCGGCAAGCCCTCCGCCATCGTCCCCGCTGCCCTCAAGAACCGCTTCGCGAGCTGAGCTCCGGCCCTTGGAAGCGCGGCGCTTCTCTCTCGCTCGGCGGCTGACCGCCGAAGGCGCAGGCACGTGCCTGCTGCTCGCAACGGTGGTTGGCTCGGGCATCATGGGCGAGCGACTCGCGGGTGGCAATGTCGCCATTGCCCTCCTCGCGAATACGATCGCGACGGGCGCGGCGCTCGTGGCGCTCATCCTGACCTTCGGGCCGATCTCTGGGGCGCACTTCAATCCGGCAGTCACGCTTGCGGATGCCTCTCAACGTGGCCTGCCGTGGGCTGATGTCCCCTTGTATATCGTGGCCCAGGTCATCGGGGCCTTCGCGGGCGTCGCCGCCGCCCATCTGATGTTCGAGGAGCCTGTGTTCTTCGCCTCCCGCCATGCCCGCTCGGGTCCCGCCCAGGCCTTCAGCGAGTTCGTGGCGACCTTCGGTCTGCTCGCGGTGATCTGGGGATGTGCCCGGCTGCGCTCGGCGGCCGTACCCTTCGCCGTCGCCTCATACATCACGGCAGCGTACTGGTTCACCGCCTCGACCTCGTTCGCGAATCCCGCCGTGACGCTCGCACGCTCGGCGAGCGACACCTTCGCCGGCATCCGGCCTGCCGACGCACCGGCCTTCATCTTGGCCCAGTTGCTCGGTGCGGCAGCAGCCACGGGCCTCTTCCGCTGGCTGATTCCCACTCTGCCCGAGGTCGCCCCGACGGTGGTGGTACCTCACGTGGCCTCGGCGGAAGACCTCGGACCCGGTTCCTAGATCTCGACAACCATCCCGTCGTACGCGGTTTCTTCTGGAACGTCGTCTGCGTGCGCGAGCATCTCGCCGCTCATGTGCGTCAGGATGACCCGCTTCGCGCCGAAATCCTTGAGGTGCGCCGTAACCTCAGGATAGTTGAGATGCCACTTGATGGGCTTCGCGTAGTAGTAACACTCAGCGATGACGAGGTCCGCTCCCCGCCCCATCTCCATCATCTCGGCTGTCCATTCGCTGTCGCCAGTGTAGGCGATCACCTTGTCCCCGACCTCTACCCGTAGGGAGGTCGGATTCGTCTGCCAGGTGTGCTTGGCCGCGTATGGCGTCACACTGAGGCGACCCACCGCATTCCGCCTCCCTGCCTCCAATTCAACGTAGTCGAGTGGAAATTTCGGGACCATCGCCTCCGAACCGGGGAAGAGGGCATCCATGATCGCGCCCATCCTGGCCCGAAGATCCCGAGGCCCGGCGATGATGAGCGGCCGATTCCGCTTCGCCGCGAGCATGGCATCCACGAGCATGAACGGCACACCGGCGCAGTGATCGCCGTGCAGGTGCGTGAGGAGGACCGCGTCGATGCTGTTGTGCTCGATCCCCTGCTGCTGAAGCGCGATGAGCGACGAAGTCCCGAAGTCGATGGCGAAGCGCATCCCGGCGCCGTCGACGAGAATGCACGTCTGGAAACGGCCGCCGCTACCGAACGAGTCGCCCGACCCCACGAACCGCACGCTGACGGTCACTGGAGATCGTTCCTTCTCAGCGGCCCGGCCGATCCACGATCAGATGACGCCGTTTCGCCGCAGGGCGGCCAGAGCCTCGGCGTCCAGTCCCAGGCGCTCGCGGAGCACGTCGTCGGTGTCCGCTCCCAACTGCGGCGGGGGGCGCCGGTAGCTGACAGGCGTACGAGAGAGCTTGAGGGGGCTGCCGATCAGCGGTACGCACCCGCCTTGGGCGCCCGGATACTCCATGCTGATCTTCATCCCTCGATGCGCCACCTGAGGGTCGGCAAAGACCTGATCGACCGTGTTGACGGGACCGCCGGGCACACCGTGCTTCTCCATGGCCTCGATCCAGTGGGCTGTCGGCTGCCGGCTCGTGACCTCAGAGATCAGGGACACGAGCTCGTCGCGATTCTTCACGCGCGCAGCATTGGTGGCGAAACGTGCATCATCCGCCAGCGGCTCGAGCCCGGCAAGCCTGCAGAAACGCCGGAAGTGCTGGTCATTTCCAGCCCCGAGAATGAGGAAGCCGTCTTTGGATGGGAACACCTGGTACGGCACCGTGTTGGGATGCGCCGTCCCCAGCCGCTGCGGCACGGCGCCCGAGAGCAGGTAGTTGAGCCCGACGTTGTAGAGCCAGCCCACGCCCACGTCGAGCAAGCCCAGGTCGATGTGCTGCCCTTCGCCGTGCAACTGTCGGTGGCGGAGCGCCGAAAGGATGCCGACGGCCGCGTAAAGCCCAGTCAGGACATCCGTCACGGCAATCGGCACCTTCACGGGTGGCCGATCAGGCTCGCCCGTCACGCTCATGAGCCCGCCAGCACCCTGGACCAGGAGGTCGTAGCCCGGGCGGGAGGCGTACGGGCCCGTTTGCCCGAAGCCTGTGATCGAGCAGTACACGAGCTGCGGAAAGTCGTCCCGAAGCTGGTCGTAGCCCAACCCGTATTCGGCCAAGTTCCCAAGCTTGAAGTTCTCGATCAGCACGTCCGAGTCCGCCAGCAAGCGTCGGATCAGCGCGGCGCCCTCGGGCTTCGTGAGATCAACCGTCACCGACCGCTTGTTTCGGTTGGTGCTCAGGTAATAGCCGCTCTCGCTGGTCTCGCACCCCTCGGTGTTCCGCACGAAAGGAGGGCCCCACGTTCGTGTCTCATCTCCGACGCCAGGTCGCTCGATCTTGACGACGTCGGCGCCAAGGTCCCCCAGCACCTGGGTGCACGATGGCCCCGCGAGCACACGGCTTACATCGAGCACGCGGATGCCGTCGAGCGGGCCAGGGATCGTCACCGAGTATCTCCCGATGCCGCGGTCATAGGCCGAGTAGGCGCTGCGCGTTGGTCAGCAGCACCTTTTGCCGAACTTCAGGCTTGAAGTCTACGCTCTCGAAGTCCCGAAGCCAGCGTTCGGGTCCGAAGAATGGATAGTCGGAACCGAACAACACCCGGTCCTGAAGCGCCGAATTGGCGAACCGGACGAGGCTCGGAGGAAAGTGGCGCGGCGACCAGCCCGAGAGGTCGAGATAAACGTTGGTCTTGTGCAATGCGATCGCCAGCATTTCCTCCTGCCACGGCCACGCCGGATGCGCTGCGATGATCGTAAAGCCGGGAAAGTCTGCAGCTACGTCGTCAAGATGCAGGGGCTGCGCATACTTCAAGTGAAAGCCGTCGCCACCGCGGACGCCGGCTCCCAGGGCTGTCGTGCCAACGTGAAAGACCGCAGGAATGCCGAGGGCGGCGCAGGTCTCCCACAATGGGTAAAACTGCCGGTCATTCGGGTAGAAGCGCTGGGCGATCGGCTGGAACTTGACGCCTCGGAGCCCGAGCGTACGCACGGCTCGCTCGAGCTCGGCGATCGCGAGCCGGCCCTTCCACGGGTCCACGCTGGCGAACCCGAGGAAGGTGTCCGGATGATCGCGGACGAGCTTCGCCACGAAGTCGTTCGACACGCCGGGGAGGCCCGTGGCCGTCTCCGCGTCCCATGCGAACACCACGGCGAGGACGTCCAACTTCCGATAGAGATCCGCCATCGCCGCAGCGGAAACCGGCTCGACCTCGCTCCGCAGGTACGTGAAGGCATGGCGGTGGAACTCCGTGCCCGCGTCTACGATGTATTCGCGGGTGCCAGGATGCACATGCATATCGATGGCTCTGGGCATCGGCCTGGTGATTCTGGTCCAGCAGTGGGACGCGCGTCAAGCACCGCCTCGGATGCCATGGCCAACCTGCGCGGCGCAGACGGGAAACGTAGTGATGCGCGCCAAGCCCAGATCCTAATCAATGGGGCATGCAGAGGTCACAGCTTACTCACTGATGGATTCACATCGGGGTGACCCGTGCGACGACGGCAGACGACCTTAGCGGGAGAGCAGGCGGACCCTAGCGTGCCCTCAACCACTCGGTGAGCCGAGCTTCAATCTGGTCGCGCACCTTGCGGAATGTGCCAACCCGTTCCTCTTCGCTGCCGGTCGCCCGCGAGGGATCTTCGAAGGACCAGTGGAGGCGCTTCTGCACACCCGACACGAACGGGCACCGCTCGTTGGCGTCATCGCAGACCGTGATCAGACAGTCCCACGGCTGCCTTTGCATGAGTTCGGTGTAGAGCTTGGAGGTATGTTCGCTGATGTCGATCCCGCGCTCGGCCATGACGCGGATCGCGAGTGGGTTGACGACCGTCCGTTCCGTCCCGGCGCTCTGGACTTCGAAGCAGTCCCCGGCCATGGCGCGCAGAAAACCCTCGGCCATCTGGCTACGGGCAGAATTGTGCGTGCAGATGAACAGCACGCGCTCCTTGTTCACGCGGCCCTCCCCAAACAGTGTCGCTTCGGGGTCGAGGAGAAGCATAAGCCTACGGGCGACATCATGCACGACCGCAATCGAAATGTGATATTTCAAACGGGCGCGGCGTCTGCGCTCCTATCGCCGAGTCCGTGAACCCCCTCGGTCCCCTAGCGCCTCCCGTCCCCGTCAGATGGTATCGGAACCGCGTTCGGGTTTGGACGGCTTGACGTAGAGTACATGGCACTGCGACAACTTGGCGACTTCGGCAATGGAACTCCCGATCAGGCGGTTGAAGACACCAGGTGGTCGCATGCCGAGCACGATCAGGTTTGCGAGTTCTGCTCGTGCGGTACTCGCGATGCAATCTGCCGACGGACCTACTCGAACGATTGGCCTGGCACAGATGCCTCGCTTCGAGCATCCTTCGACATACCGCTTCATTGCTTCATCGGCGGCGCGGCATGCGTCGTCGTAAAGTCGCAGGGCAACACGGGGCGCTTCGACCTGAGCGTACTCAGCTTCACGACTTGCCACATATAGGACAGGAAACTCGGCACGTCCGGCCCGTTGTACGAGCTCGATCGCCACTTCCCACGCCGCGGCACTGTCTGCCGAGAGGTCCGTCACAAGCAAGACTCGATCGAGCATGCATCACCTCAGGGCGAGAGAGAGGCAGTCTCAGTGGAGCCAGCCCCTCTCCGGCTCGCCGTCACTCGTTCTCGCCGAACTTCGCGATGTCCTCCGGCAATGCCTCCTGGGTCGTGACGACGTCCTTGCCCTGGACCATCGTCCGAATGTGCTCGACTACCTCAGGATTGGCCAGCGTCATCACGTCGCCGATGTCTCGGCGGTTCGAAATGGCCGCGAGCACGCGGCGCATGATCTTGCCCGAGCGGGTCTTGGGCATGTCCGGCACGATGTACACGTGCTGAGGGCGCGCGATCTTGCCGATGAGCTCCTCGTTCGCCCTGATCACGCGATCGACGATACCTTGGCTCTGCGACACGCCCGGCTTCAGCGCAACGTACACCTGTGGCACGCGCCCCTTCACCTCGTCCTGCACCGGGACGACGGCCGCTTCCGCGACCTCGGCCACCGTCAGGCACGCCGACTCGATCTCCTTCGTGCCGAGCCGGTGGCCCGCGACATTGATCACGTCGTCGATACGTCCGAGAATGCGATAGTAGCCATCAGCCGCCTGCACGGCACCGTCACCGCAGAGGAAGGGCCACTCGCGCCAATCCTTGCTCTTCGGCTTCTTGTTGTACTTGGCGTAGTACGTCTGGACGTAGCGGTCAGGATCTCCCCAAATCGTCTGCATCAGGCCCGGCCATGGGTTGCGGACGCAGATGTTACCGGCCTTGCCGGAGCCCTTACGGACTTCCTCGCCGTTCTCATCGTAGACGACCAGATGGATGCCCGGCGCGCCGGGTCCGCAGCTCCCCGGCTTCATCGCATGAATCGCCGGCACCGTCGTTCCAAGAAATCCCCCCGTCTCCGTGAGCCACCACGTGTCCGTGATCACCGCCTCACGCTTGCCGACCTCGTCGTAGTACCAGCGCCACGCCTCAGGCTCGATCGGCTCGCCCACGGTCGTCATGGACTTGAAGTGATAGTGGTACTTGCGTGGCTCCTGCGGGCCGAGCTTGCGCAGCATACGAATTGCCGTCGGCGCCGTGTGGAAGATGTTGACGCCGAGGCGCTCGGCGATCCGCCAGGGCCTCCCGGCGTCCGGAAACGTCGGCACGCCCTCGTAGAGCACGCTCGTTGCTCCAGTCGAGAGCGGCCCATAGACGATATACGAGTGCCCCGTGATCCACCCGATGTCTGCCATGCACCAGTAGGTGTCCTCGGGATGGATGTCGAGGATCCACCGCGACGTCCCGGTCACGTAAGCGAGATACCCACCGATGCTGTGTTGCGCGCCCTTGGGCTTGCCCGTCGTGCCGCTCGAATACATCAAGAACAGCGCCCCCTCGGCGGGCAGGGCCAGCGGCTCGACGCGCTGGCGCTTATGCTCGGTGAGGAGCTCATTGATGAAAAAGTCCCGCCCCTCGACCATCGGGGTCTTGGCCGAATACCGCCCGGGGTATCGCTGCCAGACAAGCACCTTGTCGACCGGCTGGCCGAGCGCCTGTGCCGCGGTGACGGCAACGTCGGCATTCGTCTTGTGATCGATAAGCGAGCCGTTCCGCCAGTACGCATCCATGGTGATCAGAATGCGGCTGCCCGAATCGTGAATGCGCGAGGCGCAAGACTGGCCGCTGAACCCACCAAACACCTGCGAGTGAATGATGCCGAGGCGCGCGCATGCCAGCATCGTGATCGGCAGCTCAGCGACCATCGGCATGTGAAGCGTGACCCGATCGCCCGTCTTGAGCCCCAGGCTCCGGAACAACGACGCGAGCTCGTTCACCCGAGTATAGAGTTCCTGATAGGTGATCGTGTTATCCGGCTCGTCCTCGGGTTCCGGGACGAAGATCAGCGCGGCTTTGTTCCGGTGCTTGTCGAGATGGCGATCCACACAGTTGTACGAGGCATTGAGCTTACCGCCGACGAACCACTTCCAGAATGGTGGCTTGCTGGTATCGAGGATGGTGCGGTAGGGCTTGGCCCACGTCAGCATGTCAGCATAGGCCTTGAAACATCCTAGGAAGTTCTTGAGCGAGAACTTCTCCAGAACGCGCGGGTCTTTCATGTTCGCCTGTGCCTTGAAGCTCGCTGGCGGGTAGTAGCACTTCTCCTCCTTCCAGTGGACGGCGATCTGGGCTTCGCTCACCTCGGTGAGTTCGCTCGCCTTGGTCGCCTTAGTCGCCTTGGTGGTCTTCCCTTTGGTGGTCTTTCCCTTGGTGGTGGTCTTGGCCATGTGGGTTACCTCCGCTGGCACCCTGTCGCCATGCAAGTCAAGGCGGCTCGCTTTCCCGGTTGTCTTATCGCAATGTTGATTGTGCTTACCTCAGCAGGACTCCGTACAGGCAGCGAAGCCTCCCTCTGCTTCTCTGCCCTCCGAGCTATCGGGATCCCGCTGCCAGGCACGGTAGAATTCCCGCCTCGCTGCCTCCGTCTCGCCCATCGCGAGGAGCGCTTGCCCGAGCAGCACATGTCCGGCCTGGTCGTCGGGATTCGCGTGAAGTCCCGCCTCGTGCGCGTTGCGCGCCTCGGGATACATCCCGTTTCTCAGGTATGCAGCCCCGAGGTTGACGTGGAGGACCGCAAGCGGGAACTTGGCGGCGCCGACCGCCTTCCTCAGCTCGATGATGGCCAGGTCATAGCTGCCGCGGCGATAGAGAACCACTCCCCGCTCGTTGTAATCCCAGAATGTGGGTTCTTCATCGTGGGCAGCACGCCCGTGGCGATCTCGTTGAGAGGACATGACGCTACCCTCCTCTTCGGCCTTGGAGAGCCACCCAGCTTGGTGCCCAATCCTCGCAGAGCCCCTTGACCGGGTCAACCGGGTACCCAGCCAAGCCGGCCGGCCATAGTGCGTGAGGGCGAAGGGCGCGCACGCGGCCATCACGGGCTGCGGCTTTGATCATGCCGCGATCTTCACGAGAGTAATCGCGCCGTCATTCCATTCGCGCTACTCCCGCACGTGGGCGCCGCGACGTTTCCTCGGCGAGCGGCACACCTGCACGTCGAAACCGGCCTGTCGCAAGGCCACCGCGGGGGGTAAGACTGCTGAGACCGGTGCCCACGACGGCGATGCTCAACGGCGCCACTGGTGCCATGATCCTGCGACCGTACATCGACGGGCCGTCGATGAACAGAGGTGGGCGGCGGCAGCAGCGGCGCGGTACACTCTGCCGTCATGGCCTACCCCGTCCTGCGCGCCGTCGGATTCGACGCCGGGCACACGCTGCTGGAAATGGACTACGCCCGGCTCACCGCGTTCCTGGCGTCGCGAGGTCACGAGCTCGGTGCGGGGAGGGTGATCGACGCCGAGCGGCGCGCTCGCATGCGGCTCGATGCCGAGCGACCCGCGCAGGCGACGTGCGGGCGATACGTCCCGTACCTGGTGGAGTATCTCGGGATCACCGACGACGCCGAACGGATCGCCATTGCCGAGTGGCAGCGCGGCTTCAACGTGCTGATCGGTCTTTGCCATCAAGCCGACGGCGAAGCGGCTCAGGCCCTGCGCAACGCTCGCGACGCCGGGCTCGTCGTCGGCGTCATCTCGAACTCGAACGGCTCCGTGCAGCGAGCGCTCGAGATCGCCGGGCTCGCCACGCATCTGCAGTTCGTCATCGATTCCAGCGTGGTCGGGATCACGAAGCCCGACCCGCGAATCTTCGAGCTCGGCGTGCGCGCGGCGGGCACCGCGCCGGAGGAAACTGTCTACGTCGGCGATTCGTATTTCGGCGACGTGGTCGGGGCCCAGCAAGCGGGGTTGGGCGCGGTGCTCTTCGATCCAGGCCGCGTGTGGGGCGAGCGAGACTGCGCGATCACCACCGGTCTGCTCGCCGCGGTCGAGTATGCGGTGAAGCAGCACGCGGTGTGGCGGAGCTGAGCGCGGGGATGGGCGAGCCGCACGAGCACGCGGCGCGGTTGCTCCGCGCGTATCAGGCACAGGAGAAGCGGTTCGTCGAGCGGCGCTCCCCGCTCCAGTTCGCGCCGGAGGTGCCCGCGCTCCGCGAGCTCTACAGCCAGGCCAAGGGGCTTCACTGGAACCCCGAAACCGACATCGCGTGGGACCGCTTCGATCCTTC
>Ga0126383_10002198_pt1 | contig 12554 bp, 7 predicted proteins | sample PanSoiMetPlot_35_FD_96882 | JGI IMG/M metagenome (GOLD analysis project Ga0126383, IMG submission 96882) | Tropical forest soil microbial communities from Panama - MetaG Plot_35 | ecosystem: Environmental > Terrestrial > Soil > Tropical forest > Bulk soil | place: Panama | collected 2016-02-17
CCCCTGGTGCCAGCGGCTTCCTTCTAACGCCCTTATCGAAAGCGCCCCGGCACTACGCTGAGTCGCTCCGCTTCACCTCTTTCACTCCGGGGCACTTCCGATAAGGCTCTAGCGTTATGCGGCCAGATGAAAGGAAAAGCATTCGTAAACACTGGCCGAATTCGCAGTACTACCGGAAAACAAGCGGTCGGATACCTGAGATGGACACTTTCTCATGGCAAGCCGCTAATTCGTGACCTTTCGTCGTCTCTCGCAGCCGCCTAGTACAATTTCTTGGCATGTTCTCGCGCTCGATTCTTCGAACGTTTATAACTGCCGCCCTCCTGTTGTTCGCCGCCGCTCTTCCAGCTCAACAGCTCGTCAATGGCTATGAGCCCAAGTGGTGGAAGGAAGCCGTGGTCTACCAGGTCTATCCGCGTTCCTTCAAAGACTCGAATGGTGACGGCGTAGGCGACCTGCCGGGCATTACTTCGAAGCTGGACTACTTGCAGAAGCTAGGGGTCAACGTGATCTGGCTCAGTCCACACTTCGACTCTCCCAACGTCGATGGCGGCTACGACATTCGCGACTATCGCAAGGTCATGGCAGAGTTCGGCAACATGGCCGATTTCGACGCGCTTCTCGCGGGCATCAAGCAGCGGCACATGCGTCTCATCATCGATCTTGTCGTCAATCACACTTCCGACGAAAACAAGTGGTTCGTCGAATCGCGCAGCAGCAAAACCAATCCGTATCGCGACTTCTATATATGGCGGCCTGGCAACACCGCGCCTGATGGCACTCGCACCCCGCCCAACAACTACCCCTCCTATTTTTCCGGTTCTGCCTGGACCTTGGACCCCGAAACGAACGAGTATTACCTCCACTATTTTGCGGTCAAGCAGCCCGATCTCAATTGGGAAAACCCAAAGGTCCGCGAAGAAGTTTACTCGATCATGCGCTTTTGGCTTGACAAGGGCGTCGATGGTTTTCGTATGGACGTTATCCCTCTGCTGTCAAAACCCACGGGCATGCCCAATCTGACCGCGGAACAGCTTAAAGACCCTCCAAATGCATACGCTAACGGTCCCCATCTCGCCGAGTACCTCCGCGAGATGAATCGCGAAGTCCTCTCAAAGTACGACGTCATGACCGTCGGTGAAGCAACCGGCACAACCCTTGCTCAAACCGACTCCCTCGTTAATGATCGCCGCCACGAACTCAACATGATTTTCAACTTCGACGCGGCCCAGCTTCGCCACCCCGATTTCGGCCCCCCCGAGCTCGGGCTCTGGTCCCTGCCCAAACTCAAAGCGATCTACGACTCCCACGCCTTGGTGCTCACCAAACATGATTGGGATACCGTCTTCCTTTCCAACCATGACAGTCCCCGCGTCGTCTCCACCTTCGGCGATGACTCGCCTGCCATGCGCGTTTCCTCCGCGAAACTCTTGGAGACAATGATTCTCACTCTTCGCGGCACACCTTTCCTCTACCAAGGCGACGAGCTTGGCATGACAAACTATCCCTTCAAGGAACTCGCTGACTACAACGATATTGCCGTGAAAAACGCCTATAAGGAGGAGGTGGAAACCGGAAAGGTCTCCGCCGCGGCCTTCCTTGCTTCTCAGGCACAGCTCACCCGCGACAATGCCCGTACCCCAATGCAGTGGGACAGCTCACCTGAAGCCGGCTTTACCACGGGCACCCGCCCCTGGCTCGCCGTCAATCCCAACTACAAGCAGATCAACGCAGCCCAGGAAGAGTCTGACCCAGCCTCCGTCCTCAACTACGTGCGCGCCCTTCTAAAGTTACGCTCTCATACCCTTGCCTTCGTTTACGGCGATTACCAGGATCTCGACCCGGCAAACGAGAAGGTCTACGCCTACATACGCACGTTAGGTCCCGAAAAGTACCTGGTGGTCGAGAACTTCAGCTCCGGACCGGTCAAGTACACGCTACCCAAGCACCTGAAGGCCGCAACACTGCTTTTGTCCGATATTCCCGCATCTCATGAAGCAAACGTTTCCACCCTTAACCTCCGCCCGTGGGAGTCCCGGATCTATAAGCAATAACCGGCTTCGGAAATTGACTCGCAGATTAGCGCAGCTAACGATTTCCGGTTTTGTGGTTGGTGTTCGAAGATGGAGATGGTCGGAACGGCCCATACCACCAGCTACTCATTTTGCCGCCGACTAAGTTCCAACAAACGCGCCATATGTCTAGATCTGGCGCGGAGTCCGTCCTGTTGGCGGGTCAGCTCACTTGGACGGTTTGTAGGCGTTCCGTCCTTGTGGCCGTGATCTGGCCGAGTTCTTCAAGAGCACCGGATAGTCGTTTCTCGTCAAGCTGAGCTGAACAGCCTAACTTCCGGATCGTCCGTAACTTGTCAGTTGAAGATGACGTAGCCTACAGAGGTCTCAGCAGATCGCGCAGGTTTGCGGAGCCATGGGATCGGGCGCACAGACCACAGGTGCAATCATCACTGACAGCCGGTCGTCCATGCCTATAGCGTAAATGCAAAGGCGGTAGTGCATGCCCCTTGTTGCCAAACAGCGGGTGCATTTCGGGTCTTTCGAGCTTGACGTTCATGCAGGCGAGCTGTTCAAGCACGGCCTCAAGCTAAGGCTCCAAGGCCATCCCATCCAAGTTCTCGCGATGCTCCTGGAGCGGCCGGGCGAACTCATTACCCGCGAAGAAATTCAGCAGAAGTTGTGGCCCAGCGAAAGTGAGACATTCGTCGATTTCGAGCACGGGCTGAACACCGCTGTACGCAAACTGCGCCAGGCGCTCGGCGACGAAGCCGAGACTCCGCAGTACATCGAGACTCTGCCGCGGCGAGGGTATCGGTTTGTAGGCGCAGTCGTGGGCAATGAAGTTTCGTCGACCTCTGACTTGATACCTGATTCGAAAAGCGGATTTACCAGAAATGCCGTTCATCCGGAAGCGGCTGTACAAGCGCAATTAGGACCAGCCGACGCAAGCTCACGCAAGAAGCTGTGGCATCGCTCCTCGATTGTACTGGCTTTACTAGGCATAGGGTTCGGAGCCGCAATCTGGATGTCACGAAATAAGTTCGGACGTCCTGCGCCTTTACAGATCATTGCCACAAAACAGATCACGTTTAACGGGATGGTCGGCTATGGCACGTCCACCGTGGAAAACTATCGCTCCATCCAGACGGACGGGCGACGGGTTTATTTCACCACAGCCACTCTGGCGAACCCGCTGCGCTCGGTTGCCGTTAATGGAGGCGAAGAGACAACGATACCGACCTCGTTCAAGGAGCCTGTAATTCTCCACCTATCGCCGAGCGGAGAGTACTTGCTGGTTAGGAACGTAGTTGGCGAAAGCGGATCACCGGAGGCACAGCTTTGGTTAGTCGCAAGCAATGGCGGAGCCGCCCGGCGCTTGGGCAAAATCGAGGCTCAGGATGCGGCGTTCGCTCCGGATAGCAAGACGATTACATTTGCGAAAGGGCACGGGCTCTTTCTCAGCGACATGCAGGGTACGGAGGCCGTTAAGCTGACGGAGTTAAAAGGGCGTCCATTCTGGTTGCGGTGGTCGCCGAATGGGCAGCGCCTACGCTTCAGTGTGCAAGAGGACAAAACTCTGAAGTCAACCATTTGGGAATTGGGACCCGATCAGGAGTTGCGCCGCCTGTTTGCCGACTGGGAAAAAGGCCAGGAAGTTTGCTGTGGCCTCTGGACAGCGGATGGCCGCTACTTTCTCTTTTCTAGTGCCAGTCAGTATTGGTACGTTGCAGAACCCGTCGCACAAGGGTCGAAACCAGCGATGCTGACTTCCGGAGGCCCGTGGATCACAGCGGCCGCCGCGGATCCGCTGGCAAGTCAGCTTTTCGTTACCATGACGTCGCCCAAATCGCACGTCCTCGCTTGGGATGTCAAGAACGACCGCACGGCGGTACTGTATCCGCAACTGCATCCCTCTCGGCTGGTTTATTCACTAGACGGAGAGCGGGTAGCGTACACCAAGCGGGTTGATCGAGGGTACGAGCTGTGGCTTGCGAGAGCCGATGGCACCGACCGAAGGCTAATCTCCACGGCACGAAACTTCGTGACGATGACCTTCTCGCGCGACGGGAAGAAGATCGCGTTCACGTCACGACAGCCCGATAAACCTTGGAAGACTTACTGGGGCGAGATCGAAGGTGGAGAGTGGCACGAAATCCCAGGACCGCCGGAGAACAAGGCAGATCCTAATTGGTCCCTGGACGGGCAAACGATTCTGTTTGGCCAGCCGCCCGCGTATATGGCTGATCTCGAAGAACGCCACCTTTATACATTCGATCTCGGGACTGCCAAGACGACCCGATTGGAGGGTACAGCCGGATTATTCAGTCCTCGCTGGTCACCCGATGGGCGCTACGTCATAGCTATGCACGCCGACTCCAAAGGTATGTCGGTGTGGGGTGATAAGCAGTCCGGATGGAACCCGCTTTTCCGCCACGATGTAGACAACCCGTTCTGGTCCTCGGACAGTGAATGGGTTTACTTCAATGGGTTTTATGACGCGAAATTGCGGCGAGTGCGGGTACGCGACGGGCGATTGGAAGAAGTACTGCCGATTCCACTGAGCGATGACAGCAGGGGCTGTTTTGGCAACGGCTTTACGCCTGATGGGAAAGTCTTGCTGAGTTGCTTCGATCCGCGGCGTAATGTCTATGCAATGGATCTGAAATAGCCGAAGCCCGGACGTGCCGGGCTTCTTGTGACGTTTGGTGATGCTGAGACTCACTTGCCGGCGATTTCCACAATCTCCAGACGGACTTGGCTGACGGTCTTGTCCGGTTTGATGAGGTGACTCACCACTTCAGTCTGGAAGGCGCGTGCGTGATTGGTGTTGGGCAACTCGGCCGACGCCAAAACGTAGTGGCTTCCATATCGATGGAAGACCAGCTTGGTTTTGGCCTCCTGTGTACGCGGGCTGTATTGCGCCATCACGACCAGCCCGGGTTCACCCTTCAGGTTATGAAAAGCAACCGCGTTCCACCACAGACCTTCGATGAAGTAGTCTCCCGGCGGTAACGTCTGTCTGTTCACTACAAACGAGAACGGCACGGTAAAGCGCGAGCCGGTTTGCTGTGCGTATAGAGTGGAAACTGAGACGGTGAGCAGAACTACCAGAACCATGATCTTGTAGATTGCGGATTTCATGACCGACCTCCTTGCCCGGTTGGGCTTGGTTTACGCGGCCACTATGCCCCACCCCCAAAAACAGTTAAATGCGCTGCCGGTAAATTGCGCATAACTTGGGGATAAGCGCGGACGTTGTTGAATATGAGTGAGTTTATCCGGCCTCTAGGAGGTTTCTGGTTCAGTTGGAAGTCTTAGCAAACTTGCTCGGAATTGCCGCGAAAAACAGAGTGGCTGGTTAGTCGGCCTGCGGAACCAAACCACATGAGCGATAAGTCGGCTACTCGTAGAAATGGCTGGCCCGTTAAGGCCCTCCGGAACTTCGAACGGCGCAGCCTCGGAATTGTCCGAGATCGGGCGGATGCGCTTTTCGGGCACTGTTAGCACCAGGCCATGTGGTTCCTTTCCAACGTTGGAATTTCAAAAACAACTTATCCGCACTGTTAGATCGACTTCCGCAACGGTCCAGTCGTCGAAATGCTGCAAGAATGGTCCGGAAACGGTTCGATGCGCGGTTTAGACGAGAAAATCCCCCAGAATTCGAAGCTGGAGGAAATGAAAGAGTCAACTAAGTGGCTGAAAAGAAGTGGCTCCTCGGGTAGGACTCGAACCTCCAACCCTCCGGTTAACAGCGGGAATCCAGCCCCAAAGCCAGACGAAGCGAACACACACAGCACCCAATCAAACCAACGTTGGCACTTCTTTTGCTCGGGCCTGTTTTGCCGCCCTTTGTTTGCGGTTCACTGAGAAAACACGGACAAAAAACGAAGCGTGATCCGCTCTCCCCTCTGTGTGGTGAACTCAACTGAGTCGACTGATGACCGACGGCTGAAAACTAACGCCGAAACTAGGGGTATAATCCTGACTACTTCACATGGGCCTCGCTGCCGGTACGATCATGGGGCAGTATGAAATTCGCTCACCGCTGGGCGCGGGCGGCATGGGCGAGGTCTACCGCGCGCACGACACCCGCCTCGACCGCTATGTCGCCATCAAGGTCCTCCCCGAATACCTGACCTCTGACCCAGAGCGCCTGTGCCGCTTCGAGCAGGAAGCCCGCGCCACCGCAGCCTTAAACCATCCCAACATCCTCGCCGTTTACCAAATGGCGACGGAAAACGGCATTTCGTATCTCGTCGAAGAATTACTCGAAGGCGAGACTCTGCGGGAACGCCTGCGGCGCGGACCGATCCCGCTACGCAAAGCAATCGATTATGCCGTGCAGATTGCTCACGGCCTCGCGGCGGCGCACGACAAAGGTATCGTACATCGCGATTTGAAGCCGGAGAACCTGTTCCTTACGAAAGATGGCAGAGTCAAAATTCTCGATTTCGGTTTGGCGAGGGTCGGCGCTACCCGGGAAGCCTCGGGAGACGAAGCCACGGTCACGGCAAAAACCGAACCCGGCAAGGTAATGGGCACCGCTGGGTATATGTCGCCAGAGCAGGTACGAGGGAATAGGGTCGATCACCGCACAGATATCTTTGCCTTCGGCACGACTCTCTACGAGATGATCACGGGCAAGCAACCGTTCCGCAAAGCGACCTCGGCGGAAACCATGTCCGCCATTCTGAATGAGGAGCCCCCGCCCCTTTCGCAAATCAGCGACAACACGCCACCCGGATTGCAGCGCTTCGTGCATCGCTGCCTGGAGAAAAATCCGGAGCAGCGTTTCCACTCGGCGCATGACTTGGCTTTTGCCCTCGAAGAGCTGTCGGACTCAGCCATAACCGCTTCGAGTGGCGTTTACCCCCAGCACGATGAAGTCGCGAAACGCACCCGGATTTTTCTAGCAGCAAGCGCACTGGCTGTGGTGGTTGTCGCCGCTGTTTTTGCTTATTGGTGGATGCAGCCGCCGGTTGTGCCCAAGATCTCGAACTTTGTTCGATTGACCCAAGATGGCCAGCCGAAGGCTGTGGTCGGAACTGACGGCACTCGGCTGTATTTGTATGTCGCGCTTCCCAACTACCAGGGATTGGCCGAGATGTCCGTCAGCGGAGGCCAATGGAAGAAGCTGCCTATCCTTGCTTCAGCGAACATGAATCCCTTTCAACTGTCATCAACGGCATCTGAATTACTGGTGAATGATGGCCAGGGTAATCCGCCGATCGGACCGTTGTGGTCGATTCCGTTGCTGGGCGGTTCTCCTCGACGCCTCGGGGAGGTCGAAGGACAATTTGCTGCTTGGTCGCGCGATGGCAATTGGTTAGCCATAGCCGATGACAAAGACTTGCTGGTTGCGAAAGCGGACGGAACCGAACCCCACAAAATCGCGACATTTCCCTGGCCTCTCGGATATCTCGCCTGGTCTCCAGAAGGCGACAATATCCGTCTTACCATGATGGGTCTGCCCATCAACCTGGGCGAAATCTGGGAAGTCTCGCGCGATGGCCGAAACCCCCATGCTTTATTTCCCGGATGGCATAATCCGGCGCACCAATGTTGCGGGTTTTGGACCACCGATGGTAAGTACTATCTGTTTCTCTCGAACCACCAGATATTTGCGTTGCCTCGAAATCTCGGTGTTCTTCACCACACGCCAAAGCCTGTCCAAATCACCTCCAGTCCAATGCCATTGAGTCCCCCAATCCCAAGTAAAGACGGCAAGAAGCTGTTTGTGGTTGGCGGGACAGAACTTGGCGAATTGTCGCGTTATGATACGAAAACTGGACGGTTTACCAAGTTTCTTGATGGAATTTCGGCCGAGTACCTCGTCTCCTCGCATGACGGTCAGTTGGTGGCTTACGTTTCGTATCCGCAGGGCACACTGTGGCGCATGAAGCGTGATGGCACCGATCGCGTGCAACTGACCTTTCAACCGTCGCAGGCCATGCTGCCGCGCTGGTCGCCCGACGACAAAGCGATCGTATTCTACGAACTAAGTCCGAACCAGCCGGGCAAGATGTATGAGATTGCTGCCGACGGGGTAACTCCGCATGCGGTACTTCCTGGTGACACCAGCCCGCAGGCGGACCCTAACTGGTCACCTGACGGAACCAAGATTCTGTTTGGCGGGCTTGCCGATGATCCCAAGGCAACGCTTCGGGTTCTGGATAGGTCCACCCACCAGGTTTCCACCTTGCCAGGATCGCAGAGTATGTTCGGGCCTCGCTGGTCGCCGAGCGGGCGTTATATCGTCGCCCAAACCAGCGACTCTCGGAAACTTCGATTGTTTGACCCGAGGACGCAAACATGGACTGATCTGGTTACGAAAGGCCTCGTCGGTTGGCCCACGTGGTCGAAAAATGAGCAGTACCTCTATTACATGGACAACAGTGGGCCTGGGGGCGGAATCGTGTTCCGGGTCCGTATCAGTGACAACAAGATAGAACAAGTAGCGGACCTGCGTTCGTTTGTAACGACTGGATTCTACAACTCGTGGCTCGGTCTTGCCGAAGACGACTCACCTTTGTTGCTCCTCGATATCGGAACTCAAGATGTCTATTCGCTGGATTGGGAAGAGCCGTAGGCCGCAGGTCGCCGTGGATTCGAGGACAATTCTTCACGCTAATTCTCGACTGGTCATTCCGGGCATTCGATTATCAACCCGATGTGCGCTCGTAATTGATTCGTGTTGAAATGGTGAGACCTGATGTCGGCCTGCTGTCCGCATCTTTCTGCGGTCCGAAGTGCTGTGTTGCTTCCAATGCTCGTATCTGGTTTTCCTAATTATCCAGAACGACGCTACGCGACGTAATCCCAATTACTTGCAGTCGTCTTCCCGCACACAAAGGCCCCTCATGTGAGCTGATTCGTCAGTTATCGGACATTACGATACTTGAAGAAACCATTAAAAACGAGGCAGTTCTCTGGGCAAAGCCGGACGGATTTCGCGAGGGCATGACGCTTACTGTCCAGGTCCATCCAGATAATCACACAACCTCTTCAGCCACTACAGAGATGTCTGGGCAGAAGCGTCTGTTTCTTGTCAGGCGTCGTTAAAGTGCTCGGAACTTCGCTCAAGCGAATAGTTGTCCGAGATCTGAGAAGCGCGCGCCTTCGACGCGGAGCTCCCTGAAGCTTGACGGGTTGTGGAGGGCACGCGGCGCAGTTCAGGTTGACCGCTGACTGGCCCGGTGTGGCTGTTTTGACATCTACTGAATGGGGCTGGTGAGCTGGCGCCTGATGTCCTCGAAGTTGGCTCGGTCCCAGCGTTCGGCCATCTTGCCATTGACAAATCGACCGCGGGCGCCAACGTCGAAGCGAATCTTCCGCCCCGCGGCGGGTATACCCATAAACTCCTCGCCCGTGTGGGTTGCGCTGATAACCAGATCTGCTTCGATAATGTCCTCTCCCTCAAAGCGCACAGCGGTGATAAAGACATGTTCGTCTGGAATAGCCGCATTGACCTGTCGCCGAAACAGCTTGAACCCTTCTGGTCCGGGCGGGTATCCGATAGCTTCCAGTTCATGAAAGCGGGCGTCAGGGGTCACGACACCATCAATCCCAGCCGGGTCCGGCGCGAGGATCGCCTCGGTGAAGCGCAGGTAGTGCCTTAAAAGCTGAGACTCTGGGGTGTCGGTTTCTAGGATAGCCCTGACTGCCGAACTTGGTTCGATCCGCTGTGATGCAGGAGTTGCTGTCACGTCTGTAATCCGCCTTCCGCGCCCCTACGCCATCCTAACCGTGACGCGACCACGGCAATATACAATACGACCTCCGTTGATTCAAGTTCCAGGCTGCTTACGGCCAGCTGGGAGAATCAGAAGCGGCGAGAAAATCTCTCAATGAGGTTTTGAGGTTGGCCCCCGCCTACGCCCTATCGGCGCGCGAGCGCCTTGCTAAGTGGTTCGCTCCTGAATTTGTCGAGCACCTGATGGATGGTATCCGTAAGGCTGCCCTGGAACTATCCGACGAATCGGCGAAATCCAGGCCGGATTAATAACGGAAGACACCCATCTGTGTACGAATTTGGCGTGGATTCAGTCGTATTGGGAGAGTGTAAATCACATGAGCGAGAAGTCGGCGTTCCGTCCTTGTGACCGGGACTTAGCGAAGTTGTTCAAGAGCACGGCATGGGCGTTCTCGTCAACCCGAACAAGCGGACGGAGCCACAGCATTACGGAGTGGGTCGGTAGCCGGGGCCGTGCAGGGCGCGGCCGGGGCGCTCCTCGGTGATGGCACCGTCCCAAACGACTGGGCGGCCATTCACGAAGACAAAACGCACACCGGTGGAATAGTGTAGCGGGTCATTGTAAGTGGCTACGTCTTTGATAGTGTTCGGATCGAAGACGGTGACATCGGCGATCATGCCGGGGCGGAGAATGCCGCGGTCCAACAGGCCGACACGACTGGCGGCAAGGGACGTCATTTTACGCACGGCTTCTTCGAGACGCATGGTGTGCTGCTCGCGAACATACATGCCGAGGACGCGAGGAAATGTGCCGAAGGCGCGAGGGTGGGCTTTGCTTTTACTGAGGGGCCCGTCTTCGGCTTGTGCTTCGGAATCGGAACCGAAGGTCACAATGGGACTGGATACGGCGGTACGAACGTCGGACTCGTCCATGATGGAAATAACCTGGGCGCTGTTGCCATGATCGGCGATGGCGATATCCATGGCCGCATCCCTGGGATCCTCGTTCAACTTGTGGCCGATTTCCTCAAGGGTCATGCCTTCATACTTGACGAGGTCGGGATTCAAAACCTGGATGAGCAGGATACCGGACGGTCCTCCTGAGCCGAGCCACTCGTTTTCCCAAGTGTTACTGGGCTGTTCCATCTCTTTCTTGGCGCGTTCACGAAGAACCGGGTCTTTCAGGCGCTCGATCATCTTGTCCACGCCACCTTCGTTGACCCAGGGCGGGAAGCATGCGGCGAGGCCGTTGGAGGCTCGAGTGTAGGGATAAACGCTGGCAGCAACGTCGATGCTGCGGGCGCGGGCGGCTTCAATACGACGAAGAACTTCGGGCATCTTCCCCCAGTTTTCTTTATATGCGGCCTTGAGATGCCAGATGGTTGTGGAGATCTGCGCACGTTGAGAAATGGCGAAGACTTCGTCGAGAGAGGCGAAAATCTGATCGCTCTCGGAACGCTGGTGAGTGAAATAAACGCCGTTGTATTGGCGAGCGACCTTGGCGAGTTCAACGATTTCGTCGGTAGAGGCAAAGATGCCCGGAATATATTCGAGGGCGGTGCTGACGCCGAACGCTCCCTGTTGCATTGCCTGGGCAACAAGCTGGCGCATTTGATCGAGCTCGACAGGAGTGGCGGGGCGGTTGTTTTCACCCATGACGTAGTTGCGAATGCCTCCGGCGCCCACAAAGGTCCCGAGGTTGATGGTGGATTTGGTGCGCTCAAAGTGCTGGAAGTAGTCGGCTAGGGAATACCAGTCGAGGGTCACACCATATTTCCTGGCGGCGTCTTCCCCCTCCTTTCGCATGCGGTCATTGACGGGGGCGATGGAGTCGCCTTCGCCAGTGATTTCGGTGGTGACGCCCTGACTGACCTTGCTGGCGACGCGGTTGTCGACGAGGACGTTGAACTCGGATTGCCCTTGCACATCGATGAAGCCAGGCGCGACAACGAGGTTCGCGGCATTCACGCGTTTGGCGGAGGAAGCCTTGCTGAGGTCGCCGATGGCGGCGATGCGATCGCCGGTAATGCCAATGTCTCCGGCGACCCACGGTGCTCCGGTGCCATCGACGATATGGGCGCCTGAGATGATGAAATCGTACCGTGCTTGTTGCGCGGAACTAGTTCCCGCGATAAGCAGAAGCGCAGCGAGAATCCACGAAAAACGAAGTAAACCTTTCCTGGGCATTTGTTGGCTCCGAGAAATGCGGATGTGGCGATGAGACACTGCGCTCGCCCCTGCTTTTTGTTTCCGAATTAAGTCATTGGTCCGAAAGAAAGTTGCAGGCCCAACGGTCAATCACCCTCGAAAGTCTACATGCGAATTCAACCTGGCTACAGCAGTTAACAAATTAGTTTCTTGCCGTTGTGCCAATTCTGAAGCTCTGGGTCTTCAATGCCAGAATCGGGCCTGTGAGCGTGGAGCTTCTTAATCGCAACTGGACACCTGCGCACACATTGACTCTCGAATCGCGGGCCTTTCGGAACAGGACCGTATGGCGGCTGGTCAGTACCGAGAACGCGCTTGCCGTCACTTTACTCTCGGAGGGTCGGCGGTCCGGAAACAATCGACTTTGGTCGTATTGTCGGCATTGCGTCTTTGTGGCCACTAACCTCGAGAAGTTCTTCAAGAGCACACGGTCACCGGACAGGCGCACCGATGGAGCGACTAGTGGTTCTGACTGTCACACTAGGACATGGTCACATTTCTCACTGATTCGCGGGGGGGCATAGTGAACCCCTAACTGATCGGCAAGGCAATAAACTATCGTGCTGTCCAGCCGCCGTCGATGAGCAAGGTGTGTCCCGTGATGAGCGACGCAGCGGGCGAGGCGAGGAAGACGACAG
>Ga0126383_10002199_pt1 | contig 12551 bp, 8 predicted proteins | sample PanSoiMetPlot_35_FD_96882 | JGI IMG/M metagenome (GOLD analysis project Ga0126383, IMG submission 96882) | Tropical forest soil microbial communities from Panama - MetaG Plot_35 | ecosystem: Environmental > Terrestrial > Soil > Tropical forest > Bulk soil | place: Panama | collected 2016-02-17
CGGCATGACGTTGAGCTTGCCGATCAACAATGAGGCCGTGACCCAGCCCATTTTCAATGATCCCGCCAGCCGCAACATCTCATCTCTATTTTCCGCTCTTCACCTTATTGATCATCTCCATAGCCTTCTTCATCCACTCTTCGCCTTCATTGCCGAAACCCATTCCCTCGAAGGTCAGCACTCCGTCGACGCTGACGACCCAGTTGCGCGGGATGCTGTATACGCCAAGACCGTCGGCGTAAGCCCGCGCCGGGATGACCGTGAACGAATAATTGTTCTCCTTCATAAACGGATCGACCAGTCCGATCTCATCGTCGATGTTGAGCGTCAGCACCAGCGCGTCCTTGCGGTCTTTCATCTGGTTGCTCAGTTTCTGCACGTAAGGCAGTTCCATCTTGCAGGGCCCGCACCAAGTCGCCCAGAGGTTGATGAACGCAACCTTGCCTTTCAGGTCGGCCAGCTTCCAGGTCTTGCCCTGCAGATCGGTCAAAGCGAAATCGGGCAGGACCTGACTCTTCGAATCCCAGGTTGCGGACTCGGCGACTTCGGTCGCGCCCTTTGAAGCTTCGTTGCGCGCCAGGTAAGCGTTCCAGCCTTCGTCCGTGCCGCCGAGTTCTTTCCACAACCGCTGGGCGTCGTCGGTGAGTTCGTCCTTCTTATCCAGCTTCGGCGCCGCGGATTTCGGGCGGAAAGCCAGAGCGGTCTGGTAACTCGTGAACGCGTCGAGCTTGCGGCCTTCGGCCTCGGCGACTTTCGCGGTCGTCTGCCAGTAGGTTACCTGGTGATTGGCGTAGCTCGCCTTCATCGCCTGATTCGCCTTATCTCCGGGCTTATCTTTCTTCAACTGTTCGGACATTCGCGACAGGACTTCACGCGCTTTCGCGGGCTGCTTCAACTTCGCGTAAGCCTCGGCGAGCGTCGGCCAGCTCATCCATCGCACATATATCAGATTGCCGGAATCGCCCTCTTCGCGCGGATAGAGGTCATCTCTTCTGTGCTTTTCCATCCGTTCTATCTCTTCCAGGCCTTTCTGGATGAGCGAGGGGATGCGATCAGTCGCGACGTTGCGCTTCGCATAAACCTGCGCGATTAGCGACACGACTGGAGGAACCATATAGACCGCGCCTTCATTCTTTTCCATCACCTTCAGGAACCGCTCGCCGGCCGCTTCGACTTCAGAGCCGGGCGTATTTTCAAGCTCCGCGGTGGCGGTAAAACGCAAAGACCAGGCGTACCACTCATCGGGCCAGAGTTTGATCCATTCGTCCGTAACTTTGAGCGCGGCCTGATAGTAAGCCTGCTTCTTCTCCGCCGGGTCGTCGGATTTCGGGTATGGATGCTCGTCGCGCCAGCGGCTCTGTATCGCCTGTCGCGCGGCGCTCGATTTCGGAAACAGGCGCGCCATCTCGTCTTCCGCCCAAAGCCTGTTTTCCTTGTCGCCGGCCATTTTGTAGCCCGATTGCAAGACCGACAGCCACTCTTTGGTGTTGAGATTCTTCGCTCGCAATCGCTTCAGGTCTTCGGCGACCCGCTGGCGAACCTGCGCATGTTCTGGCACAGGTTTGAGCTTGAATTCCAGCGTCCATAGATCGTCGTAGTTTTTGATGTCGTCTGGATCGGTCGAAGACTCCAACCGGGCGCGCAATCTCCGCGCAAATTCGCCCATCAACTCCTTATCGTCGCCTCTCGATAGGAGCTGGAGCGCGCCCGTCGAGTCCGGGCATTTCGCAATCCACTTCTTCAAATTCTCGTTCGATTTCGAGGCGTCGCGGAAATTAGGATAATTGTAAATTTGCGCCAACCCGAGATAAGGCTGGGGAAAATCCGGCGAGCTTGCGAGCAGTTTCTCCATCTTCTCGATCGCCTCTTTCGTATTGCGCCCGATGATCAACCGCGCATAGAGATAGGCTGCGGCCGGATCGTTCGGTCGCCGCTCCATTTCCGCGCGATATTCGGCGATCAACGCGTCTTCATCGGCATCGAACCCGGAATTGCGCATGTCCAGATAACGTTTCCGAACGTGGTAATCGTCGGGATATTTTTTCAAAAGCTCCTGAAACATCGCCAACTGGCGTTCACGCCTCTGTTTGTATAGCAAATCCTCCTCAGCGACTTTGTCTATCTTCTTCAATTCGGCTTTCACATCGGGAGAAGGATCGCAGGAATAGCCTTTGCCTTGGGCGACGGCGACGCCGAAGCAGGAAATAATCAACAGGCAGACGATCACACCACGTCGCAGGGTTATTCTGCAGGAAGCAATCAATAGTTCGCTCTTCATAATGGACGGTCTCCTTTCATTGAAGATAATTACTGATGGGTTTTCGCCTTTCATTGCCAATTGCCAATCGTCCATTGATTTGCAGGAGAAGGGTTGGCTAAAAACCTCCCTGCGAAACAATGGACGATTGGCGATTGGCAATTTCCCCACCCTAACTCAATCCCAGTCTTGGGTTGGAAATGGGCCGTCAGAACTTCACTGAAGAGTAGAATTACGTTGCAAGACAACTACAACTTCAATGAAGGACGACCCAATGCAAACGGACAAAAAACAACGCTTTCCTCACCGCCACAATCCCTCAAAGCGGACCGCCGCCGTTCTTGTGTATCTGACGGTGTGAGCGACGTTCTTGTGACCCAGATAATCCTGGACCAGTCTCGTGTCGTAGCCGCGATTGGCCAGATAATATCCGGTTGAATGACGCAGCATGTGTGGGTGGACATGGAAACGTAGTTTCGCACGCTTGCCGATTTCTCCGACCAGATAGTTGACGGCCTGCCTTACCATCGGTCCGCGCTCGCTCAGAAAGAGATACGGCGAACGGGCATCACGGTGTCGCTCACGTTCTCGCAGCCAGGCGCGCAGAGCGCACAGTTCATCTCCTTCTATCGGTTGATGCGTCGAGAGGCTTCCTTTCTTCCTACGCACGTAAAGGCGTCCGGTCTCCAGATCGAGGTCTTTGAGCCGGAGGTCAACCAGTTCAGAAACACGCAGCCCATGCCGGTATGCCATCAGCATCATCGCGTAGTTACGTGCGTCGTAGCGGCCGTGCCGGGCAGCGTCCAGAAAACGTTTCATCTCAGCTTCGGTCAGGAAGTCCTTGCTGTGGTTGTCGACGGTCTGTTTTTCCCGTTTCTTCTTCACTGACGGAAATCACTCTTTACTTTACGGACATTGGCGAGCAACCAACCAGCCGCCCAAACGCCTGATTTTACTGCTCCGCGCTTTGACAACTCTGAACGAAAGGCACATTCTGTCCAGACTCTATAGTCCTACGATCTCACAAACCAAGGCGGTTGCGCCAGCCTGCGCGGGAAGGGATAACAACTCAATGCCAGAACATTGGTTGACCGAAGCGGAGACTAGTCGCTTCACAGACTACCCGGCGGAAATTTCCGAAATAGATCTCATTCCTTTCTTCACCTTGACGGATGGCGATCGCAAGTTGATTACCAAGTTGCATCACAATCCGAATCGCCTGGGCTTCGCTTTACAACTTTGTACGTTGCGATATCTGGGATTCGTCCCAAACGATCTGCAGAGAGCTCCCGCGCCGGTCATCAAATTCCTTGCTCGTCAACTTGACGTCTCCCCAGACGCCATCGACTCTTACGGGGAGAGAGCGCAGACTCGCACCAACCATCTGACAGAAATAGAGGAGCGCCTCGGCTTTCATAAAACCAGCGCCGCGGAGAAAAAGGAAATCGGACACTGGCTTCGGGAGCGCGCGCTGGAGCAGACCGTCCCCTGCTCTTATTGCAACTGCTCTGTGAAAGGCTGCACCAGCAGAAGATCATCCGCCCAGGGCTCACGTTATTGGAACGGTCCGTCACCGACGCGCGACAGCAAGCGCATGCCGTAACCTGGGAGAGGATCGCGCCCTTGTTGAGTAAGGAGGATCGGAAGCATTTAGATCAATTGCTTGCGGTGGACCAAGATCCGGGCCTGACACCTCTGACCTGGTACCGGACCGCCGCAACCTCGCATGCGGCAGGCGCAATCTTGAAGACACTGAAGAAGATCGTGCAATTGCGGACGACAAAGTTGAACGAGCGCGATCTCAGCCTACTTAACCCAAACCGTTTGAAATTACTCGCGCGGATCGGCCGCAGGGCGACAAATCAGGCGCTGCAGCGGATGCCGGAAGAACGCCGCTATCCGGTTTTACTCGCCTTCCTGCATCAATCACTCATCGATCTGATTGATGAGGCGGTCGATTTGTTTGACCGCAATTTGGCCGAAGCATATTCCCGCGCCGGTCGAGAGCTGGATGAGTTTAGAATCAGTGTGGCGAAGGCGACCAACGAGAAGGTCAACCTATTTCAAACCATTGGAGAGATCATTCTGGATCCCACAGTGGAAGATGCGAATCTGCGATCATCTATTTATCAGAAAGTCGCGCCAGAGAAGCTGCGAGTCGCCGTGGATGAATGCGAGCAAATCGCACGCCCACTCGACGATTCGTACTTCGATCTGCTCGGCGCGCGCTATAGTAATATCAGGCAGTTTGCTCCTCAATTCCTCGAGACGTTTGAATGGAGGGCCCGAGATGAAGATGAACCGCTGCTGGAAGCCATCGCCGTCTTGCAGGAGCTGAATGCCGCAGGTCTGCGCAAGATACCTGACGACGCGCCGTGCGAATTCCTCCCAAAGAAATGGTTGCAGTACGCGCTGCAAGAGAATGGCCAATACTCTCGCCGCTACTATGAACTCTGTCTGTTGTGGGAGATGCGGGCGGCGCTCCGCAATGGCAATCTCTGGATTGAAGGCCGCCGCCGTTACACCGATCCTGAAACGTATTTGATCCCGCCGGCGAGATGGCCTGATCTCAAAGCTGAGGCCTGCCGTCTGATGAAAGTCCAGGTTGAGGGAGAGGAACGCTTGGAGCGAAAGACCTCTGAATTCGAGGCTGCGGCTGCGGCGCTGGGTGAGCATTTGGCGGGTCAGGAAAGGGTGCGCATTGAGGACGGCGCATTAATCGTCGGCCCGCTGCAAGCCGAGGAACGTCCGGCGAGCGCTGTAGAGCTGGAGGCCTTGATAGCCGAGCTACTGCCGCGAATCGATTTGCCAACGCTCCTCATCGAAGTTGATCAGTGGGTGAATTTCACCAGCGCCTTGAAACATGCCGGCGGCGGTCTCTCGCGCCGGGATCAAATACTCGAACTATTACACGCCAGCATCCTCGCGCAAAGCGGCAACTTCGGTTTGACGCAAATGGCGCGGATGTCGGGCTTCGACCATCAGCAACTGTTCTGGGTCACACATTGGCATCTGCGTGAAGAGACTCTGCGCGAGGCGACCACGATGATGGTCAACTATCATCATCATTTGCCGTTGAGCCGGCTCCTCGGCGGCGGGGCTTTGTCTTCATCCGATGGGCAACGCTTTCCGGTCGCGGTCAAGACCGCGAATGCCACGGCGCTGCCAAAGTATTATGGATACGGGCGTGGCTTGACCTTCTATACCTGGACTTCCGATCAATGTTCGCAGTGGGGAACGAAGCCCATTCCATCGACGACACGCGACGCCACATTCGTGTTGGATGAAGTCCTCGATAACGAAACCGAGCTGCCGTTGCTTACTCATGCGACTGACACCGCGGGGTATACGGAATTGATATTTTGTTTATTCGACTTGCTCGGTTTTCAGTTTGCCCCGCGCCTGCGTGATCTGGGCGATCAAACACTGTATCGGTTGGATCCGGATGTTGATTTCGGCGCCGTCAATCAATTGCTCACAGGCCGTCTCCATCCTGAGTGGTTTCTCGATCAATGGGATGAGATGTTGCGGCTGGCGGGATCATTGAAAATGGGCTGGGTCACGGCCTCATTGTTGATCGGCAAGCTCAACGTCATGCCGAAACACAACACCCTGATCAGAGCGATGCAGGAATACGGGCGACTGATCAAGACAAACTTCATTCTGCGCTATCTTTGTAATCCGGAATTCCAACGACAGATTCACCGGCAACTCAACAAAGGCGAAGCCTTGCATTCACTGCGTCGTTATTTGATGGTCGCGCAGGAAGCGCAGATTCGTAAGCGATATCCCGATGATCAGCTCAATCAAGCGCACTGCCTCAATCTGGTCACGAATGCCGTGGTTGTTTGGAATACCGTTTATATGTGGGAAGCGATCGAGCAGCTCAAGCGAGAGGGGCGCCAAATTGACGAAGAGGATGTGAAACACCTTTCACCCGCGCGTTACGAGCACATCAACGTGTATGGCCGATATTTTTTCCCGATCGGGGAAGAAATGAACCGCAAGGGGCTGCGGCCGCTAAGAAAGCCGGGAGACGAGGATTGATTCAGTCCGCAGAAAAAAAGCGTTGTTTTTTGTCCGTTTGCTAAAAGAACCCCAGCAGCAAAAACTGACTCTGGGCCTGGGTGGCCGTGAGGTGATGATCGTGCAAAGCTACAACTACGGGGAGGAAGCCCAGATCGATTGGTACGAAGCGGTCGCCGAAATCGATGGGCAGCGGCTTACATTGCAGTTCTTCGCAATGCGGAGTATGGCCAGCGGAGCGGCCTATCACCGGGCCTATGAGCGAGCGACGCAGCAGGCATTTCTGGAAGCGCACCAGATGGCGTTCCATTACTTTGACGGGGTCTTCCGGCGTCTGAAATACGACAATCTGGCGAGCGCCGTCAAAAAGATTCTGCGCGGTCATCGGCGAGAGGAGACCGAACGATTCATCGTCTTCCGCTCGCATTGGCAATACGAAGCTATCTTTTGTAACCCGGGGGCCGGTCATGAAAAAGGAGGAGTCGAAGGAGAGGGAGGATACTTTCGACGCAACCATCTGGTTCCAGTGCCGGAGGCCAAATCGCTGGAGTCATTCAACGAATATCTGCTGGAAGCGTGTCGAGCCGATCTGTTACGAGATATCGACCGGCGCTCGCGGACAGTCGGTGAAGATTTGGAGATCGAGCGAGGAATGCTGCTGGGGCTGCCGGCGGAAGACTTCGAGTTGGCCGAAGAGAGCTATGGCCGTGTCAATGACAAAGGGTGCATTCTGGTGCGGACCAACTCTTATTCGACGCCCTTACGCCCAGGCACACAGGCAAGAGTGCGAGTCTTGCCGGCGACGATTGAGATTTGGCATGAGGGGCGAATGGTCGCCAGGCATCCGCGATCTTATCAGGCGCGGCAACAGATTCTGGAGTTGGAACATTATCTGAACGTGTTGGAACGCAAGCCAGGAGCCTTTGCCGGAAGCGCCGCGCTCGACCATTGGCGAGAACAGGGGCGATGGACTGCGGCCTATGATCGCTTCTGGCAGGGACTGCAACGTAAGCATGGCGCCCAAAACGGGACCCGGTTGATGATAGAACTGCTGCAACTGGGACGACGGCTAGGCTATGAGAAGTTGACGGCCGCCATCAATCAAGCATGGGAGGCCGGCGCGGTCGATGCGGCAGCTGTGCGGTACCTGATGGAAAGAGATTCTCACACCGAACCGAGTTGGTCGCGCCTGGCAGTTGAAGAGGTCAAGCGGTCGGAACATTACACCCGGCCGATCCCGCAACTCGACACTTATGACCGGCTCTTGAAAGGGGCCTTCTGCTCGGGAGGTGAACAATGAATCGAGCAGAGAGACTGACGGAGGCCGCCATCGATCAACACTGCCGCTTACTACGATTGCCGACGATCGCGGCTCAATGCCAGCGATTGGCCAAGGATGCCGTACAGCAGCAGCAACCATATCTGACCTATCTGGCCGAACTGCTGAGTGCGGAGGTCGATGAGCGTGAGCGTCACACCATCGAGCGCCGGATCAAGGAAGCGCGTCTGCCGCGCATCAAGACGCTGGAAGATTTCGATTTCAGCGCCGCCCCGTTGGTTTCAGCCCCACAGATTCGCGAACTGGCCGAAGGCGGATATATCAACCGCGCCGAGCCGATCATCTTCATCGGAGATTCTGGGACCGGCAAAACGCATTTAGCGACAGGGCTCTGTTTGGCCGCCTGCCGGCAGAAGAAACGAGTCCGCTTTATTACTGCGGCCGGATTGGTCAACGAGTTGGTTGAAGCGCAACACCATAACCAACTCGGACGCGCTCTGCAGCGATGGACACGCTACGATCTGATCGCCATTGATGAGATGGGTTATGTCCCCTTCGCTCAAGTCGGCGCGGAGTTGATGTTTCAAGTCATCAGCGAACGAGCCGAGCGAGCGACCCTGGTCATTACCACCAATCTGCCATTCTCGGAATGGACACAGGTCTTTCCCAACGCCCGGCTGTGCAAGGCGCTCTTGGATCGCATTACTGACAGGGCCACGATTATAGAGACGGGCTCTGACAGTTATCGCTTCAAACGGACGATAGCCGGCAAGAAAAAGGCGCGGTAGTCTGCCGTAGCCTTCACTGCGGAGGATGTCCATAGGCTGCGCCTGCGGCGCTCTGGACATCCTTCGTTGCTTCGGCTTGACGACAAACAAGAAGAGCTGACGCTCTTCTGTCGATTCGCAGTCGACAGCGTTCGACTATTGTTAGGGATGACATCTCCAGGCCTCATTGCCAATTCGGCTCACTCCAGGATGTATCGTGGGCGTGCGGCAAACGAGCGTGAAAAAGGCAAAAAAGCTCTGCTCGCGCTCGCCTCCGAGTGGCGCGCCGCGTAGAATCGGCGCCGTCGCTGATAATGAAAGATCAGGACCACAATTAGACTGACTCCGCAGAGATCGAGGGTGTGCCTTCGGTTAGTTGGTAGTGGATGCGGTATAGATAGAATAACAAGGTAGGATTTATGCAACCGCTTTGGCAAGACCTACGTTACGCCGCGCGAATGTTGGTGAAAACGCCCGGCTTCACGCTGATTGCCGTCGTCACGCTGGCGCTGGGCATCGGCGCGAACACGGCCATTTTCACGATCTTGAATGCCGTGGCGCTGCGACCGTTCGATTTCGAGCACACCGAGCGGCTAGTAATTTGTTGGGAATCAAACCCGGAGAAGAACCTTCCGCGCTTTTACGTCTCAGCGCCCAATTTCAAAGACTGGCAAGCTCAGCAGTCTGTCTTTGAGCAAATGGCCGTTTTCAAGGAAGCCGACTGGACGCTCAGCGGCGTGGGCGAGCCCGAGATGCTCACAGTCGGCGTCATGACGGCGGAGATGTTTGCGCTGTTGCGCGTCAAACCGCTGCTAGGCCGCGCTTTCACTGCGACAGAAGAGCAGCCGGGCCGCGAGCAAGTCGTCGTGCTCACTCACAAGCTGTGGCAGCGGCGCTTTGGCGGAGACCGAGGCGTCGTTGGCCGAGACATCAAGCTCAATGGCAAAGACTACAGCGTGATCGGCGTGATGGACGCGCGTTTCAGGTTGATGGGAGAAGATTATGATGCCTTTGTGCCGGCGGCGTTTACTCCGAAAGAGCTGACGCAACGCGGCGTGAAAAACTATATGGTGGTGGCGCGCCTCAAAGACGGTGTCACGCTTCAACGCGCGCAAAGTGAAATCACCGCGATCACGGAGCGCATCAATCAAAACGATCCGGAAGAGAATGAGGGGTTCGGCGCGCTGTTGGAGAATTTTCAAACCGTCTATGCCAGAGGTTCGGGGCAATTCTGGGGGGTCTTGTTTACTGCCGTCGGCTTCGTATTATTGATTGGTTGCGCCAACCTCTCGAACTTATTGCTGGCGCGTGCGGCGGCGCGGCAGAAAGAGATTGCGATTCGTTTGTCAGTGGGCGCGAGTCGCTGGCGCGTGATTCGGCAGCTGTTGACCGAGAGTTTTTCGCTGGCGCTGCTAGGCGGCGCGCTCGGCTTGCTTTTGGCGGCGTGGGGCAAAGACCTGATCGTGGCGCTGGACCCGGGACTCGACTACTATCGCGTCAAGGATTTGGGTATTGATTATGCAGTACTCGCATTTACCTTGCTGCTTTCACTCCTCACTGCTCTGCTCTTCGGCCTAGCGCCCGCGGCGCACGCGTCGAATCCCAATTTGAACGAGACGCTCAAAGACGCGGGCCACAGCGCCAGTGGCAGCGCGCGCCGTCATCACATACGGAACCTGCTGGTCATCAGCGAAGTCGCGTTGGCCATGGTTCTGTTGGTCGGCGCGGGTTTGACGTTCAGAAGCATGCGCGCCATCCGCGCCGCCAATCCCGGCTTCAATCCACACAATTTGTTGACGATGATGCTGACGCTTTCCGACAAGCGTTACCCAGACGCCGCCAAACGCGCCACCTTCTTTGACCAACTCTTGCCCAAACTCGCGGCGTTGCCGGGCGTGCAAGCGGTCGGCCTGACCAATCAGTTGCCGATCAGCGATGACGATTCGCATTTTGGTTTCGTAATCGAAGGCCGCCCCAAGAAGGTCAACAAAAATGATTTCGACATCGCCAGCTTTCGCTCAATCAATCCCGCCTTTTTCAGCGCAATGGGCATGCGGATGTTGCGTGGCCGCGCCTTCACCGAGCGTGATAATCAGATCGGGCCGCGCGTGGCCATCATCAATGAGACGATGGCGAAACGCTATTGGCCGAATGAAGACCCATTGGGCAAACGCCTGAGCTTCGACAACGAAGAAGACAAGGAGAAGCAACCCATATGGCGCGAGATCGTCGGCGTCGTCAACGACGTGAAGCATCAAGGCCTGGACAAACCGCCTGTGGCCGAAGTCTATTACCCCTACATTCAGCGTCCCGAAGAAGCGGTCTTTCTAGCAGTACGTTCGACGGTTGATCCGAAAGGGTTGATTCCGGCAATCCGTCAGCAAGCGCTCAACCAGGACGCCGAACAAGCGCTCTCCGGCGTCGAGACGATGGAAGAGCGCATGGCCAACTTTGTCGCTTCGGATCGCTTGCTCGCGCTGTTGCTGGGCGTTTTTGCGGCGCTGGCCTTGTTGCTGGCCGCGCTCGGCCTCTACGGCGTCATCGCTTATGCGGTCGCGCAGCGCACGCACGAGATCGGGATTCGCCTGGCGCTGGGCGCGCAGCCGGGCGACGTATTGCGGCTGGCGCTCAAGCAGGGAATGCTGACAGTGCTGATCGGCGTGGCTGTCGGTTTGCCGCTGGCGCTGGGACTGACGCAATTGATGAAGACCATGTTATTCGGTGTGAAAGAGACCGATCCGCTGACCTTCATTGTCATGACTTTGTTGTTGATGAGCGTGGCGCTGCTGGCCTGTTACGTGCCGGCGCGGCGAGCGACGAAGGTGGATCCGATGATCGCTCTCCGTTGCGAATGAGTGTGAGCCTTCGGTGAGTTGGCTTATGGTTTAAGCAATTGTTCCGGTTTACCGAAAGTTCACCGTTAAGAGTGTAATTATGAGATCTCTCGATCGTGTAAAAATGCTGGTCTATGCCGTACCGCTACTTGCTCTACTGGTATGCCTGTCTTGTTCTAGTAAAACTTCTACAGATATGAGAGCTAGTAAAACTTCTACAGATACGGGAACTAGTAAAACTTCTGCAGATATGGGAGCTAGTAAAACTTCTACAGATATGAATACTTGTTCCGCTGATCAAATCTCAGAAATAACACTAGAGAGGTGGGGAAGTTTTGGCATGCACCCTTCATATAAAGTGGTATTACGCATTGACGAGACGGTGTCGTACATTGGTAGGTCGTTTGTAGATAAACGAGGCAAACACATTGGCAAGCTCGACAATTTCTATTTCAATAAACTCGCCGAGCTTATTGGGTCAGAGGGGTATTTCAAGATGCGGGAGCGATATCCAGAGGATGCCGTTATAGAGGACGGTTATGATGCGAGGGTGAAAGTCATGTGTGGCGATAAAGAAAAAGTTGTGTTTGACAATAACCAAGAAGGACCTATCGGGCTGTGGGCAATAGAGATGGCAATAGATGCTGCGGTAGGGAGAGCGCATTGGGGTATTGTCAAATAATGGTGTCCCCTCAGTGGGCCGGTACACACTCGTGATCCCAAAACCACCCCACCGAAGGGACACAATCAATCGACCTGGCACGATTATCAAGAACACGGAGGTTAAGATATGCGCCGTCAGTGGTTCATCACAGTCTCTTTGCTCTTTGCGTTCAGCTTCCTCTATTTAGACGTCACTTCATCCCAATCCCAACCCGGCCAATCTGGAAAGATCAATGGAAAGGTCACGGATCCGGCAGACTACCTGATCCCCGGCGCGCAGGTCACCGTTCGTAATGAGGCGACGGGCGAAACGCGAAATGTGAATACGGAAAAAGAAGGCCGATTCAAGATCGAAGCGTTGGCACCGGGGCGATACGTCGTCAGCGTCACGTCCCCAGGTTTCAAACCCACCGAACGCAACATCACAATCGAAAGCGGACGAACCGAAACCGTCGAAATCAAACTTGATATTAGGGAGACCTCTGGCCCCGTCGTCGTAATTCAATCTCATGCTCCAGAGGAATCGCTTAAAATAACGATTGCGGCAGCGCAAAACAGCGTCATGGCTGGTGATCCGATAAAGATAGCTGTCACGATGAAAAACATATCGGACCATGACATCAAATTGGTCGCGATGGGTAGTAATTCAACAGCCGAGCTGAACTATGAGATCATAGCCCGAGATAAAAATGGAGAAATGCTAAATGAAACAATATATGGAAAAG
>Ga0126383_10002200_pt1 | contig 12547 bp, 15 predicted proteins | sample PanSoiMetPlot_35_FD_96882 | JGI IMG/M metagenome (GOLD analysis project Ga0126383, IMG submission 96882) | Tropical forest soil microbial communities from Panama - MetaG Plot_35 | ecosystem: Environmental > Terrestrial > Soil > Tropical forest > Bulk soil | place: Panama | collected 2016-02-17
CCCACCACCCTTGAAGACGCTCACCGGCTGCCTCCAGGTGGCGCCGCCGTCATCGCTGCGGGAGAAGCCGATGTCGTTGGACCGTGAGCCGGCGGTGAATTTGGCCCACACGGCGTAGACGCGGCGAGACCGCCGTGGGTCAGCCAGAATCGACGGCTTGTCGAGGAGTTCGGTCCTGGGATCGGCCGCAGGCACGCCCCCCGGTGCGCCCCAGGACGAGCCGCCGTCCCGCGCCGCGCTGACCAGGATTGCGCTGCCCGGCTTGCCGTTCGGATTCAGTCCCAGGGCGCCCACGTATGCCGAACCGTCCGCTCCGACCGACGTCCAGGGGTCGCTGACAAGCTCGTAGGGGCCACCGGCGCACTGTGCGAGGCTCGGCAGCATCGACTCGCGCCAGGTGCCTCCGCCATCGCGGCTCAGGGCGACGGCGAGACCGAAGGCGCCGCCGGCGGAACGGCGGTCCTGCTGCCACGTGGCGATCAGGTGCCTGGGATCGCGGGGATCGGCAGCCAGGGATGGCTCTTCGGGGACGTCGACCAGCTGGCCGTTGCCGTTGCAGGAGGCGATCGGACTCGCCTGGCTGATGACGCGTGGGGTGAGCGGGCCGAGGGCTGGTGGCGGTGAGGCCGGCGGCGGCTGCCGCCCAGGAACGCAGGAAACGAGGACGAGCAGAGCCGCAACCGTACAGAGAGAAGGGGTTGGTGGGCGAGGCACGCCTCGGCTCTACTTCGGCTCGAAGACGCCGGTCACCTGTTGCGGCCTGGTCAGGGTCTCTTCCCGGTAGAGGTGCAGGGCCTGTAGAACCGGGCGGTCGGTGACCGCGAAGAGGTCGGCGGGCTCCGCCGCCTGGTGCTCAACCACTGCCCACGACGGCGTCACGAACGCGTCGCCTCGTTCCCAGTCGAAGCGCTTGCCGCCGATCACGCTGAAGCCTCGGCCGCAGAAGGCGACGTATATCGAGCTTCCCAGCTTGCGCTGCGGGAGAGTCAGACGGCCTGGGACCAAGCGGTGCATCTCGCAGCCGAGCGTCGGCATAGCCGCGGCTCCGTTCGAGGGGTTCACGAACTCGATGCTGGCCACCGGCCCGCCTCGCGCCTTGAGAAGCCCGTGCAGGGCGGCGTTCGTGTCGCGGTAGCGGTAGATGAAGAGCGGCGAGTGGCGCGGATTCACCGGCTCGCCAAGAGGCCTGACCGCCCGCCCGCCGAATAGCCTTTCAGAGGCGTTGTGGTCGGCCCCACCTTGCTGCATCAGTTCCGGGTAGGGCTCGAAGAATACCGCCTCCAGGGACGCGGCCAGGGGCAGGTCGAGGCCGTCGAACCAGACCATCGGCGCATCCGTGGGGTTCGAGTGATCGTGCCAAGTCCAGCTCGGCGTCAGCACCAGGTCGCCAGGCGACATGTCGCAGGCGTCTCCGTCCACTGTCGTCCACACTCCGGTTCCTTCGATCACGAAGCGCAGCGCGGACGGCGTATGCCGGTGGGCAGGGGCCGACTCATGCGCACCCAGGTACTGGTAGGCGCCCCAGAGGGTGGAGCTGGTGTACGGGACGCCGCCCAACCCGGGGTTGGCCAGCGCAAGCACGCGCCGCTCACCGCCGCGCCCGATCGCGATCAGCTCGCCCGCTCTCCGGGCGAGCGGCAGCACGGTCGTCCACTTCCAGAGCCAGGGCAGCGTGCGTGGGATGGGCTCGTTCGGCATCAGCCTGGCTGCCTGTGTCCAGAGCGGCTGCAGGTCCTTTGCGGCCAGCGCACCGCAGAACTCGTCGTAGCTCACGTCCAGCGTGTCGCCTGTCTGGGTCACCATCGTGCTCTCTACCTTCTCACCAATCGCGCTGCGGACCGGAATGGTGAAGCCACAACCCGGTTGCCGTCGTAGACCGCAATCTTCGACTGATCAGTCATCATCGCTGGCGTGCCCCGAGGAGTACAGCTTGCCCATCACGAGATGGGCGTGACCGTCATGGGCGGGGACGTCGCAACCTGCGCGCACGTGGCTGCCATCGCCGAGCGCTCCGGCTTCGCCTCAGCCTGGACGGCTGAGTTCTACGACCGCTCAGCCAGCGTCTCGCTGGCGGCCATGGCAGCGGCCACGTCTCGAATCCGGCTTGGCAGCGCCATCATGTACGCGTTCGCGCGAACTCCCCTGCTCACCGTCGCCGAGGCTCGCGACCTGGATGAGCTGACCCGAGGGCGGTTTGTGCTCGGAGTGGGCACCGGGACCCGACAGCAGGTCGCGGCCTGGCATGGCCTTGAAGCCGACCACCTGGCGCCCAGACTCGAGGAGCTGGTGCCGCTGCTGCGCCGGCTGTGGCGGTTCCGAGAGGGCCAGTTCAGCCATCAGGGGCGCTTCTACCGGCTGAGCCTGAGGCCCACCCTCGAAGTGCGGGCGCCGGTTCGCGCCGACCTGGAGGTCTGGGTCGCCGGCGTCAACGCGCGGGTGGTCGAGGCCGCCGGGCGGGTCGGCGACGGACTGGTCGGCCACCCTCTGTTCACACCGGAGTACGTGGCGGAGGTGGTGCGGCCTGCCCTTGTGCGAGGGGCGGAGCTGGCCGGTCGGCGCCTTGCTGTGCCTGTTGCCGGCTACCTGATCTGCGCTGTTGCGGACCGGGCTGAGCAGGCCAGGCACGACGCCGCCTCGCAGGTGGCTTTCTCGGCGGTCGTGCGGGCGTTCGACCCGATCCAGCGGTTTCACGGCTTCGATCGCGAGGTGGCAGAGATCCGGGAGGCCTTCCGGGCAGGTGACAAGGGACGCATGACCGCCCTTGTCACCGAGAGGATGCTGGAGACATTCGCCGTCTACGGCACGCCGAACGAGGCCACTCAGCGATATGAGTCTCGGTTCGCCGGTGTCTATGAGCAGCCACTGCTGCTGTTCCCGTGCATGGGTGTCGAGCCAGGCCGGCTCCGTGAGGGCTGGGCCGCGGTCATAGATACGTTTGGGCCCTTGGCCTCGGAGGCGGCGAGGCGTGCCTTGCCCGCGGCGCCCGGGCCGCAGTGAGACCGCGGGGCGTCGCTGCCACTGCTGAGCGCCTCCACCTCCTTCCTCGCTACCGGCAGAAGCTGCACCGGGTGAAGCTGCATCTCAGCCACCCGGTCCGGATCGACGACCTTGACTTCGACGTCCGCTTCATGTACGCGACGTGATCCTGCCCGACCCCGAAACTGGGGCGAAGCTGCGGCGAGGGCCTGCTTGGACCGCTTCCGGCCAACTGGGCTCCCCGGACCTTATTGGTGCGGTGCTGGAAGGGCGCGCATCCTGTCGACGCCAACGCCGGGGTCAACATGAACGTGACCAATGGCCGAGGGCCTCAGATGCCTCTACACGCGTGGGTCGCAGCTGCTCGAGGTCTGGCCGTTCGCACCGCTCTACCCGTCCATGGCTCTCGGCGTGGCTGCTGTCTCTTATGACGGCGACGTGTACTTCAGCCTGGGCGCCGACACGGGCGTGGTTAACGACGTCGGGGCGTTCGCCCCGCGTGGTTCGGCTGGCGCGCAACCAGGATGCAAGGACGGGTGACACGTACGGCCAGCGCTGTTCGGCGTCAGAAATCGTTAAGATCGACCCCTGGTTCGGGGAGTAGCGTAGCCCGGCAGCGCACTTGGCTGGGGGCCAAGGGGTCGCGGGTTCAAATCCCGCCTCCCCGACCAACCTCCGTTCCTGGCGCCTTTTCATATTCAGGATAGGCCCTGCCTAACCGGTGTGGAAGCACCGGGGCGGGGCGGCCGAACCCTGGCATAAGGGTGGGTGCCAAGAGGCTTGCAAGCCCATTTTCAACCCTGGAGGCAACGAGAATGCGGCTTGTGAGGCCAACCATCAGCATCCTCGAAGGCGGTGCCGGCATGCAGGTGCGCTCGCCATTGGAGGCGGCCTACGACCATTTCCGGCTGGAGCGTCAGGGCGACCTGGTGTCGCCGGCCACGCTCGAGCACTACGACGCGATGGTGGTGCCGTTTCTGACCTGGGTCAGGGAAGGCGCCGGCGTAAGACGCTTCGAGGACCTGGACGTGGGCTTGGTGCGGGCCTACCGGGCGGAGCTCGCCACCCGACCGGGGAGGAAGCACGGCCGGCCGCTCCAGGCCCGGACCATCTTCGATTCCCATCGTGCCCTACTGACCTTCTTCCGCTGGACCCGCGCCGAGGGTTATCCGGTGGAACCACGCATTCTGGAGCTGAAGCGACCCAAGGTGCCCGAGAAGGAGCCCACGGTCTTCCACATTCGACAAGTGCGCGAGATCCTGGCTGCCTGCAACCCGAGAGTGCCCCAGGAGGAGCTGGCCGTCCGCATCCTGCTCGGCTCCGGCATTCGGGAGTCCGAGTTGTGTGGTTTGGCGTTGGTGGGGCCGGACGGGCTGTCGGACCTGATGCTCGATTCCATGGTGCGGGGCCGGGTCGAGCTGCGGGTGCGGTGGGACGCGGGCGCCAAGGGAAGGAAGTCACGGCGCGTGCCGATTACGGTCAAGCTAGCAGGAGCCATCAAGCGGTATGAGGGGCGGCACCGGCCGGAGACTGAACACCCCCACCTACTGATCAACGGAAGAGGGCAGCCGTACCAGCGCTATGGGATAGACGCCATGATGGATCGGCTCAAGGAGCGGACCGGCTTCCGGGTGCACGCCCACGCATTCCACCATACGTTCGCCACCTTGGCAACTAAGCTGGGCTGGAACTTCGAGCACCTGCGCGCCGCGATGGGGCATTCGGACTACAAGGTCTTGCAGCGGTACGTGCGGCTCGCCATTGAGCGGGACCTGGGTTCCAAACGCGAGTGGGCAGAGTTCATCGTGACGAACCCAGCGCTGGACTAGCAGTGGCGAGAGCTGGTCGTCCTGTCGGCGATGACGTTCCAGATGTTGGCTCCCGCGTGCGAGGGCCCGCTACGGCCCGGCTCTCCAACGTCCCGTCAGGGCAAGCGGGGAGGCCGTCCCCGGGCGCGGCGCATGCGGCGGCCGGCTGGCCTCTTCTGACTGGATCGGCCCGAGTAACCCAGTAGCGGTCGCCACCGATGTTGGAGGTTGATGGGATAGCTCCATCGCGGGTCGAAGAAATACGCATACACGCCAACAACGCCCGGTGCTGCGGCGATTGCGAGGAGTACGTACGCGATCCACCGAATGTCGGCTCGCTGAGGCAGAAGGGTAATCAGTCCGCCAATCAATCCGCTTGCCGCGACTAGGGCCGAAGCACCGGGCGATGCCCAAGCGCCGCGGTACGGGGGCGCCGCCATCCATTTCCTCGAACGACCAGCCCACACGCGGACCGACCAGATGAGGACGAACACAGTCAGGGACAGCCACAGCGCTTCGAAAAGCCAATTGGGCATTGGACAGGCCTGCATTCCGCAATGTATCGCTCAAGCTATCGGGCTGACAATGGATGAGAGCGCTGCTGCCCACGCGCTTGCCGAACGGGGCGTGATCGTTGAAAAGCTGCGGCCAGTGGTCGAGCGGTTGGCGACCGAGTGGCAGCCCGAGCAACACGACCATCTGGCGTCATGCCGAACGTACCGCCGACTTTGTTGGTCGTGAGGGCTCTTGTGGAGCGTGCATGCTCGCTCGCAGCAACGGCGCTCTGGGATTGAGTCGGCCTACGACCATTTCCGGCTTGAGCGGCAAGGCGAGCTGGTCTCGAGGTCGACCCTGGAGCACTACGACTACATGGTCCAGCCCTTCCTGGACTGGCTTCGACGTGAGCAGCCTGAGGTGAGGCGGTTCGAGGACCTGGACGTGTCCATGGTTCGCGGGTATCGAGCGGTCCTGGCGGCTGGTCGCCGGCGGGATGGCCGTCCGCTGGCGGCCCGGACCGTCTTCGACGGCCACCGAGCTCCGTTGACCTTCTTACGCTGGGCCGAGGCCGAGGGCTACCGGGTCGATTCCCGCATCCTGGCGCTGAAACGCCCCGGGTTCCGGTCAAGGAGCCGACCGTGTACCACGTCGCACAGGTTCGGCAGATTCTCGCGGCATGCAATCCCAAACTGCCCCAAGGGGAGCTGGCGGTCCGGATCCTCGTCGGGTCGGGTATCCGCGAGTCCGAGCTATGCGGCTTGGCGGTGGTCGCGCCTGACGGTCTGCCGGACCTGATGCTGGACTCTGTAGCTCGGGGCCGCGTCGAGTTGAGGGTGCGCTGGGACGGCGGGGCCAAGGGCCGGAAGTCACGCCGGGTGCCCGTCACGCCCAAGCTGGCTGCTGCCATCAAGCGTTACGAAGCGCGGGAACGGCCAGAGGTCCCGTATTCCGAGCTGCTGATCAATCACCTGGGCAGGCCGTATCACCGCTTCGGGATTGACCAGATGATGGATCGGCTCAAGGAGCGGAGCGGCCTGCGGGTGCACGCTCACGCCTTCCGTCACACCTTCGCCACGGTGGCGACGAAGCTCGGCTGGAACTTCGAGCACTTGCGCGCCACCATGGGTCACGCGGACTATGGCGTCCTTCAGCAGTACGTGCGGTTGGCGACCGAACGGGATCTTGGATCGCGCCGAGAGTGGTCCGACTTGATCGTGACCAACCCGGCGGTGGACCCGGGCTAACGCAACGGCAAACCGCTCCGTATGCCCTCATATGCGGCGTCATGCCACTTACGAAGCCTTGCCTGATCCTCCGCTTGGCGGCGTTCGTCATCGGCTGCCTCCGCGAGTTCTGCGATTTCGGGGTCCACGATGACGTGCACGGCGCCCGTGACGTTGAGCTGCTGCCCTGGTGGCGAACCTTCGTTGGTTCGGTGGACAGAATCGGCCGGCTGGTTGTAGACCGCCGCTATCACCTCGTGGTGGACCGGACCCTGGCTTGGGTAGAGCGCTCAGTGGTTCCGAGCTTGGCCATGATCGACGCCTGTTACCACGAGGCCGGTGAGCGCCTGCTACGACTCTGGATCGAGGCTGGCCACGAGCGGCTAACAAATCGGCACCTGGCGGCGATCCGCGAGTTTGAGTACGCCTACGGCCGTCAGCGCTTTGAAGCTCTTCAGAGGGAGGGACCAGCGTGATGATCACCGTTCATGGCGTGGTGGACCGGGTTGCTGACGTACGTGATGGGATTGGATCACTGCTCAAGGAGCGCGGGATGTTCTTGGGTGAACGGATTGCCGGTGATGGCCTGGCTCTCTGGGCGCGCCGCGCTGCGGGAGCCGCTCTCGTGGCTTTCGGCGTAGCGGTGCTGGTCAGCAGTCTGATAGGCGGCACATGACGGACACGCGGTGCTTCCCAGCGAGCGGATGCGTCGTGGCCGGCGTGATGGCGGATTCCAGGCCCATAGACGATGGCCCAAGTGCTCTCCTCGGTCTGCCGGCAAATCTCCCCTGCCCCCTTGGCTGTCCTTCGTCGGGACGGTGCTGCGCTGTCCAGGGTGGCCGGAGGCCATCGCGTAGCGACGTGCCCTTGACAGGTGGAGCAGCACCGTCCCTCATAATCCGGCTCTTCCGGGGGCAGGGATGAAAGAAGAGCTATCGCTGGAGCACGGGCAGGAGTCAGTCGAAGTGCCGCCGGTGCAGTGGTGGTTGAACGTCCGGACAATCGAGCGTGCCCGGATACTTCGGGGGTGGACGAAGGCCGACCTGGCGCGCGCGGCCCATTTGGACCCGGGAACATTAAGCGACATGACTCTTGGCCGGCGCCAGCCGACGCTCGGGACCGTTCAAGCCGTCTGTGTCGCGTTAGGTCTCGTCTTGTCGGACGTGATCGTCTTCGGCGATGCCGCTGCCGCATAGGCTGACGCTGCGCGCGCCGGGCAGTTGATCAGGGGACGTTCACTGATCTGACCGAGCGGCGGCGGCTATGACGCAGTTGTCTTAAACCGATCGCGGTTCGTCCGGATATATAAGGTGGGGGTGAGGAGGATATTTACCACGACTATGGTGGAGGCGACCCCCGCTGGAGAAACCGGATCAAGTGATGATTGGCGGGATCGCGAGGCGGCCATTGCGCTACAGGGCGGCGACGAGCGTGGATTGGAGACACTGGTGAGGCGGCACCAGATTCCGGCGATTCGCGCTGCCTTCGCGATAACTGGCGATCGTCACCTGGCTGAGGACATCGTCGCCGACGCATTTCTTAATGCCTATCTGCGGATCCATCAGTTTGATTCGAAACGCCCGTTCACGCCATGGTTCTTTCGCATCGTGGTGAATGGAGCGTTGAAGGCGGTGTCCCGCCGTCAGTACGTTTCGGCTGGACTGGATCCGGCATCAACGGAGGCTCATTGCGATCCTGAAGCGCATGTCCTGCAGCGAGAACTCCAGCAGAGCGTGTTCGATGCGATCCGCGCCCTTCCCCCCAAACAGCGAGCCGTGGTAGTACTGAGGTATTACCTCGACCTCGACGAGGCATCCATCGCTCGGACTGTCGGATCGCCGAGAGGAACGGTGAAGGCGCGGCTCTTCCTAGCCAGGAACCGGTTGCGTAAGGCGCTTCAGTATGCGGGTGAGGTCGACATGGGGAACAAACGGTGAATACCGTCGAGCGAGACATCGCGAGAGCGATTGAGCGGCAGGTGGAGAATGCCGTGCCAGATGACACCGATCTGTGGCCCGTGATCGAGCGCCGCCTCGGTGAGCCGAACCATGCCTGGCATCGGGCCAAGCCTATCCAGCGCAGAACATTGTTCATAGCTGCGCTGGTCGCTCTCTGCATGGTGGCGCTGAGCATGGTCACGGCCGTGGCCGTGCCTCCCGTTCGCGCGGCCTGGACCGCAAAACTGACGACGCTTACTGGCGGTCAGCAGCAGCGCCATTCGAGCATCAGCTCCCGGCCGGCCGCCGGCGGTGGACAAGTGATCGGCGTGGATCCGACATCCAACGTGATAGTCCTGAGTCCAGGCTACGTCCCGGAAGGGCTCACGATTTACGAGGTGGCCGACATCCCGCGCCGTCCGCCTCCATCGCCAGGACAGCACGTGGTGGTCGTCCCTCACACGGCGATCCTCGTCGCGGGGCCGGCATCGTCCCAACCGACCAGGCCGTCAGACGCGGCATTGGCAGCCGTATCGAGTCTGGGCAAGGCAGGGGTGGATGTTGTCTATATGCGGTACAGCTCGCCAACGTCTGGCGACTATGTCGAGGTGATCGAGACGGCGTCCTGGGCCGGGCAACCTCAAGTAGAGGGGGAGTCAATCATCGTGACCGGAAGCCCCGCCCAGCTTCAGGAGTCTGGCGGTCAGACTGCCGTCAAGTTGATTCGTGGACGGACGGTTGTGACGGTACGGACCAACCTGGGCCGAGAGCAGACCCTCAAGGTTGCAGAGAATTTCAAGAGCGGATAGTTCGACATTGCAACCCCGGCGCCACAGCGCTCTGCTGACCCGGGTACGATGAGCGATATAGCGCGCGGGTCTCGTCGCCCACCCTGGGGACCTTGCAAGCCGTGTGCAGGCCCTTGAACCTGACGTTGGCCGATGTCATCCTCTTCGAGTAAGACTATTGGAGTGCTATTGAATCGGCCTTCGAAGTGACACACAGTTCTGTTTCCGAGTCGGGGTTCGTGTTCGAGCCGACCAAGTCTCGCATTCGTGCTGGTCCTGCTAGGCACAACGAGGACCTATATTCCTGGTTGGACCGCTCAAGTCGGCCGGCAGCGCAGGCTGCCAGGCAGTTGATTAACGATTGGTTCAGTCACATACCGACCGAGACGACTACGGCCCACCTACGGGGTAGACTTGAGTCGAATGACGATTCCCAGTTTGCGGCAGCATTTTGGGAGTTGTACCTGCACGAGCGGATACGGAAACTTGGGTGGAATATTCAGACAGACGTGCCTGTCCGAGACACTGGTCTGACTATTGACTTTCTTGCTTCGAGGCCTGGACGACGCCTCTACCTCGAGGCCACGAGCCTGGATCAGCCAAAGGCTGACATAGCGCAACGTCGTCGCGAGGCTCAGGTATATGATGTCTTGGACGGGTTGAACAGCCCGTGGTTCTTCCTTTGGGCTCAGAAACGTCGCACAGGAGCAAGTCAGCCACGACTTGCAGGACTTAGGGCTAAGCTGGAGCGATGGCTGAATGGGCTCGATCTATATAGGTTGCGCGCTGCCGCGAACAGTGGTCAGATCGACAGGCTGCCAACCTATGTCTGGCGGGATGGCGACTGGGAATACGAATTCAAAGCACTCCCGAAGTTTGCGGCGGCTGGAAAGTCAGGGATTCGCGTCCTGGGTAGCCCAGGCGGTGCCCAGCACCTTGTGCCCATTACCGCCGAGGCGATACGTGACGCGATATCGAACAAGGTTAAGAAGTATGGCAACCTGGATGCGGAGCTAGTCGTAGCTCTGATGATCGATAGTCCAGCCCACGATGAGGAGGATACGGCGGACTGCTTGTATGGCCAGTCACGTGCATATGGTCAGTCAAGTGTAATCTTGCCAGAAGGCAGTATGTTGCGGGACAGGGATGGACTATGGTCACGGTTCGAGAAGAAGAGGCTATACGGCGTTGTCGTGACGTGCCAGTGGAATCCATGGAAGGTGGGCAGTGTTTGGCCGCTGCTCTGGCTAAGGCCGGGGGCGGACCATGCGATGGGGCAGGACTTGGGATTTCCTATGCGGTTTCTTGCAGCCGATGGCGTAACTGTGAACTCCCTGCCGGCTCCGCAAGCTCCTCATGAGGTCTTCAGGTTGCCGTCAGGTTGGCCGCCGAGGCCGTGAGGGGCTGCGTACCCAAGTCCAACCGTCGGGAAGCTTAATCCTTTCATTGGAGGTGGTATGTGTTGCGCAGACGGGGCGTCCAGCGTCCGATACCTGTGCAGCGCTGCAGTATAGAGTTCGAGGCTGCCGACGGTGCGGAGTAGAATTGACAGCTTAACGAGATGAGCCACTTCTTTTGGGAGCTCAGCGTCTCCAGCGTCAGCCCGGATCGATTCGCCTCAGAGGGCGAGGCGTTTATGGAACGGCTGGGATACCGTCGCTCGGATCAGAAGACCTACTCGGACGTAGAAGATTATGTTCGTGGCCGCTGGGCGCCTCCGTGGGAACATCACGACGTGGTTGGATGGATACAGCTTTGGTCGTATCGGGAGGTTATCAAGGCTGACTATTTGTGGATTGATGCACAACGGCTGGTTCGCCTGCCACGCAGCCCGCGATATCACTGGCGTGGGAAGGCGTCCGAGGTATATATACCTCCGGCTGCGAACGACCCCCAGATATTCGCTTTGATCTGTGATGAGATTGCAAAGCTAAGCCGACGTCGGCCATTTCGTGGGCATTATATTGATACGTCACTGCTCAACACTACGGGGCCGTTCATCAGATGGCGAGAATTGCTGAACCTGACGTACAACTAGGCCAGGTTCACCACAGTACACCCTCTTAGCTTGTAAGGAGGGGTTAAGAGGCTTGCCACTGCTTCGGACTCATCGGTTAAACTCGACTCGCATTCGGTAGGCGAGCCTTTCGTTTGGGACCAGGAGATCGGCGGTTCGAATCCACTTCCACAATCTCATCGCGCAACGTCAACGGATCGACGCTCGCCTCAACTGCATGACGCGCAGCTTGGTCTGCGTCTCGTATTGCTATCAGTTCACGTCTGAGCCGGTCATCCATCGTCATCTGTCACGCGAGTGTAGGTACGGACTTGACGGCTATCGAGCCTGGCCAAGTGCTTGAGTGTGTTTTGGCGGTGTTGTGCTAAGTTCAGCCTGAATTCGAGGGATAAGCCTTCGTGGCTGGGGGTTAAGCGTTTAGGAGTTCATCGAGGGCGTGCTGGTCAGTGGATAGCGCCCAGAACTCCGTGACTTGTCCATTCCGGATGTGGGCGATGTGAGCCTCGTTCGCATCGTAGGTTCGCCCGGCACGCTGGGCATGCGTGTGCACTAGCGCGACGGCGTGCTCGTCGTTGGCCAGCACGTCGTGGAGATCGACCCGCAGCGTTCCCCCGGTCATCTCGGCGAGTCGGCCGAGGAATTGGAGGCTCTCGTCGACTCCACGATAGTCGCCAGAAAGCGGGTGTCGCCCTAGCACGTGATACAGCAGGTCCGGCGCCAGGAGGTTTGCCAGAGCCTCCGTGTCGCCGCTGGAGAAGGCAGCATATCCCTTGCGGACAATGTCCTCGTTTGGATGGGCCATCGGGTAGTCCTCCTCATCCGGCTCCCGCCAATCGGATCGAGCCCGGAACGCATCGGGGCCTCTGGGACGAGGATAGCGATCGGCCACCTGAGTCCGCAGACCGCGCAGGAGAACTCCTATCCGCAGTCACCCTGCGTTGGGGCACCGGTTCGGAGTGTGTCAATGACGTGCGATGACGGAGCTCGAACCACTCAAAGCTGGGTCGGGCCGGCGACGGTCTATCAAGTTGCACAGGTCCGGACGTGCCCTCGGGATAGGAGCGCGCGACAATGGAGTGTCGCTGCGACGCGTCGCGGGCCCGCGGCGGCGTTAGCTGCACTGGAGGGAGAACATGAGTGCCCGCTCGCCCGTATCGGCGTCAGTCGCGTCTGGCGGCGGTGCGCATTCGCGCGCTGCCGCTGGCATCGCCTGCCTGGCGGTACTTGCGCTCGAGTGGATCGGCCAACATGGCCTCCGTCCGAGCATCTACGCAACATTTGACCAGCTCAGCGAACCGAG
>Ga0126383_10002201_pt1 | contig 12544 bp, 16 predicted proteins | sample PanSoiMetPlot_35_FD_96882 | JGI IMG/M metagenome (GOLD analysis project Ga0126383, IMG submission 96882) | Tropical forest soil microbial communities from Panama - MetaG Plot_35 | ecosystem: Environmental > Terrestrial > Soil > Tropical forest > Bulk soil | place: Panama | collected 2016-02-17
TTCTATCTCGGCACCCATTCCTTCGTCCCGATCAGTCAACAAACGACCGACTGTTGCACGAATCGTCGTTTCAGGAGCGTCTTGTAGAACAGTTCAATTCGATCACCAGATTGGAGATTTAGCATTCCACCTACATCCGAATTCGTTATCAGCTCTGGTCTCAGGCTCGTTTCGTCGTAGTTGCGGCCGCTGCTGAGGGCAGCTTTGCCTTCTGCGGTTGAGACGCGGAACTCTCAAGCCAATCGGCAAAACGTGTCTCCCCGAGTCGCGCGCCATCGCCCGGAACCAGTGAGCGCTCGCTCAGTTCCGTGCCAAAGTAACGCGCGTGTGGGTCAGCAATAACTTCTCGCGGATCCTTGCGGGCGCTGAGACCCTGGCGAATGAATTCATCGAAACGGAACTGTTCGGGGCCTCCCAGTTCAACGATTCCGTTCAACGGAGATGAAACAGCTACTTTGCCCACCATAGTGGCGACATCTTCGGCCGCCACGGGCTGAAAACGCACCGACGGCAGGCGGACTATGTTGCCCTCGGTGGCTGAGTCAGCAATCCTCTTAAAGAATTCGAAGAACTGCGTCGCATGTACGATCGAGTAAGGGATCGAGGATTCCTTGATCAGTTTCTCCTGCGCGACCTTCGCCCGCATGTAACCGCTGTCGGGCAGCCGGTCACAGCCAACGATGGACAAGGCCACATGATGTCGCACGCCTGCGGCCCCTTCGTAGCCGAGCAAGTTTCCAGTGGACGTTTTGAAGAACTCCATGACGGCGGCGTCTTCGAACGATGGCGAATTCGAGACGTCGACGACCACTGAAGCGCCCTGCAGGACTGCGGCAACTCCCTCGCCGGTAAGGGCATTTACGCCCGAGGCGGGGGAGGCCGCCACAGCGTGGTAGCCGTGCTCACCGGCCTTTGCTACCACCTTTGACCCGATGAGCCCGGTCCCACCAATAACTACAATCTTCATATTTGGCCTGATGTCGTTAACCATTATTACCTCCTCAAGTATGTGACTTTTCGCGGTCACTTCGGTCTCTGTTGCCTCATGACGTCCGGCACAGGCACCAGCACTGGAGCGCCCTTGTTCTTGATCAGGAACACCACGAACTTTGCCGGCTTCGTACTGCTGGCGTTCCGGCCCACGAGATGAACGTCGTCGGGACCTTCATAGAAGGTCTGGCCCGGTGTCAGCGTCACTTCCTTTCCACCCTTCACTTGCATCACGATCGAGCCCTCCAGCACATAAACAAACGCATGCGCATTGTGTCGGTGGATGGGATCCATGCTGCCCGGCGGATATTCCACTGTGATCATCAAGCCCTCCTTGCCTGGAAGACCCGTAAGATCTTTCGACATGAGCGATGTGACTTTAGCCTCTTGAGCCATCACTGTGCCGGTCGAAAGAAATAGCAGCACCATCATGAGTCTTATGTTCTTCATAATTGACAAATCTCATTCGTCGTCCAAGGTCACCGTTACTTTGGATTTCGGGACGCAGCGGTGATTGCTTGCCGACCTCAGTGACGTGGCACGCGCATCTTGCGCGTGGGCCACGGGCGGGACGCCCGTGCCACGTCAAATCACGTCACTACCTTGCATTCAAGCGGCTGTTCCAAACGCTCTCGACGCAACCAGGCGCTTCCACGGCCCAACTTTGTGCACGTAAGCAACGTTTCTATCGCTTCATCAGGCTCGCCGTACTATCGATAACTAATTGCGCCGGTTCGCGAGCATCCTCCGGCCAGCTCCTAATCATTTCAGATCCTGTCCGCAAGTTCATGCAAACCTCCTGCACTCTTCAATATATTTCACTTGCACTGTTCCATCTGTTGCTCTTACATGACGCTTAGCGAAACGTATCGGCCAGAGGAGCTCACCAAGAGGTCGCTCAGCTCACACCCTCCAGCGACTCCAACAGCATTTTGTCGATCTCAGCTGCACTCATGCCGTCGCATCCTTGCTGACAATCTTCGAGTTGTTGTATCCGCACTTGAGTCGCCTCGCTTGCTTTTCATTACACTGAGTCGTTGTTCCGACCTCAGCAGTAAGCATGATTCGTGCCAGGCGTAGGAAGAAGATTAAGCTTCGGATTATCGGTAGCGTGGCAGGCCAACTGTGATCAACGCATGACGAAAGAACGAATCTGCCTGTCAAAGAGTTGACTCTGGTCTTATGCCGCTGAGATTGAAGACAACGATCATTGACGCCAGCGATACCAATCAATAGAATTTCGGCGAATTCGAGGTCCGACAATTTACCCCCCCAGAGCCACAGTTCCCTGACCTAATCGAGCCAGGGGTTCCCCATCGGTTTTCCCGACCGGTGAAACAGCTAGAGCCATGTCCGGTGCCGAAATATCAATCGAGAGTCAGCGAGCCGGGGCCACCCGGCGTGCGATTTGTTCGTCGTGTGAGGCAATGACGAAGCGCGACTTACTGCTTTCGATTTTTTGACAATCGACAGCGTTGCCGCCGAGTTAACGAGTAAATTCCTCGGTCTCGGATTGGCCACAGAGTTGCCTGTCCGAACGTCGGTTTTGCGAACAGGAGCCATAACTCCAAAACAGAGGGAGGGTCATCAAAATGGAAAGCGCGATCGAGCCAAAGGCTCTCAGAGAAAATGAATTTCGAGTAAGCGAAGTACCGCCGGGGACGGCCTTGTTGCTGGGGGATGTGACCGTGTTCAACGTCGCGGGAAGTTTTTGTGCCACTCAGGAGAAGTGTACCCACCGGCAAGGTCCGCTGAGCAAAGGCAAACTCGACGGATCAACCGTGACGTGTCCGTTGCACGGTTCGCAATTCAATGTATGCACGGGCGAGGTGTTGCGCGGCCCCGCGACAGAGCCGCTCAAAATGTACCGAGTGACTGTGGATAGCGACATCGGGCGAGTAGAGGCTGGCGCCGTCGCCGTCCCGAATGCGAACCCGCAAGTCCGCTGATGCAAAGTAGTCGCAGTAGATACCAAGCCGCGCAAGCGGCTCGAAGTTACGAGAATGGAACAACCCAAAGGAGAGTGTCATGAGTACTATTACCACGAAAGACGGAACCGAGATCTACTACAAGGATTGGGGAACTGGCCCAGCCATCACGTTCTCGCACGGCTGGCCGTTGAATGCCGACATGTGGGACGGGCAAATGCTCTTCCTTGTGCAGAAGGGCTACCGCTGTGTCGCGCACGACCGGCGCGGCCACGGACGATCCAGTCAGGCTTCAACTGGAAATGACATGAACGGCTATGCCGACGATCTGGCGGCAGTGATCGAGGCTCTCGATCTCAAGCAAGTCACACTGGTGGGCCACTCCACCGGAGGCGGAGAAGTCGCGCGCTACATCGGCCGTTACGGAACGAGCCGAGTCGCAAAAGCAGTGCTGATCGCCGCGGTGCCGCCATTCATGCTGAAGACACCCGACAATCCCGAGGGTCTGCCCATCGAGTTGTTCGACGGCATCCGCGCGAGCCTCGCCAAGGACCGCTCGCAGGCCTACAGGGATTTTGCGATTCCGTTCTATGGCGCCAACCGGCCTGGTGCCAAGGTCTCGCAGGGAACCCTTGATCAGTTCTGGCTCTGGAGCATGCAAAGCGGCCTCAAGAACGCCTATGAGAGCGTCAAGGCCTTCGGCGAGACCGACTTCACCGAAGATCTCAAGAAGTTCGATGTGCCAACTCTGGTGCTGCACGGTGAGGACGACCAGGTTGTTCCGGTGAAAAACTCTGCCAGGAAGTCGGCTCGACTCATCAAGGGCGCGAAAGAAATCTATTACCCTGGCGCGCCGCACGGCATCACCGCCACACATCAGGATCAGATCAATGCGGATCTGCTCGCCTTCATCAAGGGAGAGAAATACAATGTCGCCAACCGCTAAGCCGGCCACAGCCGGAAAGACACAAGTCCTGGGAAGCATTACGGTGATCGACACGCCGCTGGTTACGCGGGCAATGGACTATGCCCGGACTAATTCCGAACCGTTTCTCTTCAACCATGCTGTCCGATCCTGGCTCTTCGCGGTCAGGCTCGGACAGCTGCAGGACATAGCTCATGACGCAGAAGTTGTCGCAGTCGGCTCGCTGCTTCACGACCTCGGGCTCACCAAAAGCTTCAGCGGTCAAAAGCGCTTCGAGATAGAAGGAGCCGACGCAGCGCGGACGTTCGCGCGCCAGCAAGGCTTCGATGATCACCGCTTGCAGTTGATCTGGGACATCGTCGCACTGAATTCCACACCTTCGATCGCTCTGCACAAGGAGCGGGAAGTCGCGCTCAGCACGGCTGGTATCGCTCTCGACTATGGCGGGCTTCAGTACGACCAGATCCCGCGAGACGAGATGAATAGCATCCTCACCGAATTTCCTCGCCTCGACATGAAGCGGTGTTTCGCGGATTCGGTCTGTCGCGTCGTCAAGGCTAAACCGGAGACCACCTACGACAATTTCGCGCGGGATTTCGGTGAGCGCTTCGTGCCGGGCTACCAGCCGCAGTCTACCGTGGATTTTCTGATGAACGCACCGTTCCAGGAGTAAGGAATGTTATTTGCCTTGGAGGCTCACATGAGCGAGGAAGACCTGGAGTTGCCGGTAACGCTAGATGATCCAGGGCAGGATGCTCAGGAAGTAGATAGTTTCAGGTATTTTCAGGCTGGCAATGCCGTTGCTTATCAGCCCTTCAACAATTCTCCTCAAGGAGGCTACCCGACCAGCGAACTGAAGATAATGGCCCTCTTTTAGTTTTTTGAGTGACGAATTGCCGGCGCGTTCAGTCTTGGCAGCGATGGCGCAGTCAACTGCAAACAACGATGGGAAGTCCGATTAATATACGCTGCAAACAACCATTCCGGCGATCCATTGCAGAATCAAGCTTTTATCACCCTGTGGTTTACAACTGGGACATCTCAAGAGGCTGTCCCAGGTTTGTGAGCGATCCACCAGTGGAGCAGATCAGACGCGCGCCCGGGAATCTCGCCGACATCAGGGCCTACGTGTGTAATGTCACGCGCTGGTTGGCCTCCTAGCCTAATATCGGGACCAAATATTACGCCTGGGGCTGATTATCAAGATCCGGACCATCGCCGCGAGTCCCAGCCGGGTAGAGGAGGGAAGGATGGCTAACGAGACGTGTACACGAATCGACGCGATTCCGACAGTCAACCATTCAGAAGTGGTGACGCCCGAGGGAACCACCAACAAAATATTCGGGCTGCCCAGAAATATCTTCCTGCTCGGACTAGCGAGCCTCTTCAACGATTTTTCGTCGGAGATGGTCTTCTCGATCTTCCCAGCGTTTTTCACTTCGGTTCTGAAAGCCGGCGCGAAGTCGCTTGGCCTGGTGGACGGCATTGCCGAAGCTGCGTCGAATTTCTTTAAAATCTACTCAGGTAACATTTCAGATCGATACCAGAAGCGGAAGCCTCTCATCATCGCTGGTTATACGCTCTCGGTTCTTACCCGCCCCTGCTATGCGGTGTTTCCCAGCGTGGCAGGCGTGCTTGGTCTGCGATTTCTCGATCGGGTGGGCAAGGGACTACGAGATTCACCGCGCGATGCGATCATCTCACTCTCGGCTGAACGCGCCGCCCTCGGCAGGTCCTTTGGCTATCACCGGGCGATGGACACAACCGGGGCAATTCTCGGTCCACTCGCTGCCTATGTGCTGCTACGATTCTTTCCGCTCCGGTTCAACCTCGTCTTCGTCTCCGCCTTTTTCGTCGGCATTCTAGCAATCTTCTCGCTCTATTTTATCTCGGACCTGACGGCTAAGGTCGCGGCAAATCGGCTGAGTCTCTCTGCGTCCGTCAGGGCACTGCCGGTCCGGTTCAGGATTTTTCTTCTGGCCGTCTTCTTTCTTTCGATGGGCAGCCTGCCCGTGGTGGTCCTGCTGCTGAAGAGCAGTGCGCTACACCTCACGATCGCCGATATTCCGCTCTTCTACATGATCTACAACCTTGCGTATGCCGTGTTTTCGATCCCTGCAGGACAAGTGAGCGACCGGCTTGGCGCCTGGAGGGTGATTCAGTTCGGATACGCCACACTCTTGATCGCTTATCTCGCTCTTCATTTGGCCAACGGCGTCTGGAGCCTTGCCGCCGGGTTTTTTCTGCTCGGCTTCTTCCCGGCACTTACCGACGGCGTGCAACGTTCGCTCGCTTCTCAAATAACGGGCGAAGAAATTCGCGGCGTGGCCCTTGGTTCGCTCAACGCAGCGACTGGCTTCGGAGCGCTCTTCGTGGGAATCGGTGGAGGATATCTGTGGCAGGCGAGCGGACCCGGGCCAACATTTCTGGTCGCGTCGAGCCTCGTGGTCATAGGACTGTTACTGTTTTCCTATTCAAAGAGTGAGCGGTCGACGAGAGTAAAGGAGTAAGTCCATGTCACGAATCATAACCAGCATTTTCTCTATATGTGCGATCTGGATTGGTCCCGTGGCATCAGCGTCAGCACAACCGAAAACATCAACGACGGCGACTTATGATCTCGTTATCCGTGTAACTTATTGAAAACAAATGGTGCCGAGGGAGGGATTCGAACCCTCACGGGATTACTCCCAACGGATTTTAAGCAAGTTGGAGACGGCACCACGTAGTCTGACGAAACGATATGAGCCAGTATTTACGCACCTGGTGGTCGTCAAGGGATCGCTTCGGCTGGTTTCATATCAACACGTACCGCCACCATCTTGGCCCCATCTTACACTTTGAATTAGGACGAGTTTTCGAGCGAGTTCCGACTTTACAACTCGAGATGTGTCGGTAGCGCTTCAATGCGAAGCTGGTTCTTTTGGGCAGCAGTACTGGCGGGAGTAGAGTGATGTTGGGCTGATGCTGCTGCCGACCGGTATCCTGATGTCTCCTGTTTCACATGGCAGTTATCAAAAGATAGATTGTGTATGCGCTGAGTCCCGCCGTGAGCCAGAAAGCAAGTTCCTGCGCCCATACATACCGCCGCAGCACATGCGAGTGAGGAAGATTCTTGCGGGCAGAGATCATCACCTCATGAACCTTCCAAACGCCTAACAAAACAACCAGGACCGCGAACAAAAAGACTGGCCACATGAATCTTAGGAAATTGATTGTGACCAGGAAGAGAAACAACAGGCCGCCACCCAAAACGAAGAGCGCGCTCATCAGCCGTCCGAATAATGTGTCGGGAAGGAGCATAGGCGGAGCAGACAGGGGCGGCCCCGCGGTTTCCATGGCGTGACTGACGCGTCTGTTGCGTCGCGTGTCATATGCGCGCCGCGTAAAATCGTTTCCAAGCACTCGGTATGCTTCATTGATTTGTTTCATCACTTCGGGATCGCCGCCAAGATCAGGATGGTGCTGCCTGGCAAGGAGTTTATAGAGACGTTCGATCTCCTCTTGAGATGCATCTTCGGGCGAACCGAGAATGTCGTAGTAATTCTTTGCCCTCATTTGTAGCGCCCAATCGTCATCAACTCGCAGCGCTATCCACCGTTCGGACCGATTGCAAGAGCCATGACCATCCCAACGCCGCCTGAGACTTCCAAGTCAATAACAATTCAGAAACAGGTTTTCGGTCGTCGCGGCCACAATCCCTGCCGCGTTGCCTCTTGCAAACAGGACTTCAACAGCGCGTCGTCCTTCTTCACCAAGATCTACGGAATACCGGTTAACGTAAAGATCGATGTGACGACTTACGACTTCTTCACTCATCTCCTGAGCGTTCGCGCGGACGAAATCACGGCTGGCGGCGCGATTACCTAGAGCACATTGCACGCTGCGCCGGAGCACCCGGTTCACCCTGAGCTTAATGTCATCAGGCAGCGAACGTTTGATCGCGATGCCGCCCAATGGCAGTGGAAGTCCCGTGGCCTGCTCCCAGAATTCACCGAGATCAATAATCTTCTTTAGGCGCTTCTTCTCATAGGTGAAACGGTTCTCGTGGATGATCAGCCCCGCATCGTATAGGCCCGACAACACCGCTGATTCAATTTCCGAAAACAACACTTCAGTCTTGTGCTGCGCTTCCGGGAAAGCCAGACTAAGCAGGAAATTTGCTGTCGTGTATCTTCCTGGAACGACGATGTTGAGTTTCCCGGCGGCGATCTCTTCCGGTGAAATCTCTCGCTTGGAAATGAGCAGCGGTCCGCAGGCTTTTCCTAAAGCACTGCCCGCACGCAGCATTACGTAATCAGTTATGCAGAATGAATATGCGTAATAGCTTAACTTTGTCACATCGACAGATCCAACGAAGGCTGCTCTATTAAGCGCTTCGACATCTTCCAACTGAATCGAAAACTCAAGACCTTCGAGGTCAATCCGATGGTTCGCGATAGCGTCAAACATGAAGCAATCATTCGGGCAGGGAGAAAAACTGAAGCTGAGTTTCATATCTCTTCCAGGATTCGCATCCCCACTGCTGCCAGGTTCCGGATCGCTTCCGTCAGTTTCCAACCTTCTCGATTACGCCTTTCCACATAATTGGAGACGGCGCGTACTTGGGCGAAAGGCACTCGATGGATCATACAGGAATACATAAACGCTGCACCCTCCATGCTCTCCACTTGTGGGTGAAAGCGCTTCATTACCGCCGCAATCGATCGATCATTGCCGTTAGCTGTGTTGACGGTGATGCCGTCGACTGTGAGCAATGCGGCCAGCGTAGCGCTTTTCGGCGACGAAGAATTCACCAACCTACCGTTTGTGAACGGGAACTCATCGTTGGGGAGAAGCTTCAACTCCTGAGCTGTAAGAAAATTCTCATCATTCTCGGCCCCGAGTTCGGCAATGCGCTCGGAAGTCACGTGCACCACCTGCCCAAGTTCGATCGCACTTTCAAAACTGCCACAAACGCCGAGGTTCAGAGCCAACTCGTATCCGTCTGCACCTAAGATTCGCGAGCACCATGCGGCGGTCGCGACCATGCCCACGCCGGTTGTCAATATGGCAATCTCATGGTGCTTATGTTCGTACTGCTTGACCTTCGGAGTGATTCTGGACCGTTCGCGCAGTTGAGCTGCAAGGGGAGCAATCTCAGAATCAGTGGCAGCGACAATCAGAATTCGCATGCGGATGAAAACTCACCTCGCCTCCCGTCGATAGAGTCCGAAGACATTCTTAGCCCTCCCCCCTTGGGAGAGGGTTGGGTGAGGGGCGATAACATACTTGAGTCCGCGGAGCGGACGTCAGCGTAAAGCCTGGGCTGGACGTAGCGGAACCCCAGGAACCGAGACCGAGAATGAATCCGAGCCCGCGAAGCGGGCGACAGCTCTTCCTGGTCACGGCTGTCACCCGCTCCGCGGGCTCGCTGCCTATTTGGGCTCAGACCCTGGGGCTCACGCCCCAGGCTTTACGCTGACGTCCGCTCCGCGGACTCAAGTATTTCATTGCCTTCTAATGGGTTTCAATTTAAGTCTTCTTTGCTGGTGGTTGCCCGAGTTCGGGATTCCAAGTCGCTTCAAAGATTCGTTTTTCCGGATCAGCAGGTTTTTCTGCCATATTTAAGAAGCTGAACTTGGATATTTCACCGTGCAACGTGTTGATATCGATTCCTCTGGCGCCTTCTTTGCCGACGCGAAAGCAATGTATGTTGTCTCGGACCGGGGAGAGAGTGCCAATTCGTCCGTGCTTCATCGTTTCGTCCCGCGTCTCTCGCACCTGAAACGTTTTCTTTGAGTCATAAGCGGGCGCTTCTCCGATAATCTCGAAGTTACGCAACCGCACTTCACCTTCAAAGCCGAGCGTGCATACGCTGGCCTTCGGGTGATTGTGCGGTGGCAAGAACGCTCCGGGCTCCATTCGCCACTGAATGATGAAAAATGGCGACGCACCTCTGAAGCTCGGCCCAAACCAAACGCGTGGATCGACCGAAGTATACGGACCAAGTTTACTGTCAGGGAGCTCCTTTAAGCGCGTCGCTAACGAACCTATTCGATATAGATATTCGTCAACGCTGAATGTCGGCTCTGCAAACAATTGTTGGGCTACGGGAACGGCTTGTTTTAGAAAGTCATCCCAGCCCAACATTTCGCCCGTTGCGCCGGCTGGGTTGCCGGCTGTCTGGCCCAAAACACCGTTTGGCGCGGCTTTGAGCGCTATTACTGCCGCCAGCGTGGCCAGCGATCCACGCAGGAAATAACGCCGCTCATGAACGCCGGGAAAGACTTCGACTTCATGAGCCGACTCAGCGGATCCATCTGCAGATATTGATCGTTGTTCTGGCATTTTGCTTTACCTCCAACAGGTGATTACGCGCATGGTTCTCCTGGACGATCCATTGTCCTGTGCTCCTTCGTCAGCAAAGGTGAAGTGCCGAGTATGGATACACCTTGTGGTGGAGTCGTTTCAGGTGCTGCAAGTCACTTTTCGGGGTCACCTTCTTTCATGACCCTGCGGAGAGAATTGTGACGAAGGTCACTATTCATGGTGGACCAGGCTGTAATAGAGTGACCTGAACCCGGAAAGGCTCTTCAGGCGATGGTCTCATTTCACGATTCAAGAGCTCGCACAAAATTCTTCAGCAGCGGCAACATCGCCTTTGTCATCGTGGTGTGCGCATCGTACACGTCAACGATAACGGCTTTGATTTATCTACGTCGTTCCGTGCCTGGGTGGGAGATTGCCGTGCTCGCCCTGGCCGGGCTCGCGTATCTGATTATAGGTACTTATGGATTCTCCCGATGCCGGCGTTCCGGATCACTGTTGATACGACTTGGCTATTTTGTGATCCAGTTGTCCCTGGCAGCAGTCCTTATCTTGTTGCGAGGTTCGTCGGGTGAACTCGCGCTCATCCTGCTGCCACTGGCCGGCCAAAGTGCTTTGCTGTTGCCGCTGCGCTTTATGATCCCCGTTTGCGTCCTCATTTATGTGACTCTGGTCATGCCCCTTCTTTTACGCAGCCGCTGGGTCGACGCCGTTGCGCTAGCCATCGTTTACGGCACGGGCATCGTATTTGTCGTAGTCTTTACGCGAGTCGCGGCAAGTGAACGCGAAGCGCGGAGGGCACTGGCAGAGGCCAACCAGTTGTTGCGGGCCCACGCAGCGGAGGTCGAAGAATTGGCCGCCACGAGAGAACGCAACCGAATGGCGCGCGATATACACGATGGCCTCGGTCATTACCTTACGGTGGTCAATGTACAGATCGGCGCGGCGCGCACAGTGCTTGATCAAGATCGGCAGCGCGCGCTTGAACATCTATCCAAGGCGCAGGCTCTCACGCAGGAAGGTTTGGCGGAAGTTCGGCACTCGGTTGCCACATTGCGCGCGTCACCGACCGAGAGTCGTCCACTTCCTCAAGCTCTGGATAAACTTGTCGAGCAATGGAAGGCTGCTGGACTGGGCGCGAAACTTACACTTTTGGGCAGGGTTCGACCTCTTTCGCCGCAAACAAACCTTACCATCTACCGGGCGGCCCAGGAAGCGCTCACGAATGCCGCAAAGCACTCCCAGGCTCGCACTGTCGATGTCACTCTCGATTACAACGATAATCGGAAGACTCATCTATCAGTTAGAGATGACGGCGCTGGGAGCAGCAACTCAGAAGGAGGTTTTGGGTTGCTTGGAGTTCGCGAACGAGTTCAGCTTTTGAACGGCAGCGTACGAGTGCGCACTGAAATCGGAAAAGGGTTTACACTTGAAGTGGAAGTTCCCGGATGAAGCCCATCAAGATTCTGCTAGTGGACGATCAGCCTCTTTTCCGCGAAGGTCTGCGGACACTTCTCTCTGTACATTCCGACTTTGACGTGGTTGGTGAGGCCAATAACGGACAGGAAGCCATCACTCTGGTTCGGTCGACAGGGGCCTCGGTGGTCTTGATGGATTTGCAAATGCCGATCCTTGATGGTGTCGCTGCGACCAGACGATTGCGCGACGAACAACCCGATTGTCGCGTTATAGTCCTGACCACGTTCGACGACGACGAAATGGTCTTCGATGGCCTGCGGGCCGGAGCGGTCGGCTATTTATTAAAAGACGCTTCGTCTCAAAAACTGGCGGAAGCGATAAGAGTTGCCGCGCGCGGCGAAACCTTTCTTCAGCCTTCAGTAGCCGCGAAGGTCGTGGCGGAGTTCGCTCGCCTGACCAGGAAGAAGCCGGAAACTTCTCACTCCTTAAGCGAAGCGCTCTCCGAACGTGAGCTTGAGATACTTCGCCTGATTGCGAAAGGCGATAGCAATCGCGAGATAGCTGACGCTCTTTTCCTTGCAGAAGGCACTGTCAAGAATCATGTAACCAATATCTTGGGAAAGCTGGACGTTCGTGATCGCACTCAGGCGGCTTTGAAAGCTAAAGAGATGGGGCTTGTTTAGGGATCTGTTCCATTGTGCCTTGCCGCTGCCTACTAGTGACACGAGGGAAGTTTGTATTTACCAACCTTAGGCGGTTCGCGATCCCTCCGCAGTTTCCAGACTTCCTAGAAATCGATTGAACGAGAAGCCGGCGCGCCTCAAGCGAAGCTCGTTTCGTTCAAACCGATTCGTCTTGCTCAACGGGCGCTTCAAGTCTTCACCGACCGGATCGTCACCGTAGCTGACAAGCGAGTCGGGAAGCCCTTGGCTGAAAAGAAAGGGACCTTTGACGCTCGTGCTTCCGATGAAAA
>Ga0126383_10002203_pt1 | contig 12539 bp, 25 predicted proteins | sample PanSoiMetPlot_35_FD_96882 | JGI IMG/M metagenome (GOLD analysis project Ga0126383, IMG submission 96882) | Tropical forest soil microbial communities from Panama - MetaG Plot_35 | ecosystem: Environmental > Terrestrial > Soil > Tropical forest > Bulk soil | place: Panama | collected 2016-02-17
AGGCAATTTAGGAGGCTCAGGCGGAACATTTCTGTGTGGCCAGAATGTTCTAATGGCAGAAGTAATGGCGGCACTTCCAAATGCAACCCAGGTCAGTATTTGAGCCGATGCGTGTAGCCAATTCATTTTCTTTCCTCAAACCTCGGCCCCGGGCTGGTCATTTCCCGGGGCCGAGGCGTTCCGAGGTTGCGCTTTTGCTAGATGGGTAGAATTTCTATTGCGTAGATGTTTGTCGGAATCATTACCGTGTCCCCAACTTTGTGGGGCTCGGTCTTTACGTGTTCGCCGTCCTTATTGTAGAATAGGACATTGAATTCGGGTTGTTTGGCCGTTTCCTGGACGACCTCGTAGACGTGATTCATTCGACGCCCTCGTCCTCGATCCTTTCCCGAGCTTCTTCGAATATTTCCATCGCGCCGGTTCGATAGTAATTCTCTGCGAATGCGGCGCCTTTCATGAACATTGTCGTGGCGATAATCATTTCTCCTGGAGAAAAGGTGAGGTCCATCTTTTTCTCCAGCATTTCCACGCCTTCGTTCACCGAGATTTTGATTTGTTCGTCGAGGTCGTCGGGCATTATCGGGCCCTCCTTCCCATTCGCGCGCGTATTCCTCGGCCGCGAACAATTGACTGCCTCTGGGCCGAGGTTCCGGTGTTTTCCATTTGCATTGCTCGACGGACACGCGGAGTCATTTCCGATTCCTCCGCTTCGCGTCGATTTCTGTCGTCACGCGCACCGGCGCCCCGAGGCGTTTCGCCCGTTGAGCCTCGGGGAATGCCGGGCGTGCGATTTCCGCGGGACATTAATATTCCCGGCGATTATTACGCTGGCGCCTGCCGGAGTTTTTGCTTTTATCCGTGGCGTGTTCTGCTTTCTTCGGGGCGCTCATAAATAGATCGAGCAGCCCCCGAGTTCCGCCGGTATTTCCGTGCCAGAGCCAGTTGGATACCCTCCGACCCTGTTCGACCATATTGGTTTCGTAATCCCTATTGCGAGGCATTGCAGCATCCTTTCGCTGTGGCCAGAGATTGGGCATCCCGGGCCCTCATCGCGATGATTTGAATTCGGTGGTCCGGAGACCCTGTGTTTTCTTCCCAGAGCGCGTCAATTACTCGCGCTTCACCGATTGCTAGCCTTTCCTGCGGGGTAAGCATTGGACGGTCCCTCCGGTCCCTATCGAACTACGAGATAGATTGTGGCGAGTGCATTTATGAGGATGCACGCCATTCCGAGTTTGACTCGGAATTCGAGACTAGCTAGGTCTGCCAGCATGGATAGTAGAACTTCCCTAATTGCCTCCTGGGGGAATTTTTCCTCGGGCCGATTCTGGCCGTCTGGATTTTGGAGTGGACTGGACATTATGCAGGCTGGTTCAGAATCGTTACCGAACCGTCCGGTTCCCGGCGGAGACGCCTTTTATCGCCGTCAACCATCGCCATTGCTGCGGAGTACGCCGCCGCGCGTGACGAGGGTGTGGAGATGAAAACCGGGAATTCAGGCGTCTTTTTCTTTCCCCTGACTTTCGTGACATTAGCCATTACAGCCCCTCTATGTAGGTTCAGAACCATTTGGACTCCATCGAACGACGATAAATGCCTCTTGAATGGAGTCCCACATCGCAGTTGTTTGCATTGCCTCCTCGGGTGAGAGATATGGACCGTGCCAGACTCGCATCCTTTCTACTGGGGTATAGGCTAGCACGTAGTAAATCCGATTGTCAGGCGGGACATATTTGCCGACGATTCCGGTTATGAGGTCGGTGATTTCAGTAGGATGAGTCATTTTCCCACCTTTCTGGATTCTCGTCGGTCATGTTAGCCTCATCCATTTCCGTACGCTGCGCAAACCGGCCGTAAATGACGAAATGGCCGAGCGGAACCGTCCGGTAGTATTCGTCTCGCCGATTCCGTTCTGCGGCAGCTCGATAATGGGGGCATACGTCAATGCCGCCATCAACGCCAGGGCATTCCACTGATCCACAGCAAATGCAGCGAGCGGGCCCGTCGTGACGAAAAGGACCTGCAATAGCAGGAGCCTCATTTTCGTCGATGACGGCGTCGAGGTAATCCGCATACTTAAGGATTCTTTCCCTGTGATTTGAGAGGCAGCACTCGCAAATCACCTGCGGGAGATGATATCCCAAGCACCAGCATTCTTTCATCACAGATTCCGGTTCGAATATGAGACCTGTACTTTTCCTTGACTTTCGCGGTCACTCCGCGGGGCGTAACCGCCACGGAGACGAAAATCATTTTACATTTATAGCAGTGAGCCGCGAGGACTGCTGTTTGATAGATGTAGCACATCGAGTCAATGTGCATGTCGCCGTAATCATACCTCGGAGCCATTGTCATCCCATTCAGTACTGCGGGGATTCCACGCTTCGGCGAACAGCTGCTCGACAATCTGCCCGAGGATATGCGGAGTTTCGGACGGTCCCTTCAGTTTCATATCATTTTCGGGCGTGATTACGATTATGACGACCTGGTCGATTTCCTCGAATTGGAGGCCCATAATCGGAGCAATCAAGGCGTGAACTTCGCCTCGCGTGTATTTGCTGTCCAATGCAACCCTCCTTTCTATTTCCTATTATACCACTATCGGTCCTTTTGCACAAATCGTTTGGAGAATATTTCGATTGCTTCGATCGATGCCGGGCGAATTGCTAGAGCATGGCTCGCCCGGTGCGAATTGTTTTTGAGCCAATGCTGCCGAGCTGCTTCTTTCGCTATTCTTTCGCTCAGTCCCCACCATTTCTTATGGCGACAGTCATAGCACTTCGAACACCATTCTTTATACACAATCTTTTCGATGTCAATTCTCGTATTACAAAGACGACAAAAACAGTTACCCATTTGGGCGTCTCGCATCGGACCTTGGTCGATGTGGCCGCATTTCAATTCGTAGAGAATGAGGGTCATAGCGTTGATTCCTCGAAGATATCCAATTCTTCCGGGTCGAGCAAGAGGTCGGCGCAGCGTTCCTCTTTTCGATTAATCCACGGAAGCTTGTGCATTAGTGACCAGTAATCGTCGCCCTCGTGATATTCCTTTGTTGGGTGCGGGTCATATTGGACGAGCGTGTGGAATTGACTTTCCCAGCCGGGCGTTTCGAACCCGAATTGATAATAGACACACTTCGGGCAGAGTCGGCCGTCATGCTGGCGTTTTCCAGTCCCGCCAAATTTCAATTTATGAGGCTGATCCTGCCAGCTTCGCCACGACAAGAAATCCCCTTGCAAGGCTTTTCCAAAGCTGACAAAGATGTGTTTCGAATACTCGAACGCAGCATGGCGTTGGCACAGAGCTTTTCGGTACTCGCAGCCATTCTTGCGACCGTGGCAGATGGGACGCTTGCCGACCGTGCCCATTTCCATTTGGTCGAGGGTTTCCCAGGCTCGTTCAATGGGAACCGAGCCGCGAGGGGCGCCCCGACTCTTTGCTTTCTTCCATCCGTCCTCATTCCGGAGCCAGTAGAATCCATTTTGGAATATCAGAATACCACTGTATTTGGTCTCTTCCCACTGGCCCAGATCGTCACCAATTCCGTTCGGAAGAACGTCATTGGGAACGCGAACGGTAGTGAATACTCCGTCCGTATCAATAGTGATGAGTTCGCCGTGGGAATGGGCCCACTTCGCCACGCGATAGACCATTGCTTTACACATGGATGTGACATACCCAGCCCACTCCAATTGATGGTATATAGGCGGGCCTCCACGTTCCCCATTATCGTTACGAGTGTTCTGCCATCCGGTCCGCTGCGCAAATTGTCCATAGCAAGCATTCATCCCCAATTTGAAGACATATTCCATTACATTGCCGATGCGCTTCAGGTACTCGCGCTTTTTATAAATCTCGGCAATCCAGGCTAGAGGTTGCGAGCCATCGCCGACAAATTCCCAGCTCTCGATGAATTTGGCGTCCAGATCATCCTTAACCAATTCGGCTTCCGGGGACCAATACCAGCCGTTTACTCGGTTCGGCCAGCAGATATTATCATTCAGGAGCCGGCGGAATAGTGGTCGAGGAGATCGGTCATCGTTGTAGGGCCGTTTAGTATGGTATTCGATTTGGTACAACGCAAACTTGCGACTATCGATTCCGTTTCGATCCACAGTGCGATTGTGGACCCACTTCCCGTTAGCCAAGTTTGGTAGGAATTGGATAGCATACGGGAAAGCGGAATGGATATCATAGTTCCAGATATCCCCGAGATGGAGACCTGCAACGAATTGCTCAAATCTGCCAGCCGAAAAGGCGTATCTCGCGGCAATCCACACCTCCGGGTAAGATTTTCGCATATCGATTTTGGCAGCTTTTATATTGTGCTGGTCGAGCATGAGCCGGGCAACCGCTCCGGCCCCGTGCCAATTCCGCAGGAATAGACCAGCGTCGGCAAATAGGTCGCGGATGTATTCCATCAGCTGAACCATCAATTTGCCTTCAAGTTTCCAATATTTTTTGACTTCCTCGATCTCGGCCCAGCTGAATTGCGGCCTGGCCTCTTTCATTTTCTCGAGGTATTCTCGTTCTGCTTTCGTGCCGATGTTGTATTTCTTCAGCACTTTCACGAGAGATTCGTTGAAAAAATGGAACGAATCGTAAATCTTGATCCATTTCTCACCTTTCCAATTCCGCCGGACCCTGAACCATTTGCCCGCGGCCCATTCTATTACGAAATCGTTCCAGACGACGCGGCGCCCCTGGGTCAATGCGTACATCTTGTTTTTTGGCAGCTCCCAGAGAATCTGATTCGCGTCATAAGTGAAGGCGAACGAAAAGTTGATGACATTCGGGTCGCCCTGACAGATGGCAGCCAGGCATTCCTCGGTCCGCAATTCTTCCCGTTGAATTGAAATTCCATCCGAGTTTCCGAACAGCATATATGGCTGTGGTTCGCCGTCGTCGACCTCGGACCCCTCCCCGTCCCACGCGACAAATTCGAGCGAGCGAAACTTTTCTTCACGAGCTATAGCGCGAGCATTTACTAGACGTTCTTTATGCTTATCCTTAGACGCTCGCCAACCGGCCCGGCGGGATTCCCGGTTCCGATTGTCATATTCAGCATTCTTAGTAGCCCCAGTAGTCACGGAAGGCTTCCCAGTCAAAGTCGGCCATATACATTTCTTCTAGAAAATCGTCGCGATATTCATTCCTCTGGTCCATGTCCCACATTTCTTTGGCGTCGAGGAATCCGTGTTGAAATGCTTCCATTGCACGATCATAATTGTCGTAATCTTGAAACGGTTTACCATTGACAACGGTATCCCAAAAGTCAATCTCGGCGTCTCCCCATTCGGCCGGATATGGGCCGTCACCGGAATAGTAGATGAACGGATCGCCGGAATAGTAGCCCTCATCCTGGGCCCCCTCGTCGCCGCGTTCCGGTTCGGAGACGTCAAACCAATCTGAAATTCGATCGAGGATTCCCTCATTTTCGCCCCGCTGAATTGCGGGACCTTCCGATTCCTCGTCCTCGTCGGGAACCGTGAAATAATCGTCAAGATCGGGCGGGTCCTCCGGGTTCGTAATCGTTTCGAAAACGGCCCGGAGGGCCCGCTCGATTTCATCCCAGAAGGATGGCATCGAATTCGCGAGCTATTGGATTGTTGCTACGCGACTGCGTGGCAGGTGAAAAGCGTTCCGTTGGGCGTTTCCCGACCACGCACGACGAGAGGAAATGCTTTGTCCTCGCCGATGAAGTCGAGCTGCACCAGACGGAATACCGAGGCGACCACATTCGGCGCCCCGGTCGAAACTGTGGTCTTTACCCCGTCGGGGGTGCAGTCGAAGACCACGTAATACCCGAGCCCACCCTTGCGGAACTTTTCCGCCGACGGGGCGAATCTCGGGTTGTAGACATCGAGTGGCCGATTCAGGTAAACTTCCATGTCGGCCGGGCCGGACTCATTCGCCGCGAAGATTTCGTCCGGAGTTTGGGCAACCGCGATTTTGTCAATCACGATCGCGGCGATTTCGAATGCCTCGATCGGACTGGCCTCGGCGAATGCCTTGATGTGACGAATTAGCGTCCGATATGGCCGCGTCTCGTCGGTGAATTCGATGTCGTGTTCGTCGGGGTATTCGACGGCTCCGGCATCGGCTGAATCGGATTGTTCGGTCATTCCGGTTTCCCTTTCTGTTTTCGCCCGCGAATTCGAATGCAATTCGATCCTATCATAGAATGTCCGTTTTGTCAATAGTTGAAAGCGGAACCATTTCCATCCGGCAATAAACGGACAATCCATTTCGAATCCATTCCGAATTTGACACTGGCCGGCCGATCATGGTAGAATCGGAATGTGGGCTGAATCGAATGCAAACCCTTTCTGGCCCGCCCGCGAGAATGGCGGGGGAACTGAATAGAAACTCTCCGGCTTGGTCGGTCCCGGCCGGATTGAGATTCGAAATCGGTTCCCCCGCCATTCGATGAATAGCCGGCCTTAATCCCAGCGGCGGCACCCAAGGAGTGGGGAAATGGGATTACAGGCGAGCCCGGGGGAGTAATCAGCGACGCAGCCAAAAGAGCTGCAAATGCGATTAATGGTTACCTCGCCTTCATGGATGCCGAAGAATTGCGGCACAAATGGATTGCAATTAAGCTCGCCGACGGCTCCCACGACGGAACGCTTTACGATTCCAAACAGGATGCCGTAAAGCATCAGCTGGACGAATTCATTTGCGCTTACGTCTCATTCCGCAATATCCATCAGCGCGTGTCCGAAAAGGACATGGAAATCTTCATGCGTTTCAATCGAGACGCCTACGATCACGGATTCAGATTGCCCGATCCCGACGCCCAATCCGGCGGGCCGTCTGTTCTCATAACGACCGGGCAATCGGATTATTACAACAATCAAATGCGTAATGAATTTTGGGCTGCAAATGAACATCTTTGGCAACGTTGGCTAGAGGCGGCGAAACATGGCGACCAACTCGATACTTGACTCCGATCTCGACACCGAATTTATGACGGATGACGAGGCTCCGCAGGATATCCCTGGCGAAGACGATTATGACGAACCGTCCCCCGAATTCATTGACAAGCGATATCGTGGACCTGTAGCTCGGAAGTACGAAAAGAAGATTCGCAAGGGTCTAAATACAATCTTCCGGCAATGTGTGGCTCACGAGGCGACCGTACCCGATGCGGCCGCCATTATCATGCACGGACCGCAATTCGCCGAAAAATGGGGCGACCTGGCCAATGTTGATCCCCGCGTCCGTCGCGGAATCGACATGCTCACAGATGGCACAGAGAATCCATATCTTGCGGCCGCCGCTGCGTCTCTCGCTCTGTTTATTCAGGTCTACCGAAATCATGAGGAATCCATGTCGCCAAAGGCTGTAGTCGAGACCGTGAAAACGGCTCGTCGACAGGCCAAGGAAAGGCCGGCTCGAGAATTCCGGATTCCGTTCACAAAGCGCACGCTGCAAATTCGATTCCATTTGCATGTCCCCGCGGTCGAGAATTTCTCAAACGAACCGGCCGCCCTCGCTCGATACGTTTTCGAAAACCAGGAGATTCTCGACCAGCTCGAAAAGGCGGGCATTACAAACGTGGCTTACAATGGTAGTAACCAACGGTCGCGTACGCGATAAGACTTCCGAATACGGAACGATCGAGGTCGTCCCGCGTAAGGAGTTTGTCCGCCAATTCGGAAAAGAATACGGTTCAGGCCAGCATTACACCGCCCTCGGGCCGACTCGCAAGGGAAAGACTCGACTATCGCGGCAGCTGTTGAAAGTTTGCGTGTCTCCAGAGCGAAAAGGTCTGGTCTTGCATGGAAAGATCAAAGGCCGTGATCCTGAAATACCGGAGATGGCTAAAGACCTCAACATGCGAACCATCTCTGAATATCCGCCGGAATGGCGATGGGGCGATCGGAAACGAAATGGATTCATCCTGGTGCCGCTGGAACGACCGGCCGCGAGTGTCGCCGAGGAAAATGTGATACTTGAGAAACAATTCCGCCAGGGAATCTACGCGAACTATTCGAATGTGTCAGTCGACACAATCATGCTGGTTGACGAATCACACCAGGCCCAGGAAACACTAAAGCTGAAGAAAGACCTAGAGGGCCCGCTAATGCGTGGGGCTCCGCAATGTGCGGAGTGGAATAATATCCAGCGAGGCCGTTTTGTTTCGTATCATTGCTATGACGCTCCGGAATGGATCGTCATTTTCCACGACCCTGACGTCTCGAATCAACGCCGATATTCGGAAATCGGCGGCGTCGACCCGCAATACATTCGGAATGTAACTAGTGGGTTGCAGACGCGGACGATTAAAACAAACGGAGGGCATGACACAGCGACGATTTCAGAAGCCCTGTGTATTAAGCGGGGCGGTCCATATCTGTGCATTATCAGTATGGATTAAGTCGTCCTAACCCCAGAGACGACACTCCGTAAAGACAAAACCCCAAGTCAGGAGTGTTAGGAATGCCTCCGAGAAACCAACAGGCTCAGCAAAGGCCGCGATCTTTCCTCGTCGGAACCCAAGACGTTTGGGAAGGCGGCGACTATGACCAGACATACACCGTGACAAACGCCCAGGGCGGAATCCCCTGGGCTCTCCAGGCTACGGGCTGGCTCCGCGGATTGTATCTCCTGGTCCAGGGAACCGGATTGACCGCAGGAACGGCTGCGGCAGACGCCCCGTTCAATATCTTCTCAAACATCGAACTCGACGACGTGAACAATGAGGCGATATTCGGTCCGTTCGACGGATACGCCGCGATGGTGACCAATAAGCTCGGCGGTTACTATTACGCGGACGATCCCGGAACGGCTCCGATGTTCGCCCTCTCCGGAACGGTCAGCACGAATAACTTTACATTCCTGCTGTATATCCCCCTGGAAATCGTCGGGCGGGACCCCGTCGGCGCCGTCGCCTCGGTAAACAATACCGCGTCATTGACGCTCAGATTCTCTCTGAACGCCACAACGACCGTGTTCTCGACCGTAACCGGAACGCTTGCGGTTCGGATTCGCGGACTTCAGGACTTCTATTGGGAGCCGCGTCGGGCGGACAAACAGGGTCGTCCGATCTCGCCGGAACCCCCGGCATCCGGAACGACGCAGTATTGGACTCAAGGGTCCATTGCCATCGCGGGCGCAGGCACTATCAATAGCCAGCTAATCACTGGCCTCGGTTACCCGTTCCGGGAATACCACTTCATTTACCGCCTGAATACGGCGGCGCGTGACGTGGATACAAACACAAACTGGCCCGATCCGCTCATTGGCCTGAAATTCGAAGCCAACATGATGATCTCCAACATTCCCAAGGTATTCTGGCAGCTCATGATTGCCCGAGCTACCGGATACACAAACGGAACAATGGATGCCAGGCAATCCACCGCAGGAACGAACGTCACCGCCGGAAAAGAAAACGGGGTCTGGTCCCTGTTCTTCAATGACGATTTCTGGCGGAATGCGGTCGGCGGCGAAACTCGCCGGTCGTACCTCGTGACTTCCCCCGGCTCCAACTTCATCTTCAATGGCGCAATGGGAGCGGCTGGCAACCTCTATTCCCTCGTCAATTACGTCGCCCCCGGCGGCGGCGTCCAGGCCCGGCAGAACACGGCACCATTGACCGGAGGCCAGTAAATGACCACGCCAAAGCCGCCTGCGGATAAGCCGCAGAGCACGAAACAGGAGCCAACGAGAGCGACTGTCGTTGACGCCGCCAATGCCCATCGGATTCTATTCGAGGGCACCGAAGATGACGCTCGCGATTTCGTCGAGCAACACGCCCCGCGTGTCCACGTAGATAACGGGCGATCCGTCCCGGCATTGATTTTCGTCGGGCCGTCCGGAGCGCGAGAAATGTACACCGGCCCCGAATCAGCGGTGCCCTGGCAACCAGCGGAGGATTAGATGCGTACGCTCAAAAAGCCGTCATTCTGGGGCGGATTCGTCGTCGGTCTCGTCGTCGGCCCGTGGGTCCTCTCAAGAGTGGCCCCCGGTGTAAAAGCGAGAATCCCGCAGTAAACCCCTGGAGTATAGCCTGCGATGGCGAATCAGACGGGTGAGGGAATTTCTGGCGTTGCGGTTGTCGCCGTATTCGCTGGCGGTTTGCTTGCCTGGTCCGGCGTCAAAGGCTATAAGCTGAGCTATGTAACGCAGGACCTAATATCCGGAAAAGACCCGGCCCAGGACCCGCGTGTCCAAAGTTCAGCTCTAACGGTTTCCCCCGGCGGAATATTTTCGGGTCTGCTCGGTCCGCTTGGCAGCATTCTCGGACTTCCGGGAAGTAGTTCGTCGGGGGGAACGTCTCCAACATCAGCTAATGTTCAGGGCGGAAGCTCGGGAAGATTCGGAACAGCTTTTGCAAAGTCCCTGCTTGCGACTATTGGAGCGCCGCAGACGCCCGCGAATATCTCCAGTATCCAAGCATGGGCTCGACGAGAGGGCGGCGGCGGGACGAATAATCCGCTGAATACAACGCTTGGCTCCCAACCCGGTCAACCGCAATTTCCGGGGGCCACGAAATTCAATAGTGTTGGCGTAATGAATTATGCTACGTTCGCGGACGGCGTCGTCGCAAATGCCACCGTACTGATGCAAAGTCAATACACCAACATTGTCGCCGCTCTCAAGTCGGGAAAAGGATTGTGCGGATTGGTTGACCAGGGATTTCTAACCTGGTCCGGCGGCGGATATTCGAGTGTTTGCTAATGGCCGAGACTCAGGGAATTTCAGCGCCAGCGGTAGCTGTGATATTCGCTGGCGGACTTCTTGCGTGGTCTGGCGTCAAAGGCTACAAATTGTCCTACGTTACGCAGGATTTGATTTCGGGAAAGGACCCAGCCCAGGACCCGAGAGTCCAAAGTTCGGCTCTAACAGTTTCGCCCGGCGGAATATTCGGCGGATTCGTCGGCGGTCTGCTGGGGATTGGTTCCAGTTCGTCGTCGAGTACGGTTTCATCTACCGGAGGATCGGTTGGTGGAACCGCCGCACAAAACAAAGCATTGGGCCAGAAAATGACCGCGGCTGTTGGGTGGACGGGCGCCCAATGGACGGCATTCAACAATATTGTAATGGCGGAGTCTGGCTGGAGTGCCACCGTTACGAATCCCGGCTCTGGAGCTGCCGGAATAGCCCAGAAAATCTCCGGCTTTGGCAGCGGCTATCAATCCGGAAACGCTCCGCAACAGATTGCTTGGATGATTCAATATATCCAGCAACGGTACGGCGACCCCATCAACGCGTGGAATTTCCACCTGGCACACAATTGGTATTGATATGGCTAAGTCGACCGGAATAGTCCTCACCGGAGTAGCAATCGGAATGGGCAACGAGCTAGTCCAGGGATACGGATTGAACATCCGAATGGGAATCGCTGGGCTTGGGGCCGCACTGTTCCTAACCGGCGTCGAAAAATTGAACGAAACCGCAGGCGTCGGACTTTCGGTTATCATGTTCATTACTATTATGCTTACACCGTTCCAAGGTAAAGCTCCCGCACAGGAGGTCGTGAGTCTAATTAATGCACCAAAGACGCCAGCATCAGTACGACCATTGGGAGCTTAAATGAGAGCCGGACAGGTACTCCAAATCTTCGTCGCCGGAGTGGTGACAATCGGAATCGTTACGGCATTGACCCTGCCAGGTCGCCAGACAATTGGCGTCATCCAGGCATCCGGGAATGCCGGTCAAGGTCTACTCGGCACCGCAATCAAGGGGTAATTCGCAATGCCTCTAGCACTGAACGGCGGCGGTTTCGGAACGGGCGTCGCATTCGTTATCGGTGCTGCCAGCATGGCGGAATTCATAGCGAAAGCTTGCTCGTCCCCGCAAACCGTCGAGATTAACGCTGATAAACGAGCGCAAACCTTGATGAAATGGGTGGGGATAGGGCTAGCGGAAGGCGCCCTAATCATCGGCGTTACCGTTTTCTTCGACGCGAAATACTCCGGGGCTCTAATCGCCGGGGCTGCGGTCGAGGGATTGATAACGTACGCGGAATACGTACACGCAAAGAACGCCGGATTGGCGGCGTCTAATCTGCCAGGAACGGAGGTCTATTAATGGCCATATCTGGCAATTTCCAATACGCCACGAGCTACCAATCTGGTGCCATGAAATGGGGCACTGGATGGAATCCAATTCACGCCGTCGAGAATGCCTACGGCGGCCGATCCGATAAGCCAATCCATACGTTTGTCGGACCCCAGGGTCCGCTTACGGAAACCCTCGATCCCGGGATTGTCGATCCGAATGATCCGGAGGAAGCGTATCCGGATGCCCCCGAATATGCCAGCTATATCTGGGGCTATGGAACGGAAACAGGAACGGCTGACCGGCCTGGCCTCGGCGAACCAACCGAAGATTTCCGAGGATCGGTTACGGATTACTGGCCAGGGTACGGACCTTATCCCGGTGGAATGCCTGGCGGAACGTTTATCCGAGCGCAGGGCCACGGCGCTCAATGGATGGATACCGCCAAATTGGGCGACAAAGAGGAAACCGTTTCGGAAGGCTGGGTAAACAAAGAGGTCGGGAATGTTGACGACGCCCAAGTCTCC
>Ga0126383_10002204_pt1 | contig 12538 bp, 11 predicted proteins | sample PanSoiMetPlot_35_FD_96882 | JGI IMG/M metagenome (GOLD analysis project Ga0126383, IMG submission 96882) | Tropical forest soil microbial communities from Panama - MetaG Plot_35 | ecosystem: Environmental > Terrestrial > Soil > Tropical forest > Bulk soil | place: Panama | collected 2016-02-17
CTCGGCGCGTTTGCGTTCGCTCAGATCACGCGTGATCTGGGCGAAGCCGTACAGCTGTCCCGCCGGATCGCGCAGCGCCGTGATGACCACATCCGCCCAAAACGGTGAACCGTCCTTTCGGATCCGCCAACCCTCTTCCCTGAAGCGCCCCTTTTCGACGGCCTCCTGCAGCTCATGCTCGGGCCACCCGCTCGCGACGACATCCGGTGGGTAGAAGCGTGAAAAGTGCTGGCCGATGATCTCGTCCGGAAGGTAGCCCTTGGTTCGTTGCGCGCCGGCGTTCCATGTCAGGACATAGCCATTGGCGTCGAGCATGAAGATGGCGTAGTCGGTGACGGCTTCCATGAACAGGCGAAAGCGCTCTTCGCTTCGTCGCAACGTCTCCTCGTGCACCTTGCGCTCGGTCAGGTCGCGCGTGATCTTCGCAAAGCCCTCTAAGTGTCCGGATCCGCTCCTCAGCGCCGTAATGACCACGTTCGCCCAGAACTTCGAACCGTCCTTGCGGATACGCCAGCCCTCGTCCTCGAACCGCCCAACTTTCGCGGCTTGCTGCAGCTCGTATTGAGGCCAACCGCTCTCCACGGCCTCCCGGGGGTAGAACCGCGAAAAATGCTCCCCGATGATCTCTTCAGCGCGATAGCCCTTCACGCGCTGCGCGCCGGAATTCCACGTGCGGATGTAGCCCTCGGGGTCGAGTATGAAGATCGCGTAGTCGACGATGCTGTCGACGAGCAGCCGGAAGCGCTCTTCGAGTTGTTGGGATTCTTGGCTTTCCAACGGAGTGCGCGCTCGCAGTGCCTAGGGATCGGGGCGACGAGGATGCCGCTCGAGTGTACACCTCGAGAGCATCGCCTCCTCTTCAGTCGGCGATCGGAGCTGCGATTCGAGCGGAAGCAAAGTGCCTCGCTCGGGGGGAATACCGTGCATTATCGGACCACCAGTCGGGCACAACGATTGCTCCTCAGGAGGAAATTGCTCTCTTGCCGTTCGCGCATGGTTCCGCGCCCAGATGGTGGGTGAGTCCCTGCGCGTGATTGGCGAAGGTCTATTCGCCCACGACCGCGTTCGTCCGAGTCAGCGTCAGCAGGATGTCGGCGTACCGGCGACGTCCAGGTCCAGGCGTTCGTCCCGCTCGACATCGCGGTTCGTGACATCCATCCGGCTCGCGTGGATGCCGAGCAATAGCCACGGCAGCGCAGCCCGGCCGGCGCCTCATTAGAATCGTGTAGCTTTTTCAATGGCAGGAGAGATCCCGGCGACGCCCTTGCCGGGTATGCTGTCTGCCTCGTTTTTGGCGATGACAGCGAACGACAGCCGGACACGCCGTCTCTGGCGCGGATTGGCGCGGCTCCGCGCTGCGTGGTCGAACGACCGCTGCGCGCGGCGGGCGGCGGCGGTGTCCTTCTACACCGCGTTCTCGCTCGCACCCATCCTCGTCATCGTGCTCGCGGTCGCCGGGATGATCGTGGACACCACGACTTTGACCGGCGCGATCCTGCAGGAGGCGCGGATGCTGATCGGCGAGCCGGGTGCCGCACTCCTCCGCGAGCTGCTCGCGGCGAGCCAAGACGGGGGGCGCCAGGGCTGGGCCGCGGCGGCGGCGTTTGCGGTGCTGCTCGTCGGCGCCACCACCGCGTTCGCCGAGCTGAAGGATAGCCTCGACGAGCTGTTCGGGCATGACAGCGCGGCTACGGAGGGTGTCTGGGACCTGCTGCGGACGCGCCTGCTGTCGTTCGGGCTGGTGCTCGTCCTCGCGTTCCTGCTGCTCGTATCGCTCGCGGTGAACGCGGCGTTCGCGGTCGTGTCGGGCCACCTCTTCGGCACCGAACTCAGCTGGGCGCTGCGCGCCATTTCGTGGTTTGCCACGGACATCGTGGTCATCGGCCTGTTCGCGGCGATCTACAAGCTGCTGCCGGAAGCGCATCTCGCCTGGCGCGACGCCCTGCTGGGCGCCACGGTGACCGCTGGCCTCTTTATCGTCGGCCGGTACGCGATCGGCCTCTACCTCGGAAACTCGGCGCCCGCCTCGGCGTTCGGCGCGGCCGGTTCGTTGGCGGTGCTGCTGCTGTGGGTCTACTACTCTGCGAGCATCTTCTTCCTCGGCGCTGAGGTCACCAGGCTCTTCATCGCGCGCCCCGCGCCGGGTGCACGCGTCCGGGCTTATCGCAGCGGCTCGAACTGCGCAAAGAACTGGCCGGTGCCGTCCGGTGACCCGGAATCGAGGTAGAGGGCGGCGAGCCTCAGGCGGCCGGCGGCGTGCATCTCGGCGCCTTCGATCAGCGAGTGAAAGTGCTCGCCGCCGAGCAGGCGATGGATCAGCGTGAGATAAAGGCGAGAGAGCACGCCATCACGCAGCATGGTTTCCAGCATGCGCGGGCCGGCTAGGAGAAACGCGCTTCTGTAGCCCCTCCGCGCAAGCGCGTCGACCAATAATCTGCCTTCGACCGCCGATCCCTCGCCGGCGATGACGACCTCGCAGCCATCGCGCTCGAGCTGGCGCAGGCGGGCCGCGTCTGCCGATCGGCCGGTGGCGACGAAAACCTGCTGACCATGCCGACTGACCGATTCGGGAAAGGGAAAATCCAGGCTGCCGCTCGCGATGCAGACCGCGGGCTGAGGAGCCAAGCCCTGCGCCGCGCGCCATGTCGCCAGATCTTCGTGACCTTTGATCGTGCCGACCTGCAGGAGATCGTCCAAGCGTCTCTGCGAGATGGCGCGCATGTATCCACCATGCGTGATGAGGCAGTCGGCCTGGGCGTGCAATTCGAGCAACAAGCGGAGATCGCTGCCGCTCGTCAGCGCTTCGGGAAGGCGGCTCTCCCCGCCGCGCGCGTCACGCAGCGCGATCCGCCCGTCCCAGCTCGAGACGAAATTGCCATACACGAAGGGCTCCCCGGGGCGGCCGAGTTCGTGCACGCGATGAGCGAGATACAGCCCGTGCACGGAATGCTCTCCCCCGTTGGGATAGAGCTGCCGAACCGTCTCAGCCATGGCGCGATTCTAGCGATGGATCATCTTTTGCAAGCGATGCCTCCCGGCCCGCTAGCGGTGCATGCGCCTCGCCTCCGCTGGAAGGCTCGTGCTGACCGCGCCGACTACGTCTTTAAGACGCGATCCCGCCGCTGCGCGTCACTGAGTTGTGCGCGCCGCGGCGGCCAAACCGTTAGGTTGGATTAAATCGGGTGCAGGATGTAGCCGTTCGAGGTCAGTTCGACGCGGTCGCCGATCGCGACATTCGGGACTTCGCTGTCGACGTACTGCATCGTGCCGTCGTTCATCTTGATGCCGAGGCGCCGCGTTGTGCGATACGCCGTGTCCGCGCTGGAGGAAGGCGGAACGGCGTTGATCGACTCGATACGGCCGATCCCGGGACGGATCGACTGCGGCACGACGACCGTCTGCACCGCCGGGGCGGCAACGACGGCTGGCGCCGTTTGCGGGACTACGACGACCGGTGCGGGGGTTGCGGGAACGACGACCGGCGCAGGCGTTACCGCGACGGCGACCGGCGCGGGGGCTGGGGTGGCAGGGTAGGCGCACGCCGCGACGACCGCGACGGTGGCCAGCGCAAGCGGGATGGCGGATTTGCTCATGGCACCTCCTTTAGGTGGGCGAGCAATAAGTAGCAAACGGCATTCCCACCCCGTTGCGTCGGGAAGTCGGCGGCTCGGCTCGGCGCTTGCTTCGACTTGCCGCGGCCGGCGGAAGGCGCAACGGATCGATCCTGACGCAGGACCAGGTAGTTGCGATCCGCTTGTCTACCTGGCCAGGGACGAAATATGACAAGTGAGTAAAATGTTAACCTGCGACAGGGCGCCATCCCTCTCGCATCTGCCGCGCCGCCTCATGCGCAGCACGCATGCTGCGCAACCCGCCTTCGCAACGACAGGGGTCTTCATGTTTCTGAACGGATTGGGCACTGCCAACCCGCCGCAGCGTTACACCAAGGCCGAATGCTGGGACGCATTTATCGCATCGGACTGGTTCCGGCGACTCGACGGCCGCGCTCACGCACTCGCGGAGGCGGTGCTGTTCACCGACAACGGGATCGAGGCCCGCCGGCTCGCGCTGACTTCGCTCGCCGAGGGATTCCGGATCGACCCCGACACACTGCATCGCCGTTTCTCGACGCACGCTCCGGCGCTAGCCGCGGAGGCTGCGGCGAAGGCGCTCGACGACGCCCGCGTGACGCCGACCGAAATCGACGCGGTGGTGATCAGCACCTGCACCGGTTACCTCTGCCCCGGGCTCTCGAGCTACGTCATCGAGCAGCTCGGGTTGCGACGCGGCGTGCTGGCATTTGACCTGGTCGGTCAGGGCTGCGCTGCGGCCCTTCCGAACTGGCGATTGGCAAAGTCATTGCTCGCGGCACGCGATGCGCAGCATGTGCTCTCGATCTGCGTGGAGATCGCGAGTGCTGCGATGTACCTCGACAACGATCCGGGCGTCTTGGTCAGCGCGTGTCTGTTCGGGGATGGGGCGGGCGCCGCGGTGCTGTCGGCTGCGCCGAATTCGCGGCACCGCTCCGTCGAATTCACCACCGCGCGCTCGCTCACGAACCCCGAGCAGCGCGACGCGTTGCGGTTCGAAACCCGCCAGGGGCTGTTGCGCAACGTGCTGACTCGACCAGTGCCGCGGCTAGCCGCCGACCACGCGCGGCAGGTGCTCGACGAGGCGCTCGAGGAGGCGGGCCTCGCGCAAGCAGACATCGCTGCGTGGATCTTCCACGCCGGCGGCCGCGATGTCTTGAAAGCCCTGGAAGGCGAGCTCGCTCTGGAGGCGGACGCACTCCGCTACAGCGCAGCGACGCTGCTCGAGTACGGCAACATGAGCAGTCCCTTCGTGTACTTCGTGTTGCAAGCGGCGCTCGCCGACCGCGCGCCGCCGGGATGGTGGTGGATGTCGTCGTTTGGCGCCGGATTCAGTTGCCACGGTGCGCTGCTGCGCGTGGCCTGACCGCCGAGCGCCCCGCTCCCGAGCCCAATGCACCTGCCGCGTCGCGTCGAGCCGGAAGCGCTCGACCGCCTTCCGGAGACCGATCCGCGTGCGATCCGCTCGCGTCGGGATCTGCGCCGCATCAACCGTGTCATGGCGACCCTGTCGATCCTGTGCCGCGGAATCGAGGTGGCGACCCGAGGTAGGCCGCCACGCCGCATCGTCGAGCTGGGCGCGGGTGACGGCACGCTGCTGCTGCGGCTCGCCCGGCGACGGGCCCCGAAGTGGCCTGGCGTCGAGGCCACGGTGGTGGACTGGCAGAACCTCGTCACTCCGGAAACCAGACGGGGCTTCGCCGCGCTCGGGTGGACCCTGCGCGTAGTCGCGAGCGACGTCTTCGAATGGCTCGACGGATCGGACCCCGTCGCGCACGACTTGCTCCTCGCGAACTTGTTCTTGCACCACTTCGAAGGCGAAGTGCTTGCGCGGATCCTTTCCGGTATCGCGCGCCGCAGCGCGGCGTTCGTGGCCTGCGAACCGCGCCGCGCGTCCGTGGCGCTGTTCGGCAGCCACCTGGTCGGCTTGCTCGGCTGCAACGCGGTGACGCGCAACGATGCGGTATTGAGCGTGCAGGCGGGGTTCCGCGATGCAGAGCTCACGGCGATGTGGCCGGAGAAACGCTCCTGGCGGGTCGACGAATACCCAGCGGGGCTTTTCTCGCACTGCTTTCTCGCGACCCGCAGCGGCGAGTAGCGAAACGAGAACCGCAGTGAAGACCGACCGCGCATACGATGCGCTCATCGTCGGTGGTGGCCCCGCCGGGGCGACCGCAGCGATCCTGTTGGCACAGGCAGGATGGCGCATCGGGGTCGTGGAGAGAAAACGATTCCCGCGGCGCAAGGTGTGCGGGGAGTTCGTTTCTGCGACGACCTGGCCGCTGTTGCGTCGGTTGGGGGTCGCGGAGTCTTTGCTCGCGCAGGCCGGGCCCGAGATCCGACACGTCGGTCTCTACGCCGGCGAGACTGTTCTGGCAGCGGCCATGCCCACCCGGTGGGATGGCCTCGACGGCTGGGGGCGAGCAGTCGGACGCGAACACCTGGACTCGTTGTTGCTGGCGCGCGCCGCTGACGCCGGGGTCGATGTAATCCAACCTTGGACGGTTTCTGGGGTCGAGCCGGTCGCCAGCGGCCATGTTTGCTCGGCCGTCGCGAAGGAGGAGCACGCATGCGGAGCCAAAGCCGCGACAATGGACCTGCGGGCGCGCATCGTCATCGCCGCGCACGGCTCGTGGGAAGCCGGACGCATGCCGACACAGAGTCCTCGCGACCCACCTCGCGCATCGGATCTCCTTGCGTTCAAGGCGCATTTTCGCGGCAGCCAATTGCCGCTGGGGCTGATGCCGCTCGTGATCTTTCCCGGCGGATATGGCGGCATGGTGCAGACCGGTGGCGGGGGCTTGAGCCTCTCGTGCTGCATTCGCCGGGACGCGCTCGAGCGGTGCCGGCGCAAGCGTAAGGAGGCGCGGGCGGGCGACGCAGTGTTTGGACATATCCAGGCGTCTTGCCGCGGAGTTCGCGAAGCGCTATCCCGAGCGTGCCTGGACGGACCGTGGTTGTCCGCGGGACCGATCAGGCCGGGGATCCGACAGTTTCGGCGCGCGCGGTTCTTCGCGGTCGGCAACGCGGCAGGCGAAGCGCACCTCATCGTGGCCGAAGGCATCAGCATGGCGATTCAATCGGCGTGGCTGCTGTGCGAGCATCTCGTTGCAAACAAGGACGCCGTTCTCGCGACGGATGGATCCAAGGCGCTTGCGGCGATCGGCCACGACTATGAATGCAGTTGGCGGAAGAATTTTGCGACGCGGGTCCACGCCGCCGCGTTCTTCGCACAGCTAGCGATGCGCCCAGGAACCGCCAAGCTAGCCGTCGCGTTGTTGCGGCGCGCCCCGCCAATTCTCACACTCGGTGCCGTGTGGAGCGGAAAGGCGCAACCCCTGCGCTGCCCCTTGAAGAGTTGACCGACACCCCGGCGGTCAGCCCCGCCACATGGCTCGGTTTCGGGGCGATGTGCCTGGGCATGTTCATGGCCATCCTGGACGTTCAGGTGGTCGTGACGTCGTTGCCGACCATCCGCGCAGCCCTCGGGATCGCACCCGACCTGATGAGCTGGGTGCAGACCGCTTATCTGATCGCCGAAGTCATCGCGATCCCGCTGACCGGGGCGTTGATCCGGGTGCTGACGATGCGCGGCTTGTTCGCGGCAGCGCTGTCGGTGTTCATGCTCGCCTCCATCGGCTGCGCGGCGAGCGCGAGCTTCGAGGCGCTCGTCGCCTGGCGAGTGATCCAAGGCTTTGCCGGAGGCGTGCTGATCCCGCTGGTGTTCTCCGCGGTGTTCCTGCTGTTCCCGCGAGCGCTGCACGCCGTCGCCACGACTGTCGGCGGCGTCCTCGCGGTACTCGCGCCGACGGTCGGCCCGCTGGTCGGCGGCTGGATCACCGAGACCTGGTCCTGGCCCTGGGTGTTCCTCATCAACGTCCTGCCCGGCATCCTCGCCGTTGCCGTCGCGCTCGGCTCGCTCGCGGTCGAGCAGCCCGACTTCGGTCATGCCCGCACGCTCGACTGGCTCTCGCTCGGCCTGATGGCGCTCGCGCTCGCTTGCCTCGAGATCGGGCTGAAGGAGGCGCCCGAGCGCGGCTGGGCTTCGGGCCCGGTGCTTGGTTTGTTCGCCGTGCTCGCGAGCAGCGGCGCCGTGTTCGTGCGGCGGACGCTCGCCGCCAACTGGCCGGTGGTCCGTCTGCGCACGCTCGCCGATCGCGATTTCGCGGTCGGCTGCTGGCTGAGCTTCATCTTCGGCACCGGTCTCTTCGGCTCGACTTATCTGATGCCGGTGTTCCTCGCGTTCGTGCGCGGTCACGGCTCGCTCCGGATCGGCGAGATCATGCTGGTGACGGGCGTGGCGCAGCTTGTGACCGCGCCGATCGTGGTGTACCTCCAGCGGCGCTTCGATGCGCGTCTGCTGACCGCCTGTGGCTTCAGCCTGTTCGCGCTCGGGCTTGGCCTCAGCTATTTCGAGACCCGCGAGACCGACTTCGCGGAGATGGTCCTGCCGCAAATCTTGCGCGGCGGATCGATCATGTTGTGCTTGCTGCCACCGACCGCGCTAGCGCTCGGACATCTCCCGCCGGCGCGCGTCGCGGATGCGAGCGGGCTCTTTAACCTGATGCGGAACGTCGGCGGGGCCATCGGCCTCGCCCTGATCGACACCGTGATCTTCACCCGCGCACCGATCCATGCCGAGGTGCTGGTGGCGCGGCTGAAGGCGGGCGATGTCGAAGTAGCGCGCAGCATCGGGCTGCCGGCGGGCCTCGTGACGGGGCAACCGATCGAGACGATCACGCCAGTCATGGAGGCGTTGGTGCGCCCGCTGATCGAGAAGGCAAGCCTGGTCAGCGCCATCAATGAGGCCTGGGCGATGCTGGGAGGGCTCATGATCCTTGGCTTGCTCGTTTTGCCGATCGTGTCCCGCCAACGTGCCCGCGAGCAGATTGCGGTCCACCAGTAAGGCCGTCGCGGGGTGTGGGCGGCGTCAAGGAGCGCCTGCGGCCTAGTACACAAGGCCTAGTCCTCGATCATACTTGCGCCTGCGCCCCCAGCCGGCCTAGCATCGCCCGAGCGACCGCGGGGAGGGCCTCGGCACGCTCGATTCCCAACTCGGCGTCCCAAGGACGCAGTCGCCGTGATTTGGATCGCGGCTGCGCTCGCGTGGGCCGCCGTCTTTCTTGCGCTGCTATACTTTTTTACACCCCTGAAAGTGACTTGGAGAAAACCATGACGAAAGCAAAGGTCGATAAACCCGTCAACAACGGCGTCAACGTCGAAGCGCTGTTCGGCGCGCAGGAAGCGCTCAAGAGCGCGCCGGAAGCGGCGAAGTTCAAGTGGCGCGCGACCGTCCAGTGGATCAAAGGCACGCACAGCCGCTCCACCGTCGAGAGCTTCTATGGCCTGGGCGCCGAGCAGAAGCACAAGTCGAAGTTCGCCTTCGACGCCGACCATCCCGAAATCTTCGCCGCCGAAGACAACGCGGCCACGCCGGTGGAGATTGTCCTGGCGGGTCTCGCGAGCTGCCTGACCGCCGGTGTGGCGGCTGTTGCTCAGGCGCGCAAAGTCCAGCTGCGCTTCGTGTCGGCGACGCTCGAGGCGGGAATGGACATTTGCGGCATCCTCGGTGTCGATGAGGACGTGCGCAACGGCTTTGACGGCATCAAGGTGACGTACAAGATCGACGCCGATGCGTCGCCCGAGGACATCAAGGCGATCGTCGCTCAATCGCAGAAGCGCTCCGCGGTCTACGACATCATCACCAATCCGACCAACGTCACGGTCGAGGTGGCCTAACCCCGCTTCGCTCGCACTAGGCGCCGCGCCGGGTGCGCACGACGGCCGTCGTCATCGGCGCGGGCCAGTCCGGGCTCGCCATGAGCTGGTGGCTCGCCGCTCGCTCGATCGACCACGTGGTCCTCGAGCGCGGCGAGATCGCCAACACCTGGCGCACCGAGCGCTGGCCGTCGCTCACCCTGCTTACCCCCAACTGGCAGAGCCGCCTGCCGGGCTTCGGGTACGAGGGCGACGATCCGGACGGCTTCCGGACGATGCCCGAAACCATCTCGTTCATCGAGCGCTACGCGCGGCTCGTGTCACCCCCTCTGAGGACGCATTGCCGGGTCACCTTGGTGCGGCGCACAGCCGACGGTTACGAGGTCGTCACGGGGCAGGGCACCTGGCATTGCAAGGCGGTCGTACTTGCCACGGGCGGGTTCAACATCGCGAACCTGCCGAAAGTTTCGGAAGCGGCGCCGCCGGCGATCACTCAGCTCACCCCCGCTCAGTACCGCAACCCGGAGAGCCTGGAAAAGGGCGGCGTGCTAGTCGTCGGCGCTGCCGCCACCGGCGCGCAGCTCGCCGACGAGATCCACCGCTCCGGACGTCCCGTGACGCTGGCCGCGGGCGAGCACGTGCGCGCCACCCGGATGTACCGCGGCAGGGACATCCAGTGGTGGATGGATGCCACCGGCCTGAACGACGAGCGCTACGACCAGGTCGAAAACCTCACCCGCGCGCGCAACCTCCCCTCGTTCCAGCTCGCGGGCTACCCCGACCGACGCGACATCGATCTGAACGCACTCACGTCGCTCGGGGTGAAGCTCGTGGGCCGGCTGGCCGGCATTCGCGACGGCAAGGCCCAGTTCTCGGGATCGCTGCGCAATGTGTGCGAGCTCGCCGACCTCAAGCTGAAGCGGTTGCTGAACCGCATCGACGAGTGGGCCGCGGAAAACGGCCTCAGCGACGCGGTCGATCCTCCGCATCGCCCCGAGCCGACACGCATCGAAGCATCGCCGCCGCTTGGGCTGGATTTCGTTAAAGCCGGGATCAGGATGATCGTTTGGGCGACCGGGTTTCGCCCCGACTACTCTTGGCTGGACGTGCCGGTCCTCGATCGCAAGGGCAATATCCGCCACGATGGCGGCGTCGTGACCGAAGCGCCCGGCATGTACGTCATGGGCCTGACGTTCCTGCGGCGCCGGAAATCGAGCCTCATCGACGGGGCCGGCGACGATGCACGTGATCTCAGCGCCCACCTCGCCGCACATCTCGGCGCGCGGAGCGCGGGCGTGGGCGCCGCGGCCGCCGACGCCTAGCTGAGCATCGGGCGCTGCCTATTTTCGCGAGGCCTTAGTTTTCCGGTTGGATGACTCCGCACGCGACGCGGCCTCCGCCGGCGCAGTTGACGTCGGTCGGGTCGGGGCAGTACTCATCGGGCATCGCGTGGATGATCACCGACGCGCCGTTGGCGTCAAAAATGCTCAGCCCGCGGGCCGCGGGGCGGTCAGGCGAATCCGGCGAGAGGGCGATACGGTTGGTGGTCGTGATCAGCACGCCATTGCCGCGCGGTCCGATGGTGATGTTGACGAGATCACCCGAGTGATACGGGTGGTTGTCCGTGACCGGGGTGTTGTGGGCGAAGGGTCCCAGGTCGAGGTGGCTTCCGGCAGCGCTGCACGGCGTGCAACTCCCTACCTCGTGAATATGCACCGCGTGCTGCCCGGGGGTCAGGCCTCTCGCGGTTAGGAACGTGTCGACCACCTTAACGTCTTCCGACGAAGGACGCTCCACAAGAAGCAATGTGCCCACGGCGCTGCCGTCGGCGCAGCTAAGAATGGTGGCTTTCGCGCGCGTCACGTGCTGTCCGAAGGCCGGGCCCGACAGAACGAACGCCGCGCCAACAGCGAGGATCGGCACGGCGATTCTGATCATTGTCATCGCGCTTTCCTTTCCGACGGTGGGGAGCGTTGGGTTCACATTCTCGTGCGGGTGCGACCGTTTCATGACGATGTCATAAGCCGCGTAAGCTAATGCCGCGCGCTCGATGCTGTCAACCTCAATTTCGCCGCGCTCGAGGGGCGTCGCGGCCGCCGGGTGCTATCGGCTCCGATGGTGAGAGAATCGCCTGACTCGTCAGCCGCGGTGACGAAAACAAGACAGTAGCCGCAGCAAAGAAAGGGGGAGAGTGATGAAGAAGCTCGGGTGGGGATTGATCGGCGCGTTCGCAGCTACGTGCTTCCTGTCCGGCGAAGCCTCGGTGGCCACCGCGGCGGAGCCGAAGGTGGTCGAGACGAAGCCGCAAAAGGTCGGCAACGGCTGGGCTCGGGTCTACGTCGCGCTGGATGCCGGCGGAAGTCCGCTTGCGCTAGGGGTGAGCCTCGACCAAACCGCGCTCGAGGGTTTGCCCAAGGACCCGGACCCCACGAGCCGATGCTTCGACAAGAACGGTAACGGGAAGATGGACGAGCACGAATGCATCGGGGACTTCCCCTTTATCTTCACGCTTCCGGAGGGCGAGGCGGCCAAGGCGGTCGCACCGTTCAAATGGGTCAGCCTCAACTGGAATCCGCACGGCCATCACATTCCGCCCGCCCCGCCGCCTTGGGCCGTGCCGCATTTCGATTTCCACTTCTACATCGCGGAGAGAGAGGCGGTGAAGATGCTCCGGCCGGGCAAGTGCGGTGAACTGCTCGATTGCGAAGACTTCAAAAAGGCAACCAAGGAAGTTCCGGCCAAGTACGTTCACCGCGACCACATCAACGTCGACGCTGCGGTGCCCGACATGGGCAATCACCTCATCAATTCCAAGGCGCCGGAGCTCGCGAAGAATGGCCCGCCGTTTACGCACACGTTCATCTTCGGGGCTTACGACGGGCGCATCACCTTTCTCGAGCCGATGATCACCCGCGCGTATCTCGTCAGCAACCCGAGCATGTGTATGGACATCAAGCAGCCGGAGGCCTGGGAGGTCGCCGGCTCTTATCCGACCAAGTATTGCGTTCGCTATCTGGACCGGGCGGGCAGGTACACCGTCTCGCTCGAGGGTTTTGTGCAGCATCCCGCGAAATAGCACCAAGGTCCTGACCGCGAGGCGGAACGTGCCGGATCTGCGCTGATCCGCGGGCCCGGAAATTGGTTCGCGCGCATTCCTTAGAATGCCGCGGATGACGCGCCTCGCGGTCTTCAACCAGAAGGGCGGGGTGGGGAAGACCACCACCGCCCTC
>Ga0126383_10002205_pt1 | contig 12537 bp, 11 predicted proteins | sample PanSoiMetPlot_35_FD_96882 | JGI IMG/M metagenome (GOLD analysis project Ga0126383, IMG submission 96882) | Tropical forest soil microbial communities from Panama - MetaG Plot_35 | ecosystem: Environmental > Terrestrial > Soil > Tropical forest > Bulk soil | place: Panama | collected 2016-02-17
CGGCCCCCACGCGCATCCCTGTACATGCGCTCCAGCGGGGTGTCAGCGGTGAGCCCGAGCGCGCCGTGGACCTGAATTGCGCGGTCGATCACGTCGTGCAGCATCTGTGCGCCGTAGAACTTGATCAGGCTGATCTCCACCCGCGCCTCGCCGCCGCCGTCCATCACCCGAGCGGCGTCCAGAGTCATCAGCCTGCAGGCCTGGATCTGCGCCGCAGATTCCGCCACGTAGCGCTGGATCTCACCCTTCTCGGCCAGCAGCGAGCCATGCGCGAAGCGGCTGTTGGCGCGCTGGCACATCAGCTCGAAGGCGCGCTGGGCCTGGCCCAGCCAGCGCATGCAGTGGAAGATGCGGCCAGGGCCGAGACGCTGCTGTGCGATCACGAATCCCTTGCCCCGAGGGCCCAGCAGGTTGTCATGCGGCACCCGCAGATCGTTGAGCCGGACCTCACAGTGCGAGCCGTGCTGGCCGCCCATGACCGGAATCACGCGGACGATCTGGTAGCCGGGTGTGTCGGTCGGCACGATGATCGACGAGAACTGCAGGTGGCGAGGCGCCTCAGGGTCGGTCTTGCAGAAGACGGTCGTGAAGGCCGCCCGGTTTGCGCCGCTGGTGAACCACTTGTGGCCGTTGATGACCCACTCGTCACCCTCCAGCCGGGCGGTGGTCTGCATCAGCGTCGGGTCCGAGCCGGCCACCTCGGGCTCGGTCAGGCCCACGGACGGATAGATTGTGCCGGCGACCAGCGGCTGCAGCCAGCGCTCGCGCTGCTGGGGGCTGGCGTAGAGGTGGAGCATTATCGAGTCCTGCATGGAGACGCTGCCAACAGCCAGCTGGCCGAACTCCGAACGGCCGATGATCTCGTTGAGGTACACGAACGGCATGAAGGCAAGGCCTCCGCCGCCGATCTCCTCGGGGTGTCCGAGGGCCCACAGGTCCTGCGCCTTGGCCGATCTCTTGAGGTCCTCGAGGATGGCGCGGCCATCCCCTTCACGGTCCAGCAGCTCGGCCTCGCGAGGCAGGACCTCCTCATCGATGAACCGACGCATCCGGCCCCGCAAATTGCGCACTTCGTCGGTAAGCCCGTAATCCACCAGCAGCCTCCTTCAGTGATCGGTCGAGGTATAGCCTGGGTTGGCGATCGCCAGCTTCTGCGCCGTGACCTCGCGCAGCACCGGGATCAACTCCTCGTGGCGGCCGTCGAAATCGCCCTGCCGAATCGCGTTCGCGAGCTCCGCCCAGAGTTCGGCCACCTCGGCGTCGCGCCCGAGCAAGCCCGCCAGCAGCTCCCGCTGCCGGGCCAGCTGGGACGGTGCCAGCGCGAGCTCGCGCTGCAGGATCCGTAGCACGTTGACCGAGACTCGTGCATGAAACCGCAGCCGCGCGTCCAGCAGCGGGGCTACGTCCTGCTCGACGAAGCCCGCGACCGCGTCCAGCAGCTCCGAAGCTGTGGGGCGGTCCTGCATCAGCCGCGGCCCTCCATCAGGTCCAGCAGGGCCCACTCCATCTCAGAGGCGCGGCGGCCAATCGCAGCCAGCTCGACGCTGCGCGTCGGGCCGCTCAGATGGAACGAGGCCTGCAGGATGCACATGATGCCCCACCGCAGGGTGCCGTAGACCTCCCAGAAACGAAGACCGCCAGGCTCGAGCGGCACCCCACCCGCGGCCACGTACGCCTCAAGCAGCTCTTCGCGGGTGCCCAGACCGCCGGCCGGGCGGTCGTCGTTGCCGAAGCGCCATGCACGAACGCAGAACCAGCCCAGGTCCTCCGCGGGATCCCCCACGTGAGCAAGCTCCCAATCGAGCACAGCCAGCAGGCCCTCGCGGCCGACGATCATGTTGCCGACGCGGAAGTCGCCGTGCACAAGGGTGGGTTCCCGGCTCGACGGGAGCCGCGAGCGCAGCCACCGCAGCGCCAGCTCGAAGACCGGGTGTGGTTCGCCCAGCGAGGCCAGCATCGACAGCTGCGTCTCGACCAGCTGCTGCGGCGACTGGGGAGAGCCGAGAAAGTCAAGCCGGGCCAGCGGCGCGGCGTGGATGCGGGCCAGGGCGGCCCCGCACTGGGCCACGAGGTTTCTCCGGGCTGCAGCCAGCGTCTCGTCGCGCAGGATCCGCCTGGGAATTGTCTCCCCCTCCACCCGATCCATCACGATGAACGGTGCACCCAGCGCTTCGCCGGTGGACTCTCCCCATCGTGCAGTGGGCACGGGCACTCCTGCTTGCATGGCAGCCAGCAACAGCCGTGCTTCGTTCGCGCAATCACGGGTCGACCGCCGCCCTGGTGGGTCGCGGCGCAGGATCAGCGGGAAAGCGGCGCCGGCCAGGAGTGCGTCGAATGCCCAGGTCTCGCGGCTGGCTCCGCCCGGCAGCCGGGTGAGGCGGGTTACCTCGACAGGCTCCCCGTGGCGCTCGCTGAGGTAGCTGCGTAGACGCTCCGCGAGATCGTGATCATCGGTGGGGAGCACCTTCAGGCACCCCGTCCGGGTCGTTGTGGACCTGTTGTGGCCGCTGCACTTCCGGCAGCGTCGACGGGACCCATGGCCACCGCAGCCCGCTGGTCAGCGGCGGCCGAGCTTTCGGGTCACCGCCTCCAGGCTGGCCTCCAGCCGCTGGTATCGCAGGAGCTCGGCCTCGAGCTCGCGGATCCGTGCGCGGAGCTGGCGGACCTCGACACGCAGGCGGTCAGCTTCGGTGATCTCGATGTGCTCTCCCAGAATCACCCAGTCGGCCGCTTTGAGCGGCGGCCGGCCACCGTCCGGCCAGCGCGTCTGAAGCGTGCCGCGGCTGCTCTTGCCAAAGACCCCGTAGAGGGCCCGCATCTCACCCGGCGTCGGGACTCTCTCGCCCGCTTTGACCGCCATCAACTCAGTGAGCTGCCAGCCCATGAGCCGGCACAGCTCTTCGTCCCCCACGAATGCATTGCGCTGGGCGGTCTCGATCCTCTCCGGCAGCTTGCGCACTTGCTGGGTCTCGAGGTCGCGCATCCCCCTGATCCGGGCAACCGACATCGGCGACTCCTAGTTTGACTCAGCCCACCGCCGGCGTGGGAAGCTGTCGCAGCCTGTATTTGCTGTCCTGCTTGCCCCACTGGTACATGAGCATCGCGCTCTGGCTCACCGCGTGGTGATCGGCTGGCGAAAGCCGTTCGTGAACGCCCAGCACGGTCTCGCTGCGGTCGAGGTCGAGGTTTTCCCAGGCTTTGACCACGTTCACACCTCGGAAGCTGCCAGCTCGTGTTACCGCCCGAGACCACTGCAGCAGACAGTCGGCGGCAGCCAGGTCGCCATTCAGGTCCACTCCGTTGGTCGCGTATCCGTACTGGCGCGTGAGGCTGTGCACGAATGTGCGATACCCGGCAGGCCAGGAAGAATCCGGAACGTCCGTGAGATAGGCCTCGGTCGTGTTGGCGAACACCGAGTTGACGGCGACGTCCCCGCTCAGGCTCGGGAACTCGTAGCCGGACAGCCCGTGAAACCCGAGGAGGAGCGGCCTGGCGCTCCCAGCCAGCTGCTGGACGGCCTGAGCGATCCGGGCGGCGGCGCCAGGCTGGGCGGAGAGCGCCACCGCCTGTGGCCCCTGGGCCAGCATCTTTTGTGCGGCAGGCCCAGGATCAGATTCGTTCGCGGTGGCGTGCCCTACGTACGCCAGACCGTAGTGGGCTGACTGATCGGCAAGCTGGCGGTCATAGCTTTGAGCAGTCTCGTCGCCGTCATCGAGCAGCGCAACCTTCTTGACGTCGGGCTGGGATTGATGAAGGTAAGCGAGCAGGGTCATCACGCCGGCTCGCTCGCCGGCGTCGCTGCGAAAGCTGAACGTGGCACCGGTCAGCGCCTCGTCGGCGACAGCGGTCACACAGTTCGGCATCCCTGCCTGTGTGATGTCGACCTTCACCGCCAGGTAGCCGGCAGTGAAGCTCGGGCCGACCAGCAACTTGACGTCGTTGTCAGCGAGCTCCTGTCTGACCAGCTCCGCCGTCTTCCCAGGGTTCAGCTCGCTGTCAGCGGCAACGATCTCAACGCGATTGTTCAGCACGCCGCCCTTCGCGTTGAGCTGATCAGCCTCGAGCTGCAAGCTGTTTCGCACGTCGCGCCCAAGTGTGGCCGAGGGCCCGCTGAAGACGCCCACCACGGCAACCTTGACCGTCCGTTGCAGGGCGAGCTTCTGCGCGGGGGTCATCAGCCCTCCCGGCAGGGCGCCGCAACCGGCAGCCACCAGCAGGCAGAGTGACCCGGCCAGCAGCTTCAGCGGCAGCTCACTTGTACGTTGGAGGATGGCCGGTCCCGGGCAGCTTCGCTTTGGGCGCTGCGGGCGGCATTCCGAATCGCACCTCCCACGTCTGTGTCGGATAGACGGGTGCGGCCGAAGCAACCTCAGAGGGCCAGACGGTCTGAGTCTGGCCGTTCTGAACCTGCACGACCAGGATGTTCTTGAACGTGTTCTGGCCCTGCGAGTCGAACTTGATGCGCCCGAAGAAGGTGTTTATGTCCAGATTGATCAGCGCCTCTCGCACCGCGTCCGGATCGAGGCTGTTGGCGTTCTCGATAGCCTTCTGGAGGGCGACCCCGGCCGCGGTCGCGTTTGCCACCAGCGAGCTCGGCTCGAGCTGAGTGTTGTATTTCTTACGGTAGGCGGCCACATATTCCGCACTCGAGAGGAAGTACGAAGCCTTGAATCGCGCCTGGGGTGTCCACGTAGACGCGGTGATGGTGAAGTCGGCGCTGGGGCCGAGCGCCTGGACGAACTCAGGCTGCCCCGGTCCGACCGCATAGACGAATACCTTGGCATCGAGGAGGAGGTCCTTGGCGGCCTTGTGCGCGGCGACCGCCTCGAGCAGATGGCCCGAGTCGACGAAGATGTCAGGATTCTTCGCCTTCGCCTGCTGAACGAGTGGGGCCAGGTTGGTCGACCCGGCGGGGTATTTGGCGCTGAATACCACCTGCTGACCCTTCGAGGTCGCGTAGGCGGTGAGCGCCTGGGTAACCGCAAGCGAGAAGAGGTCGTCGGCTGAGATGACGGCGAGTGTGACCGGCTTCGGATTCATGCTCGCCAGCATGTCGGTGACGGCCTGCGTGTACGACTCCGCCGATGCAACCACACCGAATACGTACTTGTAGCCCTGCATGAAGATCGTGCGCCCGATCGCGTTGGAGGCGACCATGGGCATGTGATGCTTGTCTGCAACCCCGGCGGCCGTCACGGCATTCGTCGTGCCGAAAGGCGCCAGCAGGAACTTCGCGCCCTCCTCGGTTATCAGCTTCTCCGTTACTTGAGCGGCCTGCTGAGCCTGGCTGGCGTCGTCCTCGTAGGCGATCTTGACCGGATGCCTGACGTTCTGGACGAGGATCCCGCCATCCCGGTTCGCCCAGTCAGCCCACAGCTCGTAGCCCTGCTTGGTAAGCCCTCCCTCCTGAACGAAAGTGCCGGACGCCGCGAGCGGCGCACCGATCACGATCGGATCGCCGACCTTCGGAGTCGGCTGCGGGTTGTTGCCGATCGGGCTGTTGCAAGCGGCGCCAATCAGGACCGCCGCCACGACAGGTATGAACTTCTGGTTCAGGAAATGACGCTGTCCCCCCATGGACCGGCAATCGTACCAATCGGGCTTGGGAATCTCAATCGCTTACGCGCACGGTGACGCCGCGGGCCAATCCGATCCTAGAGACGGTCCTTTGACTGACGGCCATCTAGAGCACGAGGTAGGCGTGAACCACCAGGCGCTGCAGGTACGTTCCCCGCTGGCGGTCCCACGTTCCCGCGCAGGTGATCAGTGTCAGCGCGGGTGGGCCGCTCTTGGTAAAGAGTCCGTCGGTGGAGGCATCGTATGGCATCACGGACGTCGCGTCCACGACAAACTTCGCCTGTGTGCCATCCTCGCGAAGGACCATGATCTGATCGCCGACTTTCATCTTGCCGAGCCGCCAGAATACGGCTGGGCCGTCGTACCAGTCGAGATGACCGTCCATCACCGCGTCACCGGCGTCCCCCGGCGCCGTCCCCAGCCTGTACCAGCCGACGTTGTCGGTTCTGGTCGGGGCTGCGACGCGCCCCTGGGAGTCGACCCCGACCTGCTCGACGGCAGCATCGACGTTGATGGTGGGGATCTTCAGCCGCACAGGCGGCTTGGCGGGAGCCACGATGGCCAGCGCCTGCCGGAGGAGGTCGTTGGGACTCGCAGTCGGCGCCGGCGACGGTGTTGCGGTGGCGCGGGCGGTCGGGCTGCCGACCGTGGCTATGGCAGGCCACGGCAGGCTGACGCCGGGCCACGTCCCGCGGGTCGCAACTGCCACTCCGAAGACCGTTGCCAGCAGGAGTCCAAGAGCCACCGTCCCTCCCCGGCGCCGGCGTGGAGTACGCCGTTCACGGGCTCTCAAGGCGGCGCAAAGGCTAGCAGAGCCGCGAAGCCGATGGCTAGCGCCGGTCGGTCTGCACGGGCGATGCCTGGCGATCGCCGTCCGCGGGCGGGTAGCCTGGCAACGGTCGTGCGTTTGTCGGAGAATTGGTGGTCGGCAGGTTGACGGCGACGTGCTGGGGTTGTGCCGGTGGGCTCTGCCTGGCGGCACCGGCAAAGGGGATCGTCGCCCCCCGGGAGAGACGGCCGTCGCGTCATACCAAGGAGGGATCATGAGCCCCGCGGCTTGGGGGTCAGGGCTGTGCGGGTGAGCCCTTACCTTCTGTGGTGGAGGGGCGAGTGAACGCGGTCCGCGCCGAGGCGAACCGCGCACGCGACGCGCGCGTGGCCGAGGCTCCCGGCCTGACCCGGGCAAAGCTGGCCTGGCTGCTGGCTACCCGCCGTCCAGGTTGGGCTGTGGCGCTGTGGCTCTGTCTCGCGGGCGCCATCGCCATGCCGGCCCTGCTCCCTCTCCTTGACGCGATGGCGGTTCGATCCGGACTGGCGCAGACGCTCGCCCGGGACGGTGCGCTGACGGTGGAGCAGAACGTGAGCGACCTCAACACGTTCAACAAGTTCGAGCGCGACGTCGACGGCGGTGTCGCCGGCCGCACCGGCAGCGCCCTGGTACCCCTCGCCGCCAACGCGACGGTAGGGCCGTTGCACGTCGTCACCGTGGGAGGTGCTCCGGCCGGCCCGGCACCGGCCCAGCAAGCACTGACCGCCGCATACCTGGACCACCTCGCTTCGCACGTCACTGTGGACGCCGGCTCACTGCCTCCGGACGCTCTTGGCGGTGGAGAGACCGCCGTGACCATGCCCCAGGCAGCCGCCGACCGGCTGGGCCTCCGGCTGAGCGATCGCGTGTGCTTCGACTTCACAGGCGGTGCGGCCACTCCCCGCTGGTGTGCAAGGATCGTCGGCTTCTGGCAGCCGCTCGACCTCAAGGACCCTTACTGGGGTCAGCCGCCAAACAGCCTGCAGCTTACGATGGGCCGCTTCGACTTCTTCGAACTCGTGAAGCAGCACCCACCGCAGGGCCCGACGGCCCGGCTGCGCTACTGGGCCAGTTCAGATGCGGTCGATCCCGGAAAGGCTGCGGTGGTTGCAGACCAGGTACGGCGACTCACAGCCGAACTCAAGACCCCCGACCGGCGCCTGACCACGTCGCTGGCGCCCAGCCTTGAGAGCTTCCACACCTTGCAGGTCCAGGTTTCGACGGCAATACACCTGTTCGCCGCAGCCATGACGCTTCTCGGACTGTTCGTGGTGGCGCTGGTCGGGGCTCGATTCCTTGACCGCGAGGCGCATGAGCTGGCGGTGCTGCGAGCCCGAGGGTGGCCCAGCGGACGGGTATGGCGCACTGCCTTTTCGGGGCTGGCAGCGCTGACGTTGTGCGCTCTGCCCGTCGGTGTGGCCGGTGGCCTGCTCTTCGTCGCGGTTCTGAGCCTGATCGGATCAGGGATCTCGCCAGGATGGCTGCACCAGGAGGATGTCACCGGAGTGGCGGCGGCAATGGTTGCCAATCTTGTCGGGCTGCTTGCGCTGCTCGGCCTACTCGCGGCTGGGGCTGCGCGCCGCGAGCTGGACCCCTCTCTGGAGGCTCCGTTCCGAAGCGCCCGGGCCTGGTGGCGGCGAGCCGGCACAGCTCTGATCCTGGGTTTGGCAGGAATGACCGAACTCGCGCTGCCCAGGCTGCCATGGACAAGCGGCCTGGTTCAGCACGCTCCGGACCCGTTGCCCGCCCTGCTGGGCCTGGCCCCAACCGTCGGCCTCATCCTGCTTACCGCCGCTATCGTGCAGCTCTGGCCGCTTGGCTGGGCGGTGCAGCCGAGCAGCGTGGCCGGCGCGCTGGCGGGGTGGCAGCTCAAGCGATCGCCCGAGCAGCACGCGGCGGCGACCTTCGTCATGATCCTCGCGGTCGCAATCGGCGTCTTCGCCGCCATCGGCCTTGGGCTCGGTCCGGAGCCCCAGGTGACGAGTCATCAGCCGGCCCTTGGAGCGGGCCTGGGGGCAGGACTGCTGGTTGGGACCGTAATCGCGCTCGCCCTCGCCCTGGCCGCATTCGGGCTGCACTTCCGATCCGCAGCCCGCCGTCGTTTCCAGGAGTACAGCGGCATGCTGGCTCACGGTTTGGCAATCGCCGACCTGACACGCAGCGTGGCCAAAGAGCAGGCCTCCGTAACGATGTCAGCGCTGGTTGTCGGCAGCCTTCTTGGGCTGGCGCTTGCCGTGGCCGGACTGCCCCTGGCCAGGCCGACGGGACTGGCCCTCCAGCTGGCCGCGGCCAGCCTCGCCTCGGCTCTCGTCTGCCTCTTGCTCGCCATGCTCATCGCCGGTTCGGTGGCACGCCGGCTTCCGATCCACGCCAACCCGTTCGACTCACAGGGCCAGCCATGACAGACGTGTTCGGCCAGCCTGCTTTTCCGGGAGCCATGCCCGGCGCACTCGCAGAGATCAGGGAGCTCTCCCACTCCTACGGCAACGGTCCCAACCAGGTCGAGGCCTTGAGACACGTCGACCTCGACGTGCTGATTGGCGAGCGCCTCGCGGTCATGGGCCGGAGCGGCAGCGGGAAGACGACCCTTCTGAACATCCTGGCCGGCCTGGAGAAACCGACATCTGGTCGGGTGGTCGTTGCCGGGCACGATCTGACCCGCATCGGGCGGCGCAGCCGGGAGGCGTACCGGCGGCGGACCATCGGCTACGTCTGGCAGCAGTCGGAGGCGGGCCTGTTGATGGGCCTCACCGCGCTTCAGAACGTCCTGGTCCCGATGTTGGGCGACGGGAGCTCTCAGCTGGCCCGGATCGACGCAGCGGTTGGACTCCTGGACGCGCTGCGGCTGGGCGACTGGCTGTACTACACCCCGGACCAGCTGACGCCGGCCGAGATGCAGCGGCTGGCGGTCGCTGTGGCGCTGGCCAACCGGCCGAACCTGCTTCTGGCGGACGAGTTGACTGCGCGCCTGGACTGGCCGACCGCTCGCGAACTGCTTGGGGATATGGGGGCGCTTCTGGGCAACCTGGGCACGGCGGCGATCATCGTCACCCACGACCCGCGCGTCGCGCGCTACGTCGACCGCACCATCGTCATCCGCGACGGAATCGCGACTGCCGCTGCCGGCGAGCTGGCCCCAGGGCCACAGGGACGCCAGTGGTAACCGACGTCCTGGTGGCAGAAGAGCTGAGCCGCTCATACGTCGTGGCGGGCCAGCAGATCTTCGTCGTGCGGCGGGCAAGCCTGCGAGTCGCACGCAACGAGATGGTGGCGATCCTTGGCCGCTCAGGGTCAGGCAAGTCGACCCTACTTTCAATCTGCGGTGGCCTCGACACCCCGGACACGGGATGGGTGCTCGTGGACGGGACGGACGTCACCCAGCTGTCGGAGGAGCAGCGTCGTTGGTTCCTGCAGAGCACCGTGGGCTGGGTTTTTCAGGCCCCCCGGCTGGTGCCCCTCTTGAGCGCGGCCGAGAACGTGGCGCTGGCCATGCGCATCGCCGGAGAGCGGGAGGAGGAGGCGATGCGAATGACCGCAGCCGCGTTGGAAGCTGTCGCGCTCGACGGACGTGCACACCTTCGAGCTGACCAGCTGTCGCGTGGCGAGCGCCAGCGCGTCGCGCTGGCCCGCGCCCTGGTCAAGGCGCCATCGCTCGTCATCGCTGACGAGCCGACTGCTCAGCTCGACACGGCCACCGCCGGGGAGATCGTGAGCCTGCTGCACGACGCCGCGCGAAGCAACGTGGCTGTCGTGTTCACGACGCACGACGAAGCTGAAGCGGCGCAGGCCGACAGGACGCTGGTGATGGAGGACGGAATCCTCCACGAGGCGGGCTACTAAAGCAAGAGGCCAAACTCGTCAGCGACGCCGGGGGAGTTACCCGGCCAGCCCGGTTGCGCACATCGCCGCGAAGGTGTAGCCTCTGTCCGGCTCTCCGCCGCCCCCGTCAACGTTCCGCTCAACATTCACGGAGAGAAATGGATCTTCTGGCTGTGCTGGCCCCACTGGCTCAATCGCCGGTGAACCTCAACATCCCTCCAGTTGACCTGACCCTGATCCTGTCGCGCCTCGTCACGCTCGTCCCGCTGATCGCCGGCTACCTTCTGGCGAGGGAGGGACGAGGCAAGCTGGTGTGGGAGATCCCGGCGGTCCTTCTGCTCACGCTCGCGACGGTCACGATCGCGGAGCCGGCCATCAACATGACCAACCTGCCGCGGATCATCAACGACTTCATCAACCGGTTCCCAGTGGCCTTGCTGCTCCTGGGGCTGGCGTTCGTCCGGGACGGCGGGTTCAAGATGATCGTGGGACTGCTTCTCATGGTCGTCTCCGGCCTGCTCCTGCCGCGCACCATGTGAACGATCCGGCCCAAAGACTCTCCCCCGCGAAGTCGGCAATGCCGTCCACTTAAGGGATTTCGGGGAGGGGTCGAAGACCCTGGCGCAGGGACCTAGAGGAGCCTGAAGCACGAGCACGAGACCGGCGATGATGTCAGGTATCCAAGCCAACGTCATTGCTGAGGTCTCAATGCTCGTCACAACATCATCGTTCATCCAGCGGCAGCCGTTTCAGCAGATGTTGGGGGTGGAGCTACCGCCTCGCAGAGAAAAGCCGCCAGCGCCTCCAGCGGAGCGAGCGGCGCCGGTGCCCCGGGGCGGGGTTGCGAAGTCCAGGTTCGGACTTCTCGAGTCGCTCTGCCCTCGTGAACTGGTAGATCGAGTCATCAAGGAGTCGGGAAGGGAAGGCCAGCGCACCCGCCAGCTGCCGCCCTGGTTGGTGGTCTATGCGCTGCTGATGATGTGTCTGTCCGGCAACATGGGTTACGGCCGGCTGATGCGGGAGGTGGCCACCCAGGCCCTTAAATGGAGGTCGCCGGCCGGGCGCTCGGCGTTTGGGAAGGCGCGGATGCGACTGGGTTGGGAAGTGCTGGAAAAGCTCTTTGCAGCCCTCGCCAAGCCCTTGGGGGATCCCCAGCTCGACGCCAACTGCTGCTTTTGGCGCGGTCGTCGAGTGGTGGCGATCGACGGCACCACTTTCGCGCTGGCGGTCAACCAGGAGCTGGAGACCGAGTTCGGCGGCCAGATCGCCAATGACGGTTCCCAGCAAAGGGTAGGGGTGCCCCATGCACGTCTGGTGAGCTTGATCGAGTGCGGCACCCGGGCTCTGCTCGCAGTCGCACTCGGCGCCTACAAAAAGGGTGAGGGTTCCTTGGCGCGCCAGCTGGCGAACGCGCTAGAGCCGGGAATGATCGTGCTGGCCGATCGCTGCTTTCCTGCCAAACGGCTTTGGCTGCTCTACACCGCGACCGGAGCCGACCTGCTCTGGCGGGTCAAGAGCAACCTCGCTCGGCGGCATCTGCGCGAGTTGAGGGACGGCAGTTACCTGGTCAACTTCGGCAAGGGCCAGCCGGTTCAGGTCCGGGTCATCGAATACCGGCGCCAAGGTCATCCCCAGCTCTACCGGCTGATCACCAACTTGCTCGACCCGGTGGCGGCCCCGGCCCAAGAGCTTGCCGTCCTCTACAGCCAGCGCTGGGAGATCGAGCTTGTCACCCGGGAGATCAAGCGTGACCAGGCAGACCAGGCTCCGCTCCGTTCCAAGACCGCCGACGGGGTGCGCCAGGAGATTTACGCCCATTGCCTACTGCACACCCTCAACCGTCAACTCGTCTATACCGCCGCTGCCACCACCTCCGAGCGCGACCCCGACCGGATCTCATTCACGGTGGCCATGGACGTCCTCCATCTCAGCCTGCGACACGTGAGGACGGCCGGCCGATGGGCAATTGCAGAGCTCACTCAGTGGGCCGTCAACCAACTCGTCGCCTGCGACCCCCTCATCCGCCGGGCTCGCTCCTGCCCCCGAGCCGTCTACAGAAAGCTCGACCACTTCATCAACCGAGCCCGTTGGGCAGGCCCTAAATCGACCAAGGCTCCCGCTCTTGAAATCATCCTCCGAGCGGCTTAAGTGGACGGCATTGCCGACTTCGCGGGGGAGAGACTGCTCCGTTTGCTCCGTCCATCCCCCCTCCCCCGGCTTCGCCGGGTATTCCCTTGACTGGGCTGGCTAGACTGACCGCGTGATCCGTCCGGAGGAGGCTCGGCGACCGCTTTCCGTTAGCGAGCTCGCTTTCGAGATCCGCCGCACCCTGC
>Ga0126383_10002206_pt1 | contig 12534 bp, 12 predicted proteins | sample PanSoiMetPlot_35_FD_96882 | JGI IMG/M metagenome (GOLD analysis project Ga0126383, IMG submission 96882) | Tropical forest soil microbial communities from Panama - MetaG Plot_35 | ecosystem: Environmental > Terrestrial > Soil > Tropical forest > Bulk soil | place: Panama | collected 2016-02-17
AGCCAATCAGGATGTTGCGGGCAAAGTCGGGCTGGATCTCAAAGAAATCGCCATCGTCGACGACCTTCTCGATCAGCTCCTTCATGTCATAGGGCTTGTTGGTGCTGCTCGGCACTAGCGTGCCGAGCGACGGCTCTACCCGCTCGGACGGATCGGTGGTCGGGCGCGACGGCGGCTGCACACGGTTGGAGGCGGGCAGGAAGTCGATGAACCGGCGCAATTCGATCAACCCCTCCACGTCGTTCTCGAAAGCGAGGTCGGCCACCCCCGAACGTGTCGTATGGGTCAAAGCGCCGCCCAATTCCTCCTGCGTCACGGTCTCGTGAGTGACCGTCTTGACGACCTCCGGCCCTGTTACGAACAGGTAGGAGGTGTCCTTGATCATAAAGATGAAATCTGTCATTGCCGGCGAGTAGACCGCACCCCCGGCGCATGGCCCCATGATCATCGAAATCTGCGGTATCACGCCCGAGGCCAGCACGTTGCGCTCGAAAACCTCGGCGTAGCCGGCGAGCGAGGCGACCCCATCCTGGATGCGCGCCCCGCCCGAATCGTTGAGCCCGACGACCGGGGCGCCAACCTTCATCGCTTGGTCCATGATTTTGCAGATCTTCTCGGCATGCGCTTCGCTGAGCGATCCGCCGAATACAGTGAAGTCCTGGCTAAACACAAAGGCCAACCGTCCATTCACCGTGCCGTAACCGGTGATTACGCCATCGCCGGGGATTTTGTGTTTGTCGATACCGAAATCGTGACTGCGGTGCTCGACGAACATGTCCCATTCCGCGAAGGAACCGGGGTCGAGCAGCAACTCGAGCCGCTCGCGAGCGGTGAGCTTGCCGCGGCGGTGCTGGGCTTCGACCCGCCGGGTCCCGCCGCCCGCCCGCGCCGCCTCGCGCTTCTCCTCCAAGCGGTCGAGAATTTTCTGCATGTTGCCTCACCACCAATGAATGGGGCAGATAGCATCGACGACCCGGCAAGGCCAGAGCCGCGGCTCCGAGTCTCGTCAGCGAAGCAGAAACCCAAGGAGGAGGACCGAATGGCCGAGAGCGAACTGTATAAGAAAGGTGCGGCGATGCGGCGCCGACTGATGGGCGACGCGGCTGTCGAACGCTCGGCCCGCGAGATCTACAGCGACCCGGTGATGAAGAAATTCATCGACGTGGCGACCGAAACGGTCTTCGGCGCATTGTGGACGCGCTCCGGCCTCGATCTGAAGACCCGCGCGTTAATCTGCGTCGTATCGGACGCCGCCACCGGCCGGGAACCGGAACTGAGCCTCCATCTGCGCATGGCGCTGCGCCAAGGCTGGACCGAGGAGGAGTTGACCGAAGTTCTGCTGCACCTTTCAGGCTATGTCGGCGTCCCGATCATCCGCGAGTCGATGCTGATAGCAAGCAAGGCCTTCGCCGAATTCCGGGCCGAAAAAGCGGCCGACAGGCCCTTGACCGCTTAACAGGGACCGGCGCGGAGTGGTCGTCCCGTTATCCCGGCAACAGCCGAGAAAAAACGCCGACTGGTTGGCCTATTACTCTCGCAAGAGAATCATACACCAGTGGACCCAACTCCATATGCTCGGGGCTACCGATTGCCGCACCGTGCTCGAGATCGGTCCGGCTCTCGGGCTCGTCACCAGCCTGCTCGTCAACATCGGCTATGATGTAACTACACTCGACAGAGCCCCGCGATCATTCGCCTACCCGAACGTGCCCCACCTCGAAAAGGACATCTGCGAACTGCGGCCAGACGAAATTGCCGGCCACGACGCAATCCTCTGCTGCGAGACGCTCGAGCATATCGAATGGGCACGCGTCGGCTTCGTCCTCGCGACGTTTCGCGAGAGCGGGGCGAAATATTTGGTAGTCTCGGTGCCCTATATGGGGTTCCAGATATTTGTCGAGTTTTACATGAATAGCGCTACGCTGCGGCAGTACTTTTCGATGAAGAAACTGCTCCGGAGAAGGCGCTTTCAACCAGAGCCGGCCGGCGGACACCAATGGGAAGTTGGATACAAAGGGTACCCTCTGGAACTCTGGGAGGAGCGCCTCAAAGACAGCGGGTGGTCGATCGTCAAGCGGGATTTCACGGAACATTGCCGCTCGGTGTTCCACCTGCTGAGGGCCGGGTGATCTAGCACGCCGGCGAGATTATGCATGACGTCATTGTTCCAGAAGCGGATTATTCGATAGCCGCGACGCGCGATCTCCGGGGTGCGGGCGGCGTCTTCTTCCTCTTGCTGCGCGTGCTGGCCGCCGTGGAATTCAATCGCGAGCTTGCGATCGGGACAGGCGAAATCGACGACATAACATCCGATCGGATGCTGCCGCCGGAAGCGGTGCTCGGTCGGAAGCTCGCGCAGAACCAGCCACATCGCCTTCTCGGCTTCCGTCGCAGCCCGCCGCAGTCGCCGAGCAATCCGGGTCCGTCGCTTCACTGCCAAGCGATGCTCCCTACCTCCCTCTCTGCCCGTCGGGGGCAGAGAGGGAGGCCTCGTTTCGTTCATTGCCCGGCCCTACCTCCCTCTCTGCCCCTCAGGGGCGGAGAGGGTCGGGGTGAGGTAGGGATCGCAGAGCCGACAGCGCCCACCTTACCCTCTCCGCCGACCTCGTTTTCGAGGTCGGCGAGGAGGGTGCGGGCGGCCTGCAGATCGGCGGTGTCGAAGCCTTCGGTGAACCAAGCGTAGATCGGGGCGAGCAGGGCAGCCGCCTCCTGCGGCCTGCCCTGCTGTCGGCGCAGGCGGGCGAGGCTGATAGCACCGCGCAATTCCCAGGACTTCGCGTTCTGCCGGCGCGCGACGTCGATACCCTTCTCGATGGCCGTCTCAGCCTCGCTCACTGTCCCGGCGCCGGCGAGCAACGCCTCGCCCTTGAGCCGATAAAGCTCCGCTTCAAGCGGCGCTCCCCCCGTCTTTTCGACCGCCTTCAGCCCGGCGGCGACCGACGCAAGCGCCGCTTCGGGTTTGCCGATCGCCAATTGCGCATCGGCCTGCAACGCCAACAGCATATGTCGGCTCACCCCAACATAACTGTCCAGCCCTTGGCCAATTTGCGCCAGCCCCTTCTCGCTTTCGCCAGAGACGCCGAGCGCCCATCCGGCAACGCAAAGGGCAAACGGATGCCACTGCGCAATGCGCTGCTCCTCGCTGATCTTCAAAGCTCGTCCGGCATAGTCGGCAGCCGCCGACGGCTCGTGGCGAACAATGTGAACGAGCGCGGCCCAACACAGGGCTTGGGCGAGGGTCAACGGGTGCCCGAGCGTCTCAGCGCTTCCTACTGTTGCTTTCAGCTCATCGAGGGACCGATCCGGGTAACCGAGCATCCAGGAAATCGCCGCGAGGTAGAATTGGCATTGCACGCCGGGGTGTGAACCCGGCCAATCCGGGAACTGCATGTTCGGATCGAACATCTCGAAGCCCCGCCGGAAGTGCGTAAGCGCCGGCTCGAGCTTCCCTTGCCAGAACAGCGCCGCGGCGAGCGCCATGTGCCCCCCGACGAGACGGGCCGCATCGCCAAGCCGTTCGGCCACACGCAACGCCTCCTCGGCAAAATGCCGGGACTTCTCCAGCTCGAGTAGGTTCAAATGGTGAAGCATCAGGCCGCGGAGCGCCGTGAACTCGCGGGAGTGATACCCGAGTTGCCGACAGAGCTCCCCGGCCCGCGCATAGGTTCGGCCGACGTCGGGGTGGCTGTAGCTTTTGGTCGCGAACAGGGCAGGACCGAGCGACATTTGCAGGTCCAGCTCACGCTCGGCCCGCTCGCGCGGATCCGATAGCGCTTCGAGCAGTTCCAGGCCTCTGCTAAACTGGGCGAGCGCTTCGACGTTCGCCGATTTGCTCGCCGCGGCCACACCGGCTCTCAGCCAATACGCCATCGCCTGCGCCGGACAGTTTGCCTCGGTGTAGTGATGGGCCACGATTTCCGGCTGAGTGCTCGCCACCTCGGGAAAGCGATCTTCCAGGCCCGCTGGTGATATTGCTGGCGGGTGCGCTTCAGCAGCGATTGGTAAGCTGCATCCTGGATCAGCGCATGCTTGAACAGGTAACGCGAGCGCGGCGGGCGGCCGCGCTGATAGAGCAACTCATCGACCACGAGCTGACCGAGACCGCTCTGCAACATGTGTTCATCGATCCCGGCCAGCGCGCTGATCATGTCATAGGTAAACTCGCGTCCCAGCACCGAGCTCAACTGCGCCACTTCACGCAGCCGCGGCGCCCGATCGAGCCGCGCCATCAGCGAATCCTGCAACGTCTCCGGGATGTGCAATTGCGCCAGCGCGCCGCTGAGCACGTAGGCGTCGCCGCGGGCCGCGAGCACCCCCGAACCGAGGATCGCCTTGGTCAGCTCCTCGACGTAAAGCGGCACGCCGTCGGCCTTGGCGACGATATGATCGACCACCTCGCCGGGCAGCGACCGGCCGCCGGCGAAATGACTGACCATCGTCTCCACCTCCGGCCGCTCCAGGCGGTTGAGCGTGATCGGCGTCATGTGCGAGCGTTGCGGCCAGGGTGGCGTCAATTCCGGCCGATAGGTCGCAACGACCAGCAGCGCCGCGGTCGGCGCCTGCTCGATCAGCATGCCCAGCGTTTCCAATGTTGTCGGATCGGCCCAGTGGAGGTCTTCCCATGCCATCAGCACCGGGGCGCGCTCGGCCAATTCGATCAGCCATGCAACGATCGCATCGAGGGTCGCATCGCGCTGCCGCTGCGCCGTCATGGACAAGCGCTGATAGCGGTCCTCGGGCACCGGCACAGACATCAAATCGGCGAACAACCGCACGCTCTCGAAGAGGGGCAAGGTCTTGAAGCCGCCGAGCCCGGCTTCGAGCTGTGTGAGGTGGTGCTGCGGCGTATCCTCCGGCTGCCAGCCGAACACGCGCTTCAGGTGCTCGATGATCGGATGGAGTGCGCTCGCCGTGTGAAACGGCGAGCAGCGGATCGCCACCCAAATGTGGTCCTTGGCGGTCGCCTCCCGCAATCCTTCCAGCAGACGGGACTTGCCGACCCCGGGTTCCCCCTGGACCAGCACGACCTGGCCACGGTCGTAGCAACTGCTGTCCCAGGCCCGCAGCAGCAGCCCCATCTCCACCTGGCGCCCGACGAGAGGTGCCGAGCTCTCTGCACGCGTCGCGCCAAAGCGGCTCTCGACGTCCCGTGCCGAGAGCACGCGCCACGCCGGCACCCGCTCGGCGAACCCCTTGAGCTCAAATGCCCCTAGATCCTCGAAGTCGAAGTGATCGCCGAGCATCGCGCGGGTGGCGGCGCTGACGATGATCTGGTTCGGCTGCGCCAATGCCTGCAGGCGCGCCGCCAGGTTCGGCGTCTCGACGACGACCGCGGTTTCCGATGCCGTTCCTTCACCGATCTGATCGCCGACAATCACCGGTCCGGTGGCGATGCCGATCCGCACCGCGAGCTCGACCCCGGGCGGCCTCGGGACCGCGGCATTCACCTCGGCCATCGCATCCACGATGTCGAGAGCCGCCCGGGCCGATCGCTCGGCCTCGTCCTCGTGGGCGCGCGGGTAGCCGAAATAGACCAGGATGCCGTCGCCCATGTACTTGGCGACAAAGCCGTCGTAGCGCCGGATCGCCGCGCTGCACCGGTTCTGATACGAGGTGATTACATCGCGTAGATCTTCGGGGTCGATCCCGGTGGAGAGCGCCGTCGATCCCACCAGGTCGCAAAACATCACGGTCAGCTGGCGACGCTCGGCCTCCGGCGCCGCGGCGGTCACGGCCGGGGCAGCCGGTCTGTCGGCTTGCCGCAAGGCTGGTAATGGTTGCAACAGCGGCGCGGCCTCGGGTCGGGCCACGCGTCCGTCGGGCGCCCAGACGAGCACCTCTCCGTCGACATCGGCTGCCAGCCGCTTGCTGACGATCAGCTCGCGACGCAGCTCTTCGAGACCGTCATCATCAAGACGAAAGCTGAGCTTAATCCGGCGATAGGAGATGCTACCCTCGGTGACGAGGCGCCAGAGGACCTTCTGGAGCACCCGCTCAAAGTTCATGCGTCCGTCCCCGTACTCTCTCAAAGGCGCCGGTTGGAAGTGTCACCCTGCTGACGCCGATCACCGACGACAATCCCTCAGGGCGTCGCAACCGCCATGCCGAGAGCACGGGCGCCGCCAGCCATGCTTCGGTCGAAAGTAACGAGTGTCGCCTCCAATCGCCGAGCGATCGCGATATGGATCGCATCCGGAGTGCGAAGGTTGATATCAAGACGCCGTAAAATCCGATTGGCCGCGTCGATATCGGCGGTCGTGGTCTCCTCCCGGTATGCCGATCGAGCGACCCATGTATCGAGATTCGAGAGTGCAAGCTCCCCGTCTTCCCGTGCGAGGTCGCGCGTCCGCACACGCCGCCCGACGGCAGACGAGAACTCCGCGACCCCGAAATCACTAACGACGACAATTTCCGGATGTGCCGACAAAAAGGCCTCGGCGCGAGGGCTCGAAGGGTCGATGACAAACAGTGTGACGAGAACGCTCGCGTCAAGATAAAGGCTCACTTTTCTCCTTCATCCCGCATCTCGCTAACGAGCGTGCCGGCGTCAGTCTTGGGCATTGCTCTGCCCACCCGCCTCGCGCGGAGCCATTCGATGTCGGCTTCGCCTATCGGACGCGGCGCCGCCCGCACCGGCTTCAGCTCGACGACCGGCTGGCCGCGGCGGGTGATGACAATGCCCTCGCCTTTCAAAGCGCGGTCGATCAGTTTGGAGAGCTGGTTCTTCGCCTCGGCGACCGTATGAGTGCTCATGGTCGGAAGATAGCTATCGCATGGCCATCTGGCTAGCTGTCCGCGTCGAACTTGCCGGGTAAAATGCGGGTGGGCGCCGCGGGCTTGCATAAGCGCGGCGGAAAATCGTCGCCGATTGGTCCCCAGGTACAACAGGCCGATGGCAATCTCAGCCCTCCGCGGCATCGCCGACTCAGTCCGGTCGGCGAGGGGGGTGCGGGCTGCTTCGAAGCCTTCCTAGTAAAGCGGGTTGTTCATTGCCTCGGCCATACCTCCCTCTCTGGCCCTTGGGGGCGGAGAGGGCCGGGGTGAGGTGGGGATTGCACAGCGCCGACAGCGCCGCCTCACCCTCCCCGTCGCTGAAGCGACGGCTCCCCTCCCTCTCCGCCCGAAGGGTAGAGAGGGCAGACCTCGCTTTGGCTATTGCCGAGCTCCCTTCGGATGACCTCTAGCGCCCTCTCCGCCCGTTGGGCGAAAAAAGAGATACTTTGAGGGCCTGCGCTTAACGCAGCAACGATACGAATTGCGCCGCCGCTGCGATGTCGGTGGCTAACGCTTGACGGCGAGCCGCCTGTTCAGGATCCTCGCCCCACGCCTCGATTTGGAAGTCCTCATCGAGTTGCGAGGCGGCAAAAGCCTGTGCTGCGTTCAGGTGTCCCTCGATCAGCGCCAAGCCGATTACCAGGGAGCCGCAGGCAGCGGTCGCCACATGCAATGCCGTCAGCGCGAAATCCTCCTGCGTGGCCACCGCCGCGGCAAAGGAGCGAAGGCTCGCAGCCGACTGGCTCTTCGGGATCACCCCGACGGTAATCACCAGCGGCGCGTCATAGCGCACCACCGCCCAGTCGATTAGCGGCTGCCAGACCGCTTGCTGGCGAGCGGCGAGCGCCGGCGGGTGCGTAGCGCGATAACAGAGGAGGTCAGTGGCGGCGTAGTTAGCTGTATGCCGAATGATCGCATCGCGCTGCGTCGCGACCCGATCGACAGCCGTCGTGGCAAGACGCGTCAGCGGCATCGTCGCCGTCCGGACCTCTGCCTGCTGGGCGTCCCACTCTTCGGCAATGGCTGCCGCCAATGCTTCGTTCGGGACGATCAGGTCCCGTTTGCCAGGAGTCTTGACCAGCCTGCCATCCAGAGTGATGCCGTAGCCGCCCGCCGTCTGCACGGGTTCTGCCTTCCGGTAAAACCGTTTCATTTCGCCAGATCCAGCTCGGCAAACGGATCCTCGACGTCACCCGCAAAGCCGAAAAATTCCCAAGTGCGCCGCATATGCGCAGGAAGCGGCGCGGCCACCTCCAATCGGCCACCGAGCGGATGGGGTATTGCCAGGCTGCGCGCATGCAGGTGGAGCTTGCGAAGTCCTGGGACACCGGCCAGATGGGCCGCTGTCTCCCCGTATTTCGCATCACCGAGGATCGGCGTGCCAATCGCCGCGCAATGAGCGCGCAGCTGGTGCGTGCGTCCGGTAACCGGCATCAAGGCCAGCCAGCTCGCCTGCGTCCCGGCGCCATCGATCACCCGGTAATAGGTGACGGCGTGCCGGCCCTCCTCGGTATCGGGACGGACGCGTTCGCCGCCTCCCCCGGCCACTTTCGCGAGCGGCAGGTCGATGCGGCCCTGAGCCATCTTCGGTCGCCCGACAACGACAGCCCAATAGATTTTTTGTGCGGTCTTCTCGCGAAACGCGCCTGTCAGGAATGCAGCTGCAGCGGCGGTGCGGGCGATGACGAGAATACCACTCGTTTCCTTGTCGAGGCGGTGCGCGAGGCGCGGGCGCTCCGGGTTTCCGAAGCGCAAGCTGTCGAGCAAGCCGTCGATGTGGCGCTCGGTCGCGGTACCGCCCTGAACCGCGAGCCCCGGCGGCTTGTCGAGAATAATGACCGCGTCATCGCGGTACAGGATCGCAGCTTGCAGCATCGCCTCGTCCGCCGGCCGCGGCGGGTGGGGCCGTGCGGGCCTGGGCCGCAACGCCATTTCGCCGCGTGGCGGAATACGGATTGCCTGCCCCGGCTCGACCCGGTCACCAGATCGCGCACGCTTGCCGTCGACCCGAATCCGCCCGGTGCGGAGCAGTTTTTCCAGGTGACCATGACCGAGACCCGGATAGTGCCGTCTGAACCAACGGTCGAGGCGAAGGGAGCCGTCTCGAGGGTCGACGGTCACGGTCTCCTCGGCCTTGGTCATTGCGGTATTGCAGCGTTGCGTTGACGCAGCTTGTCCCAGTATTCGAGCCGTTTTTTGATCTCCCGCTCGAACCCGCGCTCGCCCGGCCGGTAGAAATTGCGCCGCGTCACTCCATCCGGAAAGTAATTCTGGCCGGAGAAGCCTTCCGCGGTGGCGTGGTCGTAAACATAGCCCTTGCCATAACCGAGTTTGCGCATCAGCCGCGTCGGCGCATTGAGTATGTGCATCGGCGGCATCAGCGACCCAGTCTCCCGCGCCATTTCGCCTGCTTCCCCGAACGCTTCGTATGCGGCGTTCGATTTCGGTGCGGTGGCGAGATAGATCACGCATTGGGCGATCGCGAGCTCGCCTTCCGGCGACCCGAGCCGTTCGTAGGTGTCCCAGGCGGCGAGCGCCTGTACGACGGCTTGCGGGTCGGCGAGGCCGACATCCTCGACGGCCGCCCGAGTGAGGCGCCGCAGGATATAGACCGGGTCCTCTCCGCCCGCCAGCATGCGCGCCAGCCAATAGAGCGCCGCGTCGGTATCCGAGCCGCGCAGCGATTTGTGCAACGCGCTGATCAGGTTGTAATGACCCTCCTGGGCCTTGTCGTAAAGCGGCGCCCGCCGCTGCACCAGATGCGCAAGCTCGTCCGGCCCCAGCATCTCTTCGGTCCGCAGCTGCGCGATTTCCTCGGCCAGGTTGATGAGGAAGCGTCCGTCGCCATCGGCCATTGCGCGCAACGCCGTGCGGGCTTCATCGGTCAGCGGCAACCGGCGGCCCAATTGCGTTTCGGCGCGGCATAAGAGGATTTCGAGGTCATCGTCAGCGAGGCGGCGCAGCACAAACACCTGGGCTCGCGACAACAGCGCCCCGATCAGCTCGAAAGAGGGGTTCTCTGTCGTAGCACCGACCAGGATCACGGTGCCGTCCTCGACGACCGGCAGAAAGGCGTCCTGCTGGGCGCGGTTGAACCGGTGAATCTCGTCGACGAAAAGCAGCGTGCCTCGACCCATCTCGCGGCGTCTCTTGGCCGAGTCGAACACCTTGCGCAGATCGGCGACCCCGGAGAAGACAGCCGACAACGGCTCGAACATCAGGTCGGTGCCCTGCGCCAACAGCCGCGCGATCGTAGTTTTGCCGCAGCCGGGCGGGCCCCAAAGGATCATCGACGACAGCTGGCGGTTCCCGACCATTCGGCCGATCGGACCATCGGGGCCAAGAAGATGGTCCTGACCGACGACCTCCGCGAGGCTGCGCGGACGCAGCCGATCGGCCAATGGATGCGGTGCTTGGCTCTCGAATAAGGTGTTCACCGCTCCATTATCGCACTTCGTCGGCGAGCCGCGACAGATGATGCGCGGCGTCGCCGAACGTGTGCTCGATGACCATGCAGCGGCGGAAATAATGTCCGAGGGCATATTCCTCGGTCATGCCGATCCCACCGTGCAATTGGATTGCGTTCTGCGACACGAACTTGCTCGCCTGACCGATGCCGACTTTGGCCATCGCGATATTGTGGGCGCGCTCTGCGGGATCGGGCTCGTCGACCATCATTGCCGCCAGCATCGCCATGCTACGCCCGCGCTCGAGCTCCATGAGCATCTCCGTGGCACGGTGCTGCAGCACTTGGTTCTGACCGATCGGCCGGCCGAATTGCTGGCGGGTTTTCAAATATTCGAGGGTCATCGCCTGCATCGTCTCCATCGCGCCGACCGCCTCGGCGCAAGTGGCGGCGATGCCTGCCTCGACGACCCGCTCGATGATCGGGAACGCCGCGCCGACTTCGCCCAGTACATCCTCCGCGCCGACCTCGACCCCGCTCAGTGAAATTTCCGCTGCCCGCATACCGTCGCGCATCGGATAGGAGCGCCGCGCCACTCCATTCGCTGCCGCATCCACAATGAACAACGTCATGCCGTCGACATCGTCCCGCTCGCCGGCGGTGCGTGCGCTGACGATCAGCCGATCGGCGCTGTCGCCGTGCAGAACCACGCTCTTCGCGCCATCGAGCAGCCATCCGCCACCCTTGGGTTTGGCGGTCGTCAGCACGTCGCTCAGATCGTAGCGCGCCTGCCGTTCGCCATGGGCGAAGGCGAGGAGCATGCCGCCTTCGGTGATCTGCGGCAGGATCGCCGATTTCTGCGCCTCGTTCCCGGCGAGCCGCAGCGCGGCACCGCCCAGCACGACCGTCGCCAAATACGGTTCGAGCGCGAGAACGCGCCCGAACGCCTCCATGACCAGCATCACCTCGATCGGGCCGCCGCCGAACCCGCCATAATCTTCCGCGAAGGGTAAGCCTAGGAGACCGAGCTCGGCGTATTGCGCCCACAGCGTGCGGCTCCACCCGTCGCGCTGGGCGAGGTAGGTGCGTCGTTTGTCAAACCCGTAATGGTCGGCGACCAGCCGCTCCACGGAGTCACGCAGCAGCCGCTGCTCCCCGGTCAATTCGAAATCCATTGCCCGATCCCCCTAAACCGGCTTTCTGACGCGGAAATGCAGGAACAGAGGCGCTACCCGAGTGTCCTCCGCAACCGGCTCGGCCCTCGCCAGTTCCAAGCTGGCGCTAGGTTCTCCAAACCTCTCTATGACGAAGCCACTGTCGCACATGATTTCGACCCATCCGCTCAATGTCCGATGGAAACGAGGCGTCCGGAACGGCGCGACCCGTTCGCGTTCCTCTTGCGGCACGGTCTCGAACCACCAAGTCTGCACCTCCCCGTCTATCGCATCAAAATAACCCGCAACCTCAATCGTCCTCGTCGTGCGATCGGCGTTTCGTAATACCCGGCGATGCGGCGGGGCAAAACATGGGTGCAAGATCGAGAATTGCAGAAATCCACCCGGACGCAATATCCGGTGCGTCTCTCGCAACGCCCGCCCTTGGTTAGGCATAATATCCATCATCGACATAAACGCCGTCACAAAATCGAATGCATTGTCGCCGAAAGGCAAAGAAAGCGCATCGGCGACTTGAAAGACGATTCCGAGCGGATCGCTTTCTTCCGTAGCCTGTGCGTGCCGAATGAAAGTGGGTGCGATATCGATCGCACACAGCCTGGCGCCGAGCCGGGCGAGTTCGCGCGTGTTCGATCCCTCGCCGCAGCCGACATCCAGGCCATGCAAACCGCTGATCGGCGGCAGCATCGCCAGGAATGCAGGGGTATTCAGCGCGTCGCGGTAAACATCGTAACCAGTGCGAGCATGCCTGGTCCAAGTCTCGGCGTTTGCTTCCCACATTTCCGCGACTTCAGCTGATTTCATCGTCGACTACCAAGTCCCGGTGCTGCGGGGCAGCCTGTTCAATCGTCATGGCCGGACTTGCTCCGGCCATCCACGGACCCGCCATCGCGAAGACCGGCGCCGCGAAAGGCGTGGATCACCGGGTCAAGCCCGGTGATGACGATCAAGTGAAGCCACCTCGGTATCCTGCAATTCGCTGCGCTAAACCGGCCCGCACTACAGCCCCAGCACCGTTTTCGACACAATGTTCTTCTGGATCTCGTTGGTGCCCCCGTAAATCGAAGCGGCTCGCAGGAAGAGGTAGCTGCGCGTCGCCTCGGTCGCCCATTCCGGCCCCAATTCCGGCTCGTTGCTCAGCGCGGCCAGTTCCTGCGCCCAATCCGGCATCGAGAGCGG
>Ga0126383_10002207_pt1 | contig 12534 bp, 26 predicted proteins | sample PanSoiMetPlot_35_FD_96882 | JGI IMG/M metagenome (GOLD analysis project Ga0126383, IMG submission 96882) | Tropical forest soil microbial communities from Panama - MetaG Plot_35 | ecosystem: Environmental > Terrestrial > Soil > Tropical forest > Bulk soil | place: Panama | collected 2016-02-17
AACCGCATGAACCGGAAGTCCTTGTTCAAGGACGACCAGGACATCTCAAGTCTGACCGGAAGGTCGTGGAACACTGCCTCCCAGGTTTGACCACCCTGGTTGGACTCAACACGCACCAAACCGATTTCCGGATACTGCTCCAAGTACCAGAGTGCTGTATCCCGCAGCTTCTTAGGCGGCAAACGTACGGTGGTTGCGTATTTGACGACCGCGACCTTCCGGACGTCATTATAGCCGATCACTGCTAGACCAGTACTGTGCGACGTAGTCTTGGCAGTCACTGCAGGGTCAAAGACCAGGACGTCGAATACCGTCTCCAGGTCTTGCCAGAGGAAGTCATCCTCCGTCCAGTAGTCCCCGCTCGGGTTGACCGGCTGATTCAGGAACTCCTTCTTATAGTCCTGCGTGTGCTCATGCTGCTTCAAGTACGACAAAGGCCACTTGGCTGGCCAGCACGAGCGCTCCGATCCGTCATCGTTCAACAGGATCGGAGCGTAGTAGTGAACATGGATCCGCTGGTCCTCGATCCATTCCGGCGTTGACTCGTCCGGATGGAGTACAGACTCAACAAGCTGGTGCATGATCGAACCCGGAGCAGTCACGGTCCCGACTATCACAACCCGAGCGAACTCGTTAAGGTGGAACACCGTTTCTAGCATCCAACGAAGACGGAGCACCATCACGGCTTCGCTGTACTTTTCTTGGCCAGGCTCGATGTCGTCAAGGATGATCAAGTCGGGCCGCGACTTACCGGATTTGAGGCCACGCGCTGCGGTCCCCGATCCCTTCGCCATCATGACGAAGCCATTTGCCTGCTCGATCTTGTCAACCCTTGCGCTGACCGTCTTCTTCGCTAGGGCCCCTCCGGTCCTCCGGACCTTAGGCGCACACAACAGCGGGAAGTCCTGAACGAGCAGGTCGTTAGTGTCGAACTCACCGCGGATCGTGGCTAGGTGGTTCTTCGCCTGATCCGCGGAGTCCGAAAACGCAACAATGAACTTTATCCAACCGTGAGCGGCTGCCCATAGCGGCAATATCAGAAACAGCCAAGTGGACTTGCCAGAACCCCGCGGAGCGACATAGCAGTCCCTGAACTCCCTAGGCTCCGTCGGCCGCTTGCGCCAATCCTTAGCCGCCTCTAGGATATCTCGGTGAAACTCTGCAAACGACAACTTGTTACGGGTCTCGGGCGAATGCAAGTGGTCGATCAAGTAAACCAACGCGAACAGCAACGGATCGTTCTTAGTCGCTTTGACCCGCTTGGCAGGATCGTCAGCAGCTAGTGCCTCCCGATCCAGCTCGGTCAAGTACTGCTGGAACCAAGCTGGACCGGAAGGCTTGTCGATCAGCTGCAGCAACTGGTTCGGGTACTCACGGGCTGCATCGTCCTCCGCCGCCAGCTCCGGATCAGGCGCGAAGTAGTAGTTCCTGTGCAGCTTTCCGTCCTGTACCCGATCCACTGTCAGCCGTAGGCGCCGGAAGACCCGCGGAACGGACCGATGGGCGGGTAGGTACCGATGTCGTCGGTGTCATTGTCGCCGTCGGGGCTCGACTCGTCACCGCACCGGAGGTCGGTACCGAACCCCAGGTTCTCGCTGTCATCGGGCGGCGTGAACGAGTGCGCCACCTGGGCCCCGCCGCTCACCCCGTGAGCTGATGCATGTGCGTCGGACATGTAACCTCCTACACGACTTGACTAGTATTCGTCGTATAGCTAATTATATCACGAGACCCATGGCCAAATCACTTGGTCGCATCTAAAGATCTTTTTGGAAACTTTTAGGAAAGACTGGATTTCCCGATGGTTCTATGATATAATTGAACTAGAGGTTGATGAGACAGCCCAGGGGGTCCCTATGAACTATTTTGTGTCCTCCGTCGAGAGCGGTCGTCGTCTGCCTTCTTCCCATACGGCCGGAAGGATCATTCGTGGCTGAACGCCTTGAAGTTGACCGCCCTCGGCGGCGTACGTTTTACCCGTGGGGACAGTGGACGGACGGCGCCGTCTGGAGAGCTCGACTTGGTGAGGACTTTACCTGTGACCCTCACCACTTCCAGACCGCACTTCATCAACGAGCACGACAAGAGGGGATGATAGTCGAAACCGGAACTCCAGAACCGGGGGTGGTTGAGTTCGTGTTTCGGAAAAGGGTCCCCGATGCCGCCGCATCAGCGCACGCAGTATGACTGGGACGCGCTCCTAGCCATAGACCGGAACGCCGAATGCGGTCTAGACAACGATCACTGGTGCGAAGGTCGCCACGCTCCTATTTGGGAGCTCACTGCCGGCGAGGACTTTCCGACAACAATGGACCGTCATAGCCTACAGGCGGCCATGCACACGAAGGCACGAAAGCGCGGACTGAGGTGCCATACAGCAGTCCAAGGTAACGGCCTCCAGGTCCAGTTCTACAGGCCCCCCGCAGAACATACCGCCGAAGTGGCTGAAAGGGATCGACGAGCTGACGAGGCCAGACCTAATGATAAACGGCGCGTTCGATATCAACGAACTGTTCATCTACTGGAGGGAGCATCATGGCCTACAGACCAGTAACTGACGACGAGTGGTACTACCTCACACGACGCTTTGCAGCTCTCGAACGCCGTCCGGGCATGCGGGAGCTGTTCGACAACTCTCTGGAAGGCTCTCCATACGACGCCTCCATGCGTACGCAGTTCCGCCGAGAGATCTTCGAGAACATCCGCGAACTCGCATCACCACGGGCCGCATACCAGAATCCGTACTTCGAGCTATCCTGGTATCGGGCTGTACAGATCAATCCCGACCTCGAAGCGAACTACATGCACAACCGCTCTATCCTCTGGGACGCCTTCTACACAAGGCCAGTACCTCATACCCTCAAGGACTCCCGCATCAGGGAATGGAACAACCTCGTCGGACAATCACCAGAAGAGGCCGGCCTCGAGACCATCACCGACGGCGAGGAACTGGAAGCCGCAACGGAATGAGAGAGCCAGTCAAACTACTCAGGGTAAAGCCAGGCCCTGAAAAGCAACCCAAGAAGCTCACACCGTTCGTTGCCCTAGAGAGCATACCCTACAACCCCTGGGCACTATGTACTCCTGAGAACCAAAACGTCTACTTCGTCACGTGCGGCCTCGCCTGGAAGATCGCGCAGGTTCTGACTGCAAACCTGTCAAGGTTCGATCGTGACCGCATCATCGAAAAGCGGCGTCAATTCACTTTCCGAGACGGCCGCAAGATCAAAGTCAAGTTCCGCACAATGCGCGACAACGCAAGAGTTCAAGGCGGATGGATCTGGCTATGCAACAGCAAGGGGATATCGATACAGATCTTTGACGTCAAAGGTCTATTCCAGATGAATTGGCCGAAGCTCGCCAAGATGTACAAATGCGACGATCTCGCAGTCATCATGGAACGCACGAGAGCCTCTTTGGCATCAGTAGGTATAGACTCAGCTCAACAACAGTGGTGGCTGTGTTCTTCCCTTTCCGCCCATATCTGGAAGAAGCTCGACATCGACCTCGACAGCGTACCCGCATTGTCAGCCCCTAAAGGACCAGGGAACCTCCAAGGGTACCACGCCTTCGGACATACAGACCATCCCGTATACAGCTACGACATCCATAGCGCGTACCTATCAGTCATGGCTCAGTTTCCCTCACTCAAACCGTTCACCGACTTTGTGTGGCACGCACGCAAGGAACTCGAGCAAGCCAACGATCCTGCCGCCTACCTCCTGAAGTTGCTAGCGACAATCATGCCGGGTAAATTCACGAGCGAGCACGAAGGCAACAAGTACCATCGACCAGTACTAGGCTACTTCATCAGACACACAGTTAACACACGTCTCGAAGAAGCAATGACAATAGCCGAGAAGTTCGAAGCCCCGACACACCTTAACGTACTGCGCTATTGCGTCGACGGCTTCATTGCGCAGGCAGACATAAGCAGGTACCTAGACATCGGCGACCAGCTCGGTCAATGGAAGCCTGTCAAGAGACACGAGAAGCTCACGATTGCAAACACCAACGTATGGTGGACCAATCGTGAGTACAAGGACGCCGGCTATCACGTATCAGAACCACAATTGCTCACAGGACTCGCTGACGAACCATTCGAGGTACCGACAACGCGTACAGTCTTTGATTGGGAAGCGCTCGAGGAACGTACGGTACCTGTAACGCTTCGTCAGAACCACCAAGGGCTCCTCTGTCGTCGATGTTGGGACGGCAGCGGAGAGCTACACGACCGATGCTAGGAGGTGAACAACGAGCACAGACAGCCACTTCCACATTCACTGGCCGCCATGGCCAGTACCGACCGGCAACACCGAAGTCCTAGAGAAGCTGGACGCGATACAGCGCCAGCTGACCGCAATCCAACTGAAGGAGAAGGGTATGGCAACTCAGGCCGACATCGACGCATTGGCCGGACGACTCAGCGCCGCAGTTCAGACCATCCAGACCGAGATCGAGACTCTGAAGAGCCAGGCATCCGCACAGGGTGCGACCCTGGACTTCTCAGGCCTCGAGGCTCAGGTCTCAGCGGTCGAGGGCCTGGAGATGCCTCCGGCATCGGACGCGCCAGCAACCGGTACGGCTGACGCACCGCCAGCTGACACCGCAACTCCGTAACAAGACCGCGGGTCGGTCGGTGCCCACCCACTCCGCCGATCGGCCCGCACTGGGAGGGAATCATGGATCCAATCGGATGGTTCATAGCAACTTCACATCAGCTGTTTGGCCATGATAAGGCAGCTGCATTCCTCGGAGTTCCGCCCGGAGACAAAAACGCATGTGTCATATGCTACTACGAACACTTCCCAACACCCGAGAACAAGCAAGCCGTCATCGACGCTCTAACACCGCGGGAGGGCACATGAAGTGGTGGGAAATACTTATCTGGATCGCGGTAGGAGTAGCGCTCGGAGGTGTTATTGCCTACATCGTCTTCGGCATATGGCTGTCCAAGGCCTTCAGGTGGTAGTTATGTCCGGACCCGACCAAGAGCACGAATTCGGAGAGTGGTGCTATCAGTTCGGACCTCACCTACTGACCATAACCTACAGGCGGCCTCTATGGAGGCCTTGGCGGAAGCTATACGTCATACGCTGCTTCGAGTGCGACGTGATAGTACACGAATGGTGGGCTGAAAGAAGTATCCGCCTCATAGCACGACAGATGCACTGGAAGGCACTAGGCGATAGCAATGCCCTTTGACTTTTACGTGCAGGAGACGGTGATCAACATACCGCCTCCGGACTACCTGATCGACAAGGTCCTCCCCGAAGGGCTAAACCTCCTATCCGCTCAACCGAAGCAAGGCAAGTCACTGATCGCCCTCGATTGGGCTATGTGTCTTAGTACCGGAATCAACTGGATGGGCATCCCGTGCGCCCAGGCACCTGTACTCTACGTACTCTCCGAAGCACGAGGCACACTGCCATCTAGAGTCAAGGCATGGCAAAAGCTACACGGATTGCATTCAGCCGAGATAACGTTCGCTTGTGGTTTCACTAACTTGCAGGATTACGGAAGAGTTGTTCGCGAGCTAAGTCCACACATTCCCGAGAACGGCCTTGTCATCTGGGACACCATGTCCCGTAACATGGAAGGGGAAGAGTCTGAATCCAAGACTATGGGAGCAATCATTCGCACTTGTGACACCATCTATGAGTCCTTGCATACCAGCTCACTGTTGGTGCATCATAGTACCAAAGAGCACACAATCAACACTTCCGGTGCTACCGTCACCGCTAGTTGGTATCGAGGCCACAGTTCCCTTCTTGGGGCAATCGATATGGGTATGTCCATCTTCGATGACGAACTAGTCTGCAAGGCAGCCCGTCACGATGAGCCCTTCGAGAACATCCCGCTACAACGTACAACCGTGGACGGAGGTCTAGCACTTTCATGGCACAGCAAGAAGGTCAGCTACCGCTAGAGAAATGGCTATGCCCCGCCACACTGGGACCCGGATGTCTCGGATTCCGCTGCCTCACTTGCGGCCGCGCGACAGGCACCTACGCGGAAGCGGACTGGCAGGACGAAGCGTACCACTATACACCTAATGAGGAGCGCCGCAATGAGTTACAGGAGAATACGTGAACCTCCCAGACTGGTTCATCCACCGGGCCCGATTCCGATCCTCATTTCTCGTCATCTTGGGTTCCATCCAAGTTGGCTACGGAGTCGCTCTACTACTTTCCCAGCACAGCAGAGGACCGCTGCACTGGTGGCCTGGAGCCTTCAGGTCCGTCGATGGAGTATCCGTTACCTTCTGGGGCTTCATCTGGCTGGCCTGCGGAATCGCAGTCCTTTCCCTCTGCTGGCGTAGAAACGATCGTGTCCCGTTCGCGATCTCAGTATCACTAAACTTCCTCTGGGCTGCTCTAGCGCTCCAACGTGGATTCGAACCTCCTCATGAAGCCGGCGCTTGGGGGCCCGGAGTCATCTACCTAGGCATTTCCATCGGCGTACTGATGATCAGCGCATGGCCTGACCCTATCACTTCAGCGGACCTAGAAATGGTCGAGGAGGTGCTTGATGTTCTTGACCCAAGCGGCGAGCAATGATCTCCCCAGCATAGACACTCTCGTAGCTGTCGTTGTCTCTATTGGACTAGGCATTCTAGCACTAGTGAGTGCGTCGAGAGCCAAGCGCGAGAGTGCCATTGTTCAACAGCACACGGCTAACCTCAAGGCCTTTGAACAAGCACAGAAGTTTTACGACACAACCAATCAGCGCTTGACCGAACGAGCTCGCGACCTGGATCAGGAGAACACTAAACTCTCTACACAGAACCGCAAACTGTCAAGGCAGCTAGATCGCCTGGAAGCGCTCATCACGGAGCTTGGTGGTGTCATTCCGGATTACAACGGAGGATCATGACCATAAAAAATACCTACTTTTGTCGCCTAGAAATCCACGATGGGCCTGTGATATAATAATAGTAGAACAATTCCAGATAGGCATAAATCGGAGAACCGGTTAATGGAGGCGGAAAGTTATACATGCCCGCGATGCGGATTGACAAGCCACAATACCGAAGATGCCAAGCGCCGGTACTGCGGCAACTGTCATATGTTCGCTGACGACCTACCGCAGAAGGCAGATTACCAAGAAGTCCTCGCACACATTGGAACTTGGCATACCGCGAGGGTTCCAGTCGACGACATGAACAGGTTGACACACCAACTGCGTTACCAGGCTGAGAAGCTCGGTCTTGAGATCCACATTAATTCCAACAAGGAAGCCAAGACTGTATCGTTCATTACGAGGAGGCCAGCTGGATGATCGTGTTCCCGTGGTACTGGCTGATAGTGTACTTCATCCTGTCCTTCGTGTCAGGATACTTGAGCTACCGCCGCGGATTCAGGCATGGTGTTAGAGACGCAGTCATGCGGTTCATGCACATGCAAGCCATGAGCATGATTTACTACTTCCAAGACAAGCAAAACGGGCATCACGCGATCGAAGCTAAGAAGGACGAGGATGCCTGAAAACATAGACGAGTTCATCGCGCGCGTCAAGAAAGACGAGCTTGAAGAACAGGTATGGATGACTCCAGTTGCGTACTCGCATGTACGCCCAATTTCGTCACCACAGATCTACCAACTTAACCGTAACAAGAAGCTCGTTGATGAGGAAGGAGTACCGCTGCTAGAACCCTGCCGTTGCGGCCGGCAAGTGCTCAACGTCAGGAAGGCGGACAGGTTTTTCAGCAAAAGGAGACCGGACTGGCCAGTGAAGGTAGAGGACGATGACAGCGATCCAGATTCACAGACACGTGGTGGGGACAGTGAACTGCCGTGACTGTGGATTCAATGAAGAGTCAACCGCGGATCCGCGATCGCCTGACATCCCCGAGATTCTCAGCCACGGGGCAATGCACGCTATGACAGAGAACCATAGAGTGCATGAACACATTGAAGACGACCGAGAGGTGGTACCAGAGTGAAGTATCAGAACAGGCACGAAGTGCGCCGCTGTGCTCAAGGAGAGTTACCATGCATAAGGGTAGTCAGCACAACGGAGGACCGAACGGCAACAGCGGCCCCAACGGCGCCAGCGGCAGCTTGTTCTCAGAACACCCCTGGGACCACAGCTGTATCTGGTGCCTCATGGGTGTCACAAGTAGAGGGGGGTGAACAATGATCAGCAAGTGCAACAGCAACTGCCTCGGAGGCGAACTCGGCTTCGACGCAGTTCCGACGAACCCGGTGTTCCAGTTTCCGCCAATCCTGCGCTTCCTCTGCCCCGACTGGCAGATGAGGCCTGACAACAGCTGGTAGCCGATGGGAAAGGTCGACGGCGCCTCTTTCGGGGATTACCTTAACTGGAAGCACAGTCAGCGTGAGCGGCCACTACCGCGATCGCACGGGCTGTACTGTCCTCGCTGTCAGTACAGTCATCCTTTCAACGGTAGGGAAGGTTACAGGCTGGAAGTGAAGTTCGAGAAGCGTTACGGCAGATGGCATATCCTATGGCTCTGTCCACGCAGTCTCGATCAGCTGGCCGAGGACATCCCCGCAAAGACGGCGTCGTCGATCCGCCCGCCACATACAATGGACTACTAATGCCTCCACAAGAACACAACGTCAGGGTCATAGGCCTAGACCAACTCAACAATAACGTAGGCCTTCTGATAGACCGCCTTAACATGTTCATGACCTATTTCCAACCGCCGGTTGCCGAAGAGAACCGGGAGGTAACGCTCGACAACCTCACATGGCTCATCCAGCACGAAGTACACCTATTTATCGGCATGCAAGATGACAAACCGTACGTCCGCGTCATGCCGGTTTCAGGAATTCCAGCCAGAACGTTGAACGGACCAATAGACCGCTCCCTGGCAAGACTGCGCAGGGAGTCCGAACGGCTATTCGGAGGTGGGAGGTGAACCTGGTACCACTCGGGGGCCCATTGGGCAAGGAGGTCCGATACCTCATCGACGCTAGTCGAGCCCACCGTACGGAGGACTAATTTATGTCCACAGCACGGCATGCACGACCCAAAGGATACTTCGGTATCCATCGCCGACCGTGCAAGGCTAAAGTCCTTGCGACACAGGCATCAAGGACAGCCGCTGTCACAGTGCCCGCGGCTGGTATGATCGCATTCATGCCAGCCGGGGCGGGGGCTGTTGACCGCACTGTTCCAAACCTCGACCGACCGCACCCGATCCTGACGTCGCTAGTCACCCAGCAACCGGACACGACCTACCGAGTCCGTCCTGGCGACAGCCTTTCAAGGATCGCGGGCCGCACCCTAGGCGACCGACGCAAGTGGCCATTGCTATGGTTCGATAATCGGCACCTTGTCCACAACCCCAACCTCATCACGCCAGGTGAGCGACTGCGCATCCCAAGCAGTCATCACATGACCAAGCACATGGTTCACCTGGCAGCTGCGGCTCTGCCCCCGCCGCCTGCACCCCCACCCTCAGCCGCGCCGCCACAGCCAACGGTGACTGTGCAACAATCAGCTCCTGTACATCACGGCCGTCACCGGCGGCATCACTTCGTGGCAACCCAACAGCCAGTCGCCGCACAGGCGACGTACTCAGGCGGCACCGGCTTCGAGGCGTGCGTCATCGCACATGAGTCCGGCGGTAACCCCAGCGCGGTGAACCCGACATCAGGCGCCGGCGGGCTCTATCAGTTCTTGCCCTCGACATGGGCGAAGCTGGGCTACGCAGGCCAATACCCTGGTGGGGCACAAACCGCGCCAGTCAGCGTGCAGCGGGCGGCGTTCGAGCAGCTATATGCAGAAGCCGGAACAGCCCCATGGGCACCGTACGACGGATGTTAGGAGGGATGTGAATGGCGGACAGAACGCTTTACCGTATCCAGGTCTGGAGAGCTCAGCCGGGCACGGAAGGCGTGTGGCACATCGTGACGGCCGACAAGTTCGTGTCGGATAAGACCCCTGACGAGCTCAGGGCCGACGTCGAACAGTTGGCCGCAAGTTCCAAAATCGTTCCAACTCCAGCGGAGGCAAGATGAAGATACTGATTCCGATCATCATCATCGCAGGTATCGTCCTCGGCATCGTCGCAGTTAGAAGGCGCGAAGCCGAGTGAAGACGGAGAGGCGGATGCTCTGTTCTCCCCCCCAACATCATCCGTCTCTCCCTAGCAGGGTGGAGGGTCGTATTCCCCGCCCCCGGCGGCCCTCCACCCACCAGGATTGAACATGTCTGATGACTACTGGTTCCGTCAACGATATGATGCAATGCTCTTCGCCACAAAGGAACAGCACATGGAAGAATTGGTTGCCGCACTAGCGCAAGACCTTTCCGAACAGATCATCCTGACACCAGTTGGATCCTCTACCGAACCCTACATACGGATGGCCCGTAAACTACTACGTGACGGTTGGTTCAAGGTTAACGACGAGACCAGCCCAGCGCTCATTGCACAATTCTTGATCGACAACTGCACAGGTGAACAGATCTACACAATCCGAGCCGCTCTAGGAGTAGCATGACCCCCGAAGAGCAACGAGAAGCGGAACGCCTAGCTGCACTGAGCGAAGGCATATGCATCCTATGTCGTCCGCCAGCACGTCTGACACCCAGCCGTATGTGTCGGGCCGGCATCATCTGGAACATCAAGACCGGCCAGCCCGCCGCTGATATACGACGAGTCGGTACACGAGACGTCATCTTCCGAAGGACCCCAACAGAACCGCCGTACGAGATCATCACATCCGACGGCGCGAACTACGAGATGCCGCCGATCGATGACAAGACCGTAATCGAGTACATCAAGAACACCTACGCCCCGGACATCAACATCGAAGCCATGTCCAAGTATCAAAAGTTCGCCATGCTCTACGGCGCCCCTAAGATACCTCATGGAGCATACGGCATTCCACAGATACTGCCCCCACCCGAGATCAGGATCAACCTAGACACAAACTAGGAAACTGAAAGTGCACAAGCGTGATAAGACAACTTCCTCACGATCTGTGGACTCAAGCCCTCCCTCGGCTGTTGGCCGTGAGCTACGGCCTGGCGCTAATAGCGGCCCTAGCAATCCGCCTGTGGTTCAGGTTCAGCAAGTCGCATCTGTCGTACCGTCCCGGACCGAAGGGCCGTCACGCCCGCCCGTCCCTGAAATCACCTACAAACCTCGACGATGGCTAGTGATTGTACCGATATCCCTAGCTGCGGGCGCGAGCCTCCTCCTCCACGCTCGCCTCGCTCAGAACCACCACATAACCATTACGTCGGCTGTCATATGGGGATTGAGCCTTACCTTTATTGCCGTGCAAGTCATACTGGCATGGTTCAGCCGTCCCTATACCGCGCCCCCGCCACCCGGACATGTAACAGTAGTCGTTCCCTGCTACAACGAGGACCGAGAGTACCTCAAGCGTGTCCTAGATTCCCTCCGTGCTCAAACCCGTCGCCCCGACGCAGTCATAGTATGCGACGATGGATCGAAAGTCAACTACGACGACATTCCTCAAGAGTACCCAGAGGTGACTTGGCTACGTCAGGAGAACGCAGGCAAGAAACACGCTCAGGCTGCCTGTATCGTAGCAGATCCAACAGCCGACTTCTACGTCATGATCGACTCTGACTCTGCACTAGAACGTAAAGCGTTGCACGAGAATCTGCGCCCGTTTGCTGACAAGCGAGTAATGGCGTCCGCAGGCGTGGAGTGGGCAAGTAACTACAGCCAGAACATTCTGACCAGAGCCATTGGCGCCCGATCGCTCGCGTTCCAGCTCTTTGCAATGTCTAGCCAAAGTGCCGCACGAGGCAACGTCCTGATCGCCCCCGGAGCCTTTTCGATTTACCGAGGATCGGTAATCCGTGAAGCCCTCCCGGCATATCTAGGCGAGACTTTTGCAGGCATTCCAGTAACGCTCGGCGACGATACGATGCTGACTCTATTTGCCCTGATGCGAGGTAGAGTCGTCCAGCAACCCACCGCGGTTTCCTTTCCTGCCTACCCCGAAACGCTATCTCACCACTTGCGTCAGTGGGTCCGCTGGATGCGCGCCGGTACGATCCGTCAGGTATGGCGACTCAAGTTCCTTCCACTTACCAGTTACGGCTGGTGGCTATCCGCTTGGCAGCTCGGTTCGTATACAGCCGGTGTTGCGATATCTGTACTCGTGATTGTAACCTGGCCATACTCAGTGTCGCTAGTCATAGGATCGATAGCAGGCCTGTTCATGTGGCCACTAGCCCTCGCTTGTCGGCTAGCATGCCTGTCCCGCTCCGATATGACCGTATGGTCGAAGCTAGGCGGCATCGCCCTAATGCCGCTAGCCGGTCTCTGGTACCTGCTAGTGCTAAGGCAGATAAGGCTTTACGGTATTGCGACTTGCACTAAGCAAGGGTGGGTAACGCGCCAGAAAGTGGAGGTCAAATTGCATGAGTCATAGCCGCAACTTTACCGGGGCAAGGCACGCTAGGAGGAAGGGAAGGCGCTCAGCATGGCTCCTAGCCTCAGCGTCCGTAGCGATGATCCTTATTGCCGTAACAGCTGTATTTGTACCTGCTACCGGCAAGCCAACCAAGCCCGTTGTG
>Ga0126383_10002208_pt1 | contig 12532 bp, 15 predicted proteins | sample PanSoiMetPlot_35_FD_96882 | JGI IMG/M metagenome (GOLD analysis project Ga0126383, IMG submission 96882) | Tropical forest soil microbial communities from Panama - MetaG Plot_35 | ecosystem: Environmental > Terrestrial > Soil > Tropical forest > Bulk soil | place: Panama | collected 2016-02-17
CCGCGCAGTGCCGGGACAGTAGCCACGTAGTAGCCGTCTTCGTCGCGCTCGATGAGAACCGGGAACTTCCGGGAGCGGCTCATGCTGCCATCGCAGCACGGGGCCACTGGTAAAGCGGAGGAGCTCTGGCGTGTGTGTGAGAACCGTGCATCCCCTCCGCTCTTATGCACGGACAGCCGTCCTCTTACGGCGGCGGAGCGGCGCAAAAACGGAGCCCACAGCAAATGCCATGGGCACGAGTGAAGAAACGACACAGCCCCGGCAGGGACTGCCGATGCGGCTGTCCCTGCATGGTCCTATTTGCCCAGCTTCTCAAAGAAAAGGCAGATCGACTCAATCCCGCGGTAGAAGTTCGGAATGTGAAACTTCTCGTTGGGTGCGTGCAGGTTGTCGTCGGGTAGGCCGAAACCCATCATCACACTGGGAATTTTCAGGACATCCTGAAAATCGGTCACAATAGGAATCGAACCGCCCGAACGAATGAAAACGGTGTCTTTCCTGAAGATGTCATGCATCGCTTCGGTAGCGGCTTTCACATAGCGATTGTCGGTTCCCACCACGCAAGCCGGTCCCTTGCTCCACACCTTGATCTTGGTTTCAATCCCTTTGGGCGTCAGCTTCTTCACGAATGCCGTATAGCGCTTGAGGATATCGTCGGGATCCTGGTTCGGCACCAGCCGCATAGAGACTTTCGCAGCCGCCTTGGCGGGAATTACGGTCTTCGCTCCGGGGGCGGTAAAACCTCCCGGCATGCCGTGAACTTCGAGCGTCGGGCGTGCCCAGGTGCGATAAAGCACGGAGTACCCGGGCTCTCCGGTTAGCACCTTCGAACCGACCTCGGTCTTGCGATAGTGCTCCTCGTTGAAGGGAAGCTTCTTCCACGCCTTGAGTTCGTCTTTGGTGGGGGCTTTCACCTTCGAATAGAAGCCCGGGATCAGCACCTTGCCTTTTGAATCCTTCAGCTTGCTGATGATCTCGATCAGGGCGAAGAACGGGTTGGGGGCGGCGCCGCCGTACATGCCGGAATGGAGATCGGTCTTGGCACCAAAGGCTTCGATCTCGGTATAGACCAGGCCGCGCAGACCCACGCACAGCGTCGGCAGATCGGGTGCAAAGAGTTCCGTGTCGCAGACCAGGGCGAAGTCGGCTTTCAGTTTTTGCTTCTGCTTGCGCACGTACTCGGCGATCGATTCTCCGCCCACTTCCTCTTCGCCTTCGAAGATGATCTTCACGTTGAGCGGTAGCTTGCCATCGTGTGCTTTCATCAAGGACTCGAGCGCTTTCACCTCCATCCACAACTGGCCCTTGTCGTCCACGGCGCCGCGGGCATAAATGTTGCGGTTGCGCTCGGTGGGCTCAAAGGGCGGAGTTTGCCACTCGTCAAGCGGATCGGGAGGCTGCACGTCGAAGTGCGCATACATCAGGACGGTCGGCTTGCCGGGAGCATGCAGCCAGTCGGCATAGAGCAGGGGATGGCCTTTGGTCGGCACCAGTTCGACATTCTCCATGCCGATCCGGCTTAGTTCACTGGCCACGAACTCGGCCGCCTTGTGGACGTCGGACTTATGTTCTGCAAGAGTGCTGATGCTAGGAATGCGAAGCAGGTCCTTCAGTTCACTCAGGAAACGTTGCTGGTTGTCGCGGGCATAACTGACAGCAGGGGAAGCCATAAAATGTGTCCCTTTCTCGCGTGTGACGCGGAGCCGAAGCGCTGGCGAATGACCACCGAAACGCTTCAGTATACTGCGGGGCCGGAATCATGCCTACGCCAGTCGGTGACGTCCTATGCGGCCGGCGAGAAGCGTGCCCAGGAGAAGGGCGCCAGGTCATGATCAGGCCTGACCCCGATGGCCACTTGAGCCATGACCTGCGCAGTGATCGGCGCCAGAAGAATCCCGTCGCGGAAATGTCCGGTAGCCACAAAATACCCCGGGGGTTCCACAGGCCCGAGGATGGGCATGGCGTCCGGGGTGCCCGGGCGCAATCCCGCCCACGCCTCGAGCACACGCCCTTCGCGCAGTGCGGGAAACATCGCGACCGCTGCGCTGTGCAGGCGCCGAATCACCTCGGGCACGGTGCGCTTGTCGAATCCCTTTTCTTCCATCGTCGCGCCAATCAGGATGCGCCCGTCGCTGCGCGGAACCAGGTACACCTCGGGCGCACGGATCACGTGCCGCAACTTGATGGGAGCGCCCGCCACCGCGAGCATCTGTCCTTTGACCGGGCGGGTAGGGAACTGATGTGGTGCAACCTGCCCAGCCCAGGCGCCGGCGCAATTCACTACTACGGGCGAGTGGTAGGTAGTCTTGTCAGTGTGGACCCCAGCTACACGGCCGCCGTCCACCATGATCCCTCTGACCGTGGTTCCCGAGGAAATATCCACTTCGCGGTGCCTGGCCGCCTTTAGAGCCGCGGCCGACAACGCCCGTGGATCCACGCTGCGCTCCTGCAAATAGATGGCGGCGCGCCCGGGATCCCGCAACCCCGGTTCCATTTCCTGGAGCGGCGCCGGTAGCAGGCTGCTGGTTGTAAAACCCGGACGCTCATGAACATGCTCGGGTGGAGGAAAAACCAGCGCCCCCTGGTCGCGCAGGTCTACGTTCATCCCCGACTCGTCCTGCAACTCGTGGGCAAACTCGGGATACATACGCGCGCTGGCTGTCGCCAGCGGCTGCAGCGCTGCCGGTGTCTCCAGTATGCAATCGGCGAGCATTCCGGCAGCCGCATGCGACGCTTCGCGCCCGGGTTCTCCTCGCTCGATCAACAGTACTTGCGCCCCGCGCTTGCGCAGCGCGATCGCCAGCGACAACCCGATAATGCCGCCGCCGATGATGATCACGTCCCAGGTCTTCACAGTCGCCATTGTAGAAGACAGCCGGAAGCCGAGGTTACTTTCGCACCACCATTCTGGGCATTCAGCCGCGCCGGTTTGCCCACTTTTGATCCGCCCAGGCGCTCTCCCCAACATTTTTGACCATGGCGGAATCACCGGAATTCCCGGCACCGGGAAAGCTGCCGGGATTCGCCGTGATCCGCAGCCGGTGCTCGAAGGAAGCCCGCAGCGCGAAGGCCGACTAGCCGCGGTCGGTAGCCCAATGCAGCGAAACGTCGCTGCCGTGCAGTAACTGGTCTGGCTTTAAGCAAGGCAATAGGGGATATTCGGCGTCTCGGCCATCCAGGCGACTGGTGACCTTCTCTCGTAAGGAATGGGGGCTCTATGACCCGAAGTGTGGCCTCGGCAGTGCTAGCGTTCGTTGCCATTCTTGTTCCGCTCTCCACGGCTCAGATGCAGAACGATACGACCAGCACCTTTCACAAACTTCAAGCTCTCGCAGGAAACTGGGAAGGAAAGGACGACGCCGGCAATAAGGTTAAAACCAAGTTCGATCTCGTCGCGGGCAATACCGCCGTCATGGAGACGCTGACAATGTCCGGGATGGAACAAATGTTGACCCTGTATACGATCGACCGCGATGGAATCGCGCTGGTTCATTACTGTCCGACGAATAATCAGCCTCGCATGCGGGCAGTGCCATCTTCGGCAGCGGTCAAGGAACTGGTCTTCCTGTTCCAGGGCGCTACCAACCTTCCCGATCCCTTGATTGGCCACGAACAGAAGCTGGTCCTGCAGTTTACGGGTGCGGATCAAATCGTCGAGCATTGGACCTGGCGGAAGAATGGCAAGGATACCGAAATGATCTACAACTTCACGCGTCAGACCGAAAAGCGGTAAATCAGCCGAGGTGCGTGAAGGAGCAGTTGGGTACTGAACATGCGAGTTGATCAACGCAGCGGGAGGTCGAGTCGGCCCGACGCATTAATTGTTGAAACCAGGGTGTGCTGTTGAAAAAGGAACCAGAGCACTAGTTCCGGCGGGTTTTCACAATTCGTCGAGCACCCACAGGCGTTCACACTCACAAGCAGCTCATCCATCATCAGTTCGTGTCTAGAGACTTTCCGCCCTCTTGACCTCGCTCCCTTCCTGCATAGGATCATGCCTCGGACGCGAACGTCCGTAGGAGGATTTGTGCGAGGATTCTTGTGTAAGGCCTTCCTGCTCACACTCGTGTTGATGGCTCTCCCGAGCTTCGCTCAGAACGCCGGGCGCAGCACTACCGCTGGCCCCACAATCGTGGCAACGGTGGCTTTAACCAGCCAGACCGCAAACATATCGACAACCGGTCTCTATACCCCGACTGCTGACGGCGTGTTCCGTATTTCCGCATATATGACGATGGTCGTCCCCGGCAGCACCGGGTCCTGGTGGCTGACGGCCTACTGGGACGATGATGCGGGCGCGCAGCAGAACGTGATTTATAAAATAAACGCCCATACCAAGAGTCCGAGCGCTTCCTGCAACGCAGCGGGCGGCACTGCCTGCGGATCATCCGTCTTTGTCATCGACGGCAAAGCAGGCATGCCGATCAGTTACGATGTAGGCGCGCACGCCGGTGCCACAGGGACCTACGACGTCTTCATCGTGGTCGAGCAGTTGATGTGAAACGTTTTTGGGCCTGCCCCACCGAGCTTCTACAACACGGGCAGGCCCTGACCAATTCCCCCCCAATTCAATCCGAGTTTTTATCTGTCCGCCCGAACTGTTGTGATCAAAGGTGTGGCTGTTGAAAAACTCTTTTCGAGTGTAATTACGTCAGAAAATGCCTCTGTAAGTCGTTGATTTATCGTTCGACGAGCACGCAGAATTTCGCGGAAATTACTACGTTGGTTCCTTTTTCAACACCCACAAAGGTAATTACACTCAAATCCTCTAGCCGATGAAAATCTCCGTAGTTGTTGGAGGTGCGCCTGTCATTCCGGGGCCAGCTCGACGAGATTTGTCCGCACTCTGTCTCCGGCTTGCGCGCTCTTTAGCGTTGCCAGGAATTTCTTGGTGAAGTCCTGCTGCAGATGGAAATCCTGTGCCGCTTGAGACTTGTAAACCTCGTAGAAAACGAATGTATTGGGATCGTCTTTCCGCGCCGTGACGTAAAACGCTTCCACGCCCGACTCCTCCCGGACCAACGGCAGGTATTGGCGCACAGCCTCGATAAGATCCGCACGGCGCTGCGGCTGAATTCTTGCTTCGATCAGCATGATCACCTTTTCGCTCGTCATTTTGGGCTGCTCCTCTCGATTGTCATTGGCCAACCTGTTCCCCGCCTGCTCCGCCCACAGTAAGTGCAGCGCCCCGGCGCTCGCGACGGTCAGCACTGTCACCCTCAGGATTCGGGTCGTTTTCATGTGTGATTCCCTTCGTCAGGTACCATTCGACTCCCCGCGGCAGTGATGCGCGAAACAAACGCTGGCCCCGGGAGAACCGCAACCAGAGGCGCACGGCGGGTACATCAGGAAGGGCCTTCTTGTAATCTCTTTCAAATCAGGAAGAAGGAATGGCGCCGGCGGGAACCGCGCTGGGGAATGCAGCGACCCGCGTCCTTGCCCGTCCGGAGCCAGAACCGCGACCCAGCCTACAACTTCTCGAGAAAACTCACTACCTCGGGATCATTCCAATTCACCGCACCAATGAACTTCCGCCGCAGAATCCCGTTCCGGTCAATGATGTAGGTCTCCGGATATTTGAACGTCCCATACAGATTGCTGCTCTTCAAATCCGGATCGCGCACCGTGAGCAGATTCACGCCGTGGTCTTTCAGGAACTTATGGTAGGCGGCCTCATCCGCATCGAGGCTCACGGCCAGCACAATCACACCCTTGTCTTTCAGGCGCTGTTGGAGTTCGACCAGCGAGGGCATCTCTTCCACACACGGGGGGCACCAGGTCGCCCAGAAATTCAGCACCACCACCTTGCCGCGATGGTCGGCCAGCGTCAGTTTGCGGTCAGAATCCTGCACAGTGAAATTGGGAGCTTCTGTCCCGATCCGCGCAGGCCGGGTGCCGCTGTAACATCCAGCGAGCGTGAGGGTTACGAGAGCAGTCAGAAGAGAGCGGCGTCGCACACGGCTATAATAGCTGATTCAGCCTATGACGGCGCCAGATCCAGTTCGGGCGAGGCCGTTGGTATCGGTGATCGTGCCCGCGCGCAATGAGGAGGTCTCCCTCGGCGCCTGTCTCGAGTCGCTCGTCACTCAGACTGGTGTGTGTTTCGAGATCATCGTGGTGGATGATGGCTCAACCGACGGTACGCGGCGTATCGCCGAATCATTCCCTTCGGTGCGGGTGATCGACGCGCCCCCGTTGCCCGCGGGATGGAGCGGCAAAAACAACGCTGTCGCTGCCGGAGCCGTGAAGGCGCGCGGCCAGTGGCTGCTGTTCACCGATGCCGACACCGTGCACCTTCCCGGATCGCTGTCACGCAGCCTGACCGAGGCGCAACAGAACCAGGCGGCTCTGCTCTCCTATTCACCCCAGCAGGAAGTCCACGGCATCCTCGAACAGGCTGTCATGCCGGTCATCTTCGCCGAACTCGCCGCCACCTATCGCCCGTCGCGAGTGAGCAACCCCAGGTCTTCCGCGGCCGCCGCCAACGGGCAGTACCTGCTCGTCTCGCGCGAAGCTTACGAGGCTGTTGGTGGACACGCTGCCATCGCCGTCAGCTTGCTCGAGGACGTCGCTTTGGCGCGCAACGTTAAGCAGTCCGGGCGCAAGATCTTCTTCCGCTACGGCGCCGACGCCGTTCGCACCCGCATGTACCGCAGCTTCGCCCAGCTTCGCGAAGGCTGGACCAAGAATCTCGTCCTGCTTTTCGCCTCTCCGCTGCGCCTCGCCATGCTGCGCCTGCTGGAGTTCGTCCTGATTGTGGCCAGTGCCGCATTCGCCCTGAAGGCCCTGAGCGGAGGACGCACTGCGGTTGTGCTGGTTGCCGGCGCGGTGGCCATTGTTGTTTACGGATTCTTTTTCCACCGCATCCGGAGAGCCCATTTTTCCCGGTTCGCCAATATTCTCGCCCTTCTCGGCCTGCCCCTGTTCGCATACCTGTTGCTACGCTCGGTGATCTTCTACAAGCGCGGAAAGGTGGGCTGGAAGGGAAGGCAATACGGATCGCCTGCTCCTACCGGCCCAGAGCCGGCCAGAGACATCAGCCGGCCTGAGGCCGGCGCTGCGCAAGGTTCATCATGGTCTACTTAACCCGCAAAGCGGAATTTTCGGCCTCGCACTATTACAACAATCCGGAATTCACGCCGGAAGAAAACCGGCGCATCTTCGGCAAATGCAACAACCCCCACGGACACGGGCATAACTACACGCTCGAGGTCACGGTAAAGGGCAACGTGGACCCGCGCTCGGGCTTCGTCGTCGACCTGAAACAGCTGAAAGAGATCCTCACCCGCGAAGTCCTCGACGCCATGGACCACCGCTTCCTCAACAAGGAAGTGCCCGAGTTCTTCAGCCGCATTCCGACCACGGAGAATCTCGCCATCGCCATCTGGCAGCGCCTGGCACCCAAATTGAAGGCCGCGCAACTGCATCGGGTGCGGGTCTATGAAACGCCAGACCTGTTCGTCGATTTCTATGGAGAAGCATGAAGGTCTATCTGACGCGCCGCTATCGCTTCTCGGCCTCGCACCGCCTGCATAGCGATGCCATGTCCGACACCGAGAACGCGGCCACCTACGGCAAGTGCAATAACCCGCATGGCCACGGACATAACTACACCGTCGAAATCACCGTCAGCGGCTCGGTGGATGAAAAAACCGGCATGGCCTGCAACCTGGTCGACCTCGACGACGCCGTGCACCGCCAGATCCTCGACCGCTTTGACCTGCAGAATCTGAACAAGGCCGCGGAATTCGCCGCCCAGGTCCCCACTACGGAAAACCTCTGCCGGTTGATTTACGATATTTTGCAGCGCACTTTCCATCATGCTCATCTGGAAATGGTAAGGATCGAAGAGACCATGTTGAACTCCTTCGCATACGCCGGAGGAGAAGAAGCTCTCAGGTAAGGCCAGGTATGCCTACGAAACCGTCGGTTGAGTCCGCCACGCTGACCAGCGCCAGCTTCGAAGAATTAGTGCGCGAAGTGATTGTGCGCATCGGCGAAGATCCCAGGCGCGAAGGGCTGGTACGCACGCCGGAACGCGTCCGCCGCGCTTACGAATTCCTTACCCGCGGATACAAGGAAGACCCCGAAGCGCTGCTCAAGGGTGCGCTGTTCACCGTCAGCTACGATGAGATGGTCATCGTCAAAGACGTGGAGATGTTCAGCCTGTGCGAGCACCACCTGCTGCCGTTCTTCGGCAAAGTACACGTGGCCTACATCCCCAACGGCAAGGTGATCGGCCTGAGCAAGATCCCGCGCCTCATCGAGATTTTCTCCCGCCGCCTGCAGATCCAGGAGCGCCTGACCACGCAGATCGCGGAAATCATCCAAAAAGCCATCGAACCGCAGGGGGTGGGTGTGGTGATCGAGGCGCGCCACCTGTGCATGATGATGCGCGGCGTCGAAAAACAACACTCCGCCGCCGTGACCTCTTCCATGCTCGGCTGCTTCCGCAACGAGGAGGAGACCCGTTCCGAATTCCTCTCGCTGATTCGCGCCCGTCCCAACGGCATGTAGGGCGCGCATGGAGGAACCGCATCTCCGCGTCTGGTTGAGGGGTTTTCCGGGGCCCGGCGGGAGGCAAGGGCGAAAAGCTTCTTCCTAACCGCCCGCAGTCCTGCTACCTTCTTTCGCGACAATTGTGGCCACCTTCACCCCATCGCGCCTGCGCGGCAAAGCCGCTCTCATCACCGGCGCCTCCCGCGGCATCGGACTCGCGCTTGCCCATGCGCTCGCCGCCGAAGGCTGCAGCCTGGTCGTCACCGGCCGCAACCGCTCGGCACTGATCCGTGCCGGCAGGGAACTGGAGAAACACCGCGTGACCGTCCTCATCGTGGCCTGTGACATCCGCGATCCCGCCGCCGTCGACTCCCTTCAGCAGCAGATCAGGGGATGCTTCCGCCAACTCGACATCCTTATCAACAACGCCGGCGTCGGCCAACCCAACCAGAACGTCGACCAGCTCAACTACAGAATCTGGCGTGAAGTGATGGCCACCAACCTGGACGGCCTGTTTCTGGTCACACACGCGGTTCTGCCGCTGATGAAGCGTGGCGGAACCATCGTCAACAATCTTTCCATAGCCGCTAAGCGGGTCTTCCCCGGTTCCTCCGCCTACAACGCCTCCAAACACGGCGCCCTCGGACTCACCAACACGCTCCGCGAAGAACTCCGGCCGCGCGGCATTCGTGTTATCGCTCTCATGCCAGGCGCCACCGATACCGCCATCTGGAAGACCCTTTGGCCCGAAGCTCCGCGGCGCAAAATGATGTCAGCGGAAACGGTGGCGATGGCAGTTGTGAACGCGCTTAAGCTCCCGCCCGAAAGCGTGGCTGAGGAACTGCTGCTCCTGCCTGCCGCCGGAACCCTCTGATTTGCCCCTCTTCCGTATCCCGTCGTAGAGGCGGCGTTCTTTTCTTTGGGCAAGGCGTTTTACACATACAGCTGGCTGCCAAACGCGCTTGGGGCTTGGGTCACAGGTTCGCCCCGTCAATAAGCCCCGTAGCGTGTGCGGTGCGGCCGTTGCGGCATAAGCTTGATCAGCAGAATCCCGGCCACAAACCCTCCCACGTGCGCCCAGAATGCGATCCCCGGCCCGCCTTGTCCGGTCACCGCGATCGATGTGGCTGCTCCGCTCAGCAGTTGCAGCAGGAACCAGTAGCCGAGCACGATCCACGCCGGTAGCCACCAGAAGGTGAAGATGATGATCAGCGGCACAATAGTCAGCACCCGTGCCCGCGGATAGAGCACGAAGTACGCGCCCATCACCCCGGCTATGGCGCCGCTCGCGCCCACGCTCGGCACCCCCGAATACAGATTCAGCAGAATGTGCGCCACGGAGGCGGCGATCCCGCACACCAGGTAGAAAATCAGGTAAGGGAAGTGGCCGAGATAATCTTCGATGTTGTCGCCAAAAATCCAGAGCACCCACATGTTCCCGATGATGTGCAGCCACGATCCATGCAGGAACATCGACGTCAGGATAGGAAGGAAGGCGTCGGCCAGGCTGACGTTCGCCGTTGTCTCGAGCACCGCCGTCACATGGCGAGGCACCACGCCAAACTGAAAGATCAGCGCGTTGAGCTCCCGCTGGCTCTCGAGCCCCACCAACCACTCCCACAGGAAAATCACCGTGTTCAGCGCAATCAGAAAGTACGTCACGTAGGGCGTGCTAAAGCGGGGCGTGTCATCGCGGATGGGGATCATGCAAGAATTTCAGGCGTGGGCATTCGGGAAATTTGGTAACTTAAGATGGCGCGCGGCCGCGTTCCCCAGATTCCCCAACTGTTAACTTATCAAATCTTCATGAATGGCGTTGTGATTATCGACAAACCGGCCAGCCTCACCTCGCACGACGTGGTCAACCGCGTGCGCCGCAGCCTGCAGCAGCGCGCCGTCGGCCATCTGGGCACGCTGGACCCGCTGGCGACCGGGGTCTTGCCGCTGGTGACAGGCAACCTGACCCGTCTGGCGCAGTTCTACACTGCCTCGCAAAAGACTTACGAAGGCATCATCCGCCTCGGCTTCTCCACCGACACCTATGATGCCGAAGGCAGCCCCAGCAGTCCTGCCGCCAACGTTCAAGTATCACTTGAAGAGTTGAGGGAGCACGCCGCCCGCTTTCAGGGTGTGATCGAACAGATGCCGCCGCCCTTTTGCGCCAAGAAGATTCACGGAGTCCCGGCCTACAAGCTGGCCCGCAAGCACCGGGACGTCCCGCTCGAACCCGTGCGGGTAGAAGTCAAGGAGTTCGAGATCCTCAGCCTCGAAGGCGACCGGGCTGCGTTTCGCGCGCGCGTAGCGTCCGGCACTTATGTGCGCTCGGTGGCGCACGACCTGGGCCAGGAGCTGGGTTGCGGAGCCCACCTCGAATCGCTGCGCCGCACCAGCGTGGCCGAATTCGACCTGGCCGGCGCCCACACACTCGAAGAAGTCGAAGACGCGGCGGCGAACAGGACCGCCGAGGAACTGTTCCTCCATCCACGCAAGCTGCTGCCCCAGTTTCCATCCGTGACGGCGACCGACGAGGCCACCGCCAGAATTCGCACCGGCCGCACCGTCAACCTTCCGGAGCTCTCCCGCAGCCGCTTCGTCAAGGTGTTTTACGGCCAGGCGGAGCTGATCGCCATCGCTGTGCGCGTCGCGGGCACGCTGTTCCATCCCAAAATCGTCTTTGCCGCCGAGCATAGCCCCCAACCTGCCGGAGCCTACAGCGGCAGGGAATAGAGAACTCGCGATATCATCAACCACATGGCCTCAGCAATCACCGCGCAACGCCCCCTACCGGACGAACACGATCCCTACTACTCGCGCTACATCTCGCTGGTTCCTGAGGGCGACGTCCTGGACACCCTGCGGGCCCAGATGGCCGATACCCGGGCGCTCCTCGGCGGGCTCAGCGAAGACCAAGGCAACTTTCGTTACGCCCCGGGCAAGTGGACTATCAAGGAAGTCGTCGGCCATCTCAGCGATACCGAACGCGTCTTCGCCTACCGCGCCCTGCGCATCGCCCGCAATGACCAGACGCCCATCGAAGGTTTCGAGCAGGATGACTACGTGCGCTTCGGACCCTTCGCCCGCCGCTCGCTCGCCGGACTGGTCGAGGAATATGGCGCCGTCCGTCAATCGAGCCTCTGCCTGTTGCGCGCGCTCGACGACGAGGCCTGGTCGCGCCGCGGCATCGCCAATAAGGCCACCGTTTCCGTACGCGCCGTCGCCTTCATCATGGCCGGGCACGAACTTCACCACCGCCGCATCCTCAAAGAGAAATACCGCCTGTGAACTGGAGGACAGGCGTCGTTGTCCGGTCCCGATCACCGCATATCCGGGTGCCGCTGGCTCGGGTTTGACGGTCGGACGCGAAGCTCCGACTATCCAAACGGATACTCCGCTAACCAATCGTGGTCAACTATCCTCCTGTCGGGGGCTGTTAGGAATTCACAGACGCCGCCGATCGCCGCGTTTTTACGCACGATTGCGCACTCCACGGCTGTGGACACAAACGGCAGCCGGGTTGCTCTCTCCACCTCCATGGCGACCGCTGTATTCATCAGCGAGGTATGGGAGGGTTTCGTGACCACCGGCAAGAGGGGGAGGATTCTCCAGGCCCTCCCGAGAAAAGCGCAAAAGGGAGATTTGCATACCGTGGTTACCGGCAAGCTTGAGGATGGCTCGGCCAGAATCCAGATTTACCTCTGCGAACAATCGGGCGACGGAACGCGGGGAAACCATGCCGCCTGGGCACCGTTTCAGCTTGGCGCCAACCTACAGCAGCGTGAATAAACTGCCGGCGGCGGCGCCGCGAGCGTGGAAGGACACGGTAGGGATGGACTGCTATCGGGAAATTCCTGCCTCGAGCACCAGGCGTTGGGAGACGCGGGTGCGCCGTCGGCAGATCAGTCGGCCTACCAATGTCCGATAAGAGGTATTATGTAAAGTTTGGTCGGGGCCAATCACAAAGCGGTTCCAATGCCACTTCCGGCCTAGATCTTGCTGATTTGCTCGGCCGCGACGGGTGGAGTCTGATGGCAGA
>Ga0126383_10002210_pt1 | contig 12530 bp, 11 predicted proteins | sample PanSoiMetPlot_35_FD_96882 | JGI IMG/M metagenome (GOLD analysis project Ga0126383, IMG submission 96882) | Tropical forest soil microbial communities from Panama - MetaG Plot_35 | ecosystem: Environmental > Terrestrial > Soil > Tropical forest > Bulk soil | place: Panama | collected 2016-02-17
CCGCCGCCGACACCGAGCGCGTCAGGAATTCCCGCCGCGTAATCATGAAAAGGCAGTCTATCAGGAGGACGCGCCAGATGAATGCACAATCCTCAGCCGCGACCAGACCCGCAGGTTAGAACGCCAGGTTAAAGCACCAACAGCACCAAGCAGAGTGAGGCTTGACTTTCGCCGGATATTCGCCCACAATTCGGGCATGGCGATAACCAAACGGCAGCGACAAGTGTATGACTTTATCTCGCGTTTCGTCAGCGAGAAAGGGTACTCGCCTTCCTTCGAGGAGATTGGCGAGGGACTCGAGTTGAGCTCGCTGGCAACTGTGCACAAACACATCACCAATCTTGAGAAAAAAGGCCTACTGACGCGCGGCTACAACCGGAGCCGGTCCATCGACCTTCTGCCGCCGAAAGGCCGGCTGAAGCAGTCGATGACAGTCAACACGGGCTTGGTATTGCCCCTGATGGGACGAATCGCGGCGGGGAAGCCTATCCAGGCGATCGAGAATCCGGAGTCGCTTTCGCTTGCCGATTTCGTTCAATCCAAAGAGGTTTTTGTCCTCGAGGTGCGTGGCGAATCCATGCAGGATGAGGCAATTCTCGATGGCGACTACGTTCTGGTGGAGAAGAGCAAGACAGCGCACAACGGCGATATCGTAGTGGCGATTGTCAATCGCGATGACGCTACCTTGAAACGGTTCTATCGGGATGGAGACAACATCCGCCTGCAGCCATCGAATGCGAATATGAAGCCGATCGTGGTGCACGCGGCCGCCGTGGAAATCCAAGGCCGAGTAATCGGCGTGCTGAGGAAATACTGAGCCATTCACTTCTAGCTACAAAACAGAAAGCCCAATTTCGGCTGGGCTTTGATCCCTGCCCTTCTAAGCTCTTTCTTGCCGGACCCGGTGTACAACTCTGTCGACCTGCGCCAACGATGAAAGGTTAACCGATGTGTTTGTCGAGGGCCTTCTGGATGGTCTCTTTCGGGACGTAGCCTACGATCTGCTCCTTCACCTGGCCGCCCTTGATCACCAGGAGAGTGGGGATACCGCGAACTCCGTAACGCATAGGTGTGGCGCTGTTGCGGTCCACATCCATTTTGGCGACTTTGACCTTGTCTTTGTAGGTCTCGGCCAGCTCGTCGACGATCGGGGCAAGAGCGCGGCAGGGGCCGCACCAGGTTGCCCAGAAGTCGATCAAAACAGGCTTATCAGACTTGAGCACGTCCGAGTCGAAATTCGCGTCGTTGACTTCTACAATTGCGTTGTTTGCCATTGCCCCTCCGGAAATTCAGTTCTCAATCCCGGTTCTCAGTTCTCGATCGAGAGTGGAACCGTCTCCGGCATTGCCGCCGAATCGCTATCCTAACACTTTCATTGGATGCGGCGGAGGGGAAGAAGTCGCAAGAAGGCGCATGGTCGTTGATCGTTCGTCGTTCGACTCTGGCAAAAAGCTTGCTCTCTCACTCCGCTGTTTGATTACCGTGTCCGAGCCCGCACCAGAGCAATCGAGATGATCTGCCGGATGAAACAATGTGAGCCGTACGTCTTGATAGCCTCGGCGAACGACCCGGGGCTAAGTACGACCACCCTTAAACGCACCCCATCAAAAGCGCCCCGTCACTTTCGGTTGACAGGGAAACGTCGGCGGCCCTCCCCCAGAAAATGCCCAACCACGATTCAAGGCTACCGTTGGCCTTCCCTGTTCCGTAAACGTAACTTGCGTAATGGAGGCTGCGGCGGGTTCAACATACTTGCGATTCTCAAGAGCGGTCGGGTAAATCGTGCGTTGGAGTTTTCCAGCTGTGTCGAACGTAACTAGCGGGAGATCATCGGCATTGGCGAATAGACAGCAGGCGGAAAAGCCAGCCTTCGAGGGTTACCGCACCACTTGCCGTCAGTGAAATACACAGGATTGGTGGGCAGGCGAAATTGCCTATTGTGTTTTCCAGGTCCTGCCGGCATCGGAAGTGACCCAGGTTTGACCCGTGGCCGTGTTGAGCTTTCCGTGTAAGTGATCGGCGAATGCGATAGCGATGATGTCGTCGGAGAGAGTGGAACTGCCGGCGAGCGGAGTCAGGCGGGTCCAATTCAGGCCCATATCCTCGGAATGGTAGAGGAGTCCAACCGGACCGCCAACCCACACTTCCATTCCCAGTGCGGCAAGGGCGCGGAATCCCTTTGCGTGGTCAACCTGAACTTTCTCCCACTGTCCAGAAGTAAAGGACCGCTCCGGGAGGCCATCGCTCGAGAGCCTCCAACTGGGCGAGCGGAAATCGGTGAACCTAGCGGCGCCGCCGATGGTAGAAGCGGCAGTTTCCGTCGTTGGACGGGGTGTAAATGCCGGCGCAGTTTTCGCTGCGACACCCGACCTTGACGCCCTAAGCTGGTGATCCGCTGGCACTTGCGGTGCCGCCGCTACGGTCTGAGCTGGGCCCTCAACTGGGGAGGCCGGCGATTTAGAACGGGAGTTAAGCGCAAGGGTAGACGCCGGGGCATTGGCAACACGCACGCCGCCAGCCTTAGCCGTTCCGGCCTGCTGAGGAACACCGTTTGGGGTTGGCGTCGGCACTTTGTTGGTCCCTGCCATCATTGCCGGGAGCTGAGCTGTACCAAGCGACTTGGGCGGTGCCGTGCTCCGCTCGGTGGTCGCTGCCAAATTCTCACTGCGCGTGGGCCCCTGACCCCTGCGGACCAGCATTGTCGCCGCGACAATGACTACGCAGGCAGCTACTGCTCCCCAGCGAATGATCGGCATTCGAAGCCAGGAGCTGTTTCCGAATGCGGTAGAAGCGGCCTCTGGGATCAATTCTGGAGCAGCCAGCACCAGGATCTGGCGGCATTCGGCACAAGCCGCAAGGTGTTCAAAGACCGAGTCAAGTTCCTTGCCCCCTAGCTTTTGTTCGGTGAAAGCGGTGAGCAGGTCGGGATCGGGGTGCTCGGGAAGCGAGTTCCGTTGAAGCCGGGCCGCGACGATTTTTGGCAGCTGCATTGAGAACACTCTATTCCTGCCTCTCCCCGGCAGGCATGACCTTCTTGCTGGGGAACGGCGCAGAGGACGAATCTTGCGTTAATTGCTTGCGGATATCTATTGTTAGATCCCGGACATCGGTTTCCAAGGCCTCTTCGGCTTGGCGGCGGCTCATACCCTTGCGAGTCAGGCGGAGAATGAGGTCCTTGCGCAACGTTCGGACCATCTTTTCCAGCCGGCGGCTGATCGTCGACTCGTGTACCTGCAGGATGGATGCGATACGGGCCAGCGTGAGATCGTCGAGGAAGTAGTAGGCCAGAATGCAACGGTCTTCGGGAGGCAAGGCAGCCAGAGACTCATCAATCGAACTGGTCAGGCGTTGATCGGAAGGTAGAACTTCCGACTCGGCGGGGGTGGCAAACTGTTGGCCGGATTCGTTTTCTTCTTCCAGGCTCACCGTGTTTCGATTTCTGCGGTAATCATTAATGTGGCGCTGGGCGATCACCGTGCGCAGCCAGCCCTCAAGGGAGCCGCGGCCGCTGTAGTAAGAAAACTTGGAAACCCGCTTACCTTCGCGGGACGAGGTGCCATACAGATCGGCGTAGATTGATCCGGCAAGCTCGCGGGCTCGGGAGTCTTCCTTGGTGATGCGGAGAGCTGTATCGTGCAACTTCTCACGATAGCGGATCATAAAATCTTCCCAGGCCTGCTCGTGGCCAGCGGCGCAGGCGCGGGCCAGAACAAGTTCCTCAATATGCAGGTGCGAGTACAGGGCACGCAGGTCTGAACCGTCGGCGCCCGCTGGCAGGTACTTCTCAGCGACAGCGGACAGAATGTCCCTGAACTGCTGCTCGCTCATGGCGTACTTCGCACCCGCGCTTTTCTCGAACAACTCTCGCAAAAGGGTCTCGAGTTCAGGTCCGAGGATCGAGGCGGAATGGCCGCGAGTGGTCATGGAGCAACCTCAAAAATAGCATGACCCTGGCAAATAAGGCTGGCCAGTTCTAGACACGACGATGGACGTGGAGGCTGAATGTTGATGTTTTCTGTTACCCACTTTCATTGTTTGATGCTGCAAGAAAGTGCTGCGTAAGCGTTCTCCGGATGCGGCTGGTGACGGAAAGGCCTCCGAGTAGGCGCCGGTCGAGGTCGGAGTGTCTTCCCAATTGGAGGCCATGTGGCTTCGGGACGTTCCATCGTTCGAGTTGCAACTGCTTTTCTGGCCCTCGCATCCGTTCGCTTCGGGCAAGTTCACGCGGGTCAAACGTCGCCAGGTTACAAAGTGCTAGCACCGCTCCGGCAGGGTAAAGCAGCTATCGCGGTCTGATGAAGCAATGGCGCGATACGAATGCCGTGGGCGTTGTCGTCGCCGTGAACGGTGAGTTCATCTGGGCGGATATTTTTGCCAGCACCGGTCTGTTTCAAAAATACTGGCCCAAGCTCGTGCGCTCTTATGCGGCCGAGGCGATGGTCTCGCCCGGAGAGGAACACTATCCCGGCCAGAAAGCCGCACAGGCCTTTCTCGACAACCTGCAGGGCCGGCACGAGATCGCAGAAACAGAGCCCGGCCTATATTGCCACACTGAGATTAGTGGAGTTGGCTTCAAGGTATTTAGGCTGACATCGCTCGTGCCGAAGGCGGGATTCGATGTGCATATTGCGAAGATGGCGGAGTAGGGTGCGAAGGGACGCACTATGAACTCACCGGGAAGGGAGTGGCCTTGGCAGACTTGATGTAAGCGCTGACACGCAGGAAGAGAGCCAGGCCTAAACCAACTGCCAGGAAACGTAGCGAGGGTACCCGGTTGTGGATGAATACCAAGGTGAAAAGCACAAACACTCGATAATGCGAAATGTTGTGCAGCACCACGTGCAGAAGTCAATCGGATGCGGCGGTCAGGGTGGCGTCAAACACAAAGCTGGATTCTATAAGCACTACCAGAAGATTCTGGACGGCATGCTGCTCGACGTGCTGTCGTTCAAAAATCGAAAGCAGAATCCGAACGCTCGCGAAATGAACCATGTGTGCCGCACACCAGGCCCACAGCAGAGTCTTGACAGTCGGCAATCCACGAATATAACGCCCCAGCCCGGGGGCAGCGAAGGCGACCATGAACCCCAACGCGGAGAAGCGCGCGCTGTTTCGCGCCACGGCATGAATGCCTGCTGAGTTCCATCGTTCCATCCTCGGAAAGGCAGCCGTGGCCAGAACGACCGCGCAGTTTGCGGTTGCGGCTGAATAGATCAGTCGAGCCGAGCGTGATGGCGACATGGCAGTTCCCCGAGTCACAGGGCTTGCGGGTGGATTAGCGGAATTATGACAGAGACGCGTGTTCGCAGAACCCTGCTTAATGCTGAAGTCATAGGGTCGAGCAACTTGCCCCACTAGCGACGCATCTTGTCAAGCCAACGATAGTCCTCGAACCGCATTATCGACGATATTACTGATGTCAGGAGAAGAGCGATCGCGCAAGACCTGAGGTCGTATTTTCAACGACCAGCCCCGAACAGCTGCCTGTTAGTCTCAGCTTTTCGGCGACCTCCGCTAACCGGGAGAAGCCCAATCTTTGGTGGTTGCCCGCAGGTTAACTTGGAAGTTATTACCTCTCTTGATAAGCTTGATATGCGGCTCGGGTTCTCTCCCTGATGTGTCTCGATTGTGCTAAGTTCTGAACCTAATGCAAGCGCCCGATAAACTGCGGCCGGAATTACTCGAACTCCTCAGCAAACCCGTGCGTGAGCTCGGGCTCAAGGTTGAGGGTTCGCCGATTGAGCCTTGTGTCGAACAGCTCTATCGGGAACTTGAGAAGAAGAAGCTGATGAAGTTTCGCCCTCCCGTTTACCTGACCGATGAGTGGGGTTGTCCTTCGGGTGAGCCGGTCATCGGACTGCCTTTTTATTTGGCCAACCCGGATCTTGCGCAGCTGGAGAGAGAGATGAATGATCTCGAAGACGCGCGTGAGATCATGATGTACTTGCGTCATGAAGCGGGGCACGCGTTCAACTACGCTTACCGGCTTTACAACCGACCGGAGTGGAAGCACATTTTTGGGTGGTTTCGGCGGCCGTATCGTGAGAACTACCGGCCGGTGCCATTCTCGCGCAATTACGTACGGCATATGGCGGGCTGGTATGCGCAGAAACATCCCGATGAAGATTTCGCCGAAACCTTTGCCGTCTGGTTAACACCCCGGTCGGGTTGGCGCAAACGATATCGTGGATGGGGTGCCATGGCAAAGCTGCAGTATATGGAGCGGATAGCGAGAGAGCTGAGCAACGTAGATCCTGTTCGCAAAAAGGGGCACACGGATATTACGGTCGAAGAGATGGAAATCACGGTTGGTGAGCTTTACCGTCCGGCGGCGGAGGAAGTCCCTATCATTGATATGGCAACTGACGCCGATCTGAAAGACATCTTCCATGGAGTGAAGCGCGGCAAGCGGGCACGCCCTGCGCAGCTATTTCTCCACGAGCATCGCAAGGCGGTCGTGGACAAGATCGCTTACTGGACGGGAGTGCAGCGTCCGTTGGTCAAAAGATTGGTGGAAGCGATTGAGACTCGAATCGGAGAACTGGGGTTGATGGCAGATGCCCGGCGGGAAGCGGAACACCTGGCGGAAATCACAGTGTACGCCTCCGCGTTGGCCATGAATTACTTGACGAACGGGAAATTTGTTCAACCGTAATGCAACTTGGCTTTGTTTTTGCAATCGGAAACCTGAGATTACGACTATGGCAGTTGCCAAATTAAAAATCGCGGTGTTGTATGACGTTTGGGAGGAGGAAAATACTCCCGAAGCAGTCATCGCCGAGCAGTCTGGGCCGCGCCAGAAGCCCAGTGGCCGCAAAAAGAAGGAGAAAAAGGACAAGGAAGACCGGGAAGAAATATTCGAATCGCTGACCAAATTAGGACACGAGCCTTTTTATCACGTACTGGATGGGCGCTCGCAGTCGCTGCATGCATTAGCCAAGTGTGGGGCTGACCTGGTTTTCAATCTGACGGAATCCTATGGCGGCGACGACACCATGGATATGAATATCGCCGCTTATCTTGAACTACTGGGGTTGCCATACACGGGTGGGGGTCCGCATGCATTGTTGCTGGCGCAGGATAAAGCCCTCGCCAAAAAGATGTTTGCCTTCCATGGCATCCGCACTCCCTATTTCGCGACCGCCTACCGGGGAAATATCGACCACGCTCACGATATCGAGTTCCCGCTCATCGTGAAGCCGCTGAAAGAGGATGGATCGATTGGCATCGATGCCGAATCAGTCGTGAAAAGCATAAAAGAACTTATGGAACGTGTCGAGTACATTCAGAACGAGTTCGATTCGCCAGCGCTGATTGAGGAATATATCGAGGGCCGCGAACTCTATGCGGCCATACTGGGTAGCTATGAGAGCACGCAGGTGCTTCCTCTGGTGGAACTGGACTTTTCGAAATTACCCAACGGCACCCCGAAGATTGCCAGCTATGAGGTAAAGTTCGAAAAGGGCACCGAAGCCTACCGCTTGACTAAGTCGCACTTAGCCGAAGATCTTGACGAAAAAACCAGCACTCGGCTGCGCGAAACGGCGATGGCGGCTTATCGAGCAGTGAAGCTGCGTGATTATGGCAGGATCGACATGCGGCTTACCCCCAAGGGAGAGGTCTACGTGATTGAAGCCAATCCCAATCCCTGGTTGTCGAGCAAACAAGAATTCGCGCTAGCTGCTAAAGCAAGCGGCCGCTCCTATACCCAGCTCATTAGCGAGATCGTGGATATGGCCATGGCGCGCACTCCCAAGCAACAGAAAACCGTAGGAACCTAGCCACCGACAACGGCATAGCCGAGATTACGCATCTGAATTGGGGGCGGCGCATCAGTGTCCCCCGAATATGGACGGATTTCCCAAAGGGCGGGTGTTTGGGGTGCGCACGGAGGAGCCCAACGGCTCCGCAACGACTAAGAAAATTCCGGTGTGGGACAAGCAGACGGCCCGTGCGTTGACCACCATTCTCATCTTCGCCGCTATCGGCGCATTCTGCTACGCAGCTTGGAAAGTTCTTGCAGCCTTTCTATTTGCCATATTCCTGGCTTACCTGCTGGACCCCTTGGTCTCTCTTGTCGAGGGGAAATCGAAATTGTCGGCGGGATCGCGGTCGCGGGCGATTGCGCAGGTATATGTGGGCGTGGGAATCATTTTCGCGGTTCTGATAATCGTGGCCGGACCTAAATTGCAGAGCGAGGGCAAGAAGCTCACCAGCGCGGCGCCAGTGTGGATGGAGCAGCTCACAAGTGGGAAAATCGCCTTACAAATTGGCAGCAAGCATGGCTGGAGCATGCATACTCGGGAGCAGGTGGAACGCTGGCTGCAGGATCATCGCCAAGACATGGTGAACTGGGCAGAACGCCTGGGCAGCTACACGGCCGCGCTAGTAGTGAATGCCGTGTGGCTGGTGATCGTGCCGATTCTTGCGGCGTTTTTCTTGCGCGACGGCCGCGCCTTCGCCGACAGTCTGATCGAAGTAGTTGACCGGGGAAGGCAACGGCAGTTCCTGAGCGCATTGTTAAATGATTTGGATACAATGCTGGCCCACTACATTCGCTCGCAACTGATACTTGCGGCGCTCACCATGGTGGTGTTCACGGTCGTGCTGGTTATGATACGTCTCCCTTACGCCGTGGTTTTGGGTGTCACCGGGGGAGTGCTGGAGTTTATTCCGGTCGTGGGACCGCTGGTAGCGGCGGTCGCGATCTTTTCCGTAGCCATTTTTACCGGCTACTCACACCCATTGATTGTGGTGATCTTTCTCGCTGTCTGGCGCTTAATTCAGGATTACGTCACCACCCCGCGCCTAATGGGGAGGAGTGTGGAGCTGCCTCCGTTGGCAGCCTTATTCGCGGTCCTTGCTGGCGCCGAGATAGCGGGCGTGATCGGGGTCTATCTCTCGATTCCGGTTGCCGCTACCTTACGTATTTTCTGGCGGCGTTGGCGCGTATACAGCGAGAAAGCGGGAGTGGTGGACACGGAAGTACCGGCTCGACGGTTCACAGGCTGAGGGCCGGGATTGCATCAGGGTGAACGGCCGCATCCCGCATACCACTTCCTCTTCGTCCTATTCCTACTGATGTTGTTCGTACTATTCGGCTCGACGGGCAATTTCTGGGGTGGGATCCGGATGCGGCAGAACCGGCTACGTGCGTTTTCGCTGCCGAGCGCCCGAGACCGCAGCCAATCTGTGGACCGCACGATCGACAGACCCTTTCACCCGACCCGGGTAGAAGGTCGATACTCGGGTACGGTAGGTGCGCTCTGGTCCGATGTGGTTCGGTCTGAGAGGCACGGTCATCCTCAGGGGTGAAGTCGCCCCCACGGCAATCGAACCGGTTGCTTCGCGGAAACCGCGAGAGCCGGATTTGGACAAGACGTCCCCCTAACGGGTCCGACCGGACTGGCGAATTAGGCGCTAAACATGCCCCAGGCGTTGCTTCTTGGGGATGGATGGGGACGTCCAACGGCTCGTCTCGCGTGTTTGTGGTGTCTCGCTTCTGTCTCGTGCCATAATTTTGTGATCATGCCTGTCGGTTCCGATCTTTACCGCAAGCTGCCCTCTGTCGACGAACTGCTGCGAACCCCCGCGCTTCTGCGGCTCGCCGAACGGGAAGGGAAGGTTGCGGTCGCGGACGCGGTGCGCGTTGTGCTAGCTCGTTTACGCAACCAGATCACGGCGGGAAATGCTAATGAGGTGGTGGTGGAAATGGCTCTTGCGGGCTTTTCCGACGCCGTGGAACAGCAACTACTAACCGCTTTGAGCTACTCGCTCCGGCAGGTCATCAACGCCACCGGAGTAATTCTGCATACCAATCTTGGACGGGCACCGATTGCCGACGCGGCTCTCGAACACATTCGCGAGGCAGCGGGGGGCTATTCGAACCTGGAGTTCGATATTGCGGCTGGTGAACGCGGCCAGCGGGACATGCACGTTGACCGGCTTTTTCGCAAGCTTTTTGACGACGGCTTAGCGGCCCAGGGCGCACACCCGAAGCCACAACTCTCCACCACGGTCGTCAACAATAATGCCGCCGCAGTACTGCTGGCATTGAATACTCTGGCGGAAGGCGGCGAAGTGATCGTTTCGCGCGGAGAGCTGGTGGAAATCGGCGGGTCATTTCGCATACCGGAGGTGATGGCGAAGTCCGGTGCCCTACTGCGCGAAGTAGGCAGCACCAACTGTACTCGGGCGTCGGACTACGAGCGCGCGATTAGTGAAAAGACGAGACTGTTGTTGAAGGTTCATCGCTCGAATTTTCAGATCACAGGGTTTACCGAGCAGCCGTCCCTGTCACAATTGACCCACTTAGCCCACAGCCGCGGTATTCCGGTGATGGAAGATCTGGGCAGCGGGGCGCTCTTCGACCTACGTTCGGTTGGGGTTGATGGGGAGCGTGGCGTCCTCGAGAGTCTGAACTCTGAAGTCGATGTTGTTACCTATAGTGGGGACAAGCTTTTGGGTGGCCCACAAGCCGGCCTGCTGAGCGGGCGTCAGGATTTAATCGCGCGTATTCGCTCAAATCCTTTGTTCCGTGCGCTTCGCGTGGATAAGCTCACCTACGCGGCGCTGGAGGCGACACTGCTTGCTTACATAAAGCGGAATTATGATGCAATTCCCGCCGTGCGCATGATGCGATGGTCGGTGGAGGAAATCGGTAAACGGGCCGAACGTCTGATGAACATGGTCTCTCATTCCGCGCTGCACCTGGGCATAGCTGGCGGAGAATCAGTCGTCGGTGGTGGCGCGGCCCCTTCGACGGTTCTGCCGACGCGCCTGATCACCGTAACTTCCGATGGGCACAATGCTGATGAGTTGGCAGCGCGCCTGCGCGCTTGCGACCCGCCGGTGGTCGCTCGCGTTGCGGAAGGGCACGTCCTGCTTGATCTACGAACGGTTTTCCCAGGGCAAGACCCGCTGATTGCGTCAGCACTGATCAGAGTTGCCCATTTGGCTTCCGAAGAATGAGCAACTCTCCCAATTCATCCACCCTTCCATGAAGAAGTTGCTTAGCTTCTACACCATCGGGCATTCCACGCGCACCCTGGCGGAACTGATCGAAACCCTACAGGCGCATTCCATCGAAACACTGGCCGATATTCGCGCATTTCCCATGTCCCGACGCTTGCCCCATTTCAATCGTGAGAACCTGGAAAGAGAATTGCCGATGGCGGGAATTCGCTACGTTTGGCTGAGGTCTCTCGGTGGCTATCGCAAGCAGACGCGTAAAGATTCTCCCAATAGCGGTTTGCGCAACGCCAGTTTCCGCAATTATGCCGACTACATGCTGACGGATCCATTCAAGAGCGCGATTGCCGAATTGCTGCAGCTGGGCGAGCAGTCACGTACCGCTTACATGTGCGCGGAACGAGTTTATTTCCACTGTCATCGCATGCTGGTATCCGATTATCTGGTGGCCCACGGGCACCAAGTGCTGCACATCGATGGTGTGGGCGCGGCGCGGGCTCATAAACTCACGCCGGAGGCTCGACTAGTCCAAGATGTCCTGATCTATGGTGGTGATCAGCTGTTCTGAGTCGTCCTCCGCTTTTGGCGATCGCCTGTGTTACCTTTCCATCATGATTGTGGGTACCGGCATTGACGTTGTCGAAGTCCCGCGCATGGCCGCCGCCATTGAGCGTTTCGGTGACCGCTTTCTGCAGCGGATTTTTACACAAGATGAGATTCGTTACTGTCAATCCAAAGCTAATCGCATCGAACGATTTGCTGCCCGTTTCGCAGCCAAGGAAGCCGGCATGAAGGCCTTGGGCACAGGCTGGAACCATGGAGTGCGTTGGCGTGACGTCGAGGTCCAGCGCCAACCCGGTGGCCGTCCTGCACTCGTGTTTCACGGAGTCGCCGCGCAGTTTGCACGCAAGCTTGGCATGAACCGCGCGGCGCTCTCCCTCACGCACACCGCTGCTGAAGCCATCGCTCACGTGATCCTCGAGAGCTGATACGCACCTTTGCTGAATTGCTGTGCCGCTGTTAGCTTAGGAGCCGGGTTAGATTCCTTCTATGAGTCAAACCATTGTCGTCGAGCAACCCACGCAACGTGCAGTGCCGCGCCAACGTACACTACTGGCCGGCATCGGTCTCAGCAGTTTTGCGGCCCTGCTTTTGGAACTCGCGCTGACCCGGCTGTTTTCCGTCGTGCTTTTTTATCACTATGCCTTCCTGGCCATTTCCGTGGCGCTGCTGGGCCTGGGTGCCGGGGGTGTGTTTGCTCATCTCGAGCGCGTGCGTGTACGGCGCTGGTCTACCCAACGGCTCGCGGCGCTTATTTCAATCCTGTGGTGTTGCGCGACGGTGGTCGCCTTAGAAGTGATCTTGCGAGTCCCGGTTCGGTTGCGACTGGACGGAAGTAATTTCCTCCGGTTGACCGTCTTGTACATTTGCGCGGCAATTCCCTTTTTTCTTACGGGTTTCTTATTCTCTGCGACTTTTGCGCGTCATCCCGAGCAGGTATCCCGGCTCTATGGGGCGGATCTTTCGGGCGGTGCCCTGGCCTGCCTGGCTACGGTTCC
>Ga0126383_10002211_pt1 | contig 12529 bp, 12 predicted proteins | sample PanSoiMetPlot_35_FD_96882 | JGI IMG/M metagenome (GOLD analysis project Ga0126383, IMG submission 96882) | Tropical forest soil microbial communities from Panama - MetaG Plot_35 | ecosystem: Environmental > Terrestrial > Soil > Tropical forest > Bulk soil | place: Panama | collected 2016-02-17
GCCCGCACGTGTGGCAATCAGTGACAGGCAACAAAGCTCTGAAAGTTCTCCATGAGGGAAATATCCACAAGGGACATTACATGGAGCTGGACTTTGATCGTTTTGATGCCCAAGTGTGGCTAGAGATTCAAAAGACCAAAGATCCAGACAAGAAGGAACGACTGGAAGATGTTGCTTTCCAGTTGGAACACGCTAGAAAGACATTCGAGCGGGCGATAGCAAAACAGTAACACCAACAAACTGCGGCGAGTAGGGTTATGTCCCAGCATAGCCCTACTCGCATGAGAACGGGAGGATGCGGTGTTCAACTATACAGTCATGCGTCCGGCGATATTGGATATTGGCCCCGGTGAACCTGATGCTCAGCCACGTGAGCTTGGTACGTGGGAGGTCTGGGACGTTCAGGCAAACAGCGCAAAAGAGGCGGTAGAGGCAGCAGCCGATATCCCCGGTAGCTACGTGGTTTTCGAGTCTGATCCTATCTTTTATCAGATGGATAACGTGACTCGTCTTGAGATAGTTGAGATAGATCAGGCAGACGATTAGTCTCTGGCTGACTACTCAAAAAATATTCCCGCTAATAGCGGGTTTTCGGTCGGGAGGGGTTGACTTCCCCTCCCGACCTGCTAGAATCGTCCCTTCCGGCTCTCTCAGAGCCGCCCACAGCCCCGCCAACGTCAGGCCAAAACGGGAGGCCACATGGTTACGGGGGGTACGGCAGAAGCCACTACAACGTGGCGTGCGCCAGAAATCCCATCAAAGTGGGACGTGGTGCCTATCCACAATAGCGATAGAGCATCCTTCAAAAGATGCAGACGCTATTTCGATTGGACAAGTCCCGCACGTAACAATCTAAGTCTAAGGGCAGACACGCACGGTATCAACACCGATCTGTGGTTTGGTACCGGGATTCACTATGCCCTAGAGAACTTCTACAATCCTATCCTGCGACGTGACCCCGTTGAATCATGGAGAACATGGTTCAACATTCAATGGCGCGGAGGATTGGTTACCGAGGATTGGCTGGATAAGGTCTACGACCTGAATCCACGTGCCGCTACTGATTCACGCATGATGGGGTACAGCGATCCTCTGTGGGTTGTGCGTGGGTTGGAAGATATAATCCCTGATCCTGACGCGGAAGAGTATGATAATCTCCGTGAGTTGGGTGAGCGGATGATGGCAGCCTATCGGGGATATGCAACGCTGCATGATGGCTTTGAAGTTCTCGTAACGGAACATGACTTCAGTGTTCCGGTATGGGACTATGAGAATAACTGTATTCTCAAGGCTGTCGATTTGCGCGAGCAATCCCCCAACTATGGCAAGAAGCTGGAAGTCCATTCACGCGGTAGGATGGATGGTATTTGGCAGAAGCCGTCAGGTAAGCTAGGGGTCATAGATCACAAGACTAGCTCTCGGATTGATGAGGATTTCTTCGAGAAATTGGAAACCGATGAGCAGGTCACTAGCTACATGCATGCGGCAGAGGTTGAAGCAAAGTATTACAACCTACCCTATGCAGGCGAAGCCATGGAGGAGTGTATCTACAATGTACTACGGAAAGTCTATCCAAAAGAGCCAACGATGGTACGTGGTGGACTCTTCTCAGTCAACCGTAACGAGGAAAGTCCCACGTACGAAATGCTCATGGCATTCATCGAAGAGAACGGGATCGACGTTGAATCGTTGGACGAGAAGCACAAGAACTACATTGCATACGTGCGAGATGTAGGCGATGACCAATTTTTCATTCGTAAGCTTGTTCGACGCAACAGGCACCAGCTTGCCAATGCTGGGTATCGTCTTTACCTCGAAGCAATGGACATGCTTGACCCAGGACTTCGGATTTATCCCAATCTGCGGAATGACTATCAATGTCTACGGTGTGCCTTTAGAGCGCCATGCCTTGCCCGTGAAGATGGTGGAGATTGGGAACAACTGATTCAAGACAACTACACCCGAACACGTGATAGGTAAACGGGAGAACAGCAGGTGAAACTGTGGCGTTACAACGGGAGTTTATTGCGGAGCTTTACCGTAACTGGCACAAATACGGTGGGAACAAAAAGCGCGAAACCCACAAATGTAGGAACTGTGACAGGATATTTGAATTCCATCATTACAACGATCGGTTCTGTTCGGATCGGTGTCGTTACATTTATCGAGCAGCCAAGGACGAAAAGAAGGAATGGAAAGTCAAGAGAGCCGTTCGCAACTATCGCATGGGAAACGTTCAACGTGCCCCATTTGAAGATAGTCTGGAGTACAGTCTAACTCGCGTCGATGTTGAAATCAACGACTTCGCTCGCGTTGAAGAAATTGACTTTGGCATCCAAGATATCCTCGATATCATCGAGCGCGATGGTATCCTGGAAGGTAGAGTCCCTTACATGGGGAAGCCGCAAGACGAAGAGGCTGCTCTTATCTCCATGCTTGAGCGATTCATTGACGAGCGTGCAGACCCAGATGAAGTAGCATTCTTCAAGCAGTATCCAGAAGCTCGGCAAGAGATAGCTCCAAAACCTCAAGGTAAGCCCAGAAGCAGAAGATACGCAAGTGACGAAATAGCTAAGATACGTGTGAAGTTTGGAGGGTGACGAAGCATAGGTAGGTGTCTCCAAGGCTTGCATTAGGGCCAGCGCGCGAAAACATGCACGTCAGACACGAGCATGGCGGGGCAAGCAAGTACAGGGACACCTATCTATGTTTCGTTTCCAACATTGGATGCTCCGAGGCTTCTACATCATAGAGAGGCGATGTGGCCTAGTGAGGAAGGGTGGTTGAAAGCGGTTGAATCCATGGATAACAACCGTGAGTAAGGTAGGAGCATCCAACTAATGTGTGGGTCAGTACCGTTTGTCCGGCGACCGACGGGTACAAACCAACTGACCCACACTACTAGTTTAACGGGAGTAGATAAGGATACACAATGCCACTGACACGTGAGCAAATAGACGCTTTAAAACAAAAGAAAAACAAACCAACTAGACGCCCTAATAAGGTTGCAGAAGGCACCCCTAGTCACGCTGTACGTTCTACAAGACTCAGCCGTATAAGGACTAACTACCCTAGACTTCCTGAGGGTGGGCCTGTTACCTGGCACGATACGCTTACTCCTAACAAGAGTCTCCGTTGTGCCTCACGCGGCTGTACTGCACCAACGCCTTATCGTTACAATGGCGTGCCTTATTGCAGTATCCACGTAATCATCTTCCTAAGTATGGAGTTGATGAATGGCCACAACGGAAACGGCTCCCGAAGTAACCCCAGCACAGGAGGAACCCGAGGACTTCCAAGCTTTACGGGAAGCCTTACAAGTGAGGGCACCCTCTGAAATCGTAGACTGGTTGAATATCCTGATCTACGCTGACCCTGGGGTTGGTAAGACATATCAGATAGGAACTTGTGCAGACGATCCTCGTCTGTTCCCTGTGCTGCTGTTTGATTGTGAGGGCGGCACCACAACCATCAGGCACAAGGATATCGACGTTGTATCAGTTCGGTCGATTCCTGAGCTTGAAGCAAACTACAACAAGCTGTACCATTCCATCAAGGATGGATCACTCGGTTACAAGACTGTGGCGATTGATACGGTGACTGAGCTAGCTGACCTTGATATGCGGTACATCATGCGAGAGGCGTATGGGCGGAATCCCGATAAAGTCAACGTCGATGTGCCGAGTCCTCGTGAGTGGGGAATCAATCGTAGTCACATACGAAAGATTGTACGAGCTTTCAGGGATCTTCCAGCTCACACAATCTTTACTGCTCACGTGGGAGCCGAGCACGAAGAGAACATGCCACCTAAGTATTACCCTGGTTTCGCTGGAAAGCTCCGCCAAGAGGTACCGGGTTTTTGCGACATCGTTGGATATATGTCGAACGATACAACCACTGGTATTCTCGAACGGCGTATCCAGTTTCAGGGCACACGTAGGGTGGTTGCCAAGGACAGAACTGCTAATCTCGGAGAAATGGTGAAAGACCCCTCTATGCCAAAACTCTGGGACTTGATCACAAACACACAAGCGGAGTAAATACGTTTACTCCCGTACGGAAGGAGAGAGATGCCAGGGCCACTAAACCTGTCTGACGCTGACCTCTCAGGTTTCGATCCTATCGAGCCTGGTAGGTACAACGCAGAGGTGTTCGAGATTACCATGGATGCCGTGAAGAACACAAGCGGAGAGGGCAAGATGCCTGCTGGTACTCCGATGATGAAGGTGCAATTCAGGCTGGTCAACAACGAGCCTATCGTCCTAGATGATGGCAAGACCGTCAATCTGGAAAACAGGGCTGTGTGGACTCAGTTCGTAATTCCACCTGTGGAGTACGACAAGGGTAAGGCAGCTAAGATGAAGGGCATGATTGCTAGGTTCTTCATCGCTACTGGTGATCCCGAGGAAGTGGTACTGAACAGTGAGTTCGATCCTGACTTCAACGAGTACAAGGGTCGCCCTGTTGTGGTGGTTCTTGGTAAGGAGCAGAAGAGGGATCGCAACGGCAATACCATCGAAGGTGAATACAACAACCCTGTCAAGGGTGTCAAGCCTGCTGGTAGTATCGTGGGGAGCACGAGTAGCGGCTTGTTGTAACTCCTCTAAGCTTAGGGGCCACACCTCCTAAGACCTTGGCTGGGGTTGCCTTCCGCTGACGTGGGGCACGTAAGTAGTGGTTTTAACTCCCGTTTAGCCGCTAGCCCCAGCCAAGAGTTATTATGACTGACACGGTGATTATGAATCGAGATGCCAAAAGCGAGATTCGCTCAAAGTTTTTTGACCTCCTGTACGGAGCCAACGAAGGCTATCTGTGTATAGCCACGTCTGATCCTGTTGCTCCCAAGGCCAGATTTCAACAGAAATTCTTTGAATGGCCTAAAGAGAGTGTTAGAGTTGAGAACTACATTCTCCAGGTTGAGCGCAAACACAACGTATATTTCTGCGTGAATCTTTTAGAGAAGATGGAGCGTAAGAAGGAGAACTGCCTACCCACAGATCTAGTATGGGCAGACTTGGATGAGGTCAATCCTGAATCCATTGTCCGTATTCCTCCACCTATTTTTTGGGAATCATCACCTGCCAGGTGGCAAGCTATTTGGCGTATGTCTACCCCTGTCCCTCCGTTCCAAGCTGAGGAATACTCACGCAGAATCGCGTACTTGATAGGAGCAGATAAGTCCGGTTGGGACTTGGGTCAGCTTCTACGTGTGCCGTTCACTCACAACTTTAAGTACCAACCTCCTGCACTTATCGAACTTCGCCGTGCGTTGGAGACAACAGCTAAGCCTCTGTTGTTTGAGGCAATCCCAAGCACGATTGAAGCTCCCGGCGAACCGATGCCTGAGCAGGACGTTGATCTTAACCTGGACGCTGTGCTTTACAAGTACAGACCACTTCTCAATAAGACCTACTTTGGTGCGCTATTCACGCAGGAACCAGATGATGACTGGTCTAGTATTCTCTGGCGGTTACTCCACGTTTGCTTTAAAGTGGGGATGACGGCAGAAGAGGTATTTGTTGTCGCACATGAGGCAAAGTGCAACAAATATGCACGTGACGGTAGACCGATAGAACACTTGTGGCGCGATGTTCTCAAGGCAGGCGAGGCCCATCACAAAACTGCGGGTGACGAAGTTCTACTCCAAATGCCTGTTCTCGTTGAGGAACCATACTCACGAACGTTTGTGGATGAATACAGAGAATGGGCGGATGAGGTTACCGATGCTGTGCCCGATTTCCACAACCTCTGTCTATTCGTGGGAATGAGTGCGCTTGTCTCTGCATCAGTTAGATTGGAGACTTCTTTCGGAACAATAGTTCCCAATCTTTGGGGGCTAATCATGGGAGACAGCACGCTTACTCGTAAGACCACGGCTATGCGTATGGTCACAGATTTTCTAGTCAACATGGATCACGAGTTGTTGGCGGCTAACGAGGGCACGAGTGAGGGACTACTTCAAGCTCTGTCCGAACGTCCGAATAAAGCCTCAATCTTCTTCAAAGATGAGGTTTCCATGTTGTTCGATGGTATGTCACGCAAGGATTATATGGCTGGAATGCAAGAGACTCTCACGGCTCTCTATGATTCGCCACCATACCTCAAGAAGAAGCTTGCGAATAGAAGTATCACCATCGAACAACCATCGTTTATCTTTCTCGCGGGTGGAGTGACGGATAGAATCTACGCTTCGGTTAGCGAGTCATTCGTGCTATCTGGTTTTCTGCCACGCTTTTTAATCTCGCTAGGAGAAGAGGACGAGGATAGATACAGAACACTCGGCCCTCCCACGGATAGAGGTACTAGCTTGCGTCCTGCTATCTTCCACAAGTTTGCGGATATCTTTGAGGTCTATTCTTCTGAGGTAGAGACTAAAATAGCAGGTCAAAAAGTTCTCATGCCTCCGAGGTACATCGCTAAGCTGACTCCTGAGGCGTGGGCCAAGAACGGCGAGTACGAGCGTAAACTGAATAAGGCAGCGAAGTCCAGCCCGATCAGGGGTCTTGCGCTTCCCACGTTTGAAAGGCTCAGTCGTAGCATCGTGAAGATGGCTGTCGTCCTTGCTTGCATGCGTCAAAAGCCTGTACAGGGAATCGTGACTGTGGAGGAAGGCGACATAATCAACGCTGCGTGGTACGCCCAGAAGTGGGGAGAGGACGCGATTATTCTCATGGTTAATGCTGGCAAAGGAACACATGAGAAGTTTCTCGACAAGGTATACGAGTTTATCGAAGAAAATCCTGGTGTGCTACGGAGCGTGATTATGCGTCGTTTCCATCTTGATAGCAAGGTGATGACCGCTGTAATAATCACACTCGAAGAACGTGGCATGATCCGTAAAGAACGGCGTGGTGCTGGCTTTGCATTCTGGACAGAATGAACACGGAGGATACTGTGATATTAGGCCTTAGTGGGGCGAAAGGGTCTGGCAAAGATACCGTTGCTGCTTACCTAGTCAAAGAACATGGGTTTGAGCGCAAAGCCTTTGCCGACCCACTCAAGAAGTCTATCGCGGCTCTGTTTGATATCCCGTTCTCTGAGGTTGACAAGCTCAAGAATGAAGAGCTTAATATCGTGGCTCTCGAAGAGGCGTTCGGTGGAAGTCACAATATGACGTTCCGCACGTTTCTACAGCGATACGGGACAGAAGCGCACCGTGATGTATTCGGTGAAGATTTCTGGTTGGATTACACACTCCCTGTGCGGGGTTATTACCCAGGGCGCGCGATTGTGGTAACTGATGTACGCTTCGAGAATGAGGCAAATCGCGTAAGAGAATTAGGTGGGCACAATGTGCGTATCTTCCGCGACGGGGTTGAGGATCAAGACCAGCACAGGAGTGAAGCCTTTGATTTCAATTACGATCTAACGATCTTGAACCACGGTGACTTGGACGATCTGTATGTTTCCGTGGAAGAAATCCTTACACTGGCGGGACACCATATCCGTGTCGAATAGTTACGAACCTTACCACAAGACCACGATCGACTGTTACAAGATCAGGCCACACACCGCTGAACTTGTCGATCGTTGCGGTACTGCTCAGGCAGCCGGCAAATATGCGTTGGTAGCCACGTCTACCATAAGACGCATCTTGCATGGAACCCATTGTACTGTCCAACAAGAGACAGCACGCAGGATTCTAGTCGCGCTTGAGCATCGTAGGAAAGAAGATCGTCTGAATCACAGGGTTCACGATCGTTTGTTGAAAGCCAGACAGCGTGCGGCACAAGTAGAAAGGGCGGGTCTGTAGTTGGATACTGACAAGGTGCTTGCCAGGATTGAAGAGACTATTCCTAATCTCTCGGAAGAAGAGGCTACTAAGCTAGCCGAGCAGTTGTATTCTCTAGCAAGTGATTCACGCCAACATGTAATCAACTTGTGGATTAAGAGGAGTTTGAAACGGGAGGTAAGTAAGTGACCGAAACCACACATGCGGTGCGAAAGCACCCGCTTGCGGTGTGTGAGAAGTGTCCGTTTTCCCAGCGTTCTATGGCTAAAACTACAGGGCCAGAGGACGCCAAAATTGCGGTGGTATCAAGGAGTCCTGGTCATTATGAGGCTCTCAATGGAAGGTCATTTAGTGGGCCGTCGGGTCGAGTTCTCGATCACCTTCTACAAGTCCACGGGACTGATCGTAACAACGTCTTGGCCACGAATGTCGTCCTCTGTCAGTCAGATGGTACAGAAGCGGGGTTCGCAACGGCTCAAAGTTGTTGTGAACCGAGACTAATGAGTGAGATAGGCGAGGCGGATACCGTACTTGCCTGTGGTAGAGAGGCTGCATGGGGAGTTGCCGGGGTCACGAATATCGGAGGGAATCGTGGCTATGTCCATTTGGAAGAGAATCCGGCAAGTGGCAAGACGCAACGAGTTATTGTTACAAGTAATCCTGCTGTCGTGCTTCGTGACGACGCTAATTATCCTGAGCTTGTACGCGACTTCCGTTTGGCTCTCGATCCTTTGCCTGAGCCTGTATTGCCTGTCGTTCGTGCTATTGATAGTCTGGACGAAGCCAGAGAAGCCATTATACAAATGGAGAAAATGATTGCCCCTGGTACAGTTCTATCATGTGACATTGAGGCACGCGGCCCCGGTGATTACAAAGGCAGCACAGGACTGAGCCACCGTTCGAGCATCGTGTGTATCGGGCTTTCCAGTAGAGTTGAGCGCGCGGTAGTTTTTGGTGAAACGCCTTGCAGCGATCATAAATTTCTTGTGGAGCAAATCGGTAGTTTACTGGAGATTCCCGACGTGTCCTATTTGTGGCACAACGGCAAGTACGACGTTAAGGTGTTGCGTACTCATGGCATTGATGCTCAGGTGGACGAAGATACCATGCTGCTTAGCTGGTGTCTCGATGAAAGGCCGGGTGATCCTGAATCGGGAGCTGGCGGTCATTCGCTTGAATGGCTGCTAAAGGATGAGTTGGGTTGGCCTAAGTACGAACCCCCGTCAGTCAAACACTTCAAAAAGACAGGAAGGTTTGACTACTATGGAACCGAGGATAGTCACCAAAAGCGTGCTCGCCTTGAACTATACCAGTATAATGGTTTTGACGCTGCTGGTTCTGTGGCCCTTTTTGAGATTCTCAAGGCTAGAGCAATCAATGACGGCGTTTGGGAAAAGCCTTATCGTTCGCTGCTTATCAGGCTCTCGGAGACTCTCACACGTATTGAGTTGGAGGGCAATCTCTACGATACTGATAGAGCCTGTGACATTCTTGAGAAAGAGGTTTGGCCTAAGCTGAGGCAACAGCGTCTATCCCTGGGAAGGATGAGTAGCAGGAAGCTCAATCCCAATAGCCCGAAGCAGTTGGAGAAGCTGCTCTACGATGATTGGGGCATTACCCACAACTTGATGCGTCCGAAGATTGAGCGGCTAGGCAAGCGTTCTACGGACAAGTGGGTACGTGAGGCTATCCTGCTAGGCTTGTTTGCCGTACCTGACTATCATGGCGATGGCGACCGCAGAGTTGGAGTCCAACAGTTTGTCCAGGTTCTCGATGATTTTAAGGAACTGGATAAACAACGGGGAACGTACCTAGAGGGATTGGTGCTCAGGAGACAACCGAATGGACGAATTTACACTGATTTTAAGATTCACGGAACGGAGTCGGGAAGGCTCAGCGGCACCAATCCAAATCTGCAAAATGTCACAAGAACAAAAGAAGGACTCCCCAACATACGAAGTTGTTTTCTCCCTGACCCCGGATGCGTATTTGTTAGTGCAGACTTGTCTCAAGCAGAGCTTAGAACAATTGCCGTACTCTCAGGAGATAAATCTCTTCAGTCGATTTATCTCGACACAAATAGATCGCTTCACAAGGAAGTGGCGGCAGAGTTCTACGGAGCAGAGTACACCTACGAACAGTACGTCAGATCAAAGAACATCAACTTCGGAGTAGCGTATTGGCAGAGTGCTTTCTCATTTGCGCAGATGTATCACATGCCGCAGGAGGAAGCACAGGCGTACATTGACTATTGGTGGAGTCGATTCCCTGATGTGTGGGAGTGGACTAAATCCATGGAGAGGCAGGTTCTCAATGAAGGAGAGATCCAATCTCCATTTGGTCACAAGCGACGATTCTACATCATTCCAGCCGACGAATCGGGACGACTACACGTTGTCAAAGAAGGTATCAATTTTCTGCCTCAAAACATTGCTGCGAACATCACCCTCTGGGCGTTGTGCGATTTTGTGGAATGGCTTGTTGCTGAGGATCTTTGGTCGATCTGCCAGCCTAGGATTACTGTGCATGATTCCATCCTTATCAACGTCAGACAGGAAGATGCATCTGAGTTTGGTGGAAAACTCAGAGGGTTCCTTGAGGCTGCTCCAAAGCGATCGATCGGTTGGGACTTTCCATATAAAGCAGACCTGAGTATCGGGCCAGATTGGGGTCACCTAGATGAAATCAACTGAGGATCGCAAGCAAGAAGGCGCAGGTTGTCACTGTGCCAGTTCGATTGAGCATCGCGCGCTTCTGCACAGAATGGACGCATCCTATCGTAAGGACGTTGAGCGAGCGCAGGAGAGATTCGCACGTACTACAGCGTTCCTTCGAACACAGGTAACGAAGGAACTCAACGGTGGGTGATTGGGCTATTGTCGCTACCGTTGGTATTCTCTGTGCTACGTGGATTGTTTGGTGGGGAATGTACCTCGCTTTCAAAGATAATCAGGTAGTTAAGAGCGATCCGCCCCCTCCTGAAAAACCGGCACAGCAAGAGCATACGATGATTCATCCAAGTGAGGCAGATACGGGTATATGGCCGAAAACAGACCAACTGTGAAAATTATCGCAATAGATCCAGGTATCGAGACTGGATACTGCTACGCTCGATTCGATCCTCAGGGATATCTCCTGTATTTTCCCTTCCAATCTGTCGAGGACGTTGACGACTTCTGGCGTAGACTCGCGGAGTTCAAGCCTGACGTGATTGTGATGGAGGATTTTGAGTTTCGTGGTGGCCACCACAGGGCTGCTACAGGGGTCAACTACTTTCCATTGCAGTTAATCGGGGTTGCTCGCCTTTACTCGCTTGTCGAGCCTACTGGTAGATGCCAGATTTACCTACAGAAGCCAGGTCAGGGTAAAAGCTACTACAGTGATGTGGTGCTAAAGAATCGCAAGCTTTACAAACGGGGGAAACCACACGCTATGGATGCATCCCGTCATTTGCTGCAATGGGCAACGTTCGGGGCAGGATTCAAATACCTCACAAAAGATCAAAGCTTCGCAACTCTATTAGATGTGTGGGGGGATGGAAGTGACTGAGTGGTACGAAGTGCCGTACAAGGGTGGGCCGATGGTAGCTGTCAGGGGTTTTCCCAGACCACTATATCCGCCTGATGCTGCTGAGAGTGGTAAGACACCTAGCATGGACGGCCCTGATGTAGAGGCTTACAAGCGCACCGTGAGTCGCGCTGGAAGGTGGGTATGGCAGGCGTTTGACCAGCAATACAGTAATGCCTTTGCTCACGGTAAAGGCGGTAATGTGAAGGATACCGGGGTTGCCGGTGTTCAGCGACAACAGAACATTGTGCCTGACAGCGGTTGGATCGGTAAGTCCACATTCAACACGCTACGCTCTATTCGCGTGCCTGAGGGATTTCCCCATGCTGGTGAGATGGCGATGGATGCGCGTGCTGTCGAGCTTATCAATGCAGCGTGGGATGAGTTCGGTGGCAAGGAACCACTACCCGAACCAACTACGTCATCAGCACAGGCTAGACTGAAACTGTCGCAGACTCAGCTCGGTATTAAGGAGTCTCCACCAAACACGAATCAATGCAAGTACACTAACTGGTACGGATTGGTTGGGCCTTGGTGTGCTATGTTCGTGACTTGGTGCGATCAGACTGGTGAGAATCCAACCTCGACTTTCGTGAAAGGTAATAAATACGCTTACGTGCCGTACATCGTGAACGATGCACGTTTGGGTAAAAACGGTCTGTCCATCACTAGTGATCCTAAAGCTGGTGACTTGGTTTGCTATGATTGGGACAGAAATGGTGAATTCGACCATATCGGTATCTTCGAGAACTGGACTAGTGGCCGAGTTTTTGAGGCCATTGAAGGAAACACCGCTATTGGTAATGATTCCAATGGCGGTGAAGTCATGCGTAGACAGCGTGACGCAGCCGCTCAAGCCACCGTTTTCGTCAGGGTGAAAGAATGAAAGAGAGGTTTTCATTTAAGCGACTAATCTGTCGCTTATTGGGACACCGACCACTTCCGCCGATAAACAATGCGCCTATGACGTTTTGCAAGCGGTGTGGCTACGGAGTTCCATCCGTGTAAACAACCAAGGAGGCGAGCATAGTGCGTAAGCTGAGTGTACTAAGCGCCATCATTGCATTAGGCGCAACATCACCAGCCCAGGCAGAGAAAGTAAGCACGAGGAACACACAGAGTACGCTCCACGACTGGTGGTCGATGGTGCGAATCTGTGAAGCACGCGGAGTCCGTGATATGTGGTATGCTCACACAGGTAACGGATTCTATTTCGGGCCACAATTCACC
>Ga0126383_10002212_pt1 | contig 12529 bp, 10 predicted proteins | sample PanSoiMetPlot_35_FD_96882 | JGI IMG/M metagenome (GOLD analysis project Ga0126383, IMG submission 96882) | Tropical forest soil microbial communities from Panama - MetaG Plot_35 | ecosystem: Environmental > Terrestrial > Soil > Tropical forest > Bulk soil | place: Panama | collected 2016-02-17
AGGTTGTTGACGGTGGAGGCGTTCCGAGGCGGGATCGGGTCCGCGCTGCGGCGCATCGCCTTGAGCATCGACTTCCCCCCCGGTGGGACGGGGATCACATTGGTCCCGGGAGACACGATCGTCACCGGTCCCTCGGGCACCGCCTCATTCAAGGTGCAGCTGACGGGAGTACGGCCGGACTCGGCCGTGATCACGGCCAGTGCGACATATCACGGTGTTGCGGTCCCGGGTTCCCCACATTTCGTGGTGGTGTTCTTGCCATGAGCAACGGCACACTGACCGAGCTGTTCTTCGAGGCCGTCGACCGCTTCGCCGACACACGGCCGGCCGCGCTGCGCGCCAAGATTGCCGGCGAGTGGCGCGCGATCTCGCATCGCGACCTCGCCCGCCGCGTGCTGGCTGTCGCCGCGGGCCTGAAGGAGCTGGGCATCCGGCCCGGCGACCGGGTCTCGATTCTCTCCGAGACCCGCCCCGAATGGGCGATCGCCGACTACGCCTGCCTGTGCGCCCAGGCCGCCGATGTGCCGATCTATCCCACCATTACGCCGAAGCAGACCGAATACATCCTCAAGGATTCGGGCGCCGTCGGGGTGTTCTGCTCGACGGCCGACCAGGTGGCCAAGATCCAGGAGATTCGGAGCGCGCTGCCGGCGCTGCGGCACCTGATCGTGTTCGACGCTGCCGCGCAGCGCGACGGCGCCATGACGCTCGACGAGCTCGAGTCGAAGGGACAGGCCGCGCTCGGGAAGTATCCGCGGCTCAAGGAAGAGGCGATCGCCGTCTCGCCCGATGCTTTGGCGACATTGATCTATACGTCGGGGACGACGGGGGACCCCAAGGGCGTCATCCTGTCGCACAAGAACATCTGGTCCAATGTGCAGGGCGGGCTCAAGGCGATGCCGCTCGGTCCCACCGATGAATGCCTCGCGATGCTGCCGCTGTCGCACGTGTACGAGCGCATGGTGGACTATACGCTGCTGGCGGCGGGCGTGATCATCAATTACGCCGAGTCGTTCGACAAGGTCGCGGCAAACCTGGGGGAGGTGCGTCCCACGATCGTGTTGAGCGTGCCGCGGTTGTACGAGAAGGTGTATGCGCGGGTGCTCGAGAACGCGATGTCGGGAAGCGCGATCAAGCGCAGCATCTTCTTCTGGGCGCGGCAGGTCGGGGACGCGTGGGCGTCGCGCACCCTCGCCGGGCAGCCGATTCCCACCGGTCTGGCCATCAAGCGGGCCATCGCCGACCGGCTCGTCTTCGCGAAGCTGCGCGCCCGCACCGGCGGGCGGATCCGCTATTTCATTTCCGGCAGCGCGCCGCTCTCCGCCGAGATCGCGAAGTTCTTCTTCAGCGCGGGGCTCCCGGTGCTCGAAGGGTATGGCCTCACCGAGACGTCACCGGTACTCACGCTCAATCCGTACACCAGGCCCAAGATCGGCACGGTGGGGATCGCCTTCCCGGACGTGCAGCTGAAGATCGCCGCCGACGGCGAGATCCTCGCCAAGGGACCGAACGTGATGAAGGGCTACTACAACAAGCCCGAAGCCACGGCCGAAGCGATCGACGCCGAGGGGTGGTTCCACACCGGCGATATCGGTGAGATCGACGGCGAAGGCTACCTCAAGATCACCGACCGCAAGAAAGACCTGATCAAGACGGCGGGCGGGAAGTTCATCGCGCCGCAGCCGATCGAGAACCAGGTGAAGCTCAACAAGTTCGTCGCCAACGCGGTGCTGCTGGGCGACAAGCGCAAGTTCTCGATCCTGCTCGTCGTGCCCAACTTCGAGGCGCTCGAGCCGTGGGCCACGGTACAGGGGCTGGGGGATCTGTCGCGCGGCGACCTGATCGGCCATCAGCTGGTGCAGGAGAAGATGAACAACGAGGTGCAGGGCATGCTGAGCGACGTCGCCCGCTTCGAGCGGCCCAAGCGCATCGTGCTGTTGGGGAAAGACTTCACAATCGAGTCGGGAGAGCTGACGCCGACGCTCAAGGTGAAGCGCCGCGTGGTGGAAAAGAACTATGCGCCGGCGATCGATGCGGCCTACGCGGAAGCGGAGCGAGAGTCCGGCGGCGTGCCGGTGCACGACTAACTCGGCCTTATTTCTTTTCTCCAACCCAGAGTCCCTGCCCCACCGCCAGCTGCTTGACACTCTCCGGCAACGTCGGTTGCTCCGATTCAACGACCAGACGACGCCCGTGCAGCAGGACCCGGGCGGCCTCGCCCACCCAGGCCGAACGCGCCAGCTCCGCGCCGACAACGGCGCCGCGCGCCATCGCTCCGCGCAGCGGGATCACCGCATCGGTCTGCAGCAGGCTCAGGACCGGCAGCTCCTCGATGTCGGCGGGAGCATTGATTCCGATGAAATGGATGCCACTCATGAGGCTGGCGAGGCTGTCGGCGTGCCGGGCCGCGGAGCCGACGAGCACGACGTAGCCGCCGGGACCGCCGAGGTCGAGCAATGCCTGGAGGGATTGGGCGTCGACCGGGGTGGTGGGCTGCACCGGGGTGCGGCGCACGGCGCGCTGCTGGCGCTCGCCGGTAATCACCTCGGTGAAATCGACGATGCCGTCGATGATCTCGAACTCGCGGTGGCACACCGGGCACCCCACGACCCCGATCCACACCATGCGCCCGTTCATCTCGCTGGTCGAGAGGACGAGAAATTCCTCGCGATGATCCTCGGTGCAGCGCAGCATCTCGGTGAGCTCTATATGCATAACGGCGTGAGCGGTAAGAGGTGAGCGGTGAGCGGGCCTCACTCGCTCATGGACGGAACTCCACCCACGTCAACTTACCAGCCTTTACCTCGATCCGCCGGAAGACCTTTTTCCCGTCGATGTCCACGCCGAGCGTGTAGGTGCCGGGCGGGACGTCCCCGATGGCGAAGTGCTCCTGGTAGGCGGGATCGCTGTGATTCTTCGGGCCGTACGTCTCGATGAACGAGAACGGCGTCTCCTGCGGCTCCGGCTTCACGAGGCCGTAGATGTGCGCCTGCTGCACCGGCTGGCCTTTCCCGTCCCACACCTGCCCCGCTACGACGCCGGTGCCGGGGAGCGGCTCGATCCAGAGCTCGGGATTGCGGTTGAACGGCGGATAGCGCACGTCCGAGGCGACGATCTTGCTCGAGTCGGTCGTCGGCGCGACATGGACTTCGAGATGGAGGTGGTCGTTCGTCGCACGCCCCGTGTTGCCGACGAGGGCGATGACGTCTCCGGCCTTCACCTGCTGACCCACGGTCGCCAGAAGCTTCGTGTTGTGAAAGTAGACGGAGAACAGGTACTGACCATTGAGCTTCTTGTCGTGGCGGATCGCAATCGTGTTCGACCCCGCCTCGGCGAGCCCCGAGTACACGACGACGCCATCGCCGATCGCATGGACCTGGGCGCCGTCGGGGTTGTTGAACTCGACGCCCTGATGCGGCTGAAAATTGCCGCCCATCGTCGAGCCGAAGCGGTAGGTCTGGTCGATGTAGGGCTGGTCGGTACGATCGATGGGGCGCCGGAACCAGGTGTGCCGCAACCCTCTGGTGCCGACCGATCGACCCTCGAGCGGTGGCACGTTGAACCGCGCCGCGCTCGTAAATGGCGGGGGGAGAATGTCGAACGTGCTCGCCGTATCGATTCGCTTCCACCCGAAGAATTCCCTGCCGAAACGAAACAGACCCTGCTCCGTCGACAGCCAGAAGCGCCGCTCCGAATCAATGAGGAGCGACCGGGCGCGGTTCACGCACCCCTTGCCGTCGCAAGGCACTGCAGCGAATCCCTCGTGCCACGTGCGCCCACCGTCAGGCGAGTGAGCGATCCCCTTCAGGTCGCTGATCCAGAGATTGTCGTCGAGGGTCGTGCCCAGCGCGATCGCCAGCACGTACTGATTCTGGATCACGCCCATCACCGAATCGGTCGCCGTGGCGGCGCCGGCGAGATCGGTGATGACGCGCCACGTCTTGCCGTCGTCCCAGGTGACTTTGATCCCATCCGCCGTGGCGATGTAGACCGTGTCGGCGCGCGTGACGATGCCGTTCGGGGCAACGTACTGCCACTCGGGTCCGAGCTGGCGCAGCTCCCAGTTCTTCCAGGTGCGCCCGCCGTCGACTGATACGCCCCAGCCGTTGCCGACGGTGCCGTACCAGACCTCACCCTGCCGCCCGAAACCGAACGCGTGCACGAAATCCCACGAGATCGCATGCTTCGCCGTGTCGGACGACGACTGGATGTGCTCCCAGCTCGTCGCTTTGGGCCGCAGCACGAAGATTCCCTGGCCATACGTGCCGACCCAGATCGACGAATCGGGCCCGCGCGCGAGCGCCAACACATGCACGCCCCAGCCACTGGAATCAGGCAGCGGTGGAATCGTCTGGGCGACTGCTGGTCTTGCCCCGAGAACTCCGATCGCGACAAGCAGTAGCTGAGAGCTGACAGCTGACGGCTGAAAGCGCATTTATCCTCTCGCTTTATCAATCGTCGGCATCATCTGGATCTCGGTCACATCGACCCGCGCCGGTCGCGTCACCGCCCATAATACTGCGTCGGCCACGTCCTCCACCCGCATCATGATGCTTCGCCCGGCGGCGTCGGGGCGCAAGTCCGGATCCACAGCCTGCCACATCTCCGTGTCCACGCGCCCCGGCGAAATCAGCGTCGTCCGGACGCCGGTCCGGGCAACCTCCACGGCGATCACCTCGTGCAGCCCGCGCACGCCGTGCTTGCTCGCGCCGTAGGCGGTGTTCCAGGGATAGGCGATACGGTCCGAGGAAGAACCGATCGTCACGAGATGCCCGCTGCCGCGCTGCACCATCTCGGGGACCAGCGCGTGGGCGATGAGAAACGGACCGGTGAGGTTGGTCGCGATCGACTGCACGAAATCCGCCGGGGACGTCTCGGCGAGCGGCTTGATGATGAACAACCCGGCGTTGCTGACCACGATGTCGGGGACGCCGAGCTCAGCCTTCATTGTTCTCACCGCGCGAGCCACGTCGTCGGGCTGGGTGACGTCACAGCGCAGCGTCGTCTCCCGCTCCCCCGAGCCGTCCTCCAGCGACCGCGCCAAGCGGACGACGTGGGCCCCCGCCGCGCGCAGCTCATCGGCGACGGCGAGCCCGATCCCCCGCGACGCCCCGGTGACGAGCGCCACCGATCCGGCGAGCGGGGGAGCGCTCACAACAGCCGTGCGCCGCCGCCGTGCACCAGCCGCAGGAACTCGTCGCGCGTGCGCGCGTCCGAGCGAAACGTGCCGCGCAGCGCCGAGGTGATCGTCTTGGAGTTCTGCTTTTCGACGCCGCGCATCATCATGCAGAGGTGGTAGGCCTCGATTACGACGCCGACGCCGAGCGGCGCCAGTACCGCGCACAACGCATCGGCCACCTGGTCGGTGAGCCGCTCCTGCACCTGCAGCCGCCGCGCGAACACCTCGACCACACGCGGGATCTTCGACAAGCCGACGATCTTGCCGTTCGGCAGGTAAGCGACGTGCGCCCGACCGAAGAACGGCAACATGTGGTGCTCACACAGCGAATAGATCTCGATATCGCGCACGAGAATCATGTTCTCGTGCTTCTCCTCGAACACGGCATCGCCGATGACGTCTTCGACCGACATCTGATAGCCGCGCGTCAGCCACTGCAGCGACGAGGCGACGCGGGCCGGCGTCCGCTTCAGCCCGTCACGCTCCGGGTTCTCCCCCAGGAGCAGCAGCAGCTCGTGCACCAGCTGCTCGAAGCGCCCGGCATCCGGAGGCTCGATGTGGTCTTCGTGAAAGCTGTGCAGGCTCGCCGACTTGATCTGATCCCGTCCCATTCCAGGCTCCCGTCGTAGTCGACGTAGTTACGCTCCGTCTCCCACAGCCGGATGCGTGCATTATCTTCGGCCCGTGCGATTCCTAAAGCTACTCGCCGCCGTCTCGCAAGCGGGAGCCTCGGCGCTGTCGGCGCTGTGGACGTTCCCGAGCATCCTCCTGTCCGCGTTCCTGGTGGCGTGGGGGGCCGAGGCGGCGCAGTTCCTGATGTCGCAAGGGTTGGCGCTCGCCATCCTCGCCTGGCTGCAGACGCTCCCCGAGTTCGCCGTCGAGGCAGTGATCGCCTGGGAGGCGGGCGCCGATCCCGCGCGCGCGCACCTCGCGATCGCCAATCTCACCGGCGCCATCCGCCTGCTCCTCGGCCTCGGCTGGCCGGCGATCTACTTCGTGTTTGTCGCCGCCGGGCGGCGCAGCGCCGGCAGCCGCTGGCCGGTGATCCGGCTCGAGCACGAGCATGCCGTCGAAGTCCTGGGACTCGTCCCGCCGCTGCTCTACTTCATGGTCATCCTGTGGAAGCAGTGGATCGGCTGGATCGACGCCGTCGTGCTGATCGCGCTGTACGGCGTCTACCTCTGGGTGCTGATGCGCAATCCGCCGAAGCAGGAAGAAGAGCTGTCCGATGCACCGGCGGTGTCCCGCTGGGCCTACCGCCAGCGCGGCTGGCGGCAGAAGGCGGCGATCGGGGGACTCTTCCTGGTCGGCGGAGCGCTGCTCTATCTGACGGCGCACCCCTTCCTCGAATCGATGCTCGCCGTCGCCGGCTTGTTCGGCATCGGGCAATTCTTCCTGGTGCAGTGGGTGGCGCCGTTCCTGTCGGAGTTCCCGGAGTTCGTGTCGACGATCAACTGGGCGCGCCGCGTGACGCGCGCGCCGATGGCGCTGATGAACATCGTCTCCAGCAACATCAATCAGTGGACGATCCTCGCAGCGATGATCCCCCTGGTCTACGGCTTCTCGCACCTGCACCACTTCGGCACCTGGTCCGATTTCCATTTCGACGCCCCGCAGCAGGTCGAGATTCTGCTGACGCTGCTGCAGACGCTGCTCGGCGTGCTGCTGCTCGCGAACATGGAGTTCGACCGGCTCGACGCCAGCGCGCTGCTCGTGTTGTGGCTGATTCAATTCATCGTACCGCATCTGCGGGAGGAAGTATCGATCGTCTACGGCGCCTGGATTGTGGTGCTGTTGGGACAGTTCGTGCTGGGGAAGAAGCGATTCCTGGTGTGGCGGCATTTCGTGGAGACGGTTCGGAAAACGTAAGCCTCATATGAACCAACCGGCCGGTATCGCTCGCGCGACCCGGCCGGTCAGTGTACCACAGGAACGGAGAGGATTATTGAAGCCCGAAAGTAATGACTGGTCCCTCACCAGGGCTTCTGTCTTCCCCCTCGCGGGGGCATGACATCGGTCGCAGTATCTGGGTCCACGATCGAGCCTGTTGGCTCAATAATTGGACTCCCCGCTCCTGGACCTACAATACTATTTCGCTCCGGCTCGTCAAGAGAAGTTGCGCCGAAGATTTCGACACGACATCCTAGAGTGACTCGAATCACGGACGGATCGAACCGCACATGAATCTCACCCTCCTGGGCGCGATCGTGATGCTGCTCACGTGGATCGCCCTCGTATTCGTGGTGCAGGAGCCATCGGGCTGGATTCACCTGTTGTACGCGGGGGCGGTGTTGTTGTTCGCGCGCCGCATTCTGCTCGGGCATCCGCAGTCGTTCGTCTCTTGACCCTGGCGGCGCACCGCGTCACGTCGTACGTTGACGGAGCATGCTCGTGGTTAAGCGCTGGGATCCCGCCGTCGGCCCGTTGCAGCTCTCCGCTCTGCGACGCGAGCTGCAGCGCGAGGGACTGAATACCGCCTGGTGGTCGGAAGTTCCGGGGGTGCGCATCGAAGAGCACGAGCATCCGTTTCCGGAGGCGCGCTGGGTGCTCTCCGGCTACCTGCGTGTGTACGTGGGGGACGACGTCATCGACCTCGGCCCGGGTGAGCGACTCGATCTGCCGTCCGGGACGAAGCACGGCTTCGAAGTGATCGGGTTGTCGCCTGCCGTGTTCGTCACCGGCTCGACGCAGCCCGTTCCCGAGACCTCGGCTGAGCGACGCGCTCCCGCGTAGTCAGATTTCCCAATTCGAAAACAGCATGCCTTCGGGGACCGCCCGCTCCGGGTAGCCCTCGAGGTGCATGCGCAGGTCGGTCCAGCGCACCTGGTAGCCGCGCGCCATCAGCGCGCGGAACGCCCCTTCGAACCGGCTCTGGCAACGGATCGCCACGCGGCGCAGCCCAGCGTGCGCCGCGCACGCCTCGACCGCCCCCACCACCCGCTCGAACGCATCGGCGTCGCGCGCGGCGAGCTTGAGGACGCGCAGCTCATCGGTGCTGCGCTCCGCCGCGAGTGACGCCGTGTGCCACAGCGCATAGGCGGCGAGTCCCCCCGACCCGGAGACGAGCACCGTGTCGCCGAGCCCGAGCTGCGCCGTGAGCTCGATTTCGCGCGTGAAGTCGTAGCCCGGCGCGAGCGACTCGGCGAATGCGCGGGCGGTGGCGAGCATCTCGCCGCGCGCGGCACCATCGAGCCGCGACAGCAGCGCCGGAGCGGCGCCGCCGCGCCGCCGTACCGCCAGCTCGCGAGTCATGGTCAAGGTGAGGTGGCCGGGCACGAATCCGAGACGGGCGTAAAAGCCGATGTTCTCGACGGTGCGCGGCATCGTCTCGAGCCCCAGCGTCGTGACGCCCCGGTCCAGCAGCCAGTCGGTGGCCGTACGTACGATCGTCTTGCCGATCCCGGAGCCCTGACGGTCGACGCGGACGGCGAGCGGCCCCATCCACCCCTCGCAGCCGCAGCGGTGCGCCACGTTGAAAGCGACGAGCCGCCCGTCCTCGTCGCGCCACACCATCGCGCCGTCGCCCGCGTCCCGCAGGGCGTACGTCCACACCCGTGGATTGAGCGGCGGCACGCGCACGCCGACGAGCCCGTCGCGACGGTAGCGGTCGGTGAACGCCTCGGCGAACAGGCGATTGAGCGCTTCGATGTCGCGCTCCTCGGCCTGGAGCGGACCTTCTACGCGCCGCTCAGGCAGCCACGCCCGCATCGACTCCTCCCGCGCCCAGGGTCGCCGTCTCGTCCCGTACGCCGCTCACACCCCGGGCGCCATCGTACTCTACCCGGATCACGCGGTCCAGACCCTCCCGGATCTGGTCGATGTGGGTGATGATGATCACCTGCGGGAAGCGATCCCCCAGCTGGCGCAGCAATCCCAGGACGTGCTGCCGGCGCCCCTCGTCGAGTGACCCGAATACCTCGTCCAGCACGAGCAGCGAGAGCGGCTGCCCCGCCCGCTCCGCGATCATCTGCGAGATCGCCAGTCGCAACACCAGATTGGTGAGGTCCTCTTCTCCCCCCGAAATCACCGGCTTCGGGACGCCGCTGTCGACCACCGTCAGCGTGTAGTCCTCGCTCAAGTCCGCGGTATCGTAACGCCCATCCGTCAGATCGGAGAGGAACCCCGATGCCAGCTCGGCGATCTCCGGCCGCATGGCGGCGTTCAGCTCGGCCCGCAGCTCGGAGTACGCCCGGTCGAGCTCGTCGTGGAGCCGCCGTTTCCCTTTGAGCGTGTCGATGTGCTGCTCGCGCGTCCCGCGCTCGGCGATGCGCCGGTCCACCTCCGCGACGACCTCTTCCGAGCGCGTCAACTCGCCTCCCGCTTCCACCGCCGCCAGCTCCGCCTCGCGCACGACGACCACCGAGCGGTCGTAGCGCTCTTTCGCCTGGCGGAACTTCTCCTCCGAGAACCCGTCGGCCACGATCGCCTCGACCAGCTGCTTCACCTGCTGCTCGCGACGCGACAACAGCTGCTCGGCCTGCTCCGCTTCCTTCACCAGCGTCTGGGCCAGGCGCGCGCGGGCCTCGAGGGCCGCCGCTTCCTGGACCAACGGCTCGAGGGCGGTGAGCTCGGCGCGCACGGCGTCGAGCCGGGCGCCGTCGTAGCGCGAGGGCTTCGTCGCCAGCCGGGTCTTGAGCTCCGCGAGCCGCGGCGCCTCCTCGTCCCGCTCCGCCATGGCGCGTGTCCGCTCCTCGGCCTGCGCCTTCAGCTCTCCGGCGTGCTCCGTAGCCGTGCGACTCACATCGCGCGCGGCATCTCGTTCCCGCTCGGCCTCGGCGACCGGCTCCGGGGGCTCGGTGAGCTGCTGCGCGCGTTGCTTGAAGAAGTTGCCATTGAGCGTGATCTCCTCGAGCTGGCGATCGAGCAGACCGAGCACCGCCTCGTATTCCTTGCCGAGCGGGCGCTGACAGGTGGGACAGGCGCCTTCGGGGCCGAGCTTGTCGATTCGGTCGCGCTGCTCTTTCACGTCGCGATATTGCTCGCGCAGCTGCTGGCGCTTCGTCTCGGCATCCTGGCGATCCCGCGCCCACGTCGCCCGCTGCTCCTCGATCTTCCGCTCGAGCGCGAGCAGCTGCTCGGCGATCTTCTTGACCTCACGCTCGGCGCGCGCGCTCGCCGCCGCTGCGCCTTCGAGCTCGGCGATGCGCTTGTCGCGCACGGCGGCTGTCCGCTCGAGCTCCGTGATCTGCGCCTGCGCGGCCCGGCGCTCGGCGGCCTCCTGCTGCAGTCCCTCGAGCCGCGTGCGCTCCGCTTGCAGCTTCTTCAGCGGCTTCAGCTCCGTCGCGAGCCGCTCCAGCTCGGTGCGCGCCGCCAGCGCTTCAGCCAGCTCTCGATCCAGACGCTGGAAGTCCTGGCGCGCCGATTCCACCGCGTGCTGCGCCATCGCGCGCTCGCTCTCGAGCGAGCGGATCCGGTCGCGCCGCACTTCCCATTCTTTCCATCTCGGCTGCTCGCGCGCCAGCGCGTCTTCGGCCTTGCGCCGCGCTTCGCGGGCCGCCTCCGCAGCGGCGCGGCTCCGCTCCAGCCGCTCCAGCGCGGCGGCGCGGTCGGCCTCGAGCTGGCGCTTGTCCGGCAGCCCCGCTTCCAGACCCTTCAGCTCGGCGGAGAGTCCGTTGCGGACCTCCCGTACGCGCTGCTGCGCCAGCTCCAGCCGCTCGTAGCCGAGTACGCGCGACAGGAACGCCGCCCGCTCGACTTTGCCGAGCGCCGACATCACCGCCAGCTCTTTCTGGCCCGTGAAATAGGTGTTGAAGAACTCGTCGTGCGACATGCCGAGCACGCGGCCCAGCCGCTCGGAGACCGATTTGAGCGAGTTCGCCACGACCTGGCCGTCCTGCCGCAGCTCCGCGCCGTAGAGGTTGCGCGTGACGGAGTACTCGTGCGGTCCCAGCGCGAAGTCGAGGGTGACCTCCACGCGCGACCGGCCCGGGGCGCCGTGCCGCCGGATCGAGTCCTTGTCGCCGCGCACCGCCTGCACGCCGTAGATCGCCCAGGCGATCGCTTCGAGCAGCGTCGATTTCCCCGCCCCGTTGGGACCGATGATGCCGGTGATCCCGGGTCCGAGCTCGATCTCGGTCTCGGCGAACTGCCGGAAGTTCTCGAGCCGCAGCCGCTTCAGCTCCATCAGGCGGCGTCTCCGTCCGGCCCCGCCTGCTCGAGGTACTCGACACCGGTGCGCACGAACTCGTCGCGCGGGATGTCGGCGTCGAGCAGCCGGCGCGACAGGAAGTCGCGCAGCGTCTCGGGCAGCGTCTGGCGGCGCGACGGGGCTCCGCTACCGGTCTGGTAGGTCGTCTGCGGACGCCGCAGGTCGAGCTGGAAGTGCAGCGCCCGCGACTTATAGCCGCGGATCGCGGGATGGTCGAGGTCGTGGGCGGTGGCGCGGGCGACGTCCCATACGACGAGCCGCACGACGTTGCCGTCGATCGCCGGCTTCGCCTGGGCGACCGCCGCGGCGATCTTCGCGTCCAGCTGCTTCGCCGTCAGCCCGGCCCCCTGAATCGGCTCCAGCTCGACGTGCTGGCGCACCGGTGTGATGTAGCGCGGCATGACGCGCAGCTTGGGGAGCGTGACCAGCAGGTAGCACTTGCCCTTGAGCCCGCGCTCGGCCTGGTCCTGCAGCTGGCCCCACGGATTGGGTGGGAGATACTCGAGCGTGCCCGAGTACCACACGTTGGGCGCCAGCTCTTGCGCGACGTGATGGTGACCAAGGGCGATGTAATCCCACTTCGCCGGCGCCAGATCCTCGAGCGACAATGGCGCGCCCCCGTAGTCCATCGTGCCGCGCTCCTCGCCGAGCGACGGCCGCTGACCGTGCGTGACCAGCACGTTGAACGTCGGACCGCCGCGCTCGGGTCGCAGCGACGGCGGCTCCGGACTCGCCAGCGCCTGATGCGGGACGGCCAGCACGGCGCAATCGAGTTTGGGATAGACGATGCGGCGCGGTGCGTCGATGACGATCTCGGCGCCGACCGCCTCGTACAGCTTCAGGATGCTGCCGGTCTCGCTGGTGCGCGGCGTGTCGTGGTCGCCGGCGACGAGCACCACGGGGGTGTCGGGCAGCGCCACGCGCAAACGCTGCAGCTGGGCGAACAGAAACAGAATCGCCGGATTCGTCGGCCGGACGGAGTGGAAGATGTCGCCGGCCATGACGATGAGATCGGGACGCTGCTCCAGCAGGTCGTCCACCGCACGCCGGAACGCCTCGGCCACGTCCGCCTCGCGCTGGTTCGCCCCGCGGGCATTCTGACGGTCGAACTGGCGGTAACCGAGGTGCAGGTCGGCGAGGTGAGCGAGTTTCACGACACCAGTTTGAGCGTTCCCTGCTGTTGGAGCCGCACCTTCATCCCG
>Ga0126383_10002213_pt1 | contig 12527 bp, 7 predicted proteins | sample PanSoiMetPlot_35_FD_96882 | JGI IMG/M metagenome (GOLD analysis project Ga0126383, IMG submission 96882) | Tropical forest soil microbial communities from Panama - MetaG Plot_35 | ecosystem: Environmental > Terrestrial > Soil > Tropical forest > Bulk soil | place: Panama | collected 2016-02-17
CGTTCGCGAGTACGTGCGGTACTGGGCCGAGCTCACCGGAGCCGCACGGGTCGAGGTCGTCAGCGCGTCCGACGACGCGCGGCTGATCGGCGAGGGCCTCGCCGCGGGGGAGATCCTGCCCGCGGGAGAGGGGCGGTACTACTCGCGCAGCTACGTCAAGGACACTGCGCGCTCGGAGGAACGCACCGTCGTCGCGACGAGCAGCCCCGCCGACAAGGGCGTCTACAACAACTGGCGCCCGGCCAGCGAGATGCGCCCGCTGCTTGAGGAGCGGATGCGCGGCGCGTCCGCCGGCAAGACGATGTACGTCGTGCCGTACCTGATGGCACCGGCCGGCTCGCCGCTGGAGCGGTACGCCGCGGGCGTGCAGCTCACCGACTGCCGCACGGTCGCGCTGCACATGATCCGCATGGCGCGCGTGGGAGCGCACTACATCGACAGCCTCGCCGACCAGAACAGCTTCGTCCGCGCGGTGCACGTCACCGGTGATCTCGGCAGGCTCGGGCAGGGCACGCCCGGTGACCAGCGCTACTTCGTCACGATCGCCGACGAGCGGGCCATTTTGCACTTCGGCTCGTCCTACGGCGGCAACGCGCTGCTCGGCAAGATCGCACACGGGCTGCGGCAAGCCGCCTATGACGGCTGGGCGTCGGGCGAGTTCCTCGCCGAGCAGTTCATGCTCATCGGCATCACCGACGAGCAGGCCGGCAAGCGTTACCACATTTGCGGCGGCTTCCCGAGCGCTTCGGGCAAGACCAACCTTGCGATGATGCTCGCGCCCGGCGCGCTCGGCGGCCGGTACCGGGTCGACTTCTACGGCGACGACATCGCGTGGCTGCGGGTCAACCCCGATGACGGCAAGATCTACGCGATCAACCCCGAGTTCGGCGTGTTCGGCGTCGCGAAGGACACCAGCGAGGTCACCAACCCGACGGCACTGGCGTCGGTGGCACCGGGCACCGGCACGCTGTTCACCAACGTCGCCTACAACGACGACACCCAGCAGGTGTGGTGGGAGGGCCGCACGCCCGAGCCGCCCGCCGACGTCACCGGGTGGCGTGATTGGACCGGCACGCTCATCTCCGAGCGGCCGCCCGCGGATGCCGGCGCGCCGTGGGCGCACCCCAACAGCCGGTTCACCACGACGCTGGCCAACGTGCCGAACCTCGCGCCAGACGCCGACCACCCGACGGGCGTGCCGGTCGACGCGATCATCTTCGGCGGCCGCGCGCGTGACCGTGAGCCGCTCATCCGCGCGATCACCGACCTCGCCGAGGGCGTCTACGACGGCCTGACGCTCGGCGCCGAGGCAACATTCGCCGCCGAGGGCGTCGAGGGGCTGCTGCGCTACGACCCGATGTCGATGCGCCCGTTCATGTCCTATCCCGAGGGCGCCTACGCCGCGCACTGGCTGAAGGTCATCGGCTCGGCGGCAAGCCAGCCGATCTTCGCACACGTCAACTGGTTCCAGCGCGACCGGAAGGATGGGCACTACCTGTGGCCCGGCTACCGCGACAACCTGCGGCCGCTGCTGTGGCTGCTGCGGCTCAAGGAGGGCGAGGCCCGCGGCAGGCAGACGCCGGTCGGCATCATCCCGGCCAAGGACGAACTCGACCTCGACGGCGTCACGATCACGCCGGAGGACCTCGAGACGATCCTCTCGATCGACACCTCACGGTGGCAGCAGGAGATGAAACACCGCGAGCAGCACCTCGAGCAGTTCACCGGCCTGCCCGAGGAGATCTGGCAGGCGCACCGCCGCGTCGCCGCGGCTCTCGACGCCGCGGACTAAGCGCCATAGCTAGCCTTATTCGCGCTGTGTTGAGCATCGTCCGGGCTGGCCGTTCTTGCCGCCCTGTGCCGCACGCTTCGGCGGCGTGCTGCTCCCTGTTCAGGGCCGTCCGCGACGCCCGTGGCCTGGCAGAACAGTTGCGGCGACTCCCGGTGTAAGCGGTGCTCGGCGCTCAAACTGAGACCAGCAAATGAGACCAGCGGGCCCAGAGACGCCCGCCTGCCGACACCGCCGATCGGTGTTTCCCTGGTCAGCGTGGCGGAAGATAGGAGATTCGAACTCCTGAGGGGTTGCCCCCAACACGCTTTCCAACAATGTTGGCCAGTGTTCACCGGCGTCCGCCACCGTCCGCGACCTGCCTGCACGCGACCGGGGCGGCCGCTGGTGAACGGTGGCGGACGGGGGCGAATGAGACAGAAACTGAGACAAGAGGCTGGGCGGCGCGGGAGGCCGTGGCCGGTCAGGTTGCCGCCGCGGCGGCGGTGGATCGGCGTGGGCAGCAGTTGCGTGCCGGAGTGGGTCATCGGGGGATTACTCCGCGCTGTTTCATCGCCGCCCAGGCCACCGCCGCGGCCGCGGCCGCGCCGTTGACCGAGAAGTGGTTGAGGTCTTCGGAGATGTACTCGTTCTTGTCCACCTGGCGTCCGAACGCGCCCCGATCGTAGGTGCACCGGGGGACGTGCTTGCAGCCGGCCGCGAGCTGCGCCTCGTAGCCGTGGATGATCGTGTCCAGCCGGGCGGCTTCCTTGGGCACGAGCCGGCCGCGGGGATCGATGAACGCGCACGGGCCGATGCCGCCGCCACCCTGGTCGCCTGCAACGAACTGCTGGCGCTGTGCGGGGCGCAGCGCCTTCCAGGTGGTGGTGGGGCTGCCCCACTGGCTGACGACGAAGATGCGCGAGCGCGGCGCGCCGCGCGCGAGCACGCCGAGCGCGGTGATGAGCTTGGAGCGGAAGGTGGCGTAGTCACCATGGGTCGCGGGGCAGACGATGTCGGCGTCCATGATCTGGACCAGGAACAGGCCGGGCTTCGGCGTCAGTGTCACGGCCTGCCGCGCCTGGAGGAGCAGGTCGTCGACGGTGGCGCTGGGCTGGGCGAGGTTGAAGTTGTGGCCCTTGATCGCGGGGTTTTTGGCCAGGATCCTGCGGTAGACGCTGTTGACAGCGGGGTTGGTGCCGGTGGCCCACGAGTTCGCGCGGATCACCGCGTGGGGCTGGGCCGGATCGGAGTCCTCGCCTGTCGCGTTCGAGTGGCCGAGCACGGCCATCGAGCTTGGATAGCCGGGCGTAGCGGCAGCAAGCGGTGCGGCGGCCGGTGTGGCCGCGGCGCCGGGGGCCGCTGCCGCGGTTGTCTCGCTGGGCGCGGATGCGGCGCGATGGGCGCCGCATCCGGTGAGCACGAGTGCGACAAGGCACAGCGCGGGCGCCAGGCCTGTGATAGGGAGCTTGCGAGCCATGGTGCACACCTCCAATGGTGCGGGTTGGTGCCCGGTGCCGGGCTCAGGTCTGGTCTCCTGGCGGCGGCGTACGGCTCAGGCCAGCGCGGCGCAGAGTTTGTCGGTCTGGCCGGAGAAGAGCATCTTCGGCCCGCGGTCTTCGAGGATGCTGCCGTCGGGCGCGAACGTGAACTCACCGACGTCGTGGACGAGCAGCCCGCCGCCGGGCAGGGTGACGGTGTAGAGGTTCCCGGTCTGCCGGGACGTGGCGCTGCTGAGGTCGCCGGGCACGGCCAGGTCATCGGTCTCGGTCAGGTCGCCGTAATAGGGGACCGATGTGCCGGTCTGGGAGTTGTAGAGCACGTTGAGCGGGTTGCCAACCGGGTAGATGTCGTGCAGCACGCGCCGGATCAGGTTCCCGTCGCGGTCGTAGTAGCGCGCCGCGGTCTCATCCTTGTGGGCGTTTTCGAGGATGTTGAAGCCCTGCGGGCACGTGCCGTCGAACCCGGCGAAGTGCTCGAAGCTCATGGTCCCGTGGCAGATCGTGCCGCTGCCCGTGGGCTTGCACGTGTACCAGGACGGGGGTGGCGGGTTGAGGCTCGTGTCGGCGGCCGCGGGTGTGGCGGTAGCGGCGAGCCCGGCTGCGGCGATCGCCAGTGCGCAAAGGCCGCGCGTCGCAGTGACTTTGATCATGTCTCCTCCTTGGTTGGGGAACCCGCCAGGTGTGTCCTGGCGGTTGGGTCTCCGGTCCTGCTTGGCGTTTGTGGTCGTTGGCGCAGGTTCGTGGGTTTCACCGGGTGAAGGTGCCGTTCCAGAAGCTGTTGCGGCCGGCGCATTGGTGGTCGTTGACGGCCCGGACGACGAGCGCGCCGCCGTGGAGTGACCAGCGGTAGATGCCGGCGCCGGCGGTGCCGGCGCAGAATCCGCCGTTGGCTGCGTGCGGGAAGTTGGGTATCTGGTTGCCGACGACCAGCCGCCCGCCGGGCTCAAAGCGCACCTGGCCGACGGTCAGATCGTGGGCGGGGGTGGGGTTGGTGTAGCGGGCTACGCCGTCGGCGCCGATCCGCACCTGCCAGGTTCCAGCCGGCAGCGGGATGCCGTCCGCCGGGTTGCGGAAGCTCTGGGTGCGGGCGGCCTCGGCCGTTGTGACGTTCCGGGTCCAGCGGCCGAGCACCTGATGTGGAATACCTGGCGCCTTCGCCGATACCACGGCTGTTGCGGCAGTGGTCAGGTGGCGGCCGTCGGTGAGCGTGACGTCGACGGCGAAGATGTGCGAGCCCGGCCCCAAGGTGTCGGGCAGCAGCAGATTCCCCCGGCCGACGAACAGGTAGGGGGCCTGTCGCGCGAGGTACTTGAGCTTGTCATCGATGAAGAAGCGCACCGATGCGACGCCGCCCGCGTGTATGCCCGACACGCGGGCCTGCCAGCGAATGGGCCCGGTGAGCTCGGCCCCGTCCGGGATCGACGAGCTCGCCCGCGCTTGAGGGGCCGGCGTGGCTGCTGAGCCGGGCGGGTTGGTCCGCGGGCCGCAGCCGGGCGCCGCTGCCATCGCCGCGGCTGCGGCGGCCACTACCGTTGCGAGCATCAGACGGGATCGGGACACGGGACGAGATTGCCGCGGGGCACTTGACCGCGCCTTGCACAAAACTTGCAGTGGTCCTAGCGTCTAAGCATCTGCCCAGGTGGGGGTGGGGGATGAAGTTCTGTGTCCTGGGCCCGCTCCAGGCGTATGCGGATGGGCGCAGCGTTGTGGTGGGCGGCGGCCGCCAGCGGGCCCTGCTGGCACTGCTGCTTGTGCACGCCGGTGAGGTCGTCTCCCGCGACCGGCTGATCGAGGAGCTGTGGGCCGGCAAGCCGCCGCCGGGCGGATCGCAAAGCCTCGACGCCTATCTCTCGCGGCTGCGACGGGCATTCCGCGAGGCGGGCGAGGGCGACGTACTGGCCACACACGCGCCGGGCTATGTGCTGCACGCTGAGGAGACGGACGCGCGGCGATTTGAGGCCCTGGCGGCCCAGGGCCGGGAGGCGCTGGCCGCGGGCGAGGCCGCGCGGGCGGCGCAGGTGCTTGCCGAGGCGCTGGCACTGTGGCGGGGTGCGGCGTATGCCGAGGCGGCCGATGAGTCCTGGGCGTGCGCCGAAGCCGGGCGGCTGGCCGGGCTGCGCCTGTCGGCGATAGAGGACCGGGTCGAGGCCGAGTTGTCGCTGGGGCGTCACGCCGCGCTGGTGCCCGAGCTCGAGGTGCTGGTGGCCCGGGAGCCTGCCCGGGAGCGGCTGGCCGGGCAGCTGATGCTCGCGCTGTACCGGTCGGGGCGGCAGGTGGACGCGCTGGCGGCCTACCGGGCGGTGCGCCGCTCGCTGGTCGAGGAGCTGGGCCTGGAGCCCGGCCCGGAGCTGCGGCGCCTGGAGGCCGCGGTGCTGGCGCACGATCCGGCTCTCGATCTGCCTGCCAAGCCCGCACTCGATCCGCCTCCCAGGCCGGGCCTGCAGCCCGCGCTGGTACCGGGCCCGCGCCGACACTGGCCCCGGCCGATGTTCGCCGCTGCCGCAGTGCTGCTCGCGGCGGCGGTCACCGCCGCGCTGGCACTGGCTGGCGGCGGCACCGGCTCACCACGCGCGATAGCCGCGGACAGCGTCGGCTCACTCGATCTGGCCACCGGCCAGGTCGCGGCCAGCGTGCCGGTCGGTTCGGGGCCGGCCGGGATCGCCGCGGGCGCGGGCAGCATCTGGGTGACCAACGGGGCCGAGGGCACGGTCAGCCGCATCGATCCGCGCGGTCCTCATGTCGAACAGACCCTGGTCGTCGGCAGCTCCCCGGCCGGGGTCGCCTACGGGGCAGGAGCGGTCTGGGTCGCCAACGCGCTAAACGGGAGCATCTCCCGGATCGACCCACGGGCCAACCGGGTGGTTCAGACGATCAGCATCGGCGGGCGCCCGATCGCGCTGACGGTCGGCGCGGGCGCGGTATGGGTGGCCGATGCGGGCGGCGACGCGATCGTGCCGCTCGACCCCCGCAGCGGGGTGCCACGCCGGCCCGTGCGACTGACGGATTCCCCGGGCGGGGTGGCGGCCGGGTTCGGCGCGCTGTGGGTCACCGAGCCGCTGGCACACAAGCTAGTCCGGATCGATCCGGGCAGCGGCCAGATCCTGGCCGAGATCGGCGTCGGCGCCGGCGCCGGGCCGGTCGCGGTCGGCGGCGGCGCGGTGTGGGTGGTCAACGCGCTCGACGGGAACCTCTCGCGCATCGACCCCGCGCGCGACGCCGTCGCCTCTACCGTGCCGGTCGGGGACGCGCCGGGCGCTGTCGCGGCCGGCGCGGGCGGCGTCTGGGTCACGGACCAGGGCGCCGGGGCGCTGGTATCAGTCGATCCCGAAACCGGCACGGTCCGCCGCCGTTACGCCATCGGCGCGGCGCCCGCCGCGGTGACTCTGCTCGGCCGAACCCCCTGGGTTGCTGCGGGCGCACCGGCAGGCCGGGAGCACCGCGGCGGCACGCTGCGCGTCGAGTACACCGCCATCCAGGTACTCGACCCAGCGTTCGCCTGGGACGTGCACCCCGCGATCTGGCGGGCGACCGGCGACGGGCTCGTGGCCATCACACAGGCCTCCGGCGCCGCGCAGCTGGTCCCCGACCTCGCCACCGCGGTACCGCTGCCCACCGACGGCGGGCGCACCTACGCCTTCCGCCTCCGGCCCGGAATCCGCTACTCGACCGGCGCCCCGATCCGAGCCTCCGACCTGCGCCGCGAACTCGAGCGGCTCTACGCCACGCACAGCCAGCAAGCCTTCCTCTACTCGGCACTGCAGGGAGCAACGGCATGTACGCAGCGCGCTGCTGCCTGCGACCTGTCGCGCGGGATTATCACCGACGACCGGACCGGCACCATCATCCTCCACCTGACCCACCCCGACCCGGATCTGCTGTTCAAGCTGACCCTGCCGGAGGCCCGGCCGGTGCCGCCCGAGACCCCCCGCACACACCTCGCCGCCCGGCCGGTCCCCTCCACCGGGCCCTACCGGGTCGGCCAGCTCATCTCAGGTCGGCGGCTGCTGCTCGTCCGCAACGAGTATTTCCGCGAATGGTCCCGGGCGGCCCAGCCCGACGGCTACCCCGACCGCATCGACATCCAGATGAACGATGACCCGAGCCTTCGCGCCGCAGCGGTCCTGCGCGGCCATGCCGACCTGGCGCTCGAAATCGCCTCCGTGAATCTCACGCCGCTGCGCACCCGCTACGCCTCCCAGCTGCGGCTCGACACGCTGCCCCACACCAGCTTCCTGTCCTTCAACGTCCAGAGGCCCCCGTTCAGCAACGTGCTGGCCCGCCGCGCCGTCAACCTGGCGCTCGACCGGGCAGCCGTCGCCCGCCGCCTCAGCGGCCCCGGCCTGTCGACCCCCACCTGCCAGGTGCTGCCACCCCACTTCCCCGGATACAGCGCCTACTGCCCCTGGACCCGCACGCCGCACGACGGACGCTGGCACGGCCCAGACATCACCCGCGCCCGGGCGCTGATCCGCGCCTCAGGAACCGCCGGAGCGACCGTCAACTTCATCAGCCCCAGCAACGACCCCGTCGCCGCCGCGACGGCCAGCGCGCTCGCCTCCGCCCTGCGCAGCATCGGGTACCGGCCGCGAGTGTTCAGCGGCGACGCCCAGTTCTACCGGCGCCTCGCGAACCAGCATGGGCAATGGAACATCAGCGACGGCGACTGGATCGCCGACTACCCCTCGCCCGGCGAATTCCTCGACTTCTTCCTGACCTGCGCGAACTACCACCCCGAGGATCCGGCCCGCACCACCAACGGCGGCGGATTCTGCAACGCACAATTCGACCGCCTCGTCAGGCAAGCCGAGGCCATGCAGCTCACCAACCCGGCGGCCGCGCAAGACATCTGGGCCAGGGCCGACCGCCTCGCCGTCGACCAAGCCGCCTGGGTGCCGCTGGTGAACACCGCCGACGCCGAGTTGCTCTCCCCCCGGGCCGGCCACCTCACCCTCGACGCCAACGGCCAACCGCAGATCGACCAGCTCTGGGTCCGTTAAGGACAGCCCGGGACGCGTGTCAGTACCAGCGACTACATGACGGCACGCAGATTCCCTCAGTCGGAGCGCCACGGGCGTGAAACATCAGCCGACGGACGCGGCGCCGTAACGGCGGGTCGGTGGGCGTTCTCCTCGAACTTCTCGCGGACGGATCCCGGCCTGCCCTGAATGGTAGGTGCGCACGCTTCGGCGGCGTGCGCGGTTCCGTTCAGGTACGTCCGCGACGTCTCTGACCAGGTACGACGTGGGTCATCTCAGCGTGCCATTCACGCCGGTTTGTCCGGAATGAGGCATATGGCCGTGGGCGCAACTGAGACAGAAAATGAGACACGCGCTGTGGGAGGTAGCGCCGCGCGCGAACGTGATCCGAGCGTGTCGTCGCAGGTCAACGGCGGCGGAGGATAGGAGATTCGAAGTCGCGAGGGGTTCCCCAACACGCTTTCCAACAATGCTGGCCCGCGTTCACCGGCGTCCGCCACCGTCCCGCGAACTGCGCAAACACGGTCTGGGTGAACATCGGTGAACGGTGGCGGACGTGGGTGAATGAGACTACGAATGAGACTGCGGCTGGAGCGGGAGAACTGACTCCGGCCAGCCCGGCCGCGAGCTCCTGCTACGCCTGACGCACGGCGAGCCCGCACGCCAGAGCCGGCCGCACCCCCTCGATCGGTGGGCGACTATCAGGCTACGTCTACAGACGGCATCACACTGAGTGATCGCGAAGTTCGAGGAGAACGCGCGCACAGCCGCCTGATGGCGCGCGTCGGCCTTCGGGTGTGGCCCTTTGGGAAGCATCCCTAACAGGCTGATCTGTGCACGCCGGGCGGTTCGCCTTTGCCCGTGCCGCGGGGATCGCCCCGGAGCAGCCGAATGACGGCTTCGCTGGCCCAGGTATGGTCGGCCTGTTGGTCACCATCGCGCTGCATCGCCTGGGTCTCGGCCTGCTCCGCCTGTTGTCGCTGCGAGGCTCCTTCCTACACGACTCCGAGAGCCGGGCCTTGTGGCAGGCCGGTGGCGCTGGGCTCAGCCGCCGTACTGGACGAAGCGCCGCGGTATTCCCCGGCGGCCGTGGGCCATCCAGCCCCGGCCTGGGCCTGTCGGTAGTGCGCCGCCGACTGGCAGGTCGGCCGGGTCGACGCCGACCCCGAGCAGGGTGCGGGACACCGCCTGGGCGGTGTCGAGCAGGTCGTCGAGGGCGCGGGCCAGGTGCGCCCCGGTGACCGCGGTGAGCGCGGGGTCGTCGTGCAGGGACTCTAGGACGCTGCGCCGGATCAGTTCCTTGAGGAACGAGGCGGTGGTGCCATCGGTGCGCTCGACGGCGAGGTTCACGTCCTCCTCGGTCAGCGCCAGGGGCACACTTTGGCCGTAGAGCGTCAGCAGGCGTTTCCGGGCTGGGGCGTCCGGCAGGGCAATCTCGACCGCGACGTCGACCCGTCCGGGCCGGGCGGCCAGCGCAGGCTCCAGCAGGTCGGCGCGGTTGGTGGTGAGCAGGAACAGCAGGTCGGCGTCGGGGGCCGCGCCGTCCATGGCATCGAGCAGGTCGAACAGGACCGGGCTGGAGGCCGGGCCGTGCGAGCGTTCCTCGGCGACCAGGTCGACATCTTCAAGCACGACCACGGCGGGCAGCAGGGCGCGGGCCAGATCGGTGACCGCGCCCACGGCGATCAGGGAGCGGCCGGTGAGGACCAGGCGGGTGTAGCTGGTCATCTGGCCCAGCAGGTAACGCGTGGTGTGTGTCTTGCCGGTGCCGGGCGGGCCGTACAACAGCATGCCGCGCTTGAGGTGCTGCCCGGCGGCCAGCAGCGCCTGCCGGTGGCTGGCCACACCGAGGGCATGCCGCTCGACGCGCCCCAATACGGTGACGGGCAGCACGACGTCGTCTTTGCTGACGCCGGGCGGGCCGGTGAAGGTGAGGACGACACGGCCCATCGGATCCAGCGACACGTCGAGCAGGTGGCCGCGGTAGACGTTGAGGTCGGCGCGCAGCTGGTCTAGTTCGGCGAGCAGCCGCTGCGCCTGGCCGGTTGGCAGGCCGGCGACCTCGATCTGCAGGATCGGCTCATGTTCGCTGGGGCCCTTGATCATCACGACATAGCGGCCGTGTTGATCGGTGACCAACAGCAGAGCCAGGCGCAGGCACCCCAGAGTCGACCCTGGCCCGTTCGGCAGGTCCACCAGCGCAGGCGCCGTCAGCCGCAGCGGTGGCAGCGCCTCACCCGCGACCAGCAGCTGCAGCGACAGGCCACCGTAATGCGGCGGCAGGGCGATCCCGCGCACCTCCACGGCCCGCCCGGTGCGCGCCGACCACGCGTCGACGGCGGTCTGCAGGTTCACGTGCTCGAACGGGGGCAGCTCACGCGTCACCACCGAATGGTGCAGGCCATCAGGCCCAACGAAATCGCGTACCAGCGCCGAAACCTCATTGTCCTCCCGGGCGGCCGAATGGACCCAGTCCAAAAAACCGCGGAACGCCGCGGCGAACTCGCGGGCCTGATCGTCGGGTGCCTGATCGGGCATGGCCTGGACCTCCAGCTCCGGTGGCGCCGCGGGCAGCCGGACACACAGCCGAGCCTATTCGGCGCGTGCCGCCCCGGCCCGGGCACAGGCGGACACGGCTGAGGACAAGTCAAGTTCTCCCCACCAGAAGACCCTGTCGTCCGCGAGCACCGCCAAGAGGGCTATGAGACCCATGGATGTCCCACACCCGCCCCGCCCCAGCGGCGATGCCGCCGCCGCAGCCGCCGTTACCCCCCAAGTCCACAGTATTGACCGGGCCGAATGGGCGGATCTCCGCGCCGCCCACAGAAGAGAACCGATACGCGGCCGCGCCAACTCGATCCCCGCGAAATCAGGCCAAGAACCGGGTGACACTGGGTGACCAGCGCCCTGTCGGCTCCAGCGCGCGCGATCTTGGACGGCGCCCGCCGCCGCGCCGGGCCGGCGCATGCGACCTGCCACCAGCTGCGGCATACGTGCCCGGGCCAGCACCGACCCGCGCGACCGGCTCGTGGTCGAACTGCTCGCCCGGACCGGGATGCGGGCCGGCGAGCTGGCCGATCTGGACGCCGATGCGGTGGTGCGGATCGGCGCCGGGCACTGGCTGCGCATCCCGCTGGGCAAGCTCCGCAACGACCGCTACGTGCCGCTGCACCCCGAACTAGTGAGCCTGCTCGCCGCCTGGACCGCGGCCAACCTGGAGCACATCCGCCGCAGCAAGCGGCTGGTCGCCGACCATCGCGGGCTCCTGGACCGGCACGTCATCTGCCTGATCGTGCGCCGGGTCGGCCGCGCGGCCGGGGTTCCCGGCGTGCACCCCCACCGGCTGCGGCACACCCTGGCCACCCAGGCGATCAACCGGGGCATGCGGCTGGAAGCCATCGCCGCCCTGCTCGGCCACCAGAAGATGGAAATGACGCTCATCTATGCCAAGATCGCCAACCGGGTCGCCGCCGGCGAATACGCCGCGGTCAGCGCCAAGATCGACGCCCTCTACGGGCAGCCACCCCAGCTGCCCGCCGACTACGAGACCACCGGCATGGCCCGGCTGCGCCGCGAAGCCTGCGCCCGGATGCTCGGCAACGGGCTGTGCACCCGCCCCGCCGAACTGGACTGCCGCCTGGAATCAGCCTGCGAAACCTGCGCCTGCTTCCGCACCGGCACCGAGTTCCTCCCCGTCCTGGTCCGCCAGCGCGACCACGCCCGCGACCACGACCAAGCCGGCCGGGCCGCGCTGTTCGACGGGCTCATCCAGCGCGCCGAGACCGAAGGGAGCTGACCACCAATGCCCCAGATCACCCTCGACACCAGCGATGCGGCCGAGCTCGCCGAGACGCTCACCTTCCTCACCAGCTGGCTATCGGGCAGCCAGAAACAGATCCTCGCCGGCAGCTTCGCCGCCTTCATCGGCCATCCCGCCTACAACACCGCCACCCTCTGCGCCGACCTGCACCGGTTCGCCTCCTCCTCGGCCAAACCGACGGCGAGGAACTCTTCGGCGAGGCGACGCCATGATCATCACGACCGGCACGACGCGCGAGCTTGACAGGATCACCCTGCCGAATAGGAATGTCTAATGAAAGATAGGCATACGGCCATCCTGGGCGCACAGAAAATCTTTTCTGCACAGTGCGGGCTACGGTGAAGGCATCGTGCTGTGAGCAATTCAGCAGTGGCAAACACGTTCGCTTAGCCCCGAGACGCCACACCGACTGGCATATACACGTTTGTGGGCGATAGTTGTCATCCATGGAGCAACCCGGC
>Ga0126383_10002214_pt1 | contig 12522 bp, 14 predicted proteins | sample PanSoiMetPlot_35_FD_96882 | JGI IMG/M metagenome (GOLD analysis project Ga0126383, IMG submission 96882) | Tropical forest soil microbial communities from Panama - MetaG Plot_35 | ecosystem: Environmental > Terrestrial > Soil > Tropical forest > Bulk soil | place: Panama | collected 2016-02-17
CCGTCGGCGAGCACCAGCGCGTCGGGGTAGACGACGTGCGGCGCCATCCGCTTGAAGACCCCGAGCCGGTCGAGGATCGGGTAGACGTTCGGCCCCATCTGGATGCCGTAGCCGATCTCGCCGAACTCCGCGGCCTTCTCGAGCACCCGGACGCGACGCCCCTTGAGCGCCAGCGCGAGCGCGGCCGACAGGCCGCCGATCCCGCCGCCGGCGATGAGGACTTCCGGTTGCGTGCTCCCCGCCATGGTGCGGTCCTCCTCCGCGCGCCGCGGTCGCGGCCCGGTGCCTACATCATCCTTAACACGTTGGGAAGCCAGTAGACCATACCCGGCAGGGCGACGAGCAGCGCGACGAGGACGAAGTCGGCGGCGAGGAACGGCAGCGTGCCGCGGTAGATCCGCGCCACCGGAATATCCGGATGCTGGGCCTGGATGACGAACACCGTCATCCCGGTCGGCGGGCTGATGAGCCCGATCGTGCACATGACGGTCACGAAGATCCCGAACCAGACCCCGTCGTAGCCGATGCCGGTGACGAGCGGGAGCGTGACCGGCACGGTGATCAGGATCGTGCTCACTTCGTCGAGGAACGTGCCGAGCAGCAGGTAGAGCGCCATGACCGCGAACAGGATCGAGAACGGCGCGAGGCCAGCCGCCTGAACCCACGTCACGAGCTCGTTCGGGAATCGCGTGAGCACGATGAATCGCGAGAAGATGAAGGCGCCGACCACGATGAAGAAGATCGCCGCGGTGGTGTACACCGTTTCGAGCAGCGCGTCGACCAGGCCGCGCCAGCTCATCGCGCTCGTGCCGAAGGCGATCACGATCGCCGCGAACGCGGCGACCGCCGCCGCCTCCGTGGGCGAGAACCAGCCGAGATAGATGCCGAACACCGCGAAGAAGAACAGCACCGCGAGCTTCCACATTCCGATCGCGGCGACCAGCCGCTCCTTGAGTTTCATCGCCGCCACCCTCGGCACCCAGGCGGGGCGGACCCAGGCGACGGCGAAGACCGCGAGGACGTACAGCGCGGCGAGCACGAAGCCGGGGATGAACGCGGCGGCGTAGAGCTTCGGCAGCGACTGCTCGGCGGCGATGGCGTAGATCGCGAGCAGCACCGACGGCGGGATCAGCACGTCGAGCGTGCCGGCGGACGCGACTGCCCCGGCCGCGAAAGCGGAGTCGTAGCCGTGCCGGCGCATTTCCGGGATCGCCACCCGGGAGAAGGTGGCCGCGGTCGCGATCGACGAGCCGCAAATCGCGCCAAAGAGCGCGCACGAGCCGATGGTGGCGTTGGCGAGCGCCCCGCGCACGCCGGAGAAGAGCCCGTTGGCCGCGTCGAAGAGCTCTTTAGCCATGTTCGCGCGCGACGCGACCGCGCCCATGAGGATGAACAGCGGAATCACCGAGAGCGAGTAGGCGCTCGCGAGAGTGAACGGGACCGTGCCGAACATCTTCAGGGCGGTCGCCCAGCCGTCGATCGCGGCGTAGCCAAGGAGGCCGCTCGTCGCGAGCGCGAGCCCGATCGGCACGCGCAGAAAGATGAGCGCGAGCAGGCCGATGACACCGAGGATCCCGATCGCGCCGACGCTCATGCGCGACCGTCCCGGCGGAGCAGCATCGCGAGCGCCGCGATCCCCGAGCCGATGATGCCGGTGAGCACCGGGATCCAGTACAGGATGCGCGGTAGCGCGAGGTCCGAGGTGACGTCGCCGAACGCGATGGAGTCCTGCGCCACCAGCCACGACTGCCACCCCAACACCGCCAGCACGATCACGGCGAGCACGCCGGACGCGCGCTTGAGGAGCGGCACCCGGCGCGGCGCGAGGCCGTCGATGACGTCGACGACCAGATGCTCGCTGCGCAGGAACGACGCCGGCAGGGCGAGGAAGAAGGTGCACGCGAGGCACAGCTCGACGAGCTCGACGACGCCGCGGATCGGCGTATTGAGCAGCGCCCGCAAGGCCACGTCCGCGACGGTGAGCAGCATCATCGCCGCGAGGAACGCGGCCGCGGCCCAGCCGCAGACCTTCGCCGCCGTGCCGCGCCAATCGCGCGGGTCCGCCCCGGTCTCGTGCCAGTCTTTCATGATCTGACGCGACGCGCCCGTTCAGGCCGCGCGTCGCGGGGCTTCCGTGCGCAGCACTAGTTCCAAAAGTTCTTCGAGGTCTTCGCGTGCTTCTCGGAGAGCGCCCGCATCCGGTCGTACACCGCCCGCGCCGGCAGCCCCTTGTCGTCGAGCTCCTTGATCCGCGTGAACGTGACCTGGCTCCCGGCCCGGCGGAACTTCGCGTCCTCTTCGGGCGAGAGCTTGATCGCCTGCGCCCCGCCCTCCATGATCAGCTTCTTGCCGGGAACGTCGAGCGTGTCCCACGCCTCGCCGACTTCCTTCTCGACTCCGGTCATGCTGTCCACCACCAGCTTCTGCAGATCGGGCGGCAGCTTGTTGTAGAAATCCGGGTTCATCGCTACGCCGAAGCTCGACACGTAGGAATACATTTCGGTCGAGTACTTGAGGACGTCGCCGAGCTTGAACGCGATGCCGGCGCCGCCGTAGTCGATGAACAGGCCGTCGATCGTGCCCTTCTGCAGCTGCTCGGCGAGCTCGGTCGGCTGCACGCCGACCGGCGTCGCGCCGAGGGCGCTCACGAAATCGCGGATCGTCGGCGACGCGAACCGGATCCGCAACCCCTTCATGTCGTCGGTCGTGCGGATCGGCTTCTTGGTGGTGAACACGTTGCCGGGCTGATGAGTGAGCAGCAGCAGCACCTTCACGCCGCGGTGCTCCGCGTCTAGGTACTTCTCGCGCAGCTCCTTGTCGTTCAGCACCTTGGTTCCGATCTCCGCGCTGCCGACGAGATAGGGGAGCTGGATCAGCTCGGTGAGCGGGAACCGCCCGGGGGTGGCGCCGTGGAGGAACCAGCTCACCTCGGCCTGGCCGGTGCGCGCGAAATCGTAGTGCTGCGGAACCGGGCCCATCTGCGCGCCGGGAAAGCGCTTCACGACGATCCGGCCGTTCGATCGCTTCTCCAGGGTCTCCGACCACTTGATCAGCCACCGCGACATCGCGTGCTGGTCGCCGACGAAGTAGGCGAGCTTCATCTCGTATTTCTGCTGGGCGTGGGCGCCGGCGGCGAGTCCCGCGGCGAGCACGGCGCCCGCGAGCCAGCGCGGCAACGGGGATCTCATCACTTCCTCCTCCTCGTGGTGCCGGCGCCGATTATATGGGGCGCCGGATGTCTCCCTCACGCCGTCGCTGGCGTCTCGCTCCTGAGCGGCATCGCCGCGAGCCACTTCTCGACCTCTTGCGGGTCGGTGAAGAGCGTCGCGAGCTCGGCGCGCGCCTCCGCCTCGGTCTGCAGCACCGATTCGACGACGCCGAGCTCGGCCGGCGCGCGGCTCGTCGCGAATTCGAGCCGGATGCCGTTCGGGTCGAAGAGATACGCCGACCAGAACCGACCGCCGAGCGAGACCGGCCCGATCACGTTCACCCCGTGCGAACGGACGCGCTCCACGAGCGCATCGAACCGCTCCTGCGGAACGTGAAAGGCGACGTGCTGCATGCCGCCCGGCAAATCGCGGTTCTGGCGCGCGAGGCCCCGCGGGTACTCGAAGAACGCGAGCAGCGAGTCGCCGCCCATGTTGAAGAAGTAGTGCCGCAGGTTCTCGTAGGGCGGCTGCCCTCGATCCTGCTCGTACGGGACGCGCCGCACGTGCACGAGTTGCATCCCGAGCACGCGGGTATAGAAGTCCATCGTCTTCGGCAGATCGTCGGTGACGAACGCGAGATGGTCGATGCCGCGGGTCGCGACCGGCGCGAGCGTTGCTTGATTGGTCATCAGGCCTCCAGCTGCGCGAGGAACGGACGGGTCGCGCCGCGACCCTCCGGTCGGGCAAGCAATCTACGTCGCCGCCGCTCCCGTGTGAAGGGGCGGTAATCGGAGCGAGCCGGGAGGTCTTACGGTCTGCGCGGTTTGACGCAGCGCGCCATTTCCTCCTAGAATCTCGCGGTTTTGCGGGCGGCAGGGGGCGTTCTTTGCGCGCGCAGGTACGCCTGATCATCGGCCTCCAAATCGCGGTGAGCGCAGCAATCGCCCTGGTGTGCTTCGCGATCTACGGGGCGAACGCGGCAGCATCGGCGTTCCTCGGCGGCGCGATCGGCTTCCTCGGCAGCTTCGCTTATGCGCGGCGGATCGGCGCGCCGCAGACGAGCGATCCCAAGGTCTTGCTCCGGGCGCACTTCATCGGGGAGGTGCAGAAGCTCGCGCTGACCGTGATCCTGTTCGTGGCGGTGCTCGTGCTGTACAAAGGCGTGGCCACCTTGCCGCTGTTGCTGACGTTCATCGCGACCTTGGTGGTGTACTGGATCGCGCTGCTGATAGTGTTCTAGAAGTCGCAGGTAATTGCACCCGGCAGGAAAGCCGTCATACAAGAAGCACGGAGACGTTCTCCGAGGATTAGATAGGCTCGATCGCACACATGGCCGCAGAACACGCCGGACCCACCGCCAACGAGTACATCTCGCACCACCTCGTCAACCTTCACGTTGGCCATGGGTTCTGGACCTTTCATCTCGACACGCTGATCATGTCGGGGCTCGTCGGGATCGTCGTCTTCGGCCTGATGTGGTATGTGGCGCGGCGCGCGACCGCCGGCGTGCCGGGCAAGTTCCAGGCGTTCGTCGAGATCGTGACCGGGATGGTGGACCAGCAGGTCCGCGACACGTTCCACGCGAAGAGCGAGCTCGTGACGCCGCTCGCGATCACCGTGTTCTTCTGGATCTTCTGCATGAACGCCATCGACCTGATCCCGGTCGACTTCATCCCGTGGATCATGGAGCACATCTTTGGGGTCGAGCACTGGCGGGCGGTACCGACCACCGACCCGAACGCGACCTTCGCGATGTCCCTCACGGTGTTCGCGCTGATCATCATCTTCAACCTCAGGTTCAAGGGCTTCGGCGGCCTCATGCACGAGGTGTTCACCGCGCCGTTCCAAAGCGACAACCTGCTGCTCCAGATCCTCCTCGCGCCGGTGAACCTCGCGCTGCGGCTGGTCGAGGAGGTTGCCAAGCCGGTCTCGCTCGCCCTGCGTCTCTTCGGCAACATGTTTGCCGGCGAGGTGTTGTTTATCCTGATCGTGCTGCTCGCTGGCGCGTGGAGCTGGAACATGGCGGGGGCCTCGAGCGTCGGCGACGCCGCGTCGAGCGTCGCCTCGATGGCCGGGCACGTGCTGCTCTCGCTCGGCTGGGCGATCTTCCACATCCTCATCGTCACGCTCCAGGCGTTCATCTTCATGATGCTCACCATCGTCTACATGTCGCTCGCGAGCGAGTCGCACTAGGGTTTCGAACCGTCGCACTGGGAGAAAAAATGGAACTTGCAATCTTCTTCGGCAACACGCAGATCGCGGCCGCGCTGCTCATCGGCATGGGCGCGCTCGGCACCGCCATCGGCTTCGGCATCCTCGGCGGCCGTTTCCTCGAGGGGTCCGCGCGCCAGCCCGAGATGATCCCGACGCTGCAGGTGAAGATGTTCATCGTCGCGGGGCTGCTCGACGCGTTCACCGCAATCGCAACCGCGATCGCGGTGCTGCTGCTGTACGCGAACCCGCTCGTGTCGCAGCTCAAGGGCTGACCTCGCCGCAAGCTTCTCCCACGGGAGGGAGCCGTGAACATCAACGCAACGCTGCTTGGCCAGGTCCTCTGGTTCCTGCTCTTCATTTGGTTCGTGAAGGGCGTCGTCTGGCCGTACTTCATGCGGATCATCGCCGAGCGGCAGAAGACGATCGCCGAGGGACTCGCTGCCGCCGAGCGCGGCCGGACCGAGCTCGCCGAGGCGGCGAAAAAGGCCGAAGCTGCGCTCGCCGATGCGCGCAACCGCGCGCAGGAGATCATCACCGCGGCCGAGAAGCGCGCGGCGCAGATGATCGACGAGGCGAAAGGCACGGCGAAGGCCGAGGGCGACCGGATGATCGCCGGCGCGAAGGCCGAGATCGCGCAGGAGGTCGCGCGCGCCAAGGAGACGCTCCGCGACCAGGTCGCAGCGCTCGCGGTGGCCGGGGCGGAGAAGATCCTGCGCCGCGAGGTCGACGCGAAGACCCACGCGCAGATGCTCGCCGGCCTGAAGGGCGAGCTCACGTAATGGCCGAGATCGCCACCATCGCACGGCCTTACGCCGAGGCAATCTTCGAGGTGGCCGACGCCGAGGGCAAGCTCGCCGCGTGGTCGGGCGTCCTCGCGCGGCTTGCGGCTGTTGCCGCGAACTCTGATGTCCTGCAGCTGACCGGCGATCCGACCGTGACGCCCGATGCACTCTACGGCGTGATTGCCGGCGCCGCCGGCGATCTGCCCGCCGAGGCGCAGAACCTGCTGCGCGTCCTCATCGACAACGGCCGCATCGCAGCCCTACCGGAGGTGCGCGACCTGTTCGACACCCTCAAGAACGACCGCGAAGGCGTCGTGGATGCTGACATCGCGAGCGCTTTCCCGGTCGACGATGCGCAGCTCGCGGCGCTGGTAAAGGATCTCGAAGCGCGCTTCAAGCGCAAGATGAATCCGCGGGTGTCAGTCGACAACGAGCTCATCGGCGGCGCGAAGGTCGTCGTCGGCGACGAGGTGATCGACGGTTCGGTGCGCGCCAAGCTCGCCACGATGGCGGCAGCGCTCGCCAAGGTTTGATTTCCAGGAGTTGACCATGCAACAGCTCAGCCCAGCCGAGATCTCCGACCTCATCAAGAGCAAGATCAAGAACCTCGAGCTCGCGGCCGACGTCCGCACCCAGGGGACGATCGTGTCGGTGACCGACGGCATCTGCCGCATCCACGGCCTCTCGAGCGCCATGCAGGGCGAGATGCTCGAGTTCCCCGGCAACACGTTCGGCCTCGCGCTCAACCTCGAGCGCGATTCGGTCGGCGCGGTGGTCATGGGCGAGTACGAGCACATCTCCGAGGGCGACACCGTTAAGTGCACCGGCAAGATCCTCTCAGTGCCGGTCGGTCCCGAGCTGATCGGCCGGGTCGTGAACTCGCTCGGCGCGCCGATCGACGGCAAAGGTCCGATCAACGCGAAGGCGAGCGACGTCATCGAGAAGATCGCGCCGGGCGTGATCTGGCGCCAATCGGTCTCGCAGCCGGTACAGACCGGCCTCAAGGCGATCGACGCGATGGTGCCGATCGGTCGCGGCCAGCGCGAGCTCCTGATCGGCGACCGCCAGACCGGCAAGACCGCGGTCGCGATCGACACGATCATCAACCAAAAGGGCAAGGATCTCTTCTGCGTGTATGTCGCGATCGGACAAAAGGCGTCCACGATCGCAAACGTGGTGCGGAAGCTCGAGGAGTTCGGCGCGATGGCGTACACAATCGTCGTCGCCGCGTCGGCCTCCGAGTCCGCGGCGATGCAGTACATCGCGCCCTACTCCGGCTGCACGATGGGCGAATACTTCCGCGACCGCGGCCAGGACGCGCTGATCATCTACGACGACCTCACGAAGCAGGCCTGGGCCTACCGGCAGATCTCGCTTCTGCTGCGCCGCCCGCCGGGGCGCGAGGCGTACCCGGGCGACGTGTTCTATCTGCACTCGCGGCTGCTCGAGCGTGCCGCGCGCGTCAACCCCGACTGGGTCGACGGCTTCACCAAGGGCAAGGTGAAGGGCAAGACCGGCTCGCTCACCGCGCTGCCGATCATCGAGACGCAGGCCGGCGACGTGACCGCGTTCGTGCCGACCAACGTGATCTCGATCACCGACGGCCAGATCTTCCTCGAGACCGACCTCTTCAACGCCGGCATCCGCCCGGCGATCAACGCGGGCATCTCGGTCTCGCGGGTCGGCGGCGCCGCGCAGACCAAGGTGATCAAGAAGCTCGGCGGCGGCGTTCGCCTCTCGCTTGCCCAGTACCGCGAGCTCGCGGCGTTCGCGCAGTTCGCGTCCGACCTCGACGAGGCGACGCGCAAACAGCTCGACCGCGGCCGGATGGTCACCGAGCTCATGAAGCAGCCGCAGTACTCGCCGCTGTCGGTTGTCGACCAGGCGGTGACGCTGTTCGCGGTGAACCGTGGCTACCTCGACGACGTCGATGTGAAGAAGGCGCTCGCGTTCGAGACCGCACTCCGGGCGTTCCTGCACCAGAAGTACAAGTCGCTCACGGACCGCATCGAGAGCACGAAGGAGATGACCGCCGACGACGAGAAGGCGCTCGCGGCGGCGATCGAAGATTTCAAGAAGTCCGGCGCATATTGAACTGCTGATCGCAGACTTTCCCCGACCCCGCGGCGAGCGCCGCGGGGTGGAACGCGAAGGTTAGAACCCCATGGCGGGCACCAAAGAGATCCGGAACAAGATCAAGAGCGTGCACAGCACGCGCAAGATCACCAAGGCGATGGAGATGGTCGCCGCGTCGAAGATGAAGAAGGCGCAGGACCGCATGCGCCAGACGCGGCCGTACGTGAGCCGTATCTGGCAGATCGCCGGTCATCTCTCCAAGGCGAATCCGGAGTACAAGAGTCCGTTCCTCGTCAAGCGGGACGCAGTGAAGAACGTCGGCCTGATCGTCATCACGACGGACAAGGGTCTGTGTGGCGGCTTGAACACGAATGCGTTACGGCTTGCGCTCCAGCGGATCAAGGAGTGGCAAGGCGAGGGCAAGGGCGTGCAGGTGACGGCGGTGGGCGCGAAGGGACTCGGCTTCATGCAGCGGCTCGGGGCGAAGATCGTGTCGCAAATCACCCAGCTCGGCGATCGGCCGCGGATCGACAAGCTGGTCGGGCCGATCAAGGTACAGCTCGACGCCTACCGGGACGGGAAGATCGACGAGCTCTTCATCGTGACGACGCGCTTCATCAACACGATGAAGCAGGAGCCGATGGCAGTCCAGCTGCTGCCGCTCCACTTCGAGCAGGGTCCGGCCGGGAACATCGTCGACACGGCGATGAGCGACGCGCATTCCTGGGACTACATCTACGAGCCGGACGCGAAGGAGGTGCTCGACGGCCTCCTCCTTCGCTATATCGAGGCGCTCGTCCTGCAAGCGATGGCTGAGAACATGGCCTCCGAGCAGTCGGCGCGGATGGTGGCGATGAAAGCGGCCTCCGACAATGCCGCGGACATCATCGATGAGCTGACACTGGTGCTGAACAAGACCCGCCAGGCGTCGATCACCAAGGAGCTCGCCGAGATCGTCGGCGGCGCGGCTGCGGTATAGGCTTCGAGAACTTCGAGGGACTGATATGGCACAGCCACAAGCACAGGCAGACGCGCACGCACAAGGCACCATCGTCCAGTGCATCGGCGCGGTGATCGACATCGAGTTCCCGCGCGAGCGCATGCCGCGTATCTACGATGCGCTGATACTCGAGGATTCGGGCGACATCGGCCTCGCCGAGAAGGGGCTCACCTTCGAGGTCGAGCAGCAGCTCGGCGACGGGGTCGTACGCTGCATCGCGCTCGGGTCCTCCGACGGGCTGCGCCGCGGGATGACGGTTCGGAACACCGGCGATCCGATCTCGGTGCCGGTGGGTGAGGGAACGCTCGGGCGCATCATGGATGTCCTCGGTCGGCCGATCGACGAGGCTGGCGCGATCAAGAGCGATGAGCGCCGCTCGATCCACCAGCTCGCGCCGAAGTTCGACGAGCTCGCGCCGTCGGTCGAGTTGCTCGAGACCGGGATCAAGGTGATCGACCTGGTCTGCCCGTTCGCGAAGGGCGGCAAGATCGGGCTGTTCGGCGGCGCCGGCGTAGGCAAGACGGTGGCCATGATGGAGCTCATCAACAACATCGCCAAGCAGCACTCCGGCCTCTCCGTGTTCGCGGGCGTCGGCGAGCGCACCCGCGAGGGCAACGACTTCTATCACGAGATGCAGGAGTCGAAGGTGATCGACAAGGTGGCGATGGTGTTCGGCCAGATGAACGAGCCGCCCGGCAATCGTCTCCGCGTCGCGCTGACCGGCCTCGCGATGGCGGAGCGCTTTCGCGACGACGGGAAGGACATCCTGCTCTTCATCGACAACATCTACCGCTTCACGCTCGCAGGCACGGAGGTGTCGGCGCTACTCGGGCGGATGCCGTCGGCGGTGGGCTATCAGCCGACGCTCGCCGAGGAGATGGGCCGGCTGCAGGAGCGGATCGTCTCGACCAAGGTCGGCTCGATCACCTCGGTCCAGGCGATCTACGTGCCGGCCGACGACCTGACCGATCCATCGCCGGCGACCACTTTCGCCCACCTCGACGCGACCGTGGTGCTCTCGCGCGATATCGCCTCGCTCGGCATTTATCCGGCGGTCGACCCGCTCGATTCGACCTCGCGCCAGATCGATCCGAACACGATCGGCGAGGAGCATTACACGACCACGCGCGCGGTGCAGGCCATCCTGCAGCGCTATAAGGAGCTGCGCGACATCATCGCGATCCTCGGCATGGACGAGCTCTCGCCCGAGGACAAGCTCGCGGTGGCGCGCGCCCGGAAGATCCAGCGGTTCCTGTCGCAGCCGTTCCACGTCGCCGAGGTGTTCACCGGCTCGCCCGGCAAGTTCGTGCCGCTCAAGGAGACGATCAAAGGTTTCAAGATGATCGTCAACGGCGAGTGCGACGCGCTCCCCGAGCAGGCGTTCTACATGGTCGGCCCGATCGAGGAAGCGGTCGAGAAGGCGAAGCACTTGCAAGAGCCCGGCAAGGCCGCGGGCCAGTCGACCGAGAAGGCGAAGTAGTTACAGGAGGCCGATCCCGATGGCGCACACCATCCACGTCGATGTCGTTTCGGCCGAGGAGTCGATCTACTCCGGCGAGGCGGAGTTCGTCGTGTTACCGGGCGTCGCGGGGGAGCTCGGGATCTACCCGAAGCACACGCCGCTGCTCACCCAGATCAAACCGGGCGCGGTCCGCATCAAAGTGCCGAACGAGACCGAGGAGACGCTCGTCTTCGTCCAAGGCGGTTTCCTCGAGGTGCAGCCGAACGTCGTCACGGTGCTCGCCGATACGGCGATCCGCGCGCATGACCTCGACGAGGCGAAGGCGCTGCAGGCGAAGCAGCGGGCCGAGGATGCGCTGAAGAGCAAGCTCTCCGCCGAGGAGATCGCGACGGCGCAGGCCGAGCTCGCCGGCGCCGCGGCGCAGATCGCGGCGATCCGGAAACTCCGGCCGCGGAAGTAGACCCCGTCGGGACCCGCAAAAGGAAAGGGCGGCCGAGGCCGCCCTTTTTTCTTTGCCCTCAGCTCAATCCGGGACGATGTTCGCGCGCTTCACTACTGGCGCCCACTTGACCGTCTGGGCCTTAACGAAATCGCGGAAGCCCTCCGGCGTGCCCTGGATGACGGTCGCGCCGTTCGCGACGAGCGCCTCGCGCACCTTCGGATCCTGCGTCGTCTTGTTGAGCGCCTCGTTGAGGCGCATGACGACGGGCTGCGGCGTCCCGGGCGGTGCAGCGAGCCCGAACCAGGCGGTGACCTCGTAGCCCTTCAGGCCCGATTCGTCGACCGTCGGCAAGTCGGGAAGCACCGGCGAGCGGGTGAGACTGGTGACCGCGAGCGCGCGCACCTTGCCGGAGCGGATGTGCGGGAGCTGCGGCGGCAGGTTGTCGAACATCATCTGCGTCTCGTTCGCGAGCATCGCCGCCTGCGCCGGCCCGCTGCCGCGGAACGGGATGTGCACGATGAACGTATCGGTCATCGCCTTGAATAGCTCGGAGGACATCTGCGGGGAAGTGCCGTAGCCCGGGGAGGCGTAGTTGAGCTTGCCCGGGTTCTTCTTCGCGTAGGCGATCAGCTCCTGGACGGTCGTCACCGGCACCGCCGGGTTCACCACGAGCACGTTCGGCACCGTCCCGTACTGCCCCACGTAGGTCAAGTCCTCAGGGCGGTAGTTGAGCTTCGGGTAGATGAGCGGGCTGATCGCGAGCGATGGGTTGGCGAGCAGCAGCGTGTAGCCGTCCGGCGCCGCGTGCGCGACGACCTCCGCGCCGACGTTCCCTCCGGCCCCGCTTCGATTCTCGATGACCACCGGCTGGCCGAGCTCCTGCTGGTAGCGCGGCTGGATCTGGCGCGCGACGAGGTCGATCAACCCGCCGGGTGGATACGGCACGACGATCGTCACCGGCCGCGTGGGAAAGGCCTGCGCGAACGCTGCCTGCCCACCGAGCACTGCAGCGCACCACAACAGCGTGCGGATAAACATTCTCATGTTGTCTTCCTCCTGGTCGGGGGCACTCTACCACCGGCAAATTGAAAGTTGTACCCGGAGGTCAGCCCACGTTGCGGCGCTCGCGCTCATACGTCGTGGCGGGGGGAAAAGCAGTAGCCTTCGGACGGGGGTTCGCTTCGCGCGGCCTATAATCGTCCGCCGCCATGAGCCGCCTCACGTACGGCAAGTACCTCAAGCTCAAGGAGCTCCTCGCGTGCCAGGTGCTCGAGAGCGCCAAGGCTGGGCGGCCCGCGCACGACGAGCTGCTCTTCATCGTCACGCACCAAACGTACGAGCTCTGGTTCAAGCAGGTCCTACACGAGCTGGGCGAGGCGCGCCGGATCATGGGCGCG
>Ga0126383_10002215_pt1 | contig 12516 bp, 12 predicted proteins | sample PanSoiMetPlot_35_FD_96882 | JGI IMG/M metagenome (GOLD analysis project Ga0126383, IMG submission 96882) | Tropical forest soil microbial communities from Panama - MetaG Plot_35 | ecosystem: Environmental > Terrestrial > Soil > Tropical forest > Bulk soil | place: Panama | collected 2016-02-17
ATGATGGGCGGCCGGTACGTGCCGGCAGTGATCGATTTCTTCGATCGGCAATATGGTCTAAATCACGGCGGTCTCCCCCACTAGCACCTGATGGCGTAGACCTCTCGCTGACAAGAAGCCGTCGTCGATCATCGATGGCACCTCGAAATGGATCGGCCCGATGTGGTCGCAGAATCGACGAGAATCTGGTCCTGCGCTACACGCCTGCAAAGACGCAATTCACGTCTGGTGCCACGGTCGCGCTCTACCTGAGCATGATGCCGATGGTAGTCGAGGAATTGGCCAAGGTGCCGGTCGAGGCCCGCCGTGGCCCGCTGATCGTAAATCCCCGAACCGGTCTGCCGTACCGCAATTGGTACTTTGGCGAGGTGTGGCGTCGGGTCCGCGAGATCACCGGCATCGCAAAAGAAATCTGGAACCGGGATATGCGGGCTGCTGGCGTCACGGAAGGGCGGCAGCCGGGCGCACCAACCGACGATCTGGCGAAGCAGGCCGGTCATTCCAACAAACGGACCACCGCGAGGGTCTATGACCGGGAGCGGCTGGAAGCTGCGCGCCGGGTCGCCAAGGCCCGGACCGCGCATCGCGGCAACACAGAGTGAACAGGGTGTGTCGTAAGGTGTCGCGCCCGCAAACAAAATCAGTGGCTTAAACCGGTTCCAAAATAACGGACCGTTAACCTTGCATGCCGCTTAATCGCCACTGATGCCGCTTCCGCGCATTGGAGCATCGCGCTCCGGCCGGCGGCAGAGGAAGCGGGTGGTGGGCACCGTTATCAAATTCCCGGACGATGGGCGCATTGTGCGCTTCAGCCGCGACCCCGGCGAGTCCGCAACTATCATCATCCTTCCGGTGATCCGGATCGAGCGATATTCCGATCCATTCGATGCTATCGAGCCGCAGACACAACCGCCCGCCGAGAACGGCGGCCGGCGGCGCGCCAGGCGGCGCTGACGAATTCGCTATATCGACGTGCCCTAAGCAGCTCTGCGCGCTCGCCGAGCTATTCCGCTATTGCGACTAAATCCGGCACGTTGCGGCCGCCAATGCCTGTCGTGCCATCGGCATCAGGCCCGGTTCGGGCGCCAAAGCACGCAGGACGATGAGCCCCATCGCGGTCGGCGATTCGATAATCAGCCGGTCTGCCGCTGTGACTTCCTCATCCTCCGGCACTTGTGCGTGCTGTGCTGCGGTCATTAGATCGAGCTCGATCGTGCGCCGGCCGGCGGCGCGGTCGTTGATTGCGTAAAACGCCACGCTTCTGCGGGTATAAAAAGTCACCGACGTATAGGCTTGACTGACTGGGGCGATCAGTTTGAGCGGACCGCCGCTGAGGTCATAACGGCACACCGCCGCCGCGAAAGCCGGATCCATGAACGGCATGATCTCGGCTCCCGCTTTGGTGGCGGCAAGCGGCACCATGGTATTCACCTGCGTAAGCGGAGCGAGGCGCGAATACGCATCTTGTTTTGCCGCCTGCGGCATGGCCAGCACGGTCGATAAATGCACAATGCCGCCGAGCAGCACGGCCGCGAGAATCCACAATAGAGTGCGAACCATCAGCAACCCTTTCGCTCGACTGTAGGCATAGGACCTTCCTTGGCCGTGCGGGTGGCCACCCCGATCGCGGTGTCGTAAAGCCTCCACACCAGCACGAATTGTTCAATCCCGCCGGTTGGCAGCCAATTGCCAGAGCGAGCCAGCGGCGCCACCGTGATTGAGAAGCGGCCGTCGTTATCGCGAACGATTTCCTCGCTCGTGAAACCGTGCCGATCGATTGTATTGGCCACCAGCCGCCCTTCCGGAGTATAGAGCGTCACGGTCCAATATCGTGCCGTCGGCGTCATGCCGCTGATGCTGAACGTGCAGCGCCCATCAAAAACATTCCCGACGTCGTCAGTGCGCGCATAAAAAGCGACGCCATCCCCCATCCCGGTAGGCAATTCGCCGGTCCTTGCGACCATAGCGCGGGCATAGGGATCGATATCGGCCGATCCGCTCTTCGGCCATGCTTTCCAAGCGCCGATTGTCAGCGCTCCGAATGCGACGCCGCGCGTGAGCGTAAGCCAGGTCGCGCCAAGTCCCAGCGCCGCGGCGATCAATAAAGTGAAGCATGAACCGAACAGAAGGCGCATGGCGTGCGTTTGACCGTTCGTCCGGACCCTAAGACTCAGTTGCCGCGCTGATTGGCAGGAGCATTGCGCCCGGCTGCTGTGGCGAAAGCGTTGGACGAGCTTCCGGTTTCGTTGTTCGAGCCGCCGTCGAGTGCGCCGACCGAAGTCTTTGTTGCAGCCTGCGAGGAGGGCATATGGACGGCGTCGTCCAATATGCGCTCCACATGAAGAAGCGCCTCGGTTCCCTTACGCGTCAGCAGCACCGCATGCGGCGGCTGCTCAGCGCCTTTCAATGACGCATCAGCGATTGCCGGAGCATGTTGTGGCGGCGGCAGACCGGGAAGGGGGCGCAGCTCAACACCTTGATGTGCATAGGCCATGATGTTGTGCCATGTCGCCGCCGGCAGCGTACCGCCAGTCATCCGTTTGGTTGGCGAATAGTCGTCGTTACCCATCCAAATGGCACCGACGAAATTGCCTGTGTAGCCAACAAACCACGCGTCACGCCAATCATTGGTGGTGCCGGTCTTGCCGCAGGTCGGCACGCCATCAAGCTGCGCACGGCGCCCGGTGCCGTTCTCGACGACCGAGTTCATCATCTTGATCATGTCGATGGCTACTTCCGGACTGATCACCTGCTTCGGTTTTGGGCCATCGCGGTCGAAGCGCCACACCAGTTGACCGGAATCAGTGCGAACTTCGAGCGCGGCATGCGGCATGACTGCGCGGCCCAGATTAGGGAAGGTCGCGTAAGCCATCGCGTGTTCGTAAACGTAAACTTCATCGGCGCCGATCGGCAAAGAAGGCGTATCCGGCAGCGGCGAGTGAATCCCGAAATTGCGCGCGGTCTGTACGATCAGGGCGCGCCCGAGCTTCGGATTGCCGTTGCCGAGCATGATCGACAATTTGACGGGAATAACGTTGATCGAATGGGTGATGGCTTCGAGCAGCGTCACCTGTCCCGAATAGCCGCCGGAATAGTTATGTGGACACCAATTGCCGATGCAGACCGGCGAATCGGCGACGACCGAGGTCGGCTTGAAGCCGTTCGCTAACGCGGTCGCATAAACATAAGGCTTGAACGACGAGCCGGGCTGACGCAGCGCATCGGTCGCGCGGTTGAATTGGCTCGCGCCGTAATCGCGGCCGCCCACCATGGCCCGGACTCCGCCATCGAGGTCGCCGACCACGACGGCTACTTGGCTGGCGCCATAATCGCGCCCGTACTGACGCAAAACGGACTCCGCTTCGCGCTCGGCATAGTGCTGTAAATTGCCATCCAGCGCGGTGCGCACCGTGAATGAGCGAGAGGTGACGGACTTCGGCAAGGTATCGACAAGTTTGCGCATCTCGTCGAAAGCCCAATCGAGATAATAGTTCGGGGCATCCTCGATCGCGCGATCGATCGGCGTTGCTGGGTTGCGCCGCGCGCCATAGACCTGGCCCTCGGTCATGAAGCCGTTCTCGACAAGATTATCGAGCACGACATTGGCTCGGGCGCGCGCTGCGGGGAGATTTATCAGTGGTGAGAATTTCGTTGGCGCTTTGAACAGCCCGGCGGCCATGGCGCCTTCGGCAAGATTGAGATCGCGGACCGATTTGCCGAAGTAATAGCGCGCCGCTGCATCGACGCCGAATGCGCCGCCGCCGAGATAAGCGCGGTCGAGATAGAGCTTGAGGATTTCGTTCTTGGGCAGATGCGCTTCCAACCACAGCGCTAGAAAGGCTTCGTTGATCTTGCGCTCATAGGTGCGCTCGTTGGAGAGAAACAGATTTTTCGCCAGCTGCTGCGTTATGGTGGAGCCGCCCTGAACGACGCCGCCGGCTTGGGTATTGGTGACAAAGGCGCGGAACACGCCCTGGATATCGATGCCGAAATGCTCGTAGAACCTGCGGTCCTCGGTCGCCAGCACCGCCTTGATGAGATGATCAGGATACTCCTCGAGCGGCACCGATTCCGTATGCTTGATGCCGCGGCTGCCGATCTCGTTGCCGTAACGGTCGAGGAACGTCACCGCCAGATCGGATTTCTTCAGCCAGTCTTCATCGGAGGTTTGACGGAATGAGGGAACCGCCAGCGCCAGTAAGAGGAGCAATCCGCCGGTGCCGAGCGTCGCCCCTTCCGACAGAGGCTCGACCAAAAGCCAGCGCCGCCAGCCGGCGACATGGGCGCGGTCCATCAAGGCCGTGAACCGCTCATAAATCTCGCGCGCCCACTTGCCGCTCTGGAATATTGCGGAGTCGATTCGCGCATCGATGTCGAGCAGGAGGCGCCGGAGCCTTGGCCTCCAGTCCTCGCCCGGATCGGGAAACATGTCGGTCACGGCCAATTGCTCCGGGGAACGGAAGGAGGCACAGCAGTTGTCCTTCTAGCGAATTGGCCGCGTCCCGGCCAAGGGTTGGTTGCCCCCGCAAGGTGAATGGAAATTACGGGTAAATTTGGCATAGCTTCGCGCAGAGGCCACCATGGCAAGTAATTCCGACAACTCCGAGGAGGTTCCATTTTGGCGCCGCAAGTCATTGAGTCAAATGACCGATTTGGAATGGGAAAGCCTCTGCGATGGCTGTGGCCGCTGTTGCCTCAATAAGCTCGAGGAGGACGAATCGGCCGTCGAGACGTTTTACACCGATGTGGGTTGCCGACTCCTGGACGGGCACAGTTGCCGCTGCCGCGATTACCAAAATCGGCTGGACCTGGTCGATGATTGCGTCCGGCTGACGCCCGAAAGCCTCAAAAAGATTAAATGGCTTCCGCCGTCCTGTGCCTATGTGCTGCTGGCCCAGGGACATGACCTCTATTGGTGGCATCCATTGGTCTCCGGCGACCCAGAGAGCGTACACGCCGCCGGGGTCTCGGTGCGCGGGCGCGTTCGCGCGACCGAGCTGGACGTGCCGGATGATGAGCTGGAGGACCATATTGTCAATTGGCCGCAGCGGTTGCCGCGGCGGGCGCGCCGCCGCTAGGAAACAAAGTCCCCACGCACGCCTGATCTGCGCAAAGGCCGGTTGCAAAGCGGCCGGACGGCGGCCCAAGTGACAGCACAGAGCACACCAGCCAGCTACCCTCATGAGCACCCGGGCCGCTCCCAAACACCTCATCAGCGTCGAGTCAGGCGAGGCCACGGCCGAGCTTTCCGGGAGCTCGCCCGCGACAGGTCCACTCGACCATACCGCAGTCCGCGCAATCGTCGCCGGCATTATGCTGGCGATGTTTCTCTCCGCCCTTGAGCAAACCATCGTCGCGCCGGCATTGCCGGCGATTGGCAGAAGTCTCGGCGGCATCGACGAGTTGTCCTGGGTGGTTACGGCTTATTTGCTTGCGGTGACAGCGACTACGCCGCTGTTTGGAAAGTTATCCGACATTTACGGCCGGCGTGTCGTTCTACTCTGGGCAATCGGAATTTTCATTGCTGGCTCGATTGTCTGTGCGCTCGCGCCGACGATCTGGATCCTGGTCCTTGCGCGCGGGCTGCAAGGCATTGGCGGCGGTGGTTTGCTGCCGATCGCGCAGACGATCATTGCCGATTTATTGTCGCCCCAGGAGCGGCCGGTGGTTCAGGGCCGTACCTCCATCATGTTCATGAGTGCGAGCATTCTCGGCCCGGTCCTCGGCGGTTTCTTCACCGATCAGCTGCATTGGTCATTAATCTTCTGGATCAATGTGCCGCTCGGTGCGGCGGCGCTGGTCATGAGCGAACACGCTCTGCGGCAGTTGCCGCGCAACGAACGCCCGCATCAGCTTGATGGGATCGGCGCCATCTTGATGGTGGGGGCGGGGCTCTCGCTGATGCTGGCGCTCGCCTGGGGCGGCACGCATTATTTATGGAGCTCGCCGGTTATCGTCGGCCTGCTGGCCGGCTCGGCCACGTTGTGGGGACTGTTCGCCGCACGGCTCTTGACTGCGCGTGAGCCGTTCATTCCGCTGACCATTCTGCGCGGGCGAGTTACCGGCACGATCACCTGTGCGGCATTTTTCGCCGTCGGCACAATCATCGGCATCACGATCTACACGCCGCTTTATTGCGAAACGGTGCTCGGTCTCTCGGCCAGTTCGTCAGGGCTCGCGCTTATCGCTTTCATGGCAGGCACTGTGGTCGGTTCGCTCACCGCGGCGCGGCTGATGGTACGACTTGCTCATTACATGCGCGTGCCGCTAGTGGCACTGCTGTGCGCCGGCATGACGCTCGGCGCGCTCGCCGTCGATCCCGGCAACCAATCGATCGCGCGACTTCTATTCTTGCTGTTTGTGCTGGGTTGCGGCGTCGGGCCGATGTATCCGATGAGCACGATAGTCATGCAGAACGCGGTCAAGCCGCACCAGCTCGGCACCGCCACCGGAACTCTCAATTTTTTCCGCACATTGGGCGGTGCGATCATTGTCGCGGTATTCGGCGCCATTGTGCTCGGCAGCGGCGTGGACAGTGCCGGAATCATAACGCCGGAACATTTGGCTGCATCGCACGGCGATTTGGCGCCGGCATTTCGCTGGGTGTTTATCGCGGCAGTGGTCTGCCTTGCGATTGCGTTCTTTAGCCTGCTTTCGGTCGAGGAGCGTCCGTTGCATGGCCCGCTTCGCCCAACCGAATAGTCGGCGCTGACGCAGCGTTGCGTAATCACGGCGCGAGCGGAGTGCCCAGTTTTCGCGCCGTATCCAAGATCCAGCCGCGATACCGCGCGAGCGGTGTGACCCCGGTCAGACCGCCGCACCCTACGGTCAGATTCGGTCCCGTCGACCAGCTCACCACGCCGAGGACGGCTGGGCCGGCGCCGGAGATGCGGAATGCCGGAGCTCCGGAGTCACCGGCACAGGCGCCCAGGCCAGCGCTCAGTCCTTTATTCACTGGATCAAACAATCGGATCTGCAGCGATCCGGGCTGACCGGTGACGACAAGGGTGGCAACGCGCGCCGCGCCGCCGGTGCGGCCGTCACCACGCACAGTCACGCCATAACCGGCGACCACAAACGAGTCGCCGACGGCGACGGTTTCGCTGCCGCCGGCAATGAGCGCCGGAGAAAATCGTGTGGGGAGCGGCTCAGCGAGTTTGATCAGGGCAACATCGGCGGTCGCGAGATGGTTGAACAATCGCTTGATGTCAAATTGCGGATGGCGTTCGATACGAGCGATGGCCTTGAGAACAGGCGGCTGCCCGGGCTCGCTGCCGAGAAGCTTGTAATCGGCGCCTGGCTGCACGCAATGCGCCGCCGTCAGCAAAAGGTCGCGGCCGATCGCCGTTGCGGTGCACGCTGTGCCGGCTGAACCGAGAATCATGACGATAGAACGCCCAAGCTCGGCGGATGCCGGTGTCGCGCCGCCAACCATGGCCTGCGCATGCCATGGAAGCTGCGAGCCTGCGAACCCGGCCGTCACGGCGAGCAAAAGGCCGGCAAAGTGCTTGCCGCCTCGCCGATCTGCGGTCCTCAAATGCATCGGCTTTACCTCATTTTGCCTGTCGGATGCTCGTTTTGAGGGCCAAACACCACGTTCGCCTTAAACCGGCCGTTCACGACGGGTTCACTCCGGCTCGCCTAGGACACATATCATGGCCGCCGTGTACCGATTCGCCTTGGCTACCCCTCTGCTGCTCGCCTCGGTCATCGCGATCACCGCCGCGCGCGGCGAAGAGGCGCGTTCAATCCGCGCCCCGTCCGGGCATACCTGTCTGGATCAGAAAGAGCGGCGGGCCGAGATAGCTTCCGGTGCGGTCGTTCGCCTTGATACCGCGATCCATGCGGCAAAGAGCCGAATGGCAGGCACCGTGGTCCGGGCGCGGCTTTGCCGCGGCCAGGATGGGCTCGTCTATGTGCTGACAGTTCTCGCTCGCGATGGCAAAGTGGCGCGCATAGTCGTCGACGCGGTCAAAGGCACCCTGGTCGGCGAGCGCTGAGCGGAGTTATTTCTTGCGGCTTCTTGTTGTCGAGGACGATCCTGATCTTAATCGGCAGCTTGCGACCGCATTGACGGACGCGGGCTATGTTGTTGATCGCGCCTTCGATGGGGAAGAGGGGCATTATCTCGGCGAGAGCGAGCCTTACGACGCGGTGATCCTGGACATCGGTCTGCCGAAAATGGACGGCATTTCGGTGCTCGAGGCCTGGCGACGAGCCGGTCGGGCCATGCCGGTTTTGATCCTCACCGCGCGGGATCGCTGGAGTGACAAGGTGCAGGGTTTCGACGCCGGCGCCGACGACTACGTTGCCAAGCCGTTTCACCTTGAAGAAGTGTTGGCGCGTGTGCGCGCGCTGCTGCGCCGTTCGGCCGGCCACGCCAAGAGCGAGTTCACCTGCGGCCCGGTTCGTCTGGATACCCGCACCGGCCGTGTCGCCGTCGACGGCAATCCGGTGAAGCTCACATCGCACGAATACCGGTTATTGTCTTACCTCATGCACCATACCGGCCGGGTGGTCTCTCGCACCGAACTCGTCGAGCACCTCTATGATCAGGACTTTGACCGGGATTCCAATACCATTGAGGTCTTTGTCGGGCGCATTCGCAAAAAGCTCGGCGTCGATGTCATTCAAACAGTGAGAGGGCTCGGTTATCTGCTGACGCCGCCCGATGCGCGCTAATTCGCTCGCGGTCCGCTTGTTCTTATGGGCCATGGCCTGGACGGTGGTCATTCTCATCGCCACCGGGATTGCTTTGTCCACATTGTATCGCCATGCAGTCGAGCGCGCGTTCGACCGCCGGCTTGACGTCTATTTGCGGACGCTGGTGGCGGATGTTGCCTCGCCTGAGGATAGCGGCGACAAGTTTCCACAGTCGATCGGCGAGCCATTGTTCGAATTGCCGCTCTCGGGCTGGTATTGGCAGGTCACGCGGCTGGACAGCAAAACACCGGAGGTGCACTCCTCACGTTCGCTATGGGACACCAGTCTGCCGCGTTTCGCGGCTGAGAAAGCGGCCAGCGAATCCGAGTACCGGCAAGGTTACGCGCGCGGCCCGGAGGATCAGGACCTGCGCCTGGTCGAGCGCAACATCGATCTCGGCGGCGACGGCCGATATCTTGTGGCCGTGGCCGGCGACGCCTCCGAAATCGACGACGAGACTCAAAGTTTTAATCGCGCAATCATCATTACCTTTACAGCCCTGACGCTGGCGCTGCTGCTGACCACCGCGTTGCAGGTGCGCTTCGGTCTGGCGCCGCTGGCCCGCATTTCCGAGAGCCTCGCCGCAATCCGCTCTGGCCACGCCGAACGGCTGGAGGGCGAGTTCCCGGTCGAGATCGCGCCCTTGGCGCGCGAAACCAATGCACTGATCGATGCCAATCGCGAAATTGTCGAGCGGGCGCGTACCCATGTCGGCAATCTCGCCCATGCGCTCAAGACCCCGTTATCAGTCATCGTCAACGAGGCGGCCACGCGCGGCGGCGACAGCTTTGCGCGAAAGGTGTTGGAGCAGACCGATATCATGCGCGATCAAGTGGCGCGGCAGTTGGAGCGGGCGCGACTGGCCGCGCGTTCGACCCGCCTCAGCGCACTGGTCGATGTGCCTCCGGTTGTGACCGCCCTGGCTCGCAGCCTGGAGAAACTTCATCGCGACCGCGAGATCGCCATCGACATTGATGTGCCGGACTATGCGCGGTTTCGCGGCGAACAGCAGGATCTGGAAGAGATGGTCGGTAATCTGGTCGACAACGGATGCAAATGGGCGCGCTCGCGCGTGGCCATAGAAGTCCTGGCCGATCCGCCGGCGCCGAATAGTGAAAAGGCACGGGTACGCATCATCGTCGACGACGATGGGCCGGGGCTATCGCCGGCCCAGCGCGAGCAAGTTGCATTGCGCGGCCAGCGCCTGGACGAGACCAAGCCTGGATCCGGGCTCGGGCTGTCGATCGTGGTGGAACTTGCCGGGCTATATGGCGGCGTTCTCACGCTCGGCACGGCGCCAATCGGCGGACTGCGTGCCGAACTCGCGCTGCCCGGCGAGTGACAAATATCCGGTATAATTGACCTATTGCCATTATGGCGGAGCACGGCAAAAACGATCATCGTTCGGCGTCGGCTATTATGCGGCCTGCGCGATCGGCAGGGTCGAGCCGGTCGCCGGTATGCGGCCGATCTGGGGCTATATGCTCGCGCTGGTGATCGGAACGATCATTGTTGCAGCCGTGCCGTGGATCTCGATCGGTTTCCTCCAGTAACTCTTCGGAGAAACCGTTCGCCCCCAAAGATGACGTAGCGCGCTATGAATCTTGCGCTTTGGCTCGAACGTGCAGGATCAAGTCATGGGGATCGACCCGCCCTGGGATTGGGCTCGCACGTCATCAGGCGTTACGGTGAGGTTGCCGGGCGCGCGGCAAGGCTTGCGGCGTCACTGCGTCACCGTTTCCGCCTTCAGCCCGGTGACCGGGTCGCCATCGCCGCGAAGAATTGTCCCGATTACGTGGAGTTGATGTTCGGCATTTGGCATGCGGGACTGGCCGTGGTGCCCGCAAATGCAAAACTTCATGGTCGCGAACTCGGCTACATCCTGGAACATTCTGGCGCCCGCGTGTGCTTCGCATCAAGCGAAGTCGGCGACGAGATCGCGACCCATGCCCCTATCACGCTCGAACGTTTGATCGCGATCGGCAGTGCTGACTACGATGTGTTGTTTAATGCCGACCCGATCAAAAGCTGGCCGCGTCAGGGCAATGATCTCGCTTGGCTATTCTACACGTCAGGCACCACCGGCCGACCGAAGGGCGCGATTCTGACCCATCGTATGCTCGCGGCAGCGAGCTACGCCTATGCTGGCGAAGTTGACCCGATTACGCCCGGTGACGTGCTACTGCATGCCGCGCCGATGAGCCATGGCTCGGGACTGTACATGATGGCGCACGTTGCTCGGCTCGGCATTCACGTGGTGCCGGAGTCGAGTTCGTTCGATGCTGAGGAAACGCTCGGCTTGTTCGATGCTTGGCCGCGTAGCTCGATGTTTGCTGCGCCGACCATTGTCAAGCGGTTGGTAGAATGCGAGTCGCAATGCAACCCCGATCAAATCAGGACGATCATCTGGGGCGGTGCACCCATGTATGTCGCCGACGCACGCAGTGCGATCGACCGATTTGGTCCGCGGTTTGCGCAGATTTATGGCCAGGGCGAGAGCCCTATGACGATTACCACGCTGTCGAAGCAAGAGATCGCTGATCGTGATCATCCGCATTGGGCCGATCGGCTGGGCTCGGCTGGGCGGCCCTTTGCTTGCCTCGAGGTCATGGTGGCCGGTGGCGACGATCAGCCTTTACCTGCCGGTGAAACCGGCGAGGTGCTATGCCGCGGTGATGTCGTCACGCCCGGCTACTGGCGCGATCCGGAGGCTTCGGCCGCAACGCTCAAAGGCGGATGGCTGCACACCGGCGACCTAGGTATGTTCGACCGTGAAGGTTATCTCACTCTCAAAGACCGGTCGAAGGACCTTATTATTTCTGGCGGCTCCAATATTTATCCGCGGGAGATAGAGGAGGTCCTGCTTGAGCACGCCCTCGTCCGCGAGGTGTCAGTGATTGGCAGGCCCGATCCGGAGTGGGGCGAGATTGTCGTCGCTTATGTGGTAGGCGAGGTGAATCGCAACGAACTCGATGCGTTGTGCCTGAACAGTATCGCCCGGTTCAAGCGCCCGAAGGATTATGTTTTCGTGAACTCGTTGCCGAAGAACAATTATGGGAAGGTTCTCAAGACTGAGCTACGCGAACTCGATGCAGCCAGCCGAAAGAGAAGCTGAATGGTCGATCGACTCAAAGGCAAAGTCGCGCTCGTCGTCGGCGCCGGCTCCGTCGGGCCGGGGTGGGGTAATGGCAAGGCCACGGCGGTCGCCTTCGCGCGTGAGGGCGCACGGGTGTTCTGTGCGGACATCAATCCAGACGCCGCCGAGCACACGGCCGGAATCATTAGGGGCGAAGGCGGGGAGGCTGTTGCACACCGTGCCGACGTCAGTAAGGCGACCGATGTAATCGCCATGGTCGAAGCTTGCACCGCCGCCTATGGCCGCATCGATGTGCTCGACAACAATGTAGGCATTGCCGAACTCGGTGGGGTAGTCGACGTCTCTGAAGTTGAGTGGGATCGGGTGTTCGCGGTAAATCTCAAGAGCGCCTACTTCGCAATGAAAGAAACTATTCCGTTGATGGTGCGCCAGGGCGGCGGCTCGATCATCAATATCTCCTCGATCGCTTCGATCCGCTACACCGGTGTTCCTTATGCGACCTATTACGCATCAAAGGCGGCGCTCAATCAGCTTACTAGAACGACCGCCGTCGAATATGCGAGTAGGGGGATTAGGGTGAACGCGATTTTACCCGGACTGATGAAGACGCCGATGGTGGAGAAGAGCGCTGGCCTCGCCAAAAGCTACGCTGGAGGCGACGTTGAGGAAATGTGGCGCGCACGCGACCGGCAGGTTCCGATGGGATTCGGCGGCGA
>Ga0126383_10002216_pt1 | contig 12503 bp, 31 predicted proteins | sample PanSoiMetPlot_35_FD_96882 | JGI IMG/M metagenome (GOLD analysis project Ga0126383, IMG submission 96882) | Tropical forest soil microbial communities from Panama - MetaG Plot_35 | ecosystem: Environmental > Terrestrial > Soil > Tropical forest > Bulk soil | place: Panama | collected 2016-02-17
CGGCCATCGAACCGCCGGCGCTCGCCGGCGCGCTGACCTGAAAAACAGGGGCGCGAACACTTCCCCAGTTCGCGCCCCGGCCACCATTGCAACCAAACGGGAGTGTAGCCCAATGACAGCCAGGAAAGAGGCCAATCCGCCGCCTGACAGCTTGCAATTGTGGGCTGCTGAACTGGAGGCAGCAGCGACGATCGCGCGCTCGGTCGCGACTACGCCATTCACGCCCGACTCGCTTAAACGCTGGCTCGACAGCGAGGGCAACCCGACGACCGAGAAGGAACGCCGCGTCCGGCTCGACTTTGACGCGACCGTCGCGATCGTGACGGCCGCGCTCCTGGCCGGCCAGGAATTGGGGCTAAAGCCGATGGCGTCGCTGCGCTCGATCGATATCGTCGACGGGGTGCCAGTGCTGCGCGCGCACGCGCTGCGCGGCATTCTGCTGCACGAGGGGCACGAGATCGCGGTCGTCGAGACGACGAACACGCGCGCGATCGTCCGGGCCCGGCGCGCTGACAGCGAGACAGTGCAGACGTCGACTTGGACGATCGATCGCGCCAGGCAGCTCGGCGTCGCCGACCGGCCGAACTATCGCAGGCAGCCCGCGACGATGCTCGTCAACCGGGCGACGGCCGAGATCGCGCGCTGGGTCGCTGGCGACGCGATTATCGGCATGCCGTACAGCGACGCCGACTTTGACGCGCTCGACGTCGGCGACGGCGACGAGCAGCTCGCGATCGAGGGCGCCAAGCGCAAGCCGCAGCGCCGGCGCTCGTCGGCGACGCTGGCGCTGCCCGCGGCTGTCGTGCCGCCGCAGGGCGAGCCGGGGAACGGCGAGCAGCGAACGCAGCCGGCGGCCGGCCGGCAGGCGGCGCGCAAGATCAGCAAGACGCAGTCCGACCGGATGCACGCGATGTTCCGCGAGCTGGGCATCGGCAAAGACGACGCGCTCGGCCTGATCCGGGGCTGGACTAAGCGCACTGTCGCCAAGACTGATCAGCTCACGTACGGCGAGGCGGGCGCGGTGCTGCGCGGGCTCGACGAGCTGGCCGCGCGCAAGGCGCTGCACGACGCCGACGCGCGCGACGACGCAGCCGACGACGCGCTCGGCGACCAGGGCGACCAGCGCGACGACCAGCGCGACGAGGGCGACGACCAGCGCGACGAGGGAGGCGACGAGGATGGCCCTGCCGACACTTGACGATGACGATCTCGACGCGATCGAGCAGCGAGCCGAGCTGGCGTTCACCTACGGCGATACGACCGCGCTGCGCGCCGAGGACGTCGGGCTGCTGATTTACAGCTGCCGCGAGCTGGCCCGGCAGAATAAGCACCTCGTCGCGCTCGTGCACCAGGCACGCGACCGGGCCAGCGCCGACCGGATGCGGGGACGCAGATGATCGCGCCGACGTCGCGCAAGCTCGCCGACGCGCTGCGCGCGATACCGGGCGTGCCCGCCGCGATGATCCGGCGAGCCGAGCAGGGCTATTACCACGACTTCCTGTCGCCGCTCGATCATCCGATCATTCAGCTCGTGACCGACCTGCGCGCGCTGGCCGGCGACCCGACGATCGAGGTCGCGTCGCGCTCGGCGCTGCGCGCCATGACCGACCAGGCGATGGCCGGCGAGTACGACGCGACGCAGGCCGAGGCCGACGAATGGATGCGATCACCCGAGGGACAGCAGACGCTCGCCGAGCTGCTCGGCAAGGTGTCGCGCACGAACGGGCGGCGGCGGCGATGACGACCAGCGCGATCCATGACTGCCCGGTCGCGGCGTGCACGCGAACGGTGCCGAGCGTCGACCTGCTCATGTGCGCGCCATGCTGGCGGCGCGTGCCGGCCGAGCGGCAGGCGGCAGTCTGGCACGCGTGGAACAGGGGCCTGCCGCCCGATCTCGGCGCGCTGATCATGGCGCAGGACGCAGCGATCGCAGCCGTCGACGAGTCCGACCGGGCGCGAGCTGCTCGCCGAGCAGCTCGAGGCAGCGCGCCATGAGCCGCAATAAGGGGCTGCGCGCCGCCGACTGGGTCGCTGAGTATCTGCGCCCATGGTGGCCCGGCTGCGAGGCGACGCCGAACAGCCGCAAGGGCCGCGATCTGCTCGGCACGCCGCCTTGTGTGATCGAGGTAAAGACCGGCGTGGAATGGCGCGCGAAATGGCTCGCGCAGGTGCTCGGCTATGTGCTCGACGGCGAGTTCGGGTTCGTTGTCTACCTGCCGCCAGGCTGCGGCGAGCGCCAAGTCGCCGACGCGCTCGCGATCGTGCCACTGCGGGCGCTAATGCCAGTGCTCGTCGACGCGGGGTTCGCGCCCGCGCCGGCCGATACCGCCGAAGGGGGTTTACGCGATGGGGCTGCCCGAGATCTTTATCAAGCTGATCGTGGGCTATTACCGAGACCGCAAGTTCGCCGACATGACCGAGCTGCCCTGGCAGGAGGCGCTCGGCGCTGAGGCGCTCTATCTGCGCATGGCGTGCTACTGCCGCGAGAATCTGACCGATGGGCTCGTGCCGGTCGCTGAGGTTCCCCGGCTCGCGTATCCCGCGCCGCGCGACGTCGCCGAGCAGCTCGCGACGCTGCTCGCCGAGCAAGAGCTGATCGTCGCCCGATCCGGTTTGGATACCGGTTTGGATAGCGGCTTGGATAGCGGCTTGGAATCCAAACCGGATACCAAACCGCATCGCAGCTGGCTCGTGCGCGCCTATGTGAAGCGCAACGGAACGCGCGCCGACGTCGAGGCGGTGAGCGCTCAGCGTGCCGCAGCGTCGCGCCATCGGTGGACAACGCACCAGGTCAGCCACCTTGGCGATGCAAACCGGAATGCAAACCGGAATGCAGCCGGCATCCCTACAGAGACAGAGTCAGAGACAGAGTCAGTCGTCACGCGCGCCGGCGCGCGCGAGGCCGGCGACGCGGGCGGCGCGCGCTCGACTGGACAGACCGACCTAGACGAGATCGTGATCGCCGAACTGTTCAGCGCGACCGGTCGCGCTGTCAGCCGCGAGCACGCCGCCGGCATTCGCGCCAGGTTGCTCGCCGGACGCCGGCCGGCGAATCCGGCCGCGTATCTGCGCGCGGCGATCCGCGAGCCGGGCGCGGCGATGCGGCTGCTGCCGTCCAAGTCGTCAGCGCGCCAGCCGCCGCCAGCTGCCGCCGTCGTCGGCCCGCGCGGCGATCATTCAGCCGAGGCCGGCCGGGGCGGCAAGATGGCGCGCGAGCTGCTCGCCGCCAAGCAAGCCGAGCAAGCCGAGCAAGCCGAGCCGGTCGACGCCGAGATCGTCGACGACGACGACCAAGACGCGCCGGTCGACGCGCCGTTCTGAACCGAGAGGGGAACACGATGCCCGATATCAAAGCAAACGCGCTCATGCCGAAGGGCGAGACCAACGGGCTCGCTACCATCGCCGGCCAGCTCGTCGCCGAGGGGCTCAACCGCAAGCCGCGCAGATTGCACGCCGTCGTCGGGCTCGTCGACGTGCGGCGCGTCGCGACCGACGCCGACACTGGCGACGAGCTGGCGACGATCCGGTTCCGGCGCGTCGAGCTGCTGCGCGAGGCCGATCTCGCTGCGGCCGAGCAGCTGATACGCCGCGCGCTTGAGGACCGGCTCGGCGAGACGGTGCTGCCGCTCGACCTCGAGGACGACTTGCGCGCGGCGTTTGAGGGACTCGACGTCGACGTGCCCGAGGGCGACGGCCACGACCAGGGCGACGAGCCCGATCTCGGCGGCGAGTCGTGAGCGACTGGACAGTGCCCGGTCTGCCGACGCCGAGCGACGACCCGCACGCTCGCGGGCACTGGCTGATCATCACGACGCGCGCCGCGCTGGCGCAGCAGGCCAGCCGCGCGCTCGACCGGCTGCGCGAGGCCAACGGCGGCACCGATCCGGTAACGCTGCGCGATGCGTACGACGTCGACCGGATCGCGTTCGCCGAGCTGGTCGAGGCGCTGGTTAACCTCGGCGCCCCGGTCTCGCCGGACATGCAGGCGCTCGCCGGCATTCGCCCGGTCGGCGAGTTCCTGCTGTGACCGGCACACAGCAGCCGGACGCCGGCCGCGAGCCGGGGTTCGCCGGCATGACCGCCGCGGGCGTGTCGCCCGCCGACGCGTGGCAGCAGATACGCGACGACCTGATCGCGTGCCCCGGCGCGCTGGCGCTGCTGCAGCAGCTCGACCCCGACTCGCTCAGGTGGTCGCGCCAGCGCTGGGCTGCGCATGGCCTGCCGCCGCCATGGGAGGGGCTGTGAGCGACCGGCTGCTGCGCACCTGGCATACCGACGACGATCTCGCAGCCGAGGGCGCTGTCGCCGCCGAGCTGGCCGCTGTCTGGCGCTGCGAGCTGCGCGAGTTCGGCCCGTTCAGCCCGGTCGACCGGTACGCGATCCGCGACGGGCGCGTCGTCGGCCTCGTCGAGATCAAGTGCCGCTCGCACGCCAGCGGCGACTATCCGACGACGTACCTCAAGCTGCGCAAGTGGGCGGCGCTCATGATCACCGCGATCGGGCTCGGCTGCCCGGCGATATTCGCCGTCCGGTTCACCGATGGAATCCGCTGGGTCGACGTCGACCGGATCACGCCGCGCAATCCGACGCCGGTCGTCGGCGGCTGGCGCAACGGCCGCACATCGGGTGACGTCGAGCCGCTGCTGCAGGTTCCGGTCGCGCAGATGCACCGGCTCGGCGACGGGCGCGCGCCATGATCCGGCGCGTCGCGTACGCGGCCGGCTGGCTCGCCGGCGCAGTCGCCGGATACGTCGCCGGCGGAATCACCAGGCCGGACGCGAGACAACCGCAGCTGTTCGGGCGTAGCATCGCGCTAACCGAAGCCGAGGCGACGGTCGTGCTCGAAGGGCTCGATGATGGTATCGCCCATCGCACGCCGCCATCGATGCGGGTCAATGGCGACGGCGAGCGGATTGTCGCTCTGCGCCAGCTGGCCGCGTATGCCGCAGTCGGCGCGGTAATTGAATCGCGACTCCGCGCGCTCGACAATTAGCGCTCTTATACTCGACGTGACTGCGCGAGCACTCGCGCAGCCGGCCAGATAAACCGAGAGAGGATCAACCCGACATGGTAACTAGGCAGCAGATCTCGCTCGTCGACGATATCGACGGCTCGGCCGCAGAGGGCACGACCCGTTTCATGCTCGACGACGTGAATTACGAGATCGACCTGAGCGCGCCGCACGCGATCGAGCTGCGCGAGCGATTCGGCCGCTATATCGACGCCGGCCGGAAGGTGAGCAGGACGCCGCCGCCGCGCACCGCCGCAAAGCACGCGACCGATAAGAGCGTCGCCAGCGCCGGCAAAGAGCATCGCCGCAAGATCCGCGCATGGGCCAAGCGAACCGGCTGGACTAATCCGGCGACCGGCAATCCGGTCGGCGATATCGGCCAGCTGCCGGCGCAGCTGCTCGCCGACTATGAGGCGGCGCAGACCCGCGCGGCGGTGGTCGTGCGCGACGACGGCGGCAACGGGCGTCGCGTGCCGGCTGTGACGTTCGCCGAGCCGGTGAGCAAGTGAGCGTCGTGCTGCGCTGCACTGGCCGCGCCGATGGCGACATCGGGCTAGAGACCGGCGCGTACCTGCAGCGGTTCAACGACGAGGCGTTCGGCGGGCGCGGCTATGCGCTCTGGACGACCGACCGGCGTCGCGCGATGCGGTTCGACACGTCGGCCAGCGCGCGCGCTGCGGCGGCTGTCGCGCCGCTGCGACCGATCCGGCTGATCATCGAGCCGGCCCCATGACCGCGCCGGCGATCGAGCAGGCCGGCCAAGTGAGCGGGGTCGTGCTGCGCTGCGCGAGCCGCCGCAATGGCGGGTTCGGGCCGGAAACTGGCATGTGGCTACAGCAATTCGATGCCGGCTCGCTCGGCGGCGGCGGCTGGGTGCGGTGGACTGGCAACATCGCCGACGCGCACCGCTTCGCCGACGCGGCCGCCGCGCATCACGCCGAGCTGACGGTGCCGATGCTCGGGTGGTTCCGCGTCGAGATCGTGCCGGCGTCATGAGCGCAGCAGCGACCGAGCTGGCCGGCCCGCTGGCGCTGCTCGTCGAGCCTGACGGCTCGGCGCGCACGCTGCGGCTGCCGGACGCCGGCCCGCATGGCAGTCAGCACGTGCACGACCTCGTCGGCGGCTGGCTTGAGGCGATCATCGGCCGCGGATGGTGCGCGTACTTCAACGAGGACGGCGAGCGCGAGCGGCTAGCGCCGAACATGCGCGCGACCGGTCTGGCGTGCGCGCTGGGCTGGCGCCCTCACGTCGCCGACTGGCTGCTCGGCGTCGTCGTGTTCCTGGGCCGCGACGGCACGAGCGAGACCGACGTGCCCGAGCGGGTGCTGCAGCTCGCGCGCGAGAGCGGGGTGATCGACGAGTGACTGTCTACGGGCTGCCCTGCCCGGAGTGCGGCGAGCCGCCGCCCGACGAGCAGGCAGCAGCGAACCGGCGATGCGTGCTGTGTCTCGCCGAGCGAACCGATCTCGGCCTGCGGGTGCGGCTGTTCGTCGACGGCGAGCTGATCGACGAGCACTGGCTGCGCACGACCGGCGACGAGCGCGAGATCGGCAGCTGCTCGGCTGCTGTGATCGTCGAGCAGGGCTTGCTCGTCGACGCTGCTGCAGCAGCCGGCCGGCTGTGGCTAGTCGAGGTCTACGATCCGGCGATGCCCTGCGAGTCGGCCTATCAGCGTTACGGCACCGACCGTAATGGCATGATCGCGCCGACGCCGATCGTGATTCCATAGAAAGCGCCGGCGGCCGGCGGGGGACCCCCGCCCCCTCACCAAGCCGGCCGCCGGCTCAAGATCCGGCCAGACAACCCGAGAGAGGACAACATCATGGACGAGCACGAGCTGCGCATCGAGCGGCACGTCGCCGAGCACGCCGCAGCGGTCAGCGCGAAATGGGCTGAGCTGCAGGCCGACTATCCGAGCTGGGAGCTGACGACCGGCGGCACGATCAGCGTCAGCGGACCGGGCACGATCGACTATCAGGCGCGGCGCGGCGGCGTCGTGCTGCGCTCGGGAAGCGTCGCCGGGCTGCGCCGCGAGCTGGGCGCGCAGCCGGCGGTGCAGCAGGTCGACGACGACGGGCCGCCGCGACGGCTGACGATCGTCAGCGATCCGGCCGGATTCGATCCGCCAGGCGAGCGCTGATCATGGTCTCGCAGCATCCGGCCGGCGACGACGACCGGCCGCCGCCGCTGCCGCATCGGCACGAGCCGCCGTCGCTGCCGCCGTATGAGCCGACGCGCGATCTCGGCGAGATCCTCGCATGGGCCGACTCGGGCATGACGCCGGTCAAGATCCGGAATCGGATCGCGCGCGTTCAGCGCTGGCTGCGCATCGGGCGCGACGCCAGCGCCGACGTCGTTGTCAACCGGCTGCGAATCATGCTGCCGGCGTTCGCGCTCGCGCTCGTCGAGCAGCTCGACGCCGACGAGCGCGCCGAGGCGCTGCAGCAGCTCGACGCCGACGAGGCGGGCGACGATGGCTGAGCCAGTGCCCGACGAGCTGGCCTGGGTATCGATCGGCATCGGCGCGCTGTACGCGCACACGACGCGCCGCGAGCTGCGCCAGCGCATCGCAGCCGGCACGCTGCGCTCGCGTCGTATGCGCGTGCTGCGGTGGGTAACCCTCGTGCACGTCGGCGATCTCAAGCCATGACCGGACAACCGCGCGAGTACCGCCGTCTATTGTCCACAAGGCTGTGGATTGTGTGGACACAGGGGCGATGGTGGACCGCGCGAATACGACGCGAGCGACCAGGCTGGCTCGCCGGCGAGACCGGCGCGAGGCGAAGGGACGACAGACCATGACGACGCCGAAGCCGCCCTACAGCGCCGAGCTGCCCGACGATCCGCTGATCGTCGCCCGGCTCATGATGGAAGCGATCGCCCGGATCGGCGATCAGCACGACGGCAGCCCCGACGCCGACATGCGCGCCTACATCGAGGGCTGGGGCCGCAGGCAGCACGAGATCGGCGAGCACGTGCAAGTGTGCGCGCTCGTGTCGATCGCCGGCGACCTGCGGCGCATCGTCGACGACGGGCTGATGGCGCAGCAGCTCGCCGGCCAGCTCGACCGCCTCGACCGCGCGCTCGACCGCGCCGAGCAGATCGGCGGGCGCGAGCCATGATCGCGGCCATATGCGAGGCGGGCGTGCCAGTGCGCAGCCCGTTCGCCGGCGTGATCGGGCTAGAGATCTGCGGCGAGCGGGCGATCGCGCGCTATCGCTACAGCTGCGCGCACGGTCACGTCGTCGAGCGCTCGACGTGCGCGCAGCATGAGCCTGTCGCCGGCGACGTCGGATGCCGGCTCTGCCTGCTCGTCGAGCATCACGACTGTCCGATGACATTCGAGCCGATCGAGTCGGTCGCATGAGCGCCCGCCGATGGTGGCCGCGCTGCGGCTGGCGGTACGCGACGAGTCCGGCGCGCGTGCGCGCCGGCGATTGGCGTCGCTGCTCGCGACCATGGGGGCACTGGGTACTGCGCCGATGGATGCCGCACGATGGCCCGCGTATCGCGAGAGGCAGACATGAGCGCTGACGACGAGCGCGAGCAGCTGCGCGAGCTGGTACGCGAGGCGCATGGCGCGATCAGGGATCTAGACCGGCTGCTCGCCGAGTACCGGCGCGTCGCCCGCGACACTGCGCACGACGCGCAGACGCGGGTATTCGCTGCCGCGAACGCCGAGCTGGGCCGGTTCAGCGCGCACCTGCAGCGCGAGGCCAACGCGCTCGCCAAGCAGCTCAATACCGCGATACTCGCCGCGCAGCGCAACATCACCGACAGCCTGGCGATCTCGGAAGTATTCGAGACAGCCGACGGGAAACTCGGTATCAAGTTCGCCGGCGGGCTATTCGACGATCAGGTGCCAGTCGACGACGATCCGGCCGGATCATGAGCGCCGGACTGCCGGGCGAATGGCGCGAGCCCGACGCCGAGCTGCTCGACGCGCTCACTCGCGACGCGACGCTCGCCGCCGATCACGTCGCGATCTCGATGCTCTACACGAGCGCGACCGACGCCGACCGGATACGCGCGACCGTTCGCGCCGCGCTGCGGTTCGCGCTCGCGAACCGGCTCGTCGTCGCGACGCCGCTCGCCGACTGGCCAGAATGGCGCGTACTCGACCCACCGGAGGACAGACCATGAGCGACGCGCTGACGACTGACGAGCGCGCGGTGCTGCGCGCGCTGTACGGCGCCCGCGGGCTGGCCGGCCTGAGCGTCGGCGAGCTGCTCGACCATCGCGGCACGCTCGCCGGCTGGACGCCGGCGCGCGTGCGCGACACGCTGCGCAGCCTGCAGCGCATCGACCTCGTGACCATGTACCGGGCCAAGGGCGCGTCGATCTACCGGATCAATAAGACCGGCGTCGCCGTCATGCGCGAGACCGACCCGCCATGTTCCGACTTCTGCGACGTGACAGCAGCAGGCGAGCGCTACTGCGGCAACCTGTGTGCCCGGACGGGCCGGCATCATGCCCATCGCTGCGCGACGCACGAGCGCCGATGAGGTACCCCCGGCTCTCGCCCGTCGCGATCCTCGCTGTGCTCGCGCTCGTGCTGGGCAGCGCCGCGCTGATCGTCGCGCTACGCCCGCCGCACCACATGCACCAGCCGCCGCGCACGCACAACGAGCTGTGCTCGCTGCTCGGCTCGCTGATCGGCAACGCCGATCACGCGCTGTCCGCGAGCGCCGCGCACCTCTACGGTGCCGAGCGCTGCTGATGCCCTGGCACATCGGCGTCGTGCTGCCGGACGGGCGACGGCTGACGGTGGACTACCGAGACCCGATCGCGCCGGTCGTCCACCGCTGGCAGTCGCGACGCCGGCCCAGCGACGCCGCGACGCTGATCGCCTGGCTCGACGTGCCGCGCAACGCAGCTCAGTCTGAGATGTGTTACGAGGGACTGACGCCGCGCCGTCCGATCGGATGGTGCGGGCACGACTGACGCGCTCGATCCTTGCCGGCCGCAGCTGGCGCGAGGCACACTGGCCGCATGGCCCTAACGACCGCGCAGCGGAACCGGCTGCCCCGCTCGGCGTTCGGCGTCGCGCCGAAGGGCAGCCCGCGCTCGGCGTGGAAGTACCCGATGCCGACCAAGCGCCAGGCGCAGCGCGCCGGCATTAGCGAGGCGAGCAGGCAGCGCACGCTCAACGCCGCAGTGTCGTACTCGGCGCGCAGCTCGACCGCGAGCAGCAAGGCGCGCATAGCGCCGATCGCAGCCAAGCGCGGACGCTCGTCGAGCGCCGGCATCACGCGCACGAGTCCGGCTCGGCGCTCGCGCAGCTCGAGGTAAGCGTGCCGACGCGCGCGCTGATCGCGTGCACGCGTCCGGGCTGCACGCACGCCAAGCCATGCCCGGATCATCCGGCCAGCTGGGCGCAAGGCCAGCGCGGGCGACGGATGCCGGCCGGCTGGTCGTCGTCGACAGTGCCGCGCATCCTGGCGCGCGATCGCCATCGCTGCCGGATCTGCGGCCAGCCAGCGACCGAGGTACATCACACGCGGCCGGGCGTCGAGACCGACGACTCGCTCTGGTCGCTCTGCGCCGACTGCCATCGGACAGTGACGCAGATGCAAGCTGCGAGCGCGCGCTGGGAGCGCGCGCACGCGCCCGAACAGACGCTCGACGACGCTGGCCAGCCCGTCGCCGCCTGGGGCGGCGAAGGCTTGTTCGGGTCGAACGCGGCGGGCGATTCGGGCAAGCGCGAGCGCTCGCCCGAAGGCGTGTTCGACTCGGCCCGAACGAACGTTCGGGCCGGGGGGGCACCCCTCCGCGCGGCTTCGCCGCGCGAGCGTCAAACGCCGGCGCGCGCCCGCGCGACGGTTTCGCCCGTTTCGGGCGATTCCGTCGCGCCGCTGACCAGCGGCGATGCCGCTGGGCCGCTCGCGCGCCCCGCCCGGGCGGCTCGCCGCCCGGACGTCCGGGGCCTGGCCCGCCCCGGCCCGAACACGCCTTCGGACGGCGGCCGAGCCGGTCGCGCCGCCCCGCGCGGCCGCGCGGGCGACCCGAACAGTCCTTCGGGCGACCTCCCCGCGGGGGCGGTCGAACGCGCCTTCGGGCGCGGTCCTGGCCCGCAGCGCCCGAACAGTCCTTCGGGCCGTCTGCCGCCCGGTCCTGCCGGGGGTGACTGAATGGCCAGCTCGCGCCGGCTGGCGCTGCTCGCGCTCATGTGGTCCGGCGTCGCGTTCGCGCTGACGTCGTGTCTGCTGCTCGCCAACGTGCCGCCGGCGCTGCTCGCCGTCGCGCTCGTGCTCGTCGTCGCTGCGGCGCTGCTGACCTACGGGGGCCGCGATGGCTAGCGCCGAGCCGGCTAGCCGGCCGGCGTCGGCGTCGCAGGGGCTCATGCAAGTGATCGGGCCAGACTGGCGCAGATTCGCCGAGCAGCCGACGACGAGCGACCAGCTGGCGCGCGCCTACGCTCGCGTGATCGAGCAGGCGGGGTTCGTGCTCGGCGACTGGCAGCGTCGCGTCGTCGAGCAGCTCGCGCCGGCGCTCGCGCAAGTCGGCGCGCAGCTCGGCGAGGTCGGCCGGCCCGCCGGCGCGTGCGCCGATCCGGTCGTGTTCGGTCACCGTCCGGGCTGCAGGTGCGGCGATGACTGAGCACGCGCCGCCGAAGTGGCTGCCGGGCTGGGAGCATTGGTGGCAGCGGGCATTCTGGCGGCTGCGGTCGTGGGCGATGTGGTTCCTGCGCGACCGCTGGAGACTCAAGCGGCAGGGATGGGTCAAGGGCGACGACGGGTGGTGGCGATGACCGAGCCGGCTCGCGCGCGGGTGCTGCCGCATCGTTACGCGATGGTGCGCGTCGACGAGATCAAGCCGCACCCGCGCAACCCGAACCGGGGCGACGTCGACGGCATAGCCGGCTCGATCGAGGCGCTCGGGTTCTATGGCGCGCTGATCGTGCACGAGCCGACCGGTCACATACTCGCCGGCTCGCACCGCTGGGCAGCCGCGCAGGCTGACGGGCTCGGCGAGCTGCCCGCGCTGCTGTACGACGTCGACGAGGACACTGCGCGGGCGATCATGCTCGGCGACAATGAATGGTCGCGGCTGGCGCGCTGGGACGCCGAGCAGCTCGTCGAGCTGCTGCGCGAGCAGCAGGCGACGCCGCTCGGTCTCGCGCCGACTGGCTTTACCGCCGACCGGTTCGCCGAGCTGGCGCGTCAGCTGCAGCCGTCCGGGCCCGGCGAGTTCCGCGAGTACGACGACGATCTGCCGGTCGAGCATGTCTGCCCGCGCTGCGGTTACGGCTGGTCTGGTGATCCGAAGGGGCGCCGGACAGCTGCCGGCGACGGCCAGGGCGACGAGGGCGTCGCGTGACGAGCCGGCCGGCGTATCGGGTGCCGCCGCTGGCGGAGCTCGGCGGCGATCTCGGCGACGATGCGCCGGTCGTCGCGTCGACGTTCAGCGGCGGCGGCGGCAGCTGCGCCGGCTTGCGCATGGCGGGCTGTCGCGTCGTCTGGGCGAGCGAGTTCGTGCCGGCTGCTGCGGA
>Ga0126383_10002217_pt1 | contig 12500 bp, 11 predicted proteins | sample PanSoiMetPlot_35_FD_96882 | JGI IMG/M metagenome (GOLD analysis project Ga0126383, IMG submission 96882) | Tropical forest soil microbial communities from Panama - MetaG Plot_35 | ecosystem: Environmental > Terrestrial > Soil > Tropical forest > Bulk soil | place: Panama | collected 2016-02-17
ACCCGATCCGGGTGGATTTTCGCCCAAAGGCGGCATCCGGCCCCAAGCCATTCCCGACGCCGCCGCCAAGCAAGCCATGCTCGATCGCACAGTTGACAGCCTGCAAGCAACCATCACGCAGCAACAGCAACAAATACAGACGCTCACCGCCCAGCTTAAAGAGCAGGCTGCGCAAATCCAGAAAGCGAGCGCTCAGCTCGAGATGCGTAAGCCGACGGCAAAAGCAGTTGTAAACAAACCTTTTTGATGGCAATGGCCATACTGAATCATGTGCTGTTCGATCCCGCGACCGGGCAAACAGTGATCGGGTATTTATCGGGCCTGACGATGGTCAAAGGCGATCGGGTACCTCACCAATATTGTGATCGATGCAGCGTTAGGCGCGACTCTACCGGCTGGGTGGAGCTTGATAGGGCCGTGAGCAACCGTTAGCGCGCACCAGGGTCCTATCGCAGGCCGGCTTCGCATTCTCTGTAGATCCATTTGGTCAACCCAGAACCGAAGCCGCAATGGCGGCATCGACGGCAGCGCAATCTGCGCTAACCGTTTAAGTAATGACCAAAGAGGATATCGCCGGCGTTCTGGAGAAAGTCGCAACGCTGCTGGAGCTCAAGGACGAAAATCCCTTCAAGATCCGCGCTTATACAAACGCAGCGCGTGCGATCGAAACGTTTGGCGCAAATGTGTCCAGCTTTCACGACGAAGAGGCGGTGGCGAAAATTCCGGGAATTGGAAAGAGCATTGCGCTGAAGATCAAGGAGCTGGCCGAAACTGGCTCGCTCAAATATTTGCGGGAATTGAGCGCAGAATTTCCAGCGGGAATTCTGGAATTGTTTTCGTTGCCCGGGCTCGGCGCGAAAAAGATCAAGGCCCTGCACGAGAAGCTTGGGATCAGCTCCATCGAGCAGTTGCAGAAGGCGTGCGAACAGGGGCGCATCGCTGAATTACCGGGGTTTGGCGAAACAACACAGCAAAAACTCTGCGACGCCATCGCTAGGCGCGCGGCGCACGCGGGTTCATTTCAATTTGGTCAGGTCTCAGCTGAGGCCGAAGCGTTGCGCGCAGACCTGGCGGCGCACGAAGCGGCTTTGCAGGTTGACGTCGCTGGGAGTTATCGGCGGCGCAAAGAAATCGTGCACGATGTCGATTTGCTGGTGGCAACGACCGAACCCGAAGCGATTACGAAGTTTTTCGTTTCTCGTCCGCTGGTCGAGTCCATCATCGCGCAAGGCCCGACGAAATCGAGCGTGCGGCTGCGTTCCGGAGTGCAATGCGATCTGCGCGTTGTCACCACGACGGAATACCCGTTTGCGCTCGCTTATTTCACCGGGAACAAGGAACACAACATCGAAATGCGCAGCCGCGCGTTGCAACGTGGCTGGACCTTAAACGAATACCGGCTTGCTCCACTGCCGGTCGAAGGTAGCGGCGGTTCACCTGAACCGCCTGCGGTGCAGGGGCGAGTCGGGCGATTGAGGTCAATCGCCCCTACCAGCAGCCCGAAACTGAAGGAGAAAAGGCCGACCAGGAAAATCCCGAACGTGCGCGACGAGGCCGATTTGTATCGCGCAGTCGATCTCGATTTTATCCCGCCGGAGCTGCGAGAAAACTGCGGCGAATTCGAAGCGGCCGAACAACATTCGCTTCCGAAGCTGATCGAAAAAGAAAATCTGCGCGGCACATTTCATTGCCACACCGTGGCCAGCGACGGTCACAACACACTCAAGGAAATGGCCGAAGCCGCGCAGGAACTCGGCCTTGAGTATCTCGGCATCGCCGACCACAGCCGGAGCTCGGTTCAAGGCCACGGCATCGCCGCAGAAAAATTGCTTGCGCAAGTCGCCGCGATTCGAAAGCTGAATAAGACCTTCGACGGATTTCGACTGTTTGCGGGAGTTGAATGCGACATCTTACGCGATGGCTCGCTCGATTTTCCCGATGAAGTGCTCTTGCAACTCGACTACGTCGTGGCGTCAGTTCACTCCGTTTTCAATTTGAGCGAAACGCAAATGACCCAGCGCGTGATCCGAGCGTTGGAAAATCCATTCGTCACAATGCTGGCGCATCCCACCGGCCGATTGCTGTTGAAACGCGACCCGTACCAGATCGATGTCGCGGCGGTGCTCGACACTGCTGCGCGCACCGGCACATGGATCGAACTCAACGCCGCGCCAAAGCGGCTCGACCTTGACTGGCGGTGGTGGCCATCAGCCAAGCAAAAAGGCGTAAGGTGTGTGATCAATCCCGACGCTCATCGCACTGCGCGTCTTCAAGATCTCTGGTTCGGCATCGGCATCGCGCGCAAAGGCTGGCTCACCAAAGATGATGTCGTGAACTGTCTGGCACTTGGAAAAATCGAGGCTGCACTGCGAGCGAAAAGTGGACGGTAAGCCGCGCTCGCCGAGCGCGCCGCAAGGCTGCGGCCTGGAACACGCATGCGAGGACGCCCGCCTGCCGCACAGGCTGGAAAGCCTATGTTCCCACCTTCTCCCGTTGCGGCATGAACATGGTCAGGCATTTGCAGGCGCCACCGGCTTTGATGAACTCGCTCATTGGCAATTCGTGACAGTGGTAGCCACGCTCTTCCAATTTCTTCACGAGTTGCGGCGCGCCTTCGGGGAGAACGATGTCGCGCTCAATGATGACGGCGTTACAGGAAAAGTGCATCGCTTCTTCCGGCGCGACGTTGATCAAATCGGTCACGTGCTCCCGAATTGCACGCTGCCCGTATTCATCGAATGCATCTGCGAACCAAAACGCTCCGCCATCCGGCAGCGGACAAAAGCAGGTATCAAGGTGATAAAAGCGCGGATCAACCAACTCCACCGAGACAGCAAGACAACCCAGCATTTCTGCTATGGCGCGGTGCGATTGAATGTCGGAACGAAATTTGTAGCCGCAAAAGAGCACGTCGCCGCCAAAGAGCGCGTCGCCTTCGCCTTCGAAGTAAAGTTTTTCCGGGAGCCAATGCACGTCGTAGCCGCGTTGCTCCATCCATTTCGCAAAGAACGGCTGTTCACCGGCGCGCTCTTTGTGGCGGAAATTACTCGGAATGAATTTGCGGCCGACAGTCAGCCCGGCGTTGGCGGTGAAAACCATGTCGGGGAGTCGCCGCTGCGGCGAAATCAGATGAACTTTGCAATTCAATTTGGAAAGCGTGGCGTGCAATTGTTTCCATTGCTCTTGAGCAATCCGCGCGTCGGCTGCGCGGGCTACGCTCATCCAGGGATTAATCTCGTACTCGATCCCGTAATAATCGGGCGGACAAAGGAGCAGCGCTCGCATACGATCTTCAAATCTACTCGGCCGCGCGGGATTCACTAGAACTCACCTCTTACATAGCGCTGTCATGTTGAGCGAAGCGAAACATCTCTGACCTGTTTTTATCGGGCACCGCTCTCAAATTGATCCGAAATTCTTTGCTTCGCTCAGAATGACATTACGGTGCTGCGAGAGAATCGGCGAGTTCCCGGAGAAATGGTTCCACGTCCGTGATCATGCCGATCGATTGTAACGGCTGTTGTTCGACAACGCGCTCGACTGCCGAGGCATCGATATCGACACACACGATTTTCACCGTGGGCGCGAGCATGCTTGCCACTGCGAGCGAATGCCGAATGGTCGCCAACAGCAACGCGTGCGTCACGTCGGCAAGTTTTTCGCGCATCAGTTTTTGGCCCTCGATCGCGTCTGTTGCTGCGCCGGGAATCGATCCCTCGTCCCGAATCGAGCCAGTGAGGACGATATCGACGTTGTTACGAACGCAGGCGTGCATGATCCCGCTGGTCAGGATATTCTTCTCAACAGCTGCTGCGATGCCGCCGGCCTCGCGAATGGCATTGACCGCGCGCATCACGTTCTCGCGTCCGCCGCGCGCGAACGCCAGGTCGAGGCTGATGCCCAAAGAAGTGCCGAATAACGCCCGTTCCACGTCGTACCCGGCAAATGGATTTCCGGCGAAAAGTCGATCGACATACCCCGCTTCAATGAGCCGCACCAGATGTTGACCGGCGCCGGTCCGCACGATCGCCGGACCGGCGACAACTGCGATTTTGCCTTTGGCGTTACGCGCGCGCCGCAGTTCCTCGGCCAATTCGCGAATGACGGCCGATTTCGGTTCATCAGCATCGATGATCGTGTTGATGAACTGAAAAACATCCGTGCGCGACGTCGCGCGCTGCACCGGCACGACGCGCACACCCTGGTGGCCAACGACGATCTCGTCGCCTTTGCAAACGTCGAAGAATTTGACCGCCCGCGCGACGCGTCTTTTTCGGTCTACTGCAATCGCGGTGTCCATCATGGTTGGCTGCACTTCGATCTCTTTGCCGTCAACACGGACGAAAGTTTGCTGGTTCGTCATTACGTAGAACTCGGACGGGAAAACGCCATCCGCCGGGGCTGGCGCAAGCTGCGCATTTTCACGTACGGCTACTTCGGCGCCGTGCTGCCGCAGTCGCAGAATCAAATCATCGAGCGCTTCGCTCGTCTCGGCAGAGACATCGATGCGCGCAAAGCTTTGGTCGGCACGGTTTTGGCCGATTTTGATCTCGCCAATCTTGAAATTTGCGCCGTGAGTCAAAATTTGATCGAGCACTTTCGGCAGGATCAGCGAATCAATGATGTGCCCTCGTAACTCAATCGTCTCCGAAAACATCGGCAAAATCTAGCTAAGGAAGATCACCGCGCCAGTGAGCGGAAAATTGTTGTGGCGGCGCTTGCGTCAAGCGTTCAAGCTACTAGGACGTTGCGCTCGCAGCAGCGAGCGCCTCTACAACTATCAAGATCGAAATGGAGAAACCAACCGCACGTGGCCCTTCACCCGGCCGCAAAGCTGTTCACGCGCTGGGCCCTCGGCTGAATCGTAAACCCAAGCGGCCGCCGCCGCTGCCTGTGAAGAAAAATGTTCCAGACCCGGGTCGCATGGTTAATCGCTAGAAGCCGCAACATATGCACAACGATCTACCAGTTCTCGCGGCCAAGATCGGGGAGAGACTCTCAAAGAGCTCTGAGTATATTGTCACCCAGCCTGCGGAGCTACGAGTTCTTCGTGAAATGTCAGAAGACGAAGTCCGTCAGTTTGCAAAAAGTCATGGCTGGGGCGTCGTACGCCGCCTCGGCGGCCGGCAGATCGAATTTTACAACGACGCAAGCGTGCGCGGACTGTAGCAACCCCGAAAGCGTTCGAAATTCGGGTTACACTGGCGCAGCCAAGAGACGCTCCGACCACAACCGCAGAACAACGTTAGCTTCATGTTCAAGGGCCACCTCTAACCATCCCAGCCAGCTTTCCTCCGAGCGGCACTGTTCGTAGGGCGGGCCACCGATGTGTTCGCCCTACAGTCTTCTTGACTGCCACGGATACGGCGTCGTAAAACCGGGCCATGATCACAGTCTCCTTCAATCCTGGTGCCGCTTGGTGCCGCTGGCGGCTCGTGATCAAAGCAATGTTCTTGCCCGTGCTAATGCTGAGCCTACCTAGTCAATCCACTCGTGCAGACAGCGCGACGTGGAAGGCCAACCCAAGCAACAACAGCTGGAACGACGCCGCCAACTGGACGCCAGAGACCGTGCCTAATGGACCCGCTGATGTCGCCACGTTTAACACTTCTAGCATTACTTCCGTCTTCCTTTCGGACATCGAGGTAAGTGAAATCGTCTTTAACCCTGGCGCGAGTAGTTTCACTATCACGGCAGATCCGCTTTACGTCTTCACGATCAGCGGGCCCGGCATCATAAACAACTCGGGAGTCACGCAGCAATTCATCGCTGACCAATCATTATTGACGCCCGATACTCAACCAATTCAGTTCATCAACAGTGCGACTGCTGGGAGTGGCACGGTATTTAAAGCTCTCGGCGGGATCGACGAAGATGGTAGCGGAGGGGGCAAAATAGAATTCTTTGATACCTCAAGCGCCGACCACGCCAGCTTCGAGATTTTCGACGCTGCCGCTCCCGCCGAAGCTGGTCCGGGAGAGCTGATTTTCAATCCCGGCTCCACGGCTGCCAACGCCAGCTTCATTGTCCATGGTGGTGTGAACCTTCATGATCCCGGTATCCTCAGTTTCGATGGAGCAAGTGCCAGCGAAGCGGTGATCACAAACCTTGGAGGCGTCGTTAGCTTTGGCGATGGGGCTGATGCCGGAAACAGCACTATCACGAATAATGGCCCCGGAGTCACAACTTTCGATTCCACTTCGACTGCAGCGCAAGCCAGCATCACCAACAACGGGGGGAGCTTTTCCGGAGATCTGCGGATAGGCCATACCGGGTTTACTGGTACTGCCACCGCGGGCGCAGCCACCATCACCAACGAGGGCGGGAACGGTGCCGGAGCGGCTGCTGGCAGTACCTCGTTTAGTGACACGTCCACTGCCGGGAGCGCCACACTCATCGCCAACGCCGGTGTGGATGGAGGAGCGGGAGCCTCGATTAGCTTTTATGACTCAAGTGACGGCGGAACGGAGCGAGTACAGGTTTTTGGAAACGCGACTTTAGATATCAGCGGTGCCAGCAGCGGCCTCGGCCCAACAATTGGCTCGCTCGAAGGCGACGGCATGGTGATGCTGGGAGTAAACAGCCTGACGATTGGTAGCGCTAATCTTAACACTTCTTTTGCGGGACTGATTCAAGGCACTGGTACTGCAACAAAAGCTGGCACAGGAGTATTGACGTTATCCGGAGCGAATAGCTTCACGGGGGGAATGAGCGTCAACCAAGGGACCCTTGTAGTAAGCAATACGTTCGGCTCCGGCACGGGCGCGGGACGGGTGCAGGTGAATGCTGGCACCCTGGGTGGGAGCGGAATTGTCTCCGGTCCGGTTACCCTGGGCACCGGCAGCGGTATTGGCGCTTTCCTCGCGCCAGCACACGGAACCAATACGCAAGCGACCCTCACGATTCAAAGCGCGCTCACCTTCAGCGCCGATTCGACGTACACCTGCACCTTTAAAGCCAAAAGAAACAGGGCGAAGATGGACCAAGTGATTGCCAACGGGGTGACGATCAACAGCGGAGCGAGCTTTGCTTTTCAGGGGTTCGCGCAAGGAACCCTCCGTCAAGGCTTGGTCTTAACTGTGATAAGTAACACCTCAGTTCGTCCGATTGCTGGCACCTTCAGCAACCTGCCAGACGGCGCGATCCTGACGGTAAATGGCAACAATTTCCAAGCCAGCTACGAAGGCGGGAGTGGGAATGATCTTACGTTAACGGTTGTGCAATAGAAGATTTCACAAATCAAAGGCAGTTTATGAAAACGAAGCTCCTGATTTTCCTGACTATGACTCTCACGCTCGACGCTTACGCTGGCAGCGCTACTTGGCTGCTCAATGCCGGCGATGGCAATTGGAACGACGCTTCGCATTGGATACCGGCGACCGTGCCTAACGGACCTGACGACATAGCTACTTTTGATGTTTCGAACACACTCGTTCCTTCTATTTTCGCCGACACGGAGGTCAACAGTATTGTGTTCGATTCCAACGCGAGTGCGTTTACGGTTACCGCCACCCCCGGTTTCGCGCTTACGATTAGCGGCGAAGGCATCACGAATAATTCTGGTAGCGAGGAAAACTTCCTCAACGCGGTGCAAGACTTTGTCATCAATGGACAAGCGGGAAGTACCATTTTCACCGGTGCAGCCACCGCGGGAGCGCAGAATACGTTCACTAACGACGCTCAAATCTACGATTATTCCGGCGACGCAGGACGCATCGATTTCTACGATACGTCCACGGGCGGAAGTGCTACATTTATTAACTTGGGTAGCGGCACGTACAACGGCACCGAGATCGAGTTTCACGACAACTCGACGGCTGGGGACGCTACGATCACTAACAATGCCCTATCTGGAGTGCTTGGAGCAAACGCTCAAATCTTGTTCGTCGACGCGTCCACCGCCGGCAATGCGACGATCACGAACAAGGCCGCTGGCAACCCCTACTCTCCAGGGGGTTGGGTGCAATTCTTTAACGATGCTACAGCCGGGAACGCCATTATCAGCAACGAGGGAAGCTCCACCGAAACCGAATCGGCAGCCGAGACGTTTTTCTTTGGGGCAAGCAGCGCTGACAATGCTACCCTCATCGCTAACGGCGGTGTTGAGTTCGGCGGCGCCCTGATCGCTTTCGGCGACGGCACCACGGCGGGAAATGCCACTATCATTATTAACGGAGAGCTTGATGACGTTGAGCCTGGTATGCTCTTCTTCAATAGCTCTTCGACTGGCGGGACAGCGCGGATCGAGCTTTTCGGCAAGGGCACCTTATTGCTGGCTAACCGCGCCGTACGGCAGGTAACGGTAGGTTCCATCGAAGGAGATGGCTTTGTAACATTGGAGGATAATCAGCTCATTGTGGGCAGCAACAACTTGAGCACTACCTTTTCCGGGATCATCAGTGACGGAGATCTTGGCGGTTCCTTTGCAAAGATCGGCAATGGCACCCTCGTGCTCCTTAACGCCAACACCTACGCCGGCGGCACCCGGGTGAACCGCGGCGCTCTCAAGGTAAATAACACAGGCGGCTCAGGAACCGGCAGCGGCCCGGTGCAAGTTGATGGCGGAAGCTTCGGTGGAACGGGTATTGTGAGCGGCGCAGTAATGGTCGGGAATAGGCGTCCGGCCAAGCTTGCTCCCGGCAATCATGGAAGGGGCTCCCTCACCATTCTGAACACGCTCACTTTCGGCCAAGGTGGAAAGTATAGCTGGAGCTTCGATAGCAGGACATTCCAGGCAGAAAGCGTGACCGCCCAGGGGGCGACGATAGAAAGCGGGGCGCTCTTTTCCCCGCTTTCGATCGGCAACGTTCAACTTCCGCTCGGCACTGTGTTTGTTGTGATCAATAACATAGCGGCGACGCCGATTGCCGGTTCGTTTGTCAATCTTCCCGACGGCGGGACAATCACGATCGGCAGCAACACCTTCCAAGCCAATTACGAAGGCGGCGACGGCAATGACCTTACCCTTACGGTGATCCCGTAGGCTGGGTGTTATCGATCGTTCGTGGCAGATCGAATTTTACAATGATGCGAGCGCGCGAGCGCTCTAGCCGGGCTCGGTCGCCCCGGCTCAATCATAGTCGACTACTGCCGGGATTACCATCCCGGCGACAGCAATGCTGGACAGCGGCGCTCACTTGGCTTACCAATGCTGCCGCGTGGCAAAATGGAAGCGGCGAAAATTTATTTCATTGTTTTTGGCCTGCTAACGATCGCGGGCGGCATTGTCGGTTACGTCAAGGCTGGTAGCGTGCCGTCGATTATTGCCGGAGCAATCACGGGAATTTTGCTGCTCGTCGCGGCATTTCTTTTGCCTGAACATCAGGCATGGGGACTGGGAACTGCGTTAATTGTTTCGTTGCTACTGGCCGGCTATTTTATCCGCAAATATTTGCAGACCGGAACAGTCATGCCCGCTGGTATGATGTCGGTGCTAAGCGTCATCGGGATTATTGCAGCCATCCTCGCTTGGGTAAGAAAGTAGTCGCGTGGGAAAAATTCGCCTTCGGACGTGGCGGCGGCTGGTTCTTCTTTCATTCGGCGCGCTTTTTGCCGCGATTGTCTATCGTTGGATCTCGCTTGAGCGATTGCAACGCTTCGCGCCCACGGAAATATCCGGCACGCCTACACCGGAACCGACGCCGACGCGGCCGCCGGTGATCACCAGGAAATTGGACACCGCAAAACTGTTCAACGGGATCACGCTTCACTCCACGGTCGAGACAACTCCCGGGGCCGATGCCGCAACGGAACGCGTCCAGCCGGAAAGCTACGTGCTCGACCTCAAGCTGCTGGCGCACGTGCCTTCACCAAACAAGACGATTGAGGAACTGTCGAAAGTCAGTCCTGAGTTGCCAAAGCTGTTGCCGAGTCTGGCCTCGATGGTGTCGGCGGATTCGGTTTCGCCGCTCTTCGCGCAGCTTTACGACACAAAAGTGCGAATGCTGCGCGAGGACCTCGGCCGCTTGGATCTGCTTTTGTCGCGGCATAACTTTTTCGATTGCCAAACCGTTCTGCAGCTTCAGCATCCGCAGACTCATCGAAAAGCGCTTCTGCTCCAGGCCGACATGGATGTGGACGCCGACGGCTCCGATTCCGACCGGTTGCCTGTTGGCACGGGTGCGCCGGCGAATTTCAAGCCGGCCACGAGTTATCGTTGGCAAAAGAGAACGGACGCGCCCAATCCGTATCTCGCCGGCACCGAAGAGCGATTGAAACTCGCGGAAGATGAATATGCGCTCGCGACTACGAATCCCGCACGGAAACGCGAACTGCGCAACGCGATCGCGGAATTGCGCGCCGAAGTTGGCACATTGAAAAAGTTCAGTTTCCTTATCGGTGCGACCGATCCGTTCATCGTCGTGCCAGGCGCATTTACACACGGCTCCGATTCGGTGAAGCCGGGTGATTACGCGCTCGTGGTTTACGGGGACGCAATTTACCCCGTGATTGTCGGAGACGTCGGTCCGAACGACAAGGTCGGTGAGGCGTCGCTCCGCATCGCAAGAGAGCTCAACACGCTTTCAACAGCCTACAATCGTCCCGTGAGCGATCTGAAGGTGACGTACATCATTTTCCCTGGGACGGCTGAAAAGCCATTTGGCCCGCCCGATTTGGAAAGAATTCACGCCCGCTGCGAAACGCTTGTCAAAGAAATCGGCGGCGCTAGCATGCCGCTGCACAAGTGGGAAAATATTATCCCGCCTTCACCGACTCCAAGCCCGACACCGAGTTCTTCGCCGTCTCCTTCGTCAACTACGTCAGGAACACCTTCGCCCTCACCGTCGGCGACATTTGCTTTCCAAATTGGCAGCCCAGCAGCGAGTATGCCGGCGAGCTCGACGTTTACTCCTAGGAGCTCACCCGCCGTGACGCGAAGTCCCATCAGGAAACGAAAGCCGTGAACGCGACCTACTGTAGCGGCGCTCTATGAGCGCCGAACTTCGGAAACAGCGCCTGAGTCAGCTCGATATTGTGTTCGTACGGTCGCCGATCTACTTCGTCACCGCTTGCACGCAAAACCGTCGCAACATTCTGGGAACGCCGGCAATTCATGAAACTTTTCTGCGTTTCGGACAAGAAGGCCCTTCGCATGGAGCATGGATCGGCGCATACGTGATTATGCCAAACCATTTGCACCTTTTCGTCGCAACTGATGATGAACAAATAGCGATCTCCGCTTGGATGAAGTCTTTGCAGAACACTATCTCCAAGACGCTGCGTGAAAATAGAGTTGCTCCACCGCATTGGCAGAAAACATTCTTCGATCACTTGCTTCGCAGCAGTGAGTCGTATTCAGAAAAGTGGAACTATGTTCGGCAAAACCCTGTTCGGGCGGGACTTGTCGCAAGCGCTGAGGATTGGCCGTATGTGGGAGAGATTTTCGCGCTAGACTATCGCTTGGGAAAATAAGATTCGGCGGTCACAGACCGCCGCTACAGAGATGATCATGCGCGATGGTGGCTACAGCGAGTGCCTCGACCTAATGCACACGCTGATGGCGTATCGCCACGAGCCGATTCACGCGGAACTGATGAAGGTGCGCGACAGGTATTCCATGTTGCACTTGGATGTGCTGATTTTGATTTATCATTTCGCAAAAATTTGCTCCGGCGCGATTCTCGAGATCGGCGCGTTTGTTGGCGGGGCAACGATTGCCGCAGCGTTCGGCGTCCGCGATTCAGGTCAGAAAAAGAAACTGATCTCAATTGAACCGGGCGGAAGCGTGAAACACAAGCGACTCGGCACGCGCAACATCCTGCGCGACTTGGAACGCAATCTCACCAGGGAGCGCGTGACGGATCTCGTCACTTTAATCAAGGGCCAGTCGTTTAAACCCGAAACGGTGTCTGCTGTTCGTCAAGTGCTCGGTTCGGATCAAGTTGGCCTCTTAATCCTCGATGCCGATGCATCCAAACGCAGAGACATCGATTGCTATCGCGACAAATTTACCGACAGAGCCTGGATGGTGATCGATGATTGCTATGGCGCCCATGCTAACGAAAAAATCACGCCGAGCCGCGCCGACGTGGACGCGCTAGTCGATGCCGGCTTGTTGGAGCCGCTCGGGTTCTACGGCTGGAGCACCTGGGTGGGACGCTGGTGGGGACGCCATGGCGTCGCTCGTTGAAGGTCGTTCACACTTCCTCCGGTCCCACAAGGAGATGGATCACGCCGTTCGGCGCGGAGATGAAGAAGCCGTTAAAATCTTCGCGCAGTTGCTCGACTTCGTCGCGCCGCGAGACGCCGTGAATTTTCAAAAATGAGGCGGCTGCTTCGGTGTCATTCGTTTCCAATTCCAGCCAGATATCGGGATGACTCAGGTTTGGCACGCTATCGATCCAGAGCCGGTTCGGACCGAACTGAAAAATGCAGCCGTCTTTTTCCTCTTCGATCAAAGGCAATCCGAGCGTGTCCCGATAGAAAGCCACAGTTTGCTCATACGTGTGACTTGGGCACTTGATGGCGATGTTTGCGCCGCCTGAAAACTGCGGCCCTTC
>Ga0126383_10002218_pt1 | contig 12491 bp, 11 predicted proteins | sample PanSoiMetPlot_35_FD_96882 | JGI IMG/M metagenome (GOLD analysis project Ga0126383, IMG submission 96882) | Tropical forest soil microbial communities from Panama - MetaG Plot_35 | ecosystem: Environmental > Terrestrial > Soil > Tropical forest > Bulk soil | place: Panama | collected 2016-02-17
CGCGCAAGCGCCACCACGCACCGAAAGCGAGCTCGACGCGCCTCGTTTCTAGCGCCAACTCGCTCAAGCTCCCGCAGTAGTTTGTCGATCTTGTCCCTCTCGGTCGCGTGCCTGCCAGCATAACGCGCCGAGTAAATTCCAGGCGCTCCGCCCAGGGCGTCCACCTCCAGCCCCGAATCGTCGGCAATCACCAGGTCTGGCAATTGTTTTGATGTCGCGACAGCCTTTAGCTTCGCGTTTTCCTCGAAAGACCCTCCGCTCTCGCGAATCTCCGAAAGTTCGGGGCATGCCCCGAGATCCCTCACGATGAACTCTGGTCCGAGAATTTGCCGGATCTCGCGCGTCTTATGCGCGTTGCGCGTTGCAATCACAAGCTCGATCACGGTTTAAATGAAATCTGGAAACTAAAAATCCAAGAGTAAATTTGATTTTCTTTTCCTGGTTTCCTGTTTTCCTGATTAAACTGCTAATGAGTAGCGAGCGCCGAAAACCGTATCCATTCGATCAGATCGAGCCGAAATGGCAGGCCATCTGGGACGAGCGCCAGCTTTTTCACGCGCCCAATCCCCGCGACGAAGGTTTCGATCCTGCGAAGTCAAAATTCTACGTGCTCGACATGTTTCCGTACCCCAGCGGGGCCGGGTTGCACGTTGGCCATCCGGAAGGTTATACCGCCACTGACATCGTCGCGCGCTATAAGCGCATGCGTGGGTTCAGCGTTTTGCATCCCATGGGTTGGGACGCATTCGGTCTGCCCGCGGAGCAGTACGCGATCAAAACCGGTCAGCATCCTGCGATGACCACGCGCGAAAACGTGGCGAAATTCAAAAGCCAATTAAAGCGGATCGGTTTTTCGTACGATTGGGAACGGGAGATCAACACCACCGACCCGGCTTATTACAAATGGACGCAGTGGATTTTCCTACAGATCTACAACTCCTGGTTCAATCCAGAGACAAATCGGGCGGAACCGATTTCGACCTATCGCGGAACCGATCCGGACAGCGTTCGACTTGCTTATGTTGCTGATGTCCCTGTTAACTGGTGTCCAGAGCTTGGCACAGTCCTAGCCAACGAAGAGGTTGTAGATGGTCGAAGCGAGGTTGGCGGGTTCCCGGTCGTTCGAAGGCCGATGCGGCAATGGATGTTGCGCATCACTGTGTATGCGGAGCGGTTGATCGAGGGATTGGACGAACTCGATTGGCCCGAGGGAGTCAAATTGCTTCAACGCAACTGGATTGGTCGAAGCGAAGGCGCGGAGATTGATTTCAAGATTGACAGTCATGGCGCGCACGTCCGCGTTTTCACTACGCGCCCCGACACTTTATATGGGGGCACGTTCCTCGTGCTCGCGCCGGAGCATTCGCTCGTAGATCAAATTGTCACCGAAGAGCAATGGCCGACGGTGCGCGAGTATCGCGAACGAACGGCACGAAAAAGCGAGCTCGAACGCACCGACCTGTCGAAAGAAAAAACAGGCGTGTTTACCGGTGCGTACGCAATTAATCCGGCGAACAAAGAAAGGATTCCAATCTGGATCGCCGATTATGTGCTTGCCGGATACGGAACCGGGGCGATCGGTGGCGTGCCTGCGCACGACGAGCGCGATTTAGAATTCGCCAAAAAATTCAATCTGGCTGTTGTCGTTGTCGTTCAGCCAACAACAGACGAACCGGCAATTGGATTCACGGGCGAGGGGATCGCAATCAACTCGCCGATCATCAATGGCCTGAGCAGCGCCGAAGGGAAAAAGAAAATCACGGCGTGGTTAGAAGAGCGCGGGTTCGGTAAACGCGCGATCAATTACAAGCTTCGCGACTGGTTATTTTCGCGGCAGCGTTATTGGGGCGAACCATTCCCGATTGTTTGGGAAAATGGAAAAGACAGAGCTCTCGATGAAACCGAACTGCCCGTTGTCCCGCCGCCACTGGATGATTACAAACCCACCGGCACGGGTGAGCCTCCGCTGGCCAGGGCCAAAGAATGGATTCGTTACTCTGACAAGGCCGTGCGCGAGACAAACACGATGCCGCAATGGGCAGGCTCATGTTGGTATTACCTGCGGTTCTGCGATCCGCATAATGACAAGCGCTTCGTAGGCGAAGAAGGGGAGCGTTACTGGATGGGCGGCGATAAACCCGGCGGCGTGGATTTGTATGTCGGAGGAACGGAGCACGCGGTGTTGCACCTGCTTTATTCACGTTTCTGGCAGAAGGTGTTGTTCGATCTGGGCTACGTGTCAAAGCCTGAGCCGTTCCAGCGGCTGGTGAACCAGGGAATCATCCTTGGCGAAGACAACCAGAAAATGTCGAAATCGCGCGGGAACATCGTTAATCCCGACGACGTGATCGATCGTCACGGCGCAGACGCGTTTCGTTGCTACGAAATGTTTATGGGGCCGCTCGAGCAAATGAAGCCCTGGAGCACCCGCGGCGTCGAAGGCGTTGCGCGTTTTCTTGCACGCGTCTGGCGCCTGCTCATGACAGAGAACCAGGCTGGCGAATGGGAATTGTCGGGAAAAATCAAAGACGTCGATGCCAGCCAGTCACAGCAAAAGCTACTGCATGCCACGATCAAAAAAGTCACGGAGGACATCGAATCATTCTCGTTTAACACGGCGCTCTCGCAGATGATGATTTTCGTGAACGCATTTACCAATGCGGAAACGATTCCGTTGTCGGCGATGCGGCCCTTCCTGATTTTGCTCAACCCGTTTGCGCCGCACATTTCATCCGAGATTTGGGAAAAGCTAAACGCGCAATTTCGCGATGCTCCCGGAGACATCACGGAACAAACCTGGCCAGCTTATGATGAGCGTTTGCTCGTCGAAGACGAAGTGGAAATCGTGATCCAAATTAATGGCAAACTCCGTGCGCGAATTAACATGCCCATGCGCGCAACGGAGGAAGAGCTCAAAACCGCCGCGCTGGAGAACCCAAAGGTTCAAGAGCGAATCGCCGGTAAGACCGTTCGTAATGTGATTGTCGTTCCAAAAAAACTCGTCAACATCGTCGTATGAAGAAGATCTTGAATGAATTCAAGGAATTCGCCGTAAAGGGGAATGCCGTCGACTTGGCAGTTGGCGTGATTATTGGCGCGGCATTCGGTGCGATCGTCAATTCATTGGTAAAAGACGTGGTCATGCCGCCGATCAGCCTGCTCACCGGCGGACTCGATTTCTCCAATAAATTTATTGTTCTGCGAGCAGCTAAAGATGGCTCAACGGCATTCAATACACCCGCTGACGCGGCGAAAGTCGGAGCTATCACCTGGAACTACGGCAACTTCATTACACTCGTGATCAACTTCCTCATCGTTGCGGGCGCAGTGTTTCTTCTCGTCCGAGCGATTAATCAACTCAGGCAGCCAGCCGAAAAACCACCCGACATGAAAGATTGTCCGGCATGCGCGATGAAGATTCCCATCAAGGCTGCGCGTTGTCCTCATTGCACCACTGAACTTTCGCAGCCTGCCGCACAGTAAGGCTGCAGCTGGTATTTCTCAAAAGACCACGGTTCCGCTGCGTCAGTATCCCTAGGGAATTCCTGTAAATACTGCTTGCCCTTGGCTGCTCCGGCTGGTATGGAGGGCGCGATACTCGATGCCTAGATGCCTTAACCTAGCGCTCGCAGGAGCCTTAGCTTGCTTTGTTGTCGGCTGTGCCACGCAATCGAAACCGACTCTCACCAGTGGTCAACGGATACCAAGAGTGCGAACTACTGCATACACGGATCACGAGGGAGGAAGCGGGGCCCACAATGCTATCGGCACCTATCTTTCCGGCCGGCACGTGCTAAGTGCTGCTTCAGATTGGTCGCGATACCCGCTCGGAACGCGCTTCCGCCTCGCCGAAACCAACGAAGAATACGTCATCGACGATTACGGGAACGCGTTGATCGGCACCGACACAATCGATCTTTATAAGCCCAGCAGGTCGGAGGTGAAAAACTGGGGTGTCCGCTACGTGGACATCGACATTTTGCAATGGGGTTCGGAGGAAGAAAGTTTGAAAGTTCTCGCCCCGCGTTGCAAACATAATTGCGTGCGGAAGATGGTCGCAGCCCTCGAGAAAAAGAAAGGCAAAGCCGTCGCGCAAAATACGTCTCGGCGCAGCCCGGTCTCAAATTAGCGGCACGCTACGGGCAGACGTGTGGGCGATCCGCGATGCTCATCTCGCGAGTCGCTTTTGATTTAACGCCAATCACGCGGCATTTTTCCGCCAATGAAAATCTTTGTCGTTGGCGGCGCGGGCTACATCGGCAGCGTTTGCACCGAGCTGCTGCTAAATGAGGGACACGAAGTTGCCATTTTCGATAATTTAAGCGAAGGCCACCGGCAAGCCGTTGAATCCCGGGCCAATTTCATTCAAGGCGAGCTGGCCGATCGCAGGCAAATCGAAGTTGCCCTGTCCACCGTGGGCCCGGACGCGGTCATGCATTTCGCCGCAAACGCGCTGGTTGGCGAGTCAATGCAGAATCCCTCGAAATATTTTCGGAACAACATTTGCAATGGATTGAACCTGCTCGACGCCATGGTCGCGGCTGGCGTCCGCCGAATCGTCTTTTCGTCAACGTGCGCGATCTTTGGTCCGCCGGATCGGGTGCCAATCGATGAAACCGCGCAGCCGCGTCCCATCAGTCCATACGGCGAATCCAAACTCGCGTTCGAAAAAATTCTGCGATGGTACGACGAGATTCATGGGGTGAAATTCGTTTGTCTGCGCTATTTCAACGCCGCTGGCGCATCGGAGAAGTTTGGCGAAGACCATCGGCCGGAGACGCATCTCATTCCCGTTGTGCTGCGGGCGGCGCTCGGTGAAAGACCGAATGTCGAAATCTACGGAACCGACTACGGCACGCCTGACGGGACATGTATTCGCGACTACATTCACATCTTCGATCTGGCCCAAGCGCACGTTCTGGCTCTCGGCGCAGCGGGCAGTGGATGTTACAATCTCGGTACCGGCGGCGGTTCCAGCGTTCGAGAGGTAATTGAATCCTGCCGCAAAATCACCGGCCGAAAGTTCGAAACGATTGAGAAACCACGCAGACCCGGCGACCCGCCTCGGCTCATTGCCTCCTCGGACAAGATCAAAAAGGAGCTTGGCTGGCAGCCGCAATTCCAATCGCTCGACGCCATCATTGAGAGCGCCTGGAATTGGCACCAGAAGTTTCCAAAGGGCTATAACGATTAAGTAGCAAGCCGGGTCCTGTTCTTGTATCACCCCAAGCGTGCTTTGGTAGAGCGCGTTACTTTGTGCGCGCGGCTCGCGTGAATTGTAAACGCAACGGCGTGCAGAGGACCGCCCGCCCTACCCGTCGAACTTCGCGGTCGAGCAGCTACCCAGTGCGTCAGCAAGAGCTGCTTTTACGGCTTGGATTCCCAGATCGGCGAGCCTTCCGCCTGGCGCGCTAAGGATGCGCACGTTCTCGTTCCTCGGCGCCCAAACATCAGGATTGGTCGGGCCGAAGAGCAGAATGCAATTTGCTCCAGCCGCCGCGGCGAGATGCGAAATTCCGCTGTCGTGCCCGATGAAGACGGAGCGCTCGAGCACAGCGGCTAGTTGAGGCAACGGCAGATTTTTTGCGAAGCGCACATTTCGATCCCTCCACTCGCGTTCTAGTTGCCCCGTTTGTACGTTGTCGGCCTCGCCGGAAATGATGAGCAGCGAAGAACGTTTTCCACTAACTGCGAAGTCCCCGTTTTCTGAGAACAACGCGATCCAGTTTTCCAGTGGCCAGTTCTTTTCTCGGCTGCCGCTTCCGGGATGAATCGCCACGATCGGTTGCGGCAAAGTCCCGAGAAAGTCGCGTGCAAACTCTCGATCTTCCATTGAGGGAAAAATTCTCGCGGCAAGATCGGTAACTGTGATTCCTAATTCTTCGATCGGTCGCGCAAGCTGGTGCGCAGCGTGTTCGGCGTTTTTAACAATCCTGGCGGGTCCGCAAATCAGATTTTTAACGTCGCAGTGGCGCAGATTTTTTTCCAAGACTCGGTCTGGGTCATAAAGGTAACTGATGATCAAATCGAAGCTGGCGAAATAATCGGCCAGTTCCGCCGGCAATTCCGAGTTGCTCGCGAAAAATCTGGCGAGCGGCCCGTATTCGATCGAGCGCACTGCTTGTGCATAAAATCGATTTTCCGCAAGCACCGCAATGTGCTTGTAACCGAGTATCTCGATGCGCACGTCAGGACGGGCCTCCCGCAGCGCTTTTAGCCCCGGCAAAGTGAGAATGAAATCGCCGATTGCGCCGCCGCGGATCAACAGAATCCGGTTCATGTTTTTTGTGTAGCGGCGCTTCCGAGCGCCGAAACCCCTGCTTTCGTCGGCGGTCACAGACCACCGCTACCGTTTAATAGTGCGTAAACGCGAACCGGAGAATCACACCGCCGTAAACCAACGCGATTACATGCAGACAACGCCACCTAAAAACGCTCCTTGCGATCCAATTAATTTGATCGCGAAGTACGTACGGAATCGCGACCCAGAACAGGCCGGCGACAATCAGCAAGTAAGCAAACACTGTCACGAGCAAGCGGCTCGTTTCGTAGCGCAGAAAGGCCGCATCAAGCAGCGGTTCGGCCGCGAGCAAACAAAGAATTCCAAGAGCCCGTACTGCGAGAAATTCGTCAACGAAGCGCAGAGCGAGCACGTAACCGATCGGCAACGCAACCAGGAGGGGACGACGAAACCCCGAAAATTCGCCCATCTGAATGGTGGCCAGCAACCAGAACGTCCAAACCAGGCAAATGGTAAGTAGCACAATTCCAGCAACACGAGAACGCGGAAACCGCTGGGCCACATTCGCCAAGTCCGGTTTTACCAGACCAATCAAGCCGGCTACGATGAGAAAAGCCCCGGCGATAATTCCTGCGCTATGCAGGGAGAGATCGTAAATCATGCGTCGAAGTTCACTTGGCGAGTGAGTTTGGATAAAGTCGCGCGAGTTTTCAACTTGCGATTGAGCTTGCGCTACTCTGGCAGCGGCGTGCCGTACAGGCTGAACCCGTTCGCGCGCTCAATTCGAACATTCACAAGCTCTCCGACGAGTTCGTCGCCTTCACCTGCCCGCCGTAGCCTTGGCGAAGCCGCAAACACGACAATCTTGTTCGTGCGGGTCCGGCCCATCAGGCGCGCCCGGTTTGTTTTGCTGGGCCCTTCGCAAAGCACTTCCATCTGGCTTCCGACCAGGCGTTCGAGAATCCGGCGATTCGATTTGTTTACCACTTCGAGCAAATCTTGATTGCGCTGTTCTTTGACGTGTTCGTCGATTTGATCCGCGATTTCCCCCGCCGGAGTATCCCGGCGTCGCGAATAGCGAAACACGAATGCGTTATCGAATTGTATTTGCTGGACGAGGTCGCGCGTCTGCCGGTAGTCGTCTTCCCTTTCACCTGGGAAACCGACGATGATGTCCGTCGTGATCGCGATGCCATGGCGCGCACGCCGGATTCGCCCGACTAGATCCATGTATTTTTCGGCGGTATATGCGCGGTGCATCGCCTTCAGGATCTTGTTCGAACCGGATTGCAACGGCAGATGAACGTGCTCGGCAAGTTTCGGGAGTCGCGAGATTGCGTCGATCAGGTCGTCGCGGAAACCAATCGGATGAGGGGAAGTGAAGCGAAGTCGCTCGAGGCCTTGCACCTCATGAACCGCTTCGAGCAACTGCACGAACGGCGATTTGTTGTCGAGCTTCGGAAATTCATGGCGACCATAAAGATTCACGATTTGGCCCAGCAGCGTGACTTCTTTGACTCCGCGCGAAACCAGATCGCGCACTTCGCCGACGATTTCGTTAATGGAACGGCTGCGTTCCGCTCCACGCGTTTGCGGCACGATGCAGAAAGTGCAGTGCATGTCGCATCCTTGCATGATTGAGACAAATGCCGTTGCCTGCCTCGGCGTCAGATGCTGGTCGCGAATGGTCGATTGCGAGCCGGCTTCTTGCGCGACATCGACGATCGAAAAGCGGGGGTCATCCATTCTGCTGTAGCTGGGACCGGCTTCTCCGCCGTAGCCTTGGCGAAGGGGGATGGTCCCGGTCGGGCGCGCTGTTTTCTTCGCCAGCAGTTGATCCACGTAATCCGCCACCCGATGGAATTTTTGAGTGCCCACTACCAGGTCCACATGCGGCAAACTTTTGAGTAATGACGCGCCACGCGCCTGTGCCATGCAGCCAAGAAACCCGAACACCGCGTTTGGCCGCTCTTTCGCAAGTCGCCCGAGCATTCCCATTTTCCCCAGCGCCTTTTGGTCCGCCATGTCGCGCACGCTGCACGTGTTCAGGAGCACGACGTCGGCTTCCGACTCGTGCGCGACCCGCTCGTAACCGCGCGCCAGGAGCGAATGCGCGACTTGTTCCGAGTCACGCTCGTTCATCTGGCAACCATAAGTCTTGATGAAGAATTTCGGCATGGAGAAGCCAGAACAATACATGGCGAGCAAAGGTCGTCCAAGACACGGCACACGGATTTCGATCAGCGCACATCAATTGCACTGTCATGTTGAGCGCAAGCGAAACATCTCTGGCTATTGCTCGTTTTGTCGAATCAAAAATGATCTGAGATTCTTCGCTTCGCTCAGAATGACAATATGCTGTTTGTTTTGTGTCGCCGTGGATTCCTAATCCATAGTCATCAAGTGTTATCAGGTTCGTGACAATTCGTGCAATTCGTGTGTTAAATCTCGCCATGTCTCTCAACGATCACCCTCCAGCAATCGGGATCATCGGTGGGAGCGGTCTGTACCAGATGGAGGAGTTACGCGATGCTGCTGAACACAAGGTCGACACACCGTTTGGACCGCCGTCCGACGTTCTCGTGGGAGGAACATTAGGCGGGCGTCAGGTTTATTTTTTGCCCCGACATGGTCGCGGCCATCGGATTCTGCCGCACGAAATAAATTACCGGGCCAATATTTACGCGCTTCGTTCGTTGAATGTCCGCTGGGTCATTTCGGTGGCGGCGGTAGGCAGCCTGCAGGAGAAGTACGCACCGCGAGACGTGGTGTTGCCATCGCAGTTCTATGACCGGACGAGCAACCGCGCGGGGCACACGTTTTTTGGTGCGGGCATCGCGGCCCACATTGGATTCGCTGAGCCGATTAGCGCCAACCTTCGCAATCTTTTGGCTGAATCGGCCAGATCACTCGAATTTACGGTTCACAACGGCGGCACTTACGTGAACATGGATGGTCCCGCATTCTCGACGCGTGCGGAATCAGAATTCAATCACCGCAACGGGTTCGACGTGATCGCCATGACAAATCTTCCAGAAGCAAAGCTGGCTCGCGAAGCGGAGATCGCATTCGCTACCATGGCCATGATCACCGACTACGATTCCTGGAAAATCGAAGAGGAACCGGTGTCGGCTGACGTTGTTCTTAGCCATTTGGTAGCAAATGCAGAGACGGCCCGGCGGGTGATTGTGGATGTGATCCCGGGAATTCCGACCGAGCCGAACTGGCCCGAGCACGTCGCGTTGGATACGGCGCTGGTTACCGAGCAGAAATTCTGGCCGGAAGCCACGTTAGAAAAACTGAGGCCGATTCTGGCGCGATTTCTTGAAGACCAGAAATGACGAAGCACGAATGACGAATTAAGTTTAAATGCTTAAATGACGAATCGGGCTCTGCAGTTTTGTTCTTATTCGGGTTTCGTCATTCCTTCGTCATTAGACATTCTTCATTTGTTATTCCGATTGAGCGTCTTGATCACGTCACGCAGCGTTCGAAGAAGCCGATTCGAAGAAGCCGCACGGAGCGTCTCCATCACACGCCATTGAATTGCGGCACGAGGAGATTGAGAATCGGAGCATGAAAACGCGTTGCTTTGATCACATCGATTTGCGGGTGAAAGACATGGACGAAGCGAAAAAGTTCTACGGAAAGTTTCTGCCGCAGATTGGTTTCGCTCATGAAAGTCCAGGCGAAGATTTCCATACGTTCTATGCCGCGGGCGGCGGCAGGCCGCGCGAATTTTTCTGTTTGACTGAAAACAAAAACCATCGTCCAAACGGCACGCGTATCGCGTTTTGGGCCGATACACGCGAAGAAGTGGACGGGATTGCGAAGCTGGTCCGCGAGGCGGGTGGGAAAAATCTCGAGGGGCCGGAAGTTTGCGAAGGCTACAGTCCCGGTTATTACGCCTTCTTTTTCGAAGATCCCGATGGCAACAAACTGGAAATCTGCTGTCGCGAAAGTCCCGTTATTGCCGGCTGAGGGGACCACGAGACAACGGGCATGCGAATTGCTCGAGGCAGCTTGATTTGTTTGTGAGCGCTGACACACCCGAGAGGGAAGCGAGCGGCGAATAGTTCTAGCGGGAAACACGGGATCTGCTGTTCATGCAAAGGCCAACACCTGATGACGACCTGACTTTGATGACGGACTTCGGAAAGACTGAAGCAATCGTGGTCGAGGTGCTCGATAATCCGGCTACCGAGGAGGGAGTTTTGCTCAAGGTGATGACGCGCGGCCCATTTGAACAAGGCCAGCAGGTTTGGATAATTGATCGCGACGGATCAAAAGTTGGCGCGACTGTCGAGGACGTCTTCACGCAAACCATCGACAGCGAAGTGACGCTCTCGACGGTCTTGCCGGCATAGCTGTAGCCGCGATCGGTGATCGCGGCTCCCGGAGTCACCGACTCCGGCTACAGGTACTGGCCGTTTGAAACACGTGCCTGCTCCGACCTAACTCTATTGCATTTACATGCAGGCTTGCTTTCAGCATGCCTTTTTACTGTGATTACGGTGTGAGCGCTGTTCCCGATGAGGTGACTTCAGTGAGCGCGACTAGTCCGGTATCGGCTGGCCCGGTAGCGTTTACCACGACGCACTGGAGCGTCGTGCTGGAGGCACAAAGTGAATCGCCAGCCGCACAGGAGGCGCTTGAAAATCTTTGCCGCACTTACTGGCGGCCGATTTATGGCTTCGTGAGGCGAGAAGGTGCTAAACCAGAAGAGGCGAAAGATATCACCCAAGGTTTTTTCGCGCTGATTCTGGAACGCAAAGATTTTCAGTCCGTGCGACAGGAGAAGGGCCGCCTGCGTTCCTTTCTCCTCGCTTCGCTCAAGCATTTCATGGCGAACGAGCGCCGTGATGCCGCGGCGATCAAACGTGGCGGTGGTCGAACGCTTCTTCCCCTCGACGAGATTGAATCGTACGATTCCAGTGAGTTCGATCGCAGCGACATGCTTAGCGCCGATTTGCTTTACGATCGCCGCTGGGCGTTCACAGTGCTCGACCGGGTATTCGCGCGCTTACGCGAGGAATCTCAGAGATCACTGAACCCACCGTTGCTCCAACGGTTGAACACATTGCTCTCTGATGAACCGGAGCGGCCCTCGCAACCGGAGATCGCGCGCGAGTTTGGGATGACCGAGAACGCGGTCAAACAAGCCTTCCACCGATTGCGACAGCGCTATCGGCAGTTGCTGCGTGAGGAAGTTGCGCACACCGTGGCAACGCCGGCTGAAATTGAAGACGAACTGCGCCACCTCATCGCCGCGTTGCGCTCATAAAGACACGAATTGCATGAAGTTATCGCGAGACACGAATTACACGAATGATCACGAATTTTGAAAGCTTTCGGAATCGAGCGGTATGAATCCGTGCACCCTTGTGTCTCAATTAGTGTGAATTAGTGAAACTAGTGTCTCAATCGTAACCCAGTGAGAATTTTCGTGCAGTATTTGAGTGGAGCAATGCGCGCGGGATAAAATGACCACCACAAGCAGATTCTGCAGCAAATGCGGCGCGATCGTTCCACCGGATTCCCCTGAGGAATCATGCGGCGCGTGTTTGTTGGAGATGGCTCTCAGCTCTGACGAAGCTGAGCGTGAACAAGGTGGATCGGCTTCTCCGAAAACGATCAATGCGTTCGGCCTGCCCGCCGAAGCCTCGGCGAAGGTGGGAGAACGCGTTCCACCTTCGGCGATGTCGATGGACTTCGGTGATTATCAATTGCTCGAGCAAATCGGTCGCGGCGGTCAGGGCGTGGTATTTCGAGCGCGGCAGAAAAGTCTCAACCGCACCGTCGCGTTAAAAGTCATTAGCCTTGGTCAGTGGGCGAGCAAAGCTCACGTGAAGCGCTTCCGCCGCGAAGCCGAAGCCGCCGCGAGGCTCGATCATCCGGGCATCGTTCCCATTCACGAAGTGGGCGAGCGGGACGGCTCCTGCTATTTCAGCATGACGTTCGTCGAGGCTGGGCAGCTTGACGAAGTCGTCAGGCGCACGCCGATGTCAATCCGCCAGGCAGTGGAACTCATCGCCAAGGTGGCACGCACAGTGCATTACGCGCATGAACACGGCATTTTGCATCGCGACATCAAGCCGGGGAACATCTTGCTCGATGCAAACGGTGAACCGCATCTGACGGACTTCGGATTAGCGCGCTTACTGGAGACCGAAAGCAGCGTCACGCAAACCCTGGATGTACTTGGCACGCCAAGTTACATGGCGCCGGAGCAGGCAGCAGGAAATAACGC
>Ga0126383_10002219_pt1 | contig 12490 bp, 11 predicted proteins | sample PanSoiMetPlot_35_FD_96882 | JGI IMG/M metagenome (GOLD analysis project Ga0126383, IMG submission 96882) | Tropical forest soil microbial communities from Panama - MetaG Plot_35 | ecosystem: Environmental > Terrestrial > Soil > Tropical forest > Bulk soil | place: Panama | collected 2016-02-17
AGTTCCCACATCCCGGGCATCAGGGAGTCCTTCTTCGAGCGCTGCACCAGACGCACGTGGCCGTTCCGCCGATCGAGTGTGTACCACATTTCGAGTCTTCGCTGTCGATTCTGCGTTTGGGCCCGCGCGATTTCGCCTTGCGATGCGCAGAAGCTTCGGACTGGGCAAATCACACAGGAGGGTTGGCGCGGAGTACAAACGGTTGCGCCCAGTTCCATCATCGCCTGGTTGAAGTCGCCAGGGCGCGTGGAGTTCACAAGCGATTGCGCGATGGACCAGGCCTGTCCTTGCGGAAGCTGCCTGCCGACGGTCCTTTCAAGGACACGCTCTACATTGCCATCAACGACTGCGATGGGCTCATCGAATGCAATGCTGGCGACAGCTGCCGCGGTGTAACGACCGATACCGGGAAGTTCGGTCAGCGCCTCCGAGGTTCGCGGAAATATTCCCGCGTATTGGTGAACGACCTCGCGCGCGCATCGATGCATCATGCGGGCACGCCTGTAGTAGCCAAGCCCGCTCCATGCTGCGAGAACCGCATCTCCCGAAGCTGAGGCCAAAGTGCGGACATCAGGAAAGCGCTCGAGGAAGATTCGATAGTGGCCGAGGACGGCAGCAACTCTGGTCTGTTGCAGCATGATCTCCGAAACCCACACGCGATATGGATCTCGCGTGGTTCTCCAGGGCAAGTCACGCCGATGCAGGTCATACCACCGAAGCAGGGCGCGCCCAAAGGACTTCGCGTCAGCCGCGATTTCCTCGCGGCGGCTGCTCGCGGAGATTTTCCTTCGAGGCATGGCGTCCATACGGAATCGAAATTGTACGTTTGCCGAGACCAATGGTCCAATGAAGGGACTTGGTCACTTCAGTAACTTGAAGACGTTACTGAGCCGCGATACATCTTGGGTAGCGTTCAGCGGTCGGTCCGCGCTGTGTCTGTAGCAGATCTGCCGCAGGAGTTTCTTGTGTATCCATCCAAATCTCTTTTGGCCACGGCTCTCACCTTCCTAGCACTCTTAACCGCGTGCAACGCTGGCCCCAGCAATCCGATCAACGGCGGCGGTGGTGGTGGAAAGGGAGGAGGTGGAGGCGGCGGTGGTGGCGGCGGCGGAGGGACCAGTCCGACCCCGGTGACCGTAACCGCCGGTTCGACGGCCAGCGGAGTGAACATTACGGTTGCTTCACCGAAGTCAACGCCTACGCCTAATGCGATCGCCCTTGGCGTAAATGAACCGGGGCTAGGCGCATCGAATACAGGCGACGTGGTCTCTCGCGGCGTTGGAACATCCTCGGTTGCAATCTACGGTCAAGGCATCAGCGCAAACATGACGGTAAGTTTCACCGGCCCTAATGACATTTCGGCCGGGGCTCTGAACGCAATCACTGCGACCGACGGAACCCCCGGTGTCGTGTTTCCGATCACGCTTACGTCGACAACCGCGCTCGGCGCGAGAACGGTGATTCTGACCGATAGCAACGGAGACATCACCACGTTCACCGGCGGCTTGGAGGTGATCCCATGAAATGCTGCCTGATTCTTCTGCTCCTGGCGGCCCTGCCGGCAGCGCTTTCTGCGACAACCGTCATCCCGATGGATGTCGAGCAGCTGACGCAACATTCCACGCACATCGTTGAAGCGCGAGCACTCGAGAGTGTCTCGCAATGGAATGCTGAACACACATTGATTTTCACTTACACAAAATTTCAAACGTTGCGAACATTGAAAGGTGAACTACCGAACATCTTCATGGTGCGGCAACTGGGCGGAACAGTAGGCGACACCACGCAGAAAGTTGCAGGCATTCGCCACTGGCGTGTGGGCGACGAATCGGTTCTGTTCCTGCAACCGGGCTCCCTACCCGACGGAGCCTTAGTAGTCACTGGCCTGATGCAAGGGAACTATTTGATCCGCCGCACGGCGCAAGGACAAGCCTTGGTCTCGAACGGAATGCCGGACGCGTCCGAGTATCACGCAGCCACTGGTGAAACGACCACCTTCAAAGGCAGCAAAAACCTGAGCTTGACGGATCTTGAGGCGCGCATTGCCAAGGCGGTGCAACGATGAAGCCCCAAAGCACAAAGATCGCGCTGGCTTTCCTCACGGCTGTCATCGCAGCATTCGCTTTACTCTACGCGGTGCCGGCCCACTCGTACCTGCCGATGGGCGGCGTCTCGGGCGGTGTCTTAACGCCCGACAACTGGGGATCAACGCCTGTTCCGATTGAAGTCAGTACAAATGTCACCGCTGCCGGAAGCAAGCTGCAAGGCAACACGACGTTCCTGACGGTGATTCAGAACTCTCTGGCGAGCTGGAACCAGGCGCCCAACTTCCAAACCCCGTTGGGCTCGGTGAGCACCAGCACTACGCAAGTTCCGGACGGCAGTAACCTGATTTGTTTCTGCTCGTCGGGAGGTATTTTCACGCAGGGTGATGGCGCACTGGCAGTGACGATAACAAGCACCACCGGCACAACCATCACGGCCGCAAGCATCTTCTTCAATCCGAATCCAACGAATGTGTGCTTTGCGACGGATAGCAACGTGAGTTCGTGTGCAAGCCCGTCCGACAGAGTGCAAGACCTGCAGACAGTTGCGACGCATGAAATCGGCCACTTCATCGGACTGGATCACTCTGCGATCGTGCGAGCGACGATGTTTCCATTTGCGCCAGGGAGAGAAACGGAATTGAGCTGGGACGATGTAGCGGGAGCCACGCTGCTCTACCCAAAGTCAGCCTTGGACGTTCAGACCGGCGCAATCTCCGGAACAATCTCGCTTACGGGCGCGGTCTTCGGAGCGCATGTCTCGGCTAATTCGAACGACACCACCAACCCGTTCGGATCGTTTCCGAATATCCGGAAGTCTGCGATCGGGACACTAACCGATCCCGGCGGCAACTACGCCATTAAAGGTGTGCCGCCCGGAACTTATCTCGTAATCGCCGAACCACTGGATGGCCCGGTCACCAGTTCGAATGTGGATTGGGGGACGGAGTTCGGGCAGGGATTGCAGACGGGCTTTACGACGCGCTTTCACTGATAACGCAAGAGGCTAGTACATGAATGGAGACGCGGATTTCCCGCGTCTTTTCTTTTTGGTGGATGCGTTCCTATTTTTTATTGCGGATCAGGACTGCGAGACGCTATGCGCGATCACAACCCAGCCTTTCTTCTGTTGTTGCCAAACGGTCATCATATGTTGCGGCGTTGATGGTAGAGGCTGATTCGCAGTGGACCCGTTTAGGGTAATTGTGTAGGTAACCACGAAGGTGGACGTGTTGAGTTCCGTCCGCAGATCACCGATCGAGAAATCTGTTAGCTTCCACTGGCGATATTGTTGCAGCGTGGTATCGCGGTCAATGGAGCCCGCGGCCGTAACCCCTACATAATTCGAAGCCAGGACGCGTTCAATTTCGGTCCAGTTCCCGTCCTTGACCTGCTTCCAGAACATCCGCTCCATGCCTTCGCCGCCGGTGGCATCGGAAAAACTCTGGGCGGGATGCTCCTTATACATCGTGCAAGCAGGCGCAAACATCAGAATTAGAAAAAGAGGTGCGGCAACCAGCCTCAATCGCATGCGGTGATTGTACAGTGACCGGCAAGAGCCTCGTTTTTTGGGGGCGGAGTGGTAGAGCAGGTTCCGTCCGGTTGACCCGTAAGTACGACCCGCCGATAATTGAAGGGCCTGGCACCGCAACATACGCGTGATATTCAATCTGTTCCGGCAGGATAGGTATGACCGAATTCGACCGCAAGGTGGAAGAGGCATCGGCGCGCATCAACCGCTCGGTGGCGAACATCGCCGAGACTCTCGAGAAGGAAACCGCGAGCCTCGTACTGTATTTGAACGACGAAGTGATTCCCGCTGTGCGCGACCATTCCTCGAAAGCTCTGCGAAATGCGGCAGGAAAGCTCGCGGAGTTCGCAGATTATCTCGACGCACAACGCAGGGCCCCCTGAGCATCCGTAGGTTCAACCATCGATCACCACTGCACCTGGCATCCGCGCTCGTTCTGGTGATGCTAGCGATGTTCTTCTCCGCTTGTGGTGGACACAAGCAAGCCCGCGTGCAGGTCCCGCCGCCTCCTGCCATTCCGCCGAAACCCGCCGAGACTACGCCGCCACCCAGTACTCCGGAGCCATCCGCTGCGGAGGACGAAAAAATCGAGGTCCCGGCCGATGCGAAGCCGATCTTTGAGGAGACCGGTCTGTCGAGCTGGTATGGGGCGCCGTATCACAACCGGCGAGGTTCTAACGGCGAGGTCTATAACATGCATGCCATGACGGCGGCGCACCGGACCTTGCCGCTCGGATCGATTGTGCGTGTAACCAATGTGAAGACCGGACGCTCCGCCATCGTGCGTATTACTGACCGCGGTCCGTTTGTCGAAGGCCGCATTCTCGATCTCTCGCTTGCAGCTGCCAAGGCCGTAGATGTCTATCAGCCGGGTGTTGCCAAAGTGCATATCGAAGTCTTGGAAAGTCCTGCGCCTCTCGACACCGGGGGACGATGGGCGGTGCAAATCGGCTCATTCGCGCACGGCAAAGATGCCAGTGAGATGGCGGATCACCTGCAGCGTCGATATCACAGCGCAAAGGTCTTGCGTTTTGCGAGTCCAGTCGGAGACTGGTGGGTCCGCGTGCGAGTCTTGGATGACGATCGCACAAGGGCGGAGTCACTGGCTCGCGAAACGGCCTCATCGGAAGGGTCTGTGTTCCTGGTCCGACTCGACTGATTCAACCGACAGTGCGCATTTTGCCTCTGCAACATCGCATAACAATCGTTGCGATTGTCGGCACTCGTGGTTTGTCCTGCCCTTTCTTTCAGTGATAGTGTTTTGTTATCCACTGAACTCGATCTTCCTGGTTTCTACTGATGGAACCCCAGGAAGGGAGGCGGACTGTCGATGGCCGAGTGTCTTTTCTGCCGTATTATTCGTGGCGAGGTGCCGTCCAAGAAGGTTTACGAAGACGAGCACACATTTGCATTCGAGGACATTAATCCTCAAGGTCCCACCCACGTTCTGGTCATCCCAAAGAAACATATTGCGGGGCTGAAAGAGGCGAAGGCGGAGGATGCTGAGCTGGTCGGCCGCTGCCAACTGACGGCCGCGCATATCGCACGGGAACGATCTATTGAAGACGGATATCGCACGATACTGAACGTGGGAGAGCGTGCTGGACAGTCTGTTTTCCACCTTCACGTCCACCTTATCGGTGGACGCAGCCTGCATTGGCCTCCCGGCTAAAAGTTTTCTCAAAGGTTATCTGTACGCAGACACCGGCGACGCCGAGAACGTTCACGCTGCTGACTCCCCTCACCGTCGGGTTAGCTTACAATCGTGCCATGGCAAATTTGACTCTGGTGTATGGATTGCGTCTCCTTCCCTCTGAAGAAGCGGTCGAGGTTGGAGATGCCACGATCAAACTGAAGAATGGACGGGATGTCCACGTGACCATGCACGTGCTGGAAGGCAGCAAAGAAGAGATCGAGAAACAACTGAAGACCAGTCTGGAAGCATTTTTCGACTTCTACCCGGAAATCTGAACGCAGCGGGGTTCGCGCGTCCCTATAACGGCATGAGACTTGTTCCTCCCGAAATCGAAAGCAAACTTCGGTCAAAAGGACTGTGGCCGGAAACCTGGGCGGCGCGCGCGGGAATCTATGTCTTACTGCTCGACATCATCGTTTTCCTATTGCAACTACTGACCTCTCGCTGGAGTTCCAAGGTCGCCGCAAGTCTGGGCGGCTGGGTCACATTTCTCAGCGTGCTTGCTATCGTGCTTTTCACGATCGTGGGATTCCGTTGGCTGCGCTCGCAAATATTGTGGAGACTGCGAAACCGGCTGATCGTGACCTACATGTTTATCGGCGTCATCCCAGTGCTGCTGCTGGTGATGATTTCTTCCCTGACCCTCTACCTGCTGGCCGGCCAGTTTGCCAATTTCGTTGTGATGTCGGAGATCGCAACCCACTTGCGGAGCATGCAGGCAGCAAACAATGCGATTGCGAGCGATCTGGCCGTGCAAGTCAAAGCGGGAGGTGAGCCCTCCCCGGAATCACTTGCAGCAATGCGGGCACACGATCCTGACTGGGTGCGGCGCGAGGTCTGTGCCTGGAGCGCAAGCAGCAAATCGCCTACGTGTTCAGGACCACCCGGCACGATTCCATTCAGCGATCCATCGTTCATGAAGGGTGACTTCCGCGAGATCGTCCATGATCGTGATGCGCTCTACTTGCGAGCGGCTACTCTGGTCAATTCGAAGTCGCAAGTGCTGCGGGTGGTTTCGAGCGAACCGCTCGACAAGTCCTTCATGGAGGAGATCGCGGCGAATCTGGGCGAGATCACCCTCTACGTACAGGCGGCGGGGATAGCGAGCCAACAGAAGGCCTCGGATACGATATTCGCCCAGCAGGATCAGAACAAGCAGGGGATCGTGATCAGCCGGGGAGAACAATCAGGCACTAACACCAGCCCAGACAATCGGACCCTTGTGCCCACATTTGTAGCGGGGACCGTTCCTGGGGAAAGCGGCTATTTCGACCGACAAATTACGTTCGGAACTCCGCTGCCGGTGGTGGATTGGGCGAACGGCACACGTGAAGGTTCGCGCGCGGTGGTACGCGTTGAAACCCGGCCATCCGTTCTGTATGCGCGGCTCTTCGCGGCTCTGGGTGATTTCGCCAAGGCCGTGGAAGACATTCTGCTGTTCATCGCGATCGTCTTTGGACTCATCGAAATACTGGCGTTGATTGTCGGAACAAAGCTAACGCGCAGCATCACGTCGGCGGTAGCTCAACTCTACGAGGCAACGAAACACATTAATCGCGGCGATTTCAGTCACCGTATTGTCGTGAAGTCGAACGATCAGCTTGCCACACTCGCAAATTCGTTCAACTCAATGACCTCTTCCATCGAGCGGCTCATCCAGGAGCAAAAAGAGAAACAGCGGCTGGAAAACGAACTGGCGATCGCGCAAGAAGTGCAGGAGCAGCTCTTTCCCAGGCGCATTTCGCAGTTGGAATCGCTGGAGGTGCACGGCTTTTGCCGTCCAGCCAGAACGGTGAGCGGCGACTACTACGATTTCTTGTCGCTTAATTCCGACAAGATGGTGCTGGCCGTGGGCGATGTGAGCGGAAAAGGAATATCGGCGGCCCTGATGATGGCCACGATTCACTCCGCGGTCCGCGCCTACAGCCTGGAAGGCGTGCCGCTGCTGGCGGCGGTGGGAGCATCGGAATCGGCACGCACATCGGCCCCCAATATCCAAGGGGCCGAGGTATCTCCAGCGATGTTGTTGTCACTGCTCAATCAGCAATTGTATGAGAGCACTCCGGCGGCGAAGTATGCGACGCTGTTTCTGGGGATTTACGATGGCTCTGCTCGACGCCTTACCTACAGCAACGGTGGACATCTGCCGCCCATCCTGATCTCGGAAAACGGAAGCTCCGAAATGCTGACCGGCGGTGGAACGGTCGTCGGCATGTTCGACAATGTGACGTATCCGGATTCGAGTGTGGAACTGCGGCACGGCGATATCTTTGTCGCGTACAGCGATGGCGTGACCGAACCGGAAAATGACTATGGCGAGTTCGGCGAAGAGCGATTGATCCAGATCGTCAAAAACAACCGACACCTCTCACTGGATCGAATTACCGAACTAGTGACCGCGGCCGTCGATGACTGGATCGGCGACAACGAGCAACCGGACGACGTGACGCTTGTGGTTGCTCGGGTCAAATAACTCCTTCTTCCCCATCCCCGCCCTTATTATTCTCTAGCATCGCGGCCACAGCACCTAGCGAGTTCGACACAGGCGCCTGTGAGGAGGCTCACGATGCGATGTGGGATCGGTCACGGCGGGCCTTCACCGCCAATTCTTCAATAGTGGCGAGCAATATTGCAATTGCAGGTCGATCATGATCGATGATTTCAAGGTGAGATGCCCCTATTGTGAAGGCCACGGAGTAATTCAAAGATCGGAACTTGTAGAGAAATTGAGCACACCCGCCCTCCGTCAACGGCTTGACGCTCGCGTCGCAGGAATTACTACAGGATGCGGAAATGATCACGAGCCATCCGGCTGCGCGCAACTTCGAAAAAGAAGTGCATTCCTGGAATCCACAATTGCCCTGGAGGCGGAGCCCAAAGGAGTAAACACGCAAAACGGTTTTGGCTGACTGTTCTCCTGGAAGAACCCAGCCACGTGGCGGATGGATCAAACCAGGTCCCGTCCGCCATTTTTCTTTGGCTGGTGCAACTTATTTTTGCGCGTCCTTGATCTCGTTCACAATGCGATCCAGATGGTAGACCTTGTCCAGACCTTCCATCAGTGCGCGGCTATCGACTGCAATCGCCCGATTTTTTGCGGCGTCATAGCCATAGTCGCCACCAAGAGAAAAGATGTTTCCATCGAAGATCAACCCGATCACTTTGGCGTCTTTGTCGATGAGGGGACTTCCTGAATTTCCGCCAATAATGTCATTCGTCGTGCAAAGATTCATTGGCAGAGACATATTGATCGATGATTTCGCGTCAAGCCAGCTTTGCGGGAGGTTGTAGGGCGGCGCTCCGGTAGCCCGATCGAACAGACCAGCGATGGTTGTGTAAGGAGTTACAGCCCGCCCCTGGGCATCCTCGAAGCCTTTCACGCTGCCATAACTGAGCCGCGCCGTGAAGGTGGCATCGGGATCCACACTCGTCCCGTACACGGCGAAACGGGCTTTGGCGATCCGTTCTGCCGCCGCGCGTGTTGGAGCCACGACCCCGGCTTCATACCGTTTGCGTACTTCGAGAAGATCATCGTTGATCGCGGTGGCAAAACGAATCAGCGGATCATCGGAAGCAGCGATTGCAGTCTGGCCGCCGTTGTAGAGCGTCTCGCGAACCTTGGCATCGTCAAGTTGAGTTCCACCTACGAGCCGACGAGCAACTTGTTCGGGCGACTCCTTGCCCAGCAATTTGTGAACGAAGGGATCATCCGCTCCCAGATCGCGGCGGATTTCGGTGAGCAAGTATGTCAGCTTGAGTTCTTCGAGATCCTTGAAGACAGGCACTGGCGCCGTCAACTCCTGTTTCACATTGACCAGAGACTGATCCGTGAACTCAGGAAGGCGCTCGCCATTGGGTTTGGTTCGCTCGACCGAGGCCCGCACCAGCGTTACTGCATAACCCAAAAGTCCGGACTGGAAGAAATAGCTATCGAGATTGGCGTGTCGCACAAACATTTGTTTACGCACATTTTGTGCTTGAGCGATGTCATCCCAAGCCGATACGTCTGAAGTAAGTTTGGAATTCGAATCGACGGTCGAGCGCAGCTTGCGTTCCTCCTGTTGCTTTTCTGAGAAGAACTGCGGGTCGAGCAGCGCCTCATGTTGGCCAAAGAAAACTTTGAAATCATTCTCGATGAAGAAAAGTTCCTGGTTCGCCTCGCGCGCCTGATCGGGACCGCGTTTGATGAACTGTTCCAACTGACCACGGTACTCGGCGATCGCCGGGACTTCGTAAGGAAAAGTATTGTCGCGCTCGAATACAAGTTGAGACATGGTCAACTCTCGGCTCGTGCCACCGGGATTGCCGGAGACAAAGACCAGGTCGCCTTCCTTCGATCCATTGGAACTCCAGCGCAGATATTCCGGACTGGCGGCAGGCTTATCACCCTCATAGGCGCGCACAAGTCCGAGATCGAAACCGTAGCGCGGGAAATTGAAGTTGTCAGGGTCACCTCCGAACTGGCCGATGGCAAATTCCGGCGCAAATACCAGCCGCACATCCGTGTAGCGCTTATAGCGATACAGGTTGTAGACACCGCCGTGGTACAAGGAAACGACATCGCAGCGAACTGATGCATCGCTGCCGCAACTTTGCTGTAGTTCCGCTTCTTTCGCGTTCAAGGCTTTATTGGCAGCGTCGCCCGTTTTTCCGGTAAGGGCGCTCTGGACGTCCGCGGTTACGTCGCGAATCTGTACGAGTTGATCGAGCTCGAAGGCGGGACACTTGCGCTCCTCAGCAAGCGTTTTGGCTGAGAAGCCCTTTTCGACGAAGTTCTCCTGCGGCGTCGAGACCTGCTCGACACAATCAACCACGCAATGATGATTGGTCATCACCAGACCCTGCGGCGAAATGAAAGATGCCGAACAGCCGCCCGCGATTCTCAGCGAGGCGGAGCGCACGTGATCGAGCCATGCCTGGGAAGGAGCGAAGCCATACTTGGTACTGACGGTTTTGGAGGGGAAATTGTCGAAGGTCCACATTCCTTCGTCAGCCTGCATCGCCTGCGTGAAAACAAAACAAATCAACGCCAGCAAGGCGATATTCCGCGACGGTTTCAATTTTGCCATCTTGCGTTCCTTATGGAGATTGAGTTGACCTGATCGTATCTGCCGAGACACTCCAGTAGTAACGTGCAGTTAAGCTCATCATCGATCCGCGTAACGACTATCGTCAAACGTCCGTCCGACAGGGGACTAACCGCACGGGTCATAAAAAAACGCGGGAAGGATCGGCCTTCCCGCGTACCGTTCATGACTGCAAAGACAGAGCTTTACACCAAGCCCTGGTCGAGCATTGAGTTCGCGACTTTCAGGAACCCGGCGATATTGGCACCGTTCACATAGTTGCCGGGCGTTCCATATTCTTCAGCTGTATCGTGGCAAGCTTTGTGAATCGAGATCATGATCTTGTGCAGGCGATCATCAACCTCTTCGCGAGTCCAGGAGAGACGCATGCTGTTCTGCGACATTTCTAGGCCTGAAGTGGCGACGCCGCCCGCATTGGCTGCCTTTGCCGGGCCATAGAGGACCTTGCCATCCAAGAAAGCCTTGGTTGCGTCAAGCGTGCTCGGCATGTTGGCACCTTCGCTCACGACCTTTACGCCATTCTTAATGAGATTCGCGGCATCTTTCGCATTGATCTCATTTTGAGTGGCGCTGGGGAATGCACAGTCCGCCTTGATGTTCCAGAGCCAATTATGGTCGAGCTTCTTGTCGGTTGGGTGATAGACAGCCTTCTTGAATTTTTCTGTGTACTCCTTGATCCGGCCGCGGCGGTTGTTCTTCAGATCCATGACCCATGCAAGCTTCTCGCGGTCGATGCCGTCCGCGTCGTAGATAGCGCCGTCGGAATCGGAGAGCGTGACCGCCTTCGCGCCCAGATCGATCAGTTTCTCAACCGTATATTGCGAGACGTTACCGCTGCCAGAAACCAGACAGGTCTTCCCTTCCAGACTCTGTTTTTTGGTCTTCAGCATTTCCTGCGCGAAATAAACGCAGCCGTAGCCCGTCGCTTCGGGGCGAATCAGCGAGCCGCCCCAGGCGAGGCCCTTGCCCGTGAGAACGCCGGAGAATTCATTCCGCAGACGTTTGTACTGGCCGAATAGGAATCCGATTTCGCGACCTCCCACGCCAATGTCGCCGGCGGGTACGTCCGTGTCGGGTCCGATGTGACGGCACAGTTCGGTCATAAGGCTCTGGCAGAAGCGCATGACCTCGTTGTCACTCTTTCCCTTGGGATCGAAATCGGAACCACCCTTGCCACCGCCCATCGGCAGCGTGGTCAGCGAGTTCTTGAACACCTGCTCGAACGCCAGGAATTTCAGGATGCCGAGGTTCACCGATGGATGGAAACGCAGGCCGCCCTTGTACGGACCGATGGCGCTGTTCATCTCGATGCGGAACCCGCGATTGACTTGCACTTTGCCCTTGTCGTCAAACCAGGGCACGCGGAACATCAGGACTCTTTCGGGCTCCGTGATGCGCTCCAGGATTTTGGCTTCCTGATACTCAGGATGACGTTCCAGCACGAGCCGCAAAGACTCGAGAACTTCCATTACTGCCTGGTGGAATTCCGGTTCGGCAGGATTCTTTGCTTTCACAATATTAAAGACTTGTCCAATATAGTCGGCCGCCGCGTTTTTCTTGGGCGGTTCCATAACAGCAGTCATACGCTTGCCTCCGAATTTTTAGGGATTGAACGGATTGTCAATCGTCAGGACGCCGCCAGAATTGCGGCTATAGCTAGTTGAATGCCTGGAGGTGACGCTCTGCCGTGATTCGCGTCACCCAGAGGGGTGACCCCTGGGCGAGCAGTGAGTGCGTAGGGCACAGAAAACCCCGTAAATGAGCCCTGTGGGGCGCGCTCAGATTACTTCGAAGGCGTCGCTTTTACAACTCTTACGTTGGCAGTGACTTGCTGACCCTTAGCCATCCCGCCAACGATCATAAGGCCATGCGAGGCATAGGCCAGGCCGCGATTGTCCATCGTCGAGTCCGGAGTGTTCTCGTTAATCGTCTCCCACTTCCCTGCGCGCACATTGTATGCGAACGTCACCGGGGACGGTTCCGATGGTTGACCGTTGTAGCCAATGCCATTGTAGTTGTAAGGATTGTCGGTTCCGCCAGTGAAATAAACCTTGTCCTCTTTATCAGCCGCGCCCGTCGCAATCCGGTACCGTGCATTTCCCGGATGCGCAGGAAGCTTCGTCCACCCTAT
>Ga0126383_10002220_pt1 | contig 12488 bp, 9 predicted proteins | sample PanSoiMetPlot_35_FD_96882 | JGI IMG/M metagenome (GOLD analysis project Ga0126383, IMG submission 96882) | Tropical forest soil microbial communities from Panama - MetaG Plot_35 | ecosystem: Environmental > Terrestrial > Soil > Tropical forest > Bulk soil | place: Panama | collected 2016-02-17
CATAGCGACGGAGCCCCAGCAGTTACTGTTTCCGAGGGATCCAGTGAAGTTGCAAGACGGCATGTCCGGCCACTCACGCGTGTCGCAACGCCGCGGCTCACCACGACCGAATCGAGCATCGAGCCTAATGACGCTGCGCGGACAACCGAAACTTCAGAGACTGATGCGGCGGAGGTATCGAGCGAGGCGGCTGCCCCACTCGCTGTTATCGACTGGTTGTTAGATCGCTCTTCGCGTGGGCATTGATAGCCCGCATTTGGCGGTACACATAACGCTAGCGGAGTTAATCAGTCCCGCAGGACGAAGCAAATCCAACTCCGCATACTCCGGCGTCACCCACCTCTCAAACACCACCCCACACGAGCAGCTCACCGTAAGCTGGTAGCCGTTCCACCCGGCTTAATCGTTGAGTGATGCGCCCTTGAAAAAGGCTGACCAGAACTTTACCGGCACGATGTAGTCGCGGCGGCCCATCAATGCCGCGCCATCGAAGCCGTGGATGGCTCGATACGTGAAGCTATAGAAGGCAATGATGTTCTTCGGAAGGAACTTGCCGTTAAAGACGATATCAAGAAAGAGATGCATGGCGGCACCAACGAGGTAGCCCCACAGATGCAGCCACCCCGTCCACCACGCGGTGGCCGCCAATAATGCAAACAACTCCCAGGAGTGCAGCGCCAGCACAACCCGTTTCGCGCGGCCTTCTAGGTAGTAGCGGAGAAACTTGACTGGATGGAGATCCCACTGGCGATTGAAAAGCAGATAATCCACCACGTGATCGATGTCGATGAGAAACCCACCGAGGGCGACGGCAGTGGCAAGGGAGAGTGACCCTGACACGTACACGGTGACGGCGCTGGCGACCACCGTAGTTGCAGCATGTCCTCCAGGACTCATACGGTCGATTATATGAAGGCCTCGGCTAGACAACTAACACTATGGCGACGGTATTTCAGTGCGGTATCGGCTCCAGCGCCCGGCTGATGCCCGCCCCACATGTGCAGCTCTCCACACCCTCTGCGGCCCTGAGGGGTAGGTGTCTAGTGCCGAAATAGTGCCATGTGGCGGTCGTACTCAGTATGTTTCCGGCTCTGTCTACGATGGGAATCGTGCTCGTCGCACTCTTTGCCGCGCGGATCCCGCCCGTGCTCGACGCGACGATGACGTCGACATTCAGCCGAACAAGCTCCCGCGCGAGCTCGGGAAGGCGCTGAGGGTTGCCCTCTGCCCAACGATACTCGATCGCCACGGTTTGGCCCTCGATCCAGCCTAGATCGCGCAGGCCGCGACGGAATGCCAGGACTTGGGGGCTCTCTGCTGCACCCTGATAGCCGGGACCGAGAAGCCCGACTCGTCGCAGTCCAGTCTGCTGTGCTTCCGCGACGAGCGAGGAGAGCGTCAGGACGATGAGGAGCGCAAGGCCGATCCGCCGCATTGGCACCCCGGTGACTATGACTCCCGGGAGTCTAGCAGACCTGAACTATGGGCAGTCGGCTCGGCCACCGCAGTGCCCTCCTTCTCTCTCTCTCGGGCCCTCTCTCTCTTCTCGTGCTTGGCTAGGTCATCTAGTGATAGGAGAGGAAGAATACCCCCCCCAATTTTTGACAGGTTCGCCCTCCCCGCACACGACCCCCCGGGAGTGACAGGTTCCTGTTGGCGGCCCCCTTGCCCCGGCAGACGGGTTCGCCTAGCCTGTGCTCGGCCACTTCATAAGAGGCAAGGAGAGGCTGATGAGCCGGGGTCCAAAGCCCGCCAAGTCCAGGGAAGCCAAGCCCCCTGTTGCCCGTAAGCCGTCTGAAGCTGACGACGCTAGGGTCGGGGATCTTGAGAATCGGTTGGCGGAGGCGCTCGCCCGAGAAGAGGCGACGGCCGAGATTCTCCGGGTCATCAGCAGTTCACCTGCGGACGCCCAGCCCGTGTTCGATGCGATCGCTGCTAGCGCGGTTCGGCTGTGCAGCGGCGTGCACGGAGCGATCCTGCGAGTCAATGGGAACGAGATCGATCATGTAGCGCAATTCGGGCACGAACAGGCTGTTGTCGACGAGATCCGCAGTCATTTCCCACAGCGCCTCGACGACGCCGGTCCCACTAGCGCGCCGGTTCGAGCCATCCGAGAGCGGCGGGTCGTCGAGGTAGCCGACACGGAGACGACGCCTGGAGTGCCCGCTTTCATCCGTGAAGCGGCGCGGCGGCTAGGATTCCGAAGCGAGGTCTGGATCCCGATGCTCTGCGGCGGGGAAGCCATCGGCGCGATCGTCGTCACGCGCCGAGAGCCCGGTCGATTCCCCGACAAACAGATCGGGCTGCTTAAGACCTTCGCCGACCAAGCGGTCATTGCCATCGAGAACGTTCGGTTGTTCAACGAGACGAAGGAAGCGCTCGAGCAGCAGACAGCGACGAGCGAGATTCTGCGAGTCATTTCGTCTTCACCCACCGACATTCAGCCTGTGTTCGATGCGATCGCCCAGAGTGCAGCGGTACTGTGTGGCTCTTCGACCGCGGCTGTCTTCCGCCTGGAAGGTGGCGTCATCGATCTGGTCGCCCACCACTCCGGCACTCCGGAATGGCTCGCGCTCGTGAAGAAGATCTTCCCGGCTGAAGCGCGTGAGCAGCCGGTCGGCTGGGTGGCGCTCCAGCGCACCCCTCTGCACTTCGCGGACGTCGAGAATGATACCCGGGCCACACCTGAGTTCCGGGCGGCCGCCCGTGCGCTCGGCTTCCGACGTGGCCTGTTGGTGCCAATGCACCGGGCAGAAACACCGCTGGGCGCTATCGGCGTCGGCCACGCCCAGCCCGGCGCCTTCTCCGATCGCCAAATCGCGCTTCTCCAGACCTTCGCCGATCAGGCCGTCATCGCCATTGAGAACGTGCGATTGTTCAGCGAGACGAAGGAGGCACTCGAGCAGCAGACGGCAACCGGCGAAATCCTTCGTGTAATTGCCAGTTCGCCGACGGATCTCCAGCCGGTGTTGGACACAGTAGTCAAGAGTGCCGCGCGGTTCTGCGGGGCGGATGACGTCACCATCTTCCAGCTCGATCAGGAAGAGCTGAGCTTGGCCGCTCACCACGGTCCACTTCCCAGTCGCCTCGGCAACCGTGTCCAGGTCGTGCCCGGGAGCGTCGTCGGCCGCTCCGTTCTCGAGCGGCGGGCCGTTCACGCGCCCGATGTCCAGACCGAGCTGGAGGAATTTCCCGAAGCTAGTGCCATCGCTCGGACGGTGGGTTACCGGACGCAGCTCAGCGTTCCTCTCCTCCGAGAGGGCGCGGCCGTCGGTGCGCTACAGCTCCGCCGGGCAAACGTCGAACCGTTCAACGTGAAGCAGATCAGCCTCCTGCAGATCTTTGCCGACCAAGCGGTGATCGCCATCGAAAACGTGCGGCTCTTTAGAGAATTGCAGGGGAAGAATCAGGCGCTCACACAGGCGCACGAGCAGGTCACCGAAGCCCTCGACCAACAGACGGCAACGAGCGAGATCTTGCGCGTCATTTCCAGGTCGCCAAATGATGTTCAGCCGGTGTTCGACATCATCGTCGAGAGCGCGGTGAGGCTGTGCAAGGGCTTCTTCGGCGCGGTATTCCGTTATGAACAGGATATCGTGACTGTAGTCGCAGAGTGCAACGTCCCCCAACAGGGTCTGGAGGCGCTGCGACGAATCTACCCCGGTCCGCCCGCTCCGGCCACCGCGCCGGGCCGAGCGATCCTCACCCGCACGGTCGTGCACATCCACGATCAGGCGAATAACGAGGAATTCACGCCGACGATCGCTAGAGCCTCGGGTTTTCGAACAAACATTGCCGTCCCAATGCTGCGCGATGGGCTACCGATTGGAGCGATTGCTGTAGCACGGCGTGAAGTGCTCCCATTCTCCGAGGCCGAGATCGAGCTATTGAAGACGTTTGCCGATCAGGCAGTTATTGCCATTGAGAATGTGCGGCTGTTCAACGAGCTAGAGCAGAAGAATCAGGATCTCACCCAAGCACATGCACAGGTGAGCGAGTCGCTTGAGCAACAGACAGCCACTGGCGAGATCCTCCGAGTTATCGCGGGCTCGCCGACCGACGTGCAGCCCGTGTTTGACGCCATCGTTCGAAGTGCCAGCCGACTGTGCGGAGGTGAGTACGCCATTGTCACCCGCTACGATGGGCAGCTACTGCAACTCGCTGCGCAGTACAATCCGCGACCTGGAACGGCAGACGAGACGACCAGATTCTTCCCACTAGCCCCCCGCCGCGAGGCGTCGCTCACGCCACGTGCGTTCGTCGATGCGCGCATGGTCCATGTCCCCGACGTCGACGACGCTGAGGACTTAGAACCATCCACGCGCGAGTTCTATCGTCGCATTGGGCTTCGCGCCGCCCTCGCGATGCCAATGATTCACGAGGGCCGCCCCATCGGTGTCGTCTCAGTCTCGCGTGGGTCACGAGGTCCCTTCTCGGATCGTCAGATCACTCTGCTCCAAACCTTCGCCGACCAAGCCGTCATCGCGATCGAGAACGTCCGGCTGTTCAAGGAGCTGGAGGCGCGTAATCGCGACCTGACGGCCACCAGCAAAATCCTCCAGGTCATCTCCAGCTCGCCCACGGACGTGCAGCCGGTGTTTGATTCGATTGTCGAAAGCGCGGCTCGATTGTGCGACGGGGCCTTCAGTTCACTCCACACGTTCGATGGCGAGCTGATGCACCTTGTCGCGGCACACAACTGGACGCCCGCTGCCTTTGAGGCCGCACGTCGCATTGGGCCGGCCCGCCCCGGCCAGGCAACCGTGACAGGCCGGGCGATTGTCGAGTGCACCGCGATCCACGTGCCGGATACCGAGCAGGTCGATCGGCAGTACCAGACTCAGACTGAAGGGCTCGTGGCTGCGATCGGCTTGCGAAGTGCCCTCGCCGTCCCCATGTTGCGCGACGGTGTCCCGCTCGGGGTGATCGGGGTGTCGCGCGCGGAGCCTGGGCTGTTCTCCGACAACCAGATCGCGCTCCTGAAAACCTTTGCCGATCAGGCGGTCATCGCGATTGAGAATGTGCGGCTGTTCAAGGAGTTGCAGGAGAAGAATGGCGCCCTCACAACGGCCCATACGCAGGTCAGCGAGGCTCTAGAGCAGCAGACGGCGACCAGCGAGATTCTAAGCGTCATCTCAACATCGCCGACCGACGTTCAGCCGGTGTTCGACGCAATCGTGCGTAGCGGTGTGACATTATGCGGCGCTGTCTTGGGAGCGGTCTTCCGGCTCGAAGACGATCTGGTTCATCTGGTCGGCATTCAGCACCCGACACCGGAGGTGGTGGCCGCTCTCTATCCTGCGCCACTCACTGCTCCGCTGCCTCCGTGTCGAGCCCTTCGCGACAACGCCATCACTCAAGTGCCTGACACTGAAGCCGAGGGCGCACTGACGCTCGAGGGACGTCAAGTGGCACGTTTCTCCGGGCTACGCAGCATGCTCATCGTCCCCATGCGGCGTGAGGGCCGCCCAATTGGGGCGATCCTTGTGGCCCGCCTAGCAGTCGGTCGGTTTGTCGACAAACAGATTGCGCTGCTACAAACGTTCGCCGATCAAGCGGTGATCGCCATTGAGAATGTCCGGCTATTCAAGGAACTCCAATCGCGCAACTCAGCGCTGTCGGAGGCCCTAGAGCGGCAGACGGCGACCAGCGAGATCCTGAGCGTAATAAGCAGTTCGCCGAATGACGTCCAGCCGGTGTTCGATGTCATCGCGCGAAGTGCCGCAACCTTGTGTAATGCCTTGTTCGCGTCCGTCAATCGGTTTGATGGCGAGTTGCTGCATCATGTCGCCGATTACAACCTGCCCGCGGAGACCCTGAAGCTAATCTCGCAGAACTACCCCAAGCGTCCTGACCGTACCGGGACGGGAAGCCGCGCCGTGCTGACTCGAGCCGTTGTACACATCCCAGATATTCTCGAGGATCCTGAATACCAGCGCGACCTTGCGGTGACGGGCGGTTGGCGGGGCATGCTCTCAGTGCCCATGCTTCGTGGTACAGACCCAATTGGCTCCATCACCATCGCCAAGGCCGAGCCAAACCTATTCACCGACACGCAGGTCGCGCTGCTCCAGACCTTTGCAGACCAGGCCGTTATCGCTATCGAGAATGTGCGTCTATTCAAAGAGTTGGAAGCCCGAAATCGCGATCTCACCACCGCGCTCGCACAGCAGACGGCTACCAGCGAGATTCTGCGTGTGATCTCAAGCTCGCCAACGGACGTACAGCCCGTGTTCGGGGCCATCGCAGACAGTGCGATGCGACTCTTCGGCGCCTGGAGCGTCCTCGTGTTCAGATACGACGGCGACTACCTGAGCCTCGCCGCTGCGCGGGGCGGGTTGGCAGGAAGCCAAGAGCTCCTGATCGAACAGTACCCGACGCGACGGCCGTCCGCCGAGCTTCCGCCAGGGCAGGTGATTTTGACCCGAGCCGTGCACCACTGTGTTGACACCGAGACTGACTCGACCTATCCCGCTATCCGCGAGTATGCAAGGATGCGCGGTTATCGATCGTTCATCCAGGTGCCGATGCTGCGCGGCAACGACGTGCTCGGCGTCGTCTCGGTCACCCGCACGCGGCCTGGCGCGTTCGCGGTTGCCGAAGCAGCCTTGCTCCAGACCTTCGCCGACCAAGCGGTGATCGCAATAGAAAACGTCCGGTTGTTCAAGGAACTGGAAGCCCGCACACAGGATCTCACCCGCTCGGTGGGCGAGCTACGTGCCCTTGGCGAGGTCGGTCAGGCGATCAGTTCCACCCTGGATCTGCGGACCGTGCTCAGCACGATCGTTGCGCGGGCGACACAACTGTCGAGGACGGACGCGGGGGTCATCTACGAGTACGACGAACGGCGCGAGCTCTTCGAGCCGCGGGCCACCGAACGCCTCGAGGAGGATATCGTGCAGGCTCTGGTCGCAACGCCGATTCGAAAGGGCGAGGGCGCGACGGGGAAGCTCGCGGATGTGCGGGAGCCGATTCAGGTGTCGGATGTTCGCGACATTGCCCAGGCGTTTCAGGCCCGCGAGGTGCTGGTGCGAACCGGATACCGGGCGGCACTCGCCGTCCCCTTGATGCGCGAGGACCGCTTGCTCGGCGGGCTCACAGTCTTTAGGAAAACACCGGGGGAGTTCGCGCCAGAGGTGATCGATCTCCTGCGGACCTTCGCGACCCAGTCAGCGCTGGCCATCCAGAACGCGCGGCTGTTCCGGGAGATCGAGGTCAAGAGTCGGGAGTTAGCGGCGGCGAGTCAGCACAAGTCCGAGTTCCTGGCCAACATGTCCCACGAGCTGCGGACGCCGCTCAACGCCATCATCGGCTTTTCCGAAGTGCTATCGGAGAAGATGTTCGGCGAGCTAAACGAGAAACAGGAAGAGTATTCAAAGGATATTCACGCTTCGGGGCAACACCTTCTCTCTCTGATCAACGACATTCTCGACCTGTCGAAGATCGAGGCTGGGCGGATGGAGCTAGAGCTGACGGACTTCCATCTACCTACAGCACTGGATAGCGCTCTGACCCTGGTCCGTGAGAGGGCAGGGCGGCGGGGTATCACGTTGCAGATGAACGTCGACAGCCGATTGGGCCAGACTCAGGCGGACGAGCGAAAGGTCCGACAGGTCGTCCTGAACCTCTTATCGAACGCGATCAAGTTCACGCCGGAGGGTGGGCGGATCGAGGTCGCGGCCGCGCCTAAGGACGGGTTGGTCGAGATCTCGGTCAGCGACACCGGGGTCGGCATCGCCCGGGAAGATCAGGAAGCAGTGTTCGAGGAGTTCCGGCAAGTGGGGACGGCGGACAAGAAGGTGGAAGGCACGGGGCTGGGGCTGACCCTCTGTCGGAAGTTCGTCGAGTTGCACGGGGGCCGGATCTGGGTGAAGAGCGAGTTGGGGGTGGGTTCGACTTTTACCTTCACGCTGCCGGTGCGCAGCACATAACAAGATCGCCGCTGGGGCTGCGCGCTCAGGCGTGCGCCTGTACGATCCAAAAGGCGCAACCCCTCGAGCCTCGAGCGCACCGCGTCTCGCTGCGCCGCTGATAATCCTGGCACGCGGGTTAGCGGTCCAAACAGGAGGGAGAATTCCGCTGCTTCCGCGGCTCCCCCGGCGCCGGCAAGCTGATAGTCGAGATTCACTGGCGTCAATGAAACCGCACGAAACCCAGCGCCCTCCAGTATCCGCTGCACGCGGGCTGGATCGCCCCACGAGAACATGCCCGGCTCGTCCGGTGCGGGCGGGGGCATTGGCGGCAGAAGGTGACGCACTGCTGCAATGGGCGCGGTGGGCCACGGGTTCTCGCTGGCCGGGCGGAGCACGGCCAGGGCCAATCGTCCCGCGGGCTTCATCGCGCGATGCACATTCGCGAACGCGGCGGTCGGGTCGGTGAAGAACATCACACCGAGCCGCGAAAACGCCAGATCGAAGTTGCCAGAGACAAAGGAGTGGGTGGCGACCCAGCAGCGGCGATGCGTTCGCGCGCCCGCGTCACGGAGTGCTCGGCAATGTCGGCACCAAGCACATAACCGTGCGGCCCGACGCGCGCCGCCAGCTCCAGGACCGTGTGCCGCTGCCGCAGCCGATGTCGAGTACGTGCTCGCCGGGTTGAGGCGCAGCCAGGTCCAGAGCCACCGTGTCCAACCTGGCGAGCGCACGATCTTGCCGTTCGTGCTGCTCAGCCCAGGCCTGCGCGGTGGGGCTGTTCCAGTATGCCGCCTGGGCGTCAGCGGGTGAGGGGATCTCTGCGTCTGTCATCATTGCCTCCCCAAATGCCCTGACGAAGATCATGTCCTCCTAAGCCGACGAGAGCTGAGTTGCATTTAGGAAATGCAACGCATCTTTGGTCATGACCACGTTCCTGATATTCCCCTTTCCACTCCGGTGGAACCTGAGGCCGAACGCCGGTATCAGCCGCGGCCGAAGGCAGTCGGCTGGCGTGCCGAAGTTACGTGACCACCGGCCGCCCCCAGGCGATGCGAGCCTGCACCGGCAGGCCAACACTATCGTCTTGGCAGTACCGACGTACGAGAGTCTTGAGTCTCTCATCGAACTCCGCGGCGCGTGCGGATGGCAGCCGCGCGCGCGAGAAGCCGTTCCGGGAGTGGAAGGACTCGACGTAGTCATCGACCGTTTGGGGATAGACCACAGTGTCGGTCTGAGTTCGCCCATTGACGGCCATCAGCCCTCTCGCCTGGAGCTCTGTCACAATGTCGTATGGCACGTAATCTCGGTTGGTGCTGAAGGTCCGAATCAACGCGCGCAGATCTTGGTCCCACGGTAGCGGGACAGCCAACGCGCGTTCCACCAGGATCAGATAACCAGAGGGAACTAAGCTCATCGCGAGCCGGGGCACGACGCGGTGCCAGTCGAGCCAATGAAAAGCCTCTGCCGCAACGACGGCACTATACCGACGGTCGAAGACGTAGGTTTCGGCGGCGATGGCGAGCCACTCGACATGACTGTGCAAGGCGAAGGTGCGACGTAGGCCTCGTTCGAGCATCGGGCGCGACGGCTCGACGGCGATGAGGTAGTCTGCGAGCGGCGCGAGACCGACCGTGAAGTCGCCCGTGCCCGCACCAAGCTCAAGCACCGTGCGCGGGTGCGATCCGAGCAGCGACTCGAGGATGACGAAGGTTTCAGGTGGATACGGCGGCCGGTGTCGGTACGCGGCCGCGACCTCGTCGTCGCCGAACTGAGCAGCGTGCTCAGCTAATAGGTGCAGGGGCTTGGCTCGAGGCGTCTCGGTCAACGTGTGTCCATGTAACGTTGGCGGTGAGCGGCGCTGCCTGAGCAGCGTCCGCATCGACCGGCTGGGTCCCAGATGAATCCAGTCGCCACGGTCATTCCCTCAAGTCCTGTAACGCCGCGGTGAGCGACGCGCAACCGCTTCCGCTCCGTTGCGGAGTTATGCGGGTTGCGTAGTGTGCCCGAGTTCCTGCAGAGCCTCCGACCTCACACCGCGTGCGGCGTCGAATCAGCGGCGGCACGTCAGCGACGCTTGAAGATTGAGCACGTTGCCGATCCCCTCGCCACCAGTTGACCGTCGTCGTCGTGCATCTCAGATTGGCAGAAAGCGAGAGCGCGTGTCCGGCGAACGACGGATCCACGCGCCTTCAAAAGGCCGGCCTTGGCCACTCTCACGAACTGAATCTGAAGATCGGCCGTTGCGAAAGTCTCGTCATCATGTAATACGGTCGTGGCCGCCCAACCCATCGCATTATCGAGCAGCGTGGCAACAGCTCCGCCGTGGATCGCGTCGATCTGCCCTGTCGTGAAGTCCTCCGTGGCCCGCCAGGCGATCTCGAAGGCGCCTTCCTGCCAGGCCACTGCGTAATAGTTGAAGATCCGATTGAATCCTCCCTGGGTCCACTCGCCTCGCATGAATAGCGCGATTTGCTCTTTCGGCGTCATGGCTCACCCCGTGACTCGCCCTGAGGCTGGCAAACCATACCTTCAACCCTCGAGAACAGGCGTCGACGAGCCGACCAGGTGGAACAAGCGGAAGGCAACAACTACCACATGCCAGCTTGAAGCGGTAAGCATTCGCTCCCCCGATCACGTGCGCTTCGGTCAGCTGGGCAGCGATCCCTCGAGATGATCGAGCGTGACTTCGGTTGGCGGCTTCCAGATTCGCACGAGATCCCTTGACGCTTGAAACCCGAAGCGCTGGTAGAAATCCTCAAGGCCGCTGCTATGGGTCAGGCTCACCGAGACGTATCGAGACCGTTGGAGGTGGGCGACCACACCGCGCATGCATCTGCTTGCGACCCCGTGATGGCGATACTCGGGATGCGTGATGACATCCAGAACCTGAGCGACGTACGGGTCGCCACAGACGCGGGCGAAGCCAATCAAGACGCCCTGGGCCGTCTCGGCCGCGATGTAATATCGGCTGACCTTCAGCATTTCGGCCGTTTCAGCCCCGGTTCGACGGTTGGAACGGTCCCATCCGATGAGCTGATAGAGGTCATTCAGTTGAGCGACATCTACGGCGCCGTTTTCAGTAAAGGTCACGTCGGACATGTCTGCCTGTTCGCGCATGCGCTCGGCAGGCGCTTGCGCACAAGAATCACAGAGGGTGGTGTCCAGCCCTGTGATCGGTAGAACTCCTCGGCGTCTTGCCAGACGTCCGCAACGATCACTGCGCAGCCCCGCGCTGCCACGCGTCGCTCAATCTCCGCGAGAAGCCGTGCGCCGATCCCTCGCCGCTGCGCCTGAGGTGCCACGACGAGTTCGCTCAAATACGCCCGGAAGCTGAGATCGTGCGAGGAGATGAAGCCATCGATGTCAGCGCCGTCTTGGTGGACGAGCGCAATTGTGTCAGGAGAACCCAGGGCGCGTTCCAGGACATCTGGCCGCCACGACGAGTCCCAGAAACCGGCAACCGAGTTCATCAGGTCCCGGATGTCACTGATGCCAGTGGTGCGGGCTTCCCGAATCACAGAAGCCTCCTTTGACTGCCCAACCCTGTCGGCCTGGCTTCGGACGTGGGCCGGGAGCCCGGTTTAGGCGTGCGCATGTACACCATCGTCGTCGTGGGCTAGGAGCGGTTTGAGCGGTTCACATCGGTTCCCGTATCTGCGCCTCCGCCTGCTCCAGCCAGTACGTCATCCCCATCTCGCGGTACATCGTCGTCGCGGTGGCGAGGTGCTCCTGCGCCTGCTCGCGCTTGCCCGTGCGCTGGTAGAGCTTGCCGAGGCCGAGGTGGCAGTGGGCGGCGAGTGGGCGCATGCCGGGCTCGTCGGCCAAGTGAAGGGCCTCACGACAGAAGCCTTGTGCCTTCTCGAAGTCTGGCGTTTTGCCCCTGGCGGCAAGTTCGGCGAGAACCCCCAGGGCCCGAGCCTCCCCGCCACGGGCGTGGATGCGGCGACAGGCGTCGAGCGCGTCGAGGGCGGTCACGGCGGCGTCGGCCTCGCGCCCGCACGCGAGATAGACCTGCGCCAGCATCTCCTGAGCCCAAGCAACGACTCTCGTTCGTCCAATACTCCTGGCTTCTTCAGACGCCTGCTCGAGGAGGGCCAGCCCGTCCTGGATCCGGCCGGCCAGAGCCCGCGCGTAGCCGAGGTGGGATCCCAGAATTGGTGAAAGGAACGATAAGGCATTGGCCTGGACAACGCCGAAGCCCCGCTCCAGTACCGAGATGGCCCGGTCGAGGTCACCCAGCCGCAACTGCGTGAGGCCGAGTACCCAGCAGGCATGAGCAAGACCGAAGGCCTCCTCGCTACCTTCGCTCAGGGTAATCGCTTCCTCCGCCCGCATCGCCGCCTGGCGGAAGTGGCCGACCTCGACAAGGGTGCGAGCAAGGAAACAGCGCGCCGTCACGGTTAGCCGGGCCGGTCCTACGTTGTAGGGGGAGGGCGGCTGTCCATCGAGCGCCGCGATGTTGTGAACGAGGAGCTCCATAGCGCGGGCATAGTTGCCGAAGCCGTAGTGGGCCTGCCCTAGGAGGAACGTCACGCTTGCCTCGAGTTCTGGGTCGCCGAGCTCCCGCGCGATAGC
>Ga0126383_10002221_pt1 | contig 12474 bp, 9 predicted proteins | sample PanSoiMetPlot_35_FD_96882 | JGI IMG/M metagenome (GOLD analysis project Ga0126383, IMG submission 96882) | Tropical forest soil microbial communities from Panama - MetaG Plot_35 | ecosystem: Environmental > Terrestrial > Soil > Tropical forest > Bulk soil | place: Panama | collected 2016-02-17
AGCTGACGCTACAGAGCACGTTGAAGGAGGCCAGGCCATGAGGAGGCTCGGAGCCGGCTGCGGCCCGCCGGACGAGGGGCGGATCCAGCGCCTGTGGATACGAGTCGGGGTGATCGGCTGCGGCCACTGGGGTCCTCACCTGATTCGGAACTTCAATGACATGCCCGAGGTTGACCTGGTCGGAGTTGCAGAGGAGCGGCCGGAGCGCCTGAGGTATGTCCGCCGCACCTATCCCACTGTCAGCCCTTTCTCTGATCACCGGCAGCTCCTTGCGAGCGGCATCGATGCCGTGGTCATCGCGACCCCGATTCAGACCCACTTTCAGCTCGCCAAGGAGGCGCTCCTCGCCGGCAAGCACGTACTGGTCGAAAAGCCCCTCGCCTGCAGCCCGGCAGGCGCTGCCGAGCTCGTCGGCCTCGCCCGGCGGTGTGAGCGGGTGCTGATGGTGGGCGACGTCTTCCTTTACAACCCGGCTGTCCGCGAACTTCGACGCCTGGTCCAGGACGGCGAGTTGGGGCGCATCTACTACGCCGACTCGGCCCGCCTCAACCTCGGCCTCTTCCAGCCTCAGGCGAACGTGCTGTGGGATCTGGCACCGCACGACATCGCGATCCTGATGTATGTGCTGGGGAAAGCGCCTTTTATGGTCAGCGCGCGAGGCAGCAGCTACGTGCAGAGCGGGGTGCACGACGTCTGCTATCTCGAGCTGCTGTTCTCAGGCGGGGCCACCGGTCACGTCCACGTGAGCTGGCTGGACCCCGACAAGGTCCGGCGCCTGACGCTGGTCGGGGATCGGCGCATGGCGGTCTACGACGACGTGTCCACTGGGGCCAAGCTGCGCGTCTACGACAGTGGGGTGGAGTACCCGACGACCGAAAACTACGGCGAGTTCGAGCTTGCCTATCGCCACGGCCAGATCGTGATCCCTTACATCAGGTGGCGCGAGCCTCTTCGCGTCGAGTGCGAGCACTTCGTGCGCTGTGTCCGTACGGGTGAGCAGCCCCTCAGCGACGGAGAGCACGGCCTGGCCGTGGTCGCCGTTCTCGACGCGGCCGAGCGCTCACTGCAGAGCGGCGGCATGCGTATCCCCGTCACGATCCCTGCCGTCGGCAGCATGCACGGCAGCGGCGCCAGAGCTCACCCTCTGGTAGTGGTCGACCCGCCTGGCGGTGAGCGAACATGGCCACGACCGGCGCCACCGTCGTGATCTGCCGGCCGGGTGTGCTCCAGGGAGGCCTCTTTTGAGGCTCAAGGCGTCCGCGTGCCGACAGGCTCCACCGAGCGATCGAACCAGAAGACCTGCATTTGGCCGATGACCAGGCCTTGGCCTTCGCGATAGGCTGCGATGGCAAGGCACCTCCACCAATCGGCGACCGACATGTCTGCCAAATGGCACCCCGTGCCGACCTCCTCAGTCATGCCCCCGACGCGCAGTCCTGTCGCAACATGTAGGGTGGAGGTGCCTTTTTCACCACGCTGCCCTGGGCACCCCTGAGTGTAGGCCAGAGCTCGCAATCAGGACAGCAGTCGGGGCCCCACGCAGTGGGGACGGCCGCTTTCCTCAGCGGCCGTGGGGGGCGTGTTGTGGCGTACGCCACAACACCCGAATCTTGTCAAGGCCGGAGAGCGAAGCGTGCCTTGACGAGATTCGTTCCGGGGGGGCGCGCCCCCCAGATAAGCGCGTAACGGCAGCCTGGCGCCGAACGTACTCCAGCCGTGACCGCGGCAGGGCCACGAGCTCCGCATCCCGCATGAGCCGGCCCCGGCATAAGAGAGGAGTGAATTGACCGACATCATCATCGACGCCGCAGGCGTCCGGAAGATCTACGACGCGGGCCGCAACAAGATCGAAGCGCTGAAAGGAATCGACCTCCAGGTCCAGCGCGGCGAGGTGGTGGCCGTGATGGGACCGAGCGGCTGCGGCAAGACGACCCTGCTCAACTGCCTCAGCGGCCTCGACACCGTCGACGAAGGCACCATCAGGATCGCCGGCCGCGACCTCAAAGAGCTCACTGACAACCAGAAGACCGACTTCAGGGCACGTGAGATGGGTTTCGTCTTCCAGACATACAACCTGCTGCCCGTGCTGACCGGGATCGAAAACGTCGAGCTGCCGATGCTGGTCGGTGGGACCAGGCCTTCGCACGCTCGCAAGCGTGCTCAAGAGGTCATCGAGATGGTCGACGTGGCCCCATGGGCCAACCACCGTCCTGCGGAGATGAGCGGAGGCCAGCGCCAGCGCTTCACCATAGCCCGAGCCCTCGCGACCAGGCCCGCGATCGTGTGGGCCGACGAGCCAACCGGCGCCCTGGACAGCGAGACGAGCATGGGGATCATCGAGCTCATGGTCGAGCTCAACAGGCTGAGCCAGCAGACGTTCGTCTGGGTGACGCACGCCGAGGAGGTCGGGGCGCTGGCCAAACGGCTCATCCGTATGCGTGACGGTGAGATCGTCAGCGACAGCGCCGTGCACCTCGCTGTAGCGGGATCGCGTGCATGACCTCCTACTTCGGCGCTGAACCGACCACCGTGGCCACCTGGATGGCCGGCGTGGTCGGAGTGATCCTGCTGATCTTGCTGACGCTTGCCGCCTTCAACCGCGTGCTCTTGAGGATGGCGCTCCGCAACATCCCCCGGCGCCGTGCCCAAACCGTCCTGATCGTGTTCGGCCTGATGCTGGCCACGCTGATCATCACCGCGTCGCTGGCTGTAGGGGACACCCTCGGCTACTCCCTGCAGGCCATACAGCTGCGTCAGATCGGCGGCATCGACGAGGCGTTTACCCGCCAGGCCGCGCGCAACGTCCAGGGAGCTTCGACGGCCGATTCGGACTTCTTTTCACCGGCGCAGGCTGCAGACGTCATCGCTCGGGCGACCAGAGACCCCCACGTCGCGTCGGCCACCGGTGCCATCGTCGCGCCCGGTTCCATGATCGACACCACCACCAACCAGTCCTCGTCTGAAAACGTGGCGATCTTCGGCGTCCAGCCAGACTTCAACTCGGTCTGGGGCCCGCTTCACAGCCGCTCTGGTGCCACCCTCGATGCCGCCAGCCTCGCGCCCGGCGAGGTCTACATCGGCAACGGCCTTGCCGGCCGCCTCAACGCCAGTAAGGGCGATCGACTTCACCTCTACGTGGACGGGAATCCCACGGATGTCACCGTCCGAGAAGTGCTGGACACGGAGGTCAACCCGAGCATCGCCAGCCACGGCCCGATCGTCAATTCTGTGCTGCTGCCGCTCAGCACGATTCGTACCGTCATGCAGCGGCCCACAGGCTACAACGTGGTCTTCGTTCACAACCAGGGCAGCGGTGGCGTCGACGACCTCGGGCCGTCGGGCGCAGCCGGGCAGGAGATCACGCGCCGCCTGCGCGGGGAATTTACGGATCAGCAGTCGGCGGCTGACTTGAAGGACTACCTCAATACCGCGCCGATCAAGGCCCAGATCAAGCTCATTCACAACCAGAGCTCGTTCCTCGATCCTCGTCAGGATCTGAGCCGGCGCCTCCTCGTCGAGCTGGACAAGCCGGGAGTTACCGCCGAGTTCAAGTCTCTGGCCGGCGACCAGCTCGTCCAGAGCATGCTGTCGGAAGCAGCGCTGGCCACTGTTCCCAGGTCGGCCGGCCCCGACGCGCAGCGTGCGGCGCAGGAGGGGATGGGGCGCCGGATCGCCGCGCTCCAGGTCGACGCGGAGGCCGCGGCTGAGCTGAAGGCACTCCTCGCCCGCCCCGCCATCAACCAGCCCCTCGATCGGCTGGCGGAGTCCCTTCCGGCTTCCGATCCGAGCCGCGCTGCCATCACCGACCTCCTCACGGAGGTGGCGCGCCCGGACGTCAGCTACAGGTTCAAGTCGATGGTCGGCAGCCCCGACCTTCAAAAGCAGCTCACCCGCGCCATCAGTGGGACCGCTCCGTCCGAGCTGACGCTCTTCACCAACATCGCGGGACGGCTCAACCTCTACGTCTACTCTCCATACAAGGCCGATGCGGTCGTCTTTGCCCAGACAGGTGGGCTTCTGGCAGCCAGCGCACTTCTAGGCGTCAGCTTTTTCTCGCTGGCCGTCGGGGTGCTCCTCATCTTCCTGATCTTCGTGATGCTGGCGGCCGAGCGACGAGCCGAGATGGGGATGAGCCGTGCCGTCGGCCTCAAGCGTCGTCACCTGACGCAGATGTTCCTGTTCGAGGGCACCGCCTACACGCTTGGCGCGAGCGCCATCGGCGTTCTAGCAGGCGTGCTCGTGGGACGGCTGATGATATTAGTGCTTTCCAGCGTCTTCACCGACCAGTACAAGGGCCTTGAGCTGACCTATCACGTCGAGTTGCCCAGCCTGGTGGTGTCGGCATCCCTCGGCGTCTTGCTGACCTTTCTGGTTGTCGCCTTCTCCGCTTACAGGATCAGCCGGCTCAACATCGTTGCGGCCATCCGGGATCTGGACGAGAGGGAGAGCCGCGACGCCGGTATGCGCCGCATGTTCACAGCCGTATTCGCCACCGTCTGGTCCGCCTGTGGGCAGCTCATTCGGGGCCATCCTCTGATCTTCCTTCACCGTGTCACGGTGGGCGCGTTGGGGGCACTGACGGGCTTCTGGTGGGCCTTGTTCAAGCGGGGCCCGATGACAATGGTGCTCGGCGCACTTTTCATGCTGCTCAGCACGGCCACCCATGTCGAGGTCGTTTATGACGCAGGTGTCGGTCTCCTCATCGTTGGGGCCGGGCTGCTGCTCAGGTGGGTCCTATCCCTGGCTCACGTACGCGCGGTCGTGGCCTCGAGGATCGGGTTCACGGCGGCTGCGGCAGGCCTCCTGCTCTACTGGGGCCGGCCATTCGGACGCGTCGAAACCCGACTGCACATCGACGGTGCGGTGCAGCTGAGCAAGCTTCAGGGAGGCCCGGAGGTGTTCGCGCTCTCGGCCCTGATGGTGCTGCTGGGCGCGATCTGGCTGGTGATGTACAACAGCGACCTGTTGATACGCGGCGTGATGTTCTTCACCGCCCATGTCGGCAACCTGGCGCCGGTGACTCGCACCAGCATGGCCTATCCACTGGCAACGAAGTTCCGCACCGGTATGGCCGTAGCGATGTTTGCGATAGTGACCTTCATGATCGTCTACATGTCCATGTTCAAGGACGTGTTGACGCAGAACTTTGGGCGGGTGGACCAGGCCTCGGGGGGCTGGCAGATCGTCGCGGGCTCGCCTGACATGAACTTCCAGCAGGCGCCCAAGACGGCGTTCCCGACTGACGTGGCCACGCTGGTTGCCTCCGACCGGGCCGTCTCTTCGGAGGTCAGAGGGGTCGGTTGGGAGAACCAGTCCATGGGCGTTGTCGTGCACCAGGTCGGGGCCGACGGACGAGTGGCCGAGGCGAATCAGCAAGCGCTTCGCGGGTTTCCGGTCCACGTGGTCGACGACGGCTACCTTCGGAACACCGGCCTGGCGCTCCAGTCGCGGGCCGCCGGGTACGGATCCGACCGTGCAGTCTGGGATGCGGTCCGCAACAACACAGGCTATGCGGTGATCGACAAGTCGAGCCTCGATTCGCAGAACGGCAATGCTGCGGTGATAAAGGGCGTCAAACCCACCGACACCACTTTCCGGCCCCTCCAAGTTCACCTGACGGCGGGCGGTGAGAAGCCGGGCGGCGCCGCGCAGAAGCCCTGGACGGTCACCATCGTCGGCTTCATGAGCGCTTCGACCTGGAACGGTATCTACGTGTCCACGCGCACCGCGATGGAGGGCGGGCGCTTTGCCCCACCTGGGGCCGTCGCGGCCCGGCCGGACGGCGTCCTGTTGAGCAACCCACTGCCACAGCTCACGCCGACCGGCTACTACTTCGCGCTGAACCCGGGTGCGGACGTCAACAAGACTCGCCTGGACCTTGGCCGGATGCTGGTGAGGGATCAGCTCGAGCCCGTCGTGGTCGCGGACCAGCTGGCGCAGGCGCTGAGCGGCATCATCACGCTGCTCAACCTGCTCACGGGCTTTCTTGCGCTTGGCCTGATCGTCGGCATCGCGGGACTGGGTGTGATCAGCACCCGCGCCGTGGTGGAGCGGTGGCAGCAAATCGGCATGTTGCGCGCGCTCGGTTACCGGCGTTCGCTGGTGCAGCGCTCCTTTCTGATGGAGTCGAGCTTCATCGCGGTCCTGGGCCTGGTGATCGGGTCACTCGTAGGCCTTTGGCAGTCCTACCGGTTCTTCGTGACGGACAAGACGTTTGGCACGGTGATCTTCAAGGTTCCGCTGGTTGAGATCGGTCTGATCCTGGTGGGAGCGTATCTGGCCACGCTGCTCACGACCTACCTGCCGTCACGTGCCGCGGCTCGCGTACCCCCGGCCGAGGCCCTCCGCTACGAGTAGCAGGGGGAGGCAGGCCTCCCCCTCCGAACCCCCACCGTGCTGGCGCAGAAGGTAGCCGCCTTCCCACCGCCTGTTTGTGACGGGCGGCGTCCCGCGGCGTTTGGCCCGAACTCAACCGGCCCGGCGAAGCCGGGCCTACCCGCCACGCGAAATTCTCATCCGGTTGCTGGTGAGTCAAGCCGGCTTGCGTCAGGACAGCCGCAGGATGCCCCGGCTCCAGCTCCACCAGCGCCGGGTCAGCTCCGGATAGTGCACGAGCAGCAGGGCAAGAAGCACAGGCGCCAGGTCGGCCATGGCCTCAACCACGAGATAGCGGGGCTCCCAGGCGGGCTCGAACTTTGCCTTGAACGCGTACAGGCCTGGAGACAGGCTGCGCACCCTCAGCGCCTTGAGCAGAAAGCTCTCGAGGACGGCCAGGCCGGGCGCGTGCCTGGCGCCAGTGAGCGGAGCCAGGCCGAGGCTCGCCCGGCGTGCCTTCCCCCTGAACTCCATGAGAGAACTCGCTATCAGCAGCTCCGTCGTTCCCGCCCGCGCCCTCGGGCTCCGCTTGACCTCGTCGAGGACGAACATCTCCGCTGCCGGGAGCCACTGCCAGGTCACGTACCCCGACAGCCGGCCCTGGGGCTCGAAGGCCAGCCCAACGGTCCGCTCGATCAGGGGCGGCTCCTCCCGGCTCCCTACCGAGAAGGACATCTCACCCAGCGGCGAGCGCGCCACAACCTCCGAGGCGAGCTGACGCATTGCAGAGCGCATGGCCCAGGGCACCTTCGACTCGGGCAGAATTTCCACGCCGACACCCAGGCGCTGCGCCCTCGTCACCTGGTGGCGGAGGCTCGCCATCGCCCTGCCTTTGAGCCCGAAGGCGTCGACGTCGACGAGTGCTTCGCTGCCGATCATGATGCGGCGGGTCCCAGCCAGCTCGGAGAGGGTCTCTGCGGGGACCTGGTAGAGGGCAGGGCGCCAGCCGCGCGCCCGGCACGCCGATCGGAACTCCCGGTAAACGGGGATCGAGGCGCCGGCGGGACCGACGGCAGGCCCCAGGGCCAGGGCAACGCCCGCGCGGCAGGCATAGGCGAGAAAGGAGCTCCGGTCGCTCGCCCAGAAGTGACGTTTATCCCTCATGAGTGCGAAGGGGCTGACGGCCGAACGGCCGGCGGCGATGTAGAGCGGCAGCACGGCCGGGTCCCAGCCGCCGGGCATCGGCGGACTGCGATCCAGAAGGATCAGCCCCACCATGCCGGAAGCGAACGCCAGGACGAGCGGCAGGGCGAACAACGGCACCAGGTGTGGCCCCCGCTGCTCGTTCAGCAAGAGCCAGGCTCCGGCGCCGACCGTCGCCACGGCGGCTGCGAGCAGCGACCAGCCCAGCCGGCTCCATAGCCGATGCCCCTCCTCAGACCAGAGCGAGCCCGCCAGGAGCGCCAGAAGCCCATCGATGAGCGCAGCCGCGACCAGAGTCCCCTGCCCCGACTTCATCGCGACGAACGTTGCCGCCAGGGCCAGGACGAGCAGGATGCGCCAGAAGGCCTTCTTCGGCCGTGTGGCGAGGTAGAGCGCCGACCCGGCGAGGGCAAGCGCCACCAGCGGCCGCACCGGCGCAACGGCCTGCAGCACCGTCGTGGCCGCCGACCGCACATGCGGTGAGCGCAGGGTCCACAGCTCCAGAGAGAGCAGTCCGTCAGCCAGCGCGACGAACATGAGAACCGGACGCGCGACGGCGGCCAGCCACGGGGACTGCGTAAGCGGGAGCGAAAGCTTCACTGCCAGTTGATCCTCATCGGACTCGAACCGGTTCCCGATCATACGAACCATCGGTGACCGCACCGACGTCACGCGTCCGCGTCTGGCCGCGCAGCCTTCAGCCAAGAAGTTCGGCGGCGATCCGGAACGCCGTGTTCGCCGCAGGCACCCCACAGTACACCGCGCTCTGAAGGAGTATCTCCTTGAGCTCCTCCACCGTCACCCCGTTGTTGAGCGCCCCGCGGATGTGCAGCTTGAGCTCCTCGTCCCTGCCCAGCGCTACCAGCATGGCGACGGTGATGCAGCTGCGCGTGCGGCGATCGAGTCCTGGTCGGGTCCAGACCTCTCCCCACGCGTAGCGGGTCAGGAAATCCTGCCACTCCTCGGTCAGCGAGGATCGGCCGGCCTGAGCGCGATCAACGTGGGCGTCGCCCAGCACCGCGCGACGCACTTCCATCCCGTGTTCCATTCGCTCGTCTCTCACCGAGGCGCCTCCTCACTGCGATAGATGGCGAGCGCCCGGTCGATCAGCGTCTGGGCCGAGGCAAGACCCTCGGACTGCTCCGAGCCCTCCAGTCTGGCCAGATTGTCGCGCATGCGCCCTGCGTCGACCTGCAGGCCTTCCAGCGCCTCGCGCGTGCGCCCGACCGCGCCGGCGGCGAGGCGGAACGCCTCACTCAGCGCCGGCCACTCCGACTGCCACGCGCCCGCCGATCGTTCGTGCTCTCCGGCCATGGCGGCGTGCAGGATGGCGGCCTGCGCCGTGACGCCGGCGAACGCACTCCGTGCTTCGATCGCGCGCGCCGGGTTCCGCTTGTGGGGCATCGCCGACGACCGGCCCCCGGCTGCCTCGGCCACCTCGCCGATCTCGGTCTGGGCCAGAAGTGACAGGTCGAGAGCGATCTTGGCGCCGGCACCGGCGGCGACGGACAGAGCCGAGCCCAGCTCGGCGATCCGGCCGCGTGCAGAGTGCCAGGGAAGCCTGGGGTCGACCAGCTCCAGCTCGCGAGCCAGACACGTCATCAGCTCGGCGGCTCGTGGACCGAAGCTGTCGAGCGTCCCGACCGGGCCTCCCAGCTGCACGGCCAGACCGCCGCTGCGAATGGCTGCCAGGCGACGGCGGGCCTCCACGACGCCCATCAACCACATCGCTGCCTTGAATCCGAAGCTGATCGGCCGCGCCTGCTGAAGCAGTGTACGGCCGGCCATCTGCGTGTCGCGATGGCGATGGGCGAGCGCGGCACACTCGGATGCCAGCGCAGAAAGGTCCACCAGCATCAAGTCCAGAGCCTCGCGGGCGATCAGCATCATCGCCGTGTCCAGCACGTCCTGGCTCGTCGCTCCGTAGTGAACAAACCCGGCTGCCTCACCGCCTACCTCGCGCCGCAGGGCGTCCACCAGGGGGACTACCGGCGTGGCCGCCATCACCGCCGCCCGCCCGATCTCCTCGACGTCGAAGCGCGCGGGGTCGCAGGCGGCGGTTATCGCGGTCGCAGCGGAGCCTGGTATGAGCTCGAGTCGTGCCTGGACGGTCGCCAGCGCCGCCTCGAAGCGAAGCATGGCCGTCAGCCACGCCATCTCTGAGACGGCGGCTGCCATGGCCGGGGTCGTGAGGCTGGGCCCGAAGAGGCGGTCAGATGGCATGGAACACGGAATGACGGACAGCCGCGTGGGCCACGGCTACGAATGCTAAGAGGGGCCAGACACCGTTGACGAGTTTGGACGGTCGATCCATTCAGCGGTGCTGTGTCGTCGCAGTTGGTGTTGGCGAGGCCTGGACCCCGGGCTGGACGATCTGGTCGAGTTTGAGGAAGCCCTGACTGTACAGCGCCCCGCCGATGAGGAGGACCAAGAGAAGAAACCCGACAATTCTGACCCACAAAGGGTTGGGATTGGTTGGCGGGTCGGTGGTCCATTTTCCTTTCGGCAAACTGCCCATCGGTCCCGCGCGGCAGCTTACCCGGCGGCCCGCGCAGCCAGCAAGTAAAGCGGTCCGTTGCGGGGCGGGCGAGTGTCTCGCCACCTGGCGTCCGCGTGCCGGCTCCAGCGCCGGTCGTAGAGTGACACGCGGTGTGATCATGCGAGCATCTCGCCGGGACATCACCATCGAGATCGAGAACGCAAGTCTGGCCGGGTCGCTGACAGTGCCAGAGCAAGCGCGGGGACTGGTGATCTTCGCCCACGGCAGCGGCAGCGGCCGGCACAGTCCACGCAACCGCGCGGTAGCGGAGCGGCTCAACGCGGCGGCCCTCGCCACGCTCCTCCTCGACCTGCTCACTCCCGCCGAAGAGGCTGTCGACCGCCGGACCGCAGAGCTGCGCTTCGACATCCCACTGCTGACCGGGCGGGTTCGGGCAGCTGTCGACTGGGCTTTCCGGGAGCACGAGATCGCCGAGCTACCGATAGGTCTCTTCGGGGCCAGTACCGGTGGAGCGGCGGCTCTCGCGGCGGCTTCAGAAGCCTCTGTGGTATGTGCCCTCGTGCTCCGCGGCGGCCGTCCCGACCTCGCGCGTCAGGCGCTGGCAGAAGTCAGGGCGCCGACCCTGATGATCGTCGGGGGCGAGGATCGAGTCGTTCTCGAACTGAACCGCCAGGCCTGTGCTCGAATGCGAGCTGACTGTCGTGTTCACGTCGTTCCCGGAGCGACTCACCTCTTCGAGGAGCCCGGCGCACTGGCGGAGGTCAGCCGTCTCGCCGGTGAGTGGTTCACACGTCTGCTGCCGGCTCCCTGACAGGTCGTACTTCCTGCAGCTGTACCAATTCGCGGCGCCCTTGAGCTCGCCTGGCACACCGCCCAGGTTCATTCGAGGCTTAACAGCCTGCGTTGACTTGGCGCTGGAGGGGACCTATGGTCGGGGCGTGGACGCCGCTCCCGACTACCTGAGCATTCCCCTCGCCGAGGCCGCCAACGCCCCGGTCGGCATCCTCCCGGAGCCGTCGCGGCCACCTGGCGGCCCCCTGGTCCTGCGGGGCCTGCCGTTCGAGCTGGGCCCCGAATCACACCGCTGCCTGGTCCGCCTGGGGGGCGAGGGCGGTGCCAGGGAGGCAGAGCTCACAATCGGCCTTCGGGCCCGCCACCTGGTCTTCGCGCACCGCCTGCTCTCGTCTCGCATCCTCCAGGGTGATCCGCCCGGCCGGCCGGTGGCCAGGGTGACGTTCACATATGAGGATGGCGAGCAGGTCGCGCACACGGTAAGGGAGCGGTTCGAGGTGGCTGAGATCCCCACCCGATGGGGCCAGCTGCCGTTCCTCGCTCTGCCGGACACGCCGGACCAGCTCCCGGCCGATCGCTGGCGGGGCGCCTACGGGACAGTAGGCGAGCGGCAGACCGAAGCGTTCCAGGGCTGGGCCCGCTGGTTCTATCTGTGGGCCTGGCGCAACCCGCGACCGGAGGCGCGGATCGAGAGTCTGCTCGCCGAGTCGCTCGGGCCCGACTATGCGATCGGCTCCATCGTGGCCGGCCTTGCCGACGAGTTCCCGTTCCCGCGCGACGGCATGCGGGCGCTCCGGGTCATCATCAGCGACCCGGCGGAAGCGGACTGGCGGCTTGCCGTCGACCGCGGGGTCGCCACCTTTCCGTACCGCCTTCCGGACTCGTCGCCCCACGAGTTCCTGTCGGACCCGCTGGCCGGCTTCGGCGATGCTCACGGGCCCGGGACCAGTCCGGCTGGCGTGGAGGTCTCTGCGGTGGCTTCGGCGACCCTCAGCGTCCGCAGCGGCGATGATGAGCTCGGCTCGGTAAGCTGGCACGACCTCCTCGCCAAGGGCGCCACCGAGTCCGGTCGAGTCAGGATCGAGGTCGTCGACCCTGGCCGGAACTGGGTCCGCGTCACCGTGCTCGACGATGCAACTGGGCAGCCGATTCCATGCCGGGTCCACTTCCGCTCCCCCGCCGGCGTGCCGTTCCAGCCGCACGGCCATCACTCGCAGGTCAACCAGGGCCTGGGCACCTGGCACTCGGACATCGGCGGCGATCTCCGCCTGGGCTCGATCAGCTACGCCTACATCGACGGCCGTTGCGAAGGCTGGCTGCCACGCGGAGAGGTCCTGGTGGACGTCGCGTGTGGCTTCGAGTACCAGCCGCTGCGATCCCGTGTCAGCGTCGAGCCCGGACAGCGAGAGATGACGCTCCGGCTCAGGCGGATCCGCGACATGAACGCTGAGCACTGGTTCAGCGGCGACACCCACGTCCACTTCCTGTCGACGCAGGGGGCACAGCTCGAGGCCAGAGGCGAGGACCTGAACGTGGTCAATCTCCTGCTGTCGCAGTGGGGTCACCTGTTCACGAACACAGAGGAATTCACGGGCGAGCCGCTGGTGTCACGCGACCGTCGCACGATCGTGTACGCGACCCAGGAGAACCGGCAGCATCTGCTA
>Ga0126383_10002222_pt1 | contig 12474 bp, 13 predicted proteins | sample PanSoiMetPlot_35_FD_96882 | JGI IMG/M metagenome (GOLD analysis project Ga0126383, IMG submission 96882) | Tropical forest soil microbial communities from Panama - MetaG Plot_35 | ecosystem: Environmental > Terrestrial > Soil > Tropical forest > Bulk soil | place: Panama | collected 2016-02-17
GCTACTGCGGGTGGTACTGACATCATTGCGCAGTTCTACAATGACAAAGTCAGCCTGGGCCACGAAGTCAGTACCACCTGCCGTAGCAGGGGTCATCTATCCAAACCCGGCCTGACTACCCACCCGCTACTGCGGGTGGTACTGACATCATTGCGCAGTTCTACAATGACAAAGTCAGCCTGGGCCACGAAGTCAGTACCACCTGCCGTAGCAGGCGGGTCATCTATCCAAACCCGGCCTGACGGCCTACCCACCGCTACCGCGTCTGACATCATGGCGCAGTACAACAATGACAAAGTCAGCCTGGGCCACGAAGTCAGTACCACCTGCCGTAGCAGGTGGGTCACCTATCCATAACCCGGCCTGACTGACGGCCTACCCACCCGCTACTGCGGGTGGTACTGACATCATGGCGCACCATCCGCTCATGCGGATGATACTGACATCATCGCGGGCCCGCCCGCTACCGCAGGCGGTTCTGACCAAACCAGGTCACTATCGAGTAGCGCTCACCGCGAACAACCGGCGTCACCTCATGAGTCGTCTCGGACCGGAAGGCCACCAGAGTCCCGGCCTCACCCTTCAGCCGAAACCTGCGATTGGATCGCCAATCAGAAAAGACGAGTGCGCCGCCATCATAAGTCTGATCAGCTGCGAGCTCAGATTCGCAATTCAGAAATATACTGACCGAGACGCGCCGCCCTTCATCAGATTTCATTCTCACCATGCCGGTGTTCCCGTCCTGATGCGCCACGAAAAAATCTCCCACGCGATAACGAAGAAACTGCGGCGATTCACATCCGCTGAGACGAAGGCCAAACCGCTGCTCCAGCGCCGGGCCATATTCGTCTAAGCGGCGCTGGACAAACCCGACCGTCTCTTCCGCAGGCAATAGCTGAACAGTCCGGCGAGTTCGTTCATCAACTAGTGGAGCAGCACCCTTCCCATAACTCGGCGCCAACCTGGAGCGAGAATGCTCCAGTTCAAATATCAGGTGACGACAAGTTTCGGCATCGAAGAAGTTCTTCACCAGGTGAAGATCGAAATGTGATTCGTCGTCAGCTTCAATCATCGGCGTCGGCAGCTGCTCAAAGTCGAAAGTGTGCGGCTCTGCCGCTTCCCAGTGCGGCAAGGCTTGCCTTTCCGAGAAATGGGTAATGGTATTCGAGGCTACGCCTCGACCTGCGGTTCAGAGCCTGCAAAAACTTAAGAGTCGTTTGTCGGTAAGGCAAGCCTTACCGCACTGGGGAGCGGCAAGCCGCGACGCGTCTTTCAATCCTGATTCCAATCTCCACGCCACCGAACTGATAAGGCAAAGCCGCCGGCAAACAAAATAAACCGCCAGCGCGATCCATCGCACTGGCGGCTCACTTGTCATCCACTGCCGTCAGACCTTACGGCCGCGCTGGGAAAATCCCCTGCAGCGCGATACAAAAGTTCAGGGTCAAATACGGCTGCATATTGTTGTGCGGTAGTCCCCCGCCTGCCGGCGGCAACGCCTGAAAGGCCATCAGCGTAAGGTTCTGGGTGGTATTGGTCATATACGCATTGCCCTGCGACGATTTCGCCAGCATCACGTCAGGCGCGGGATTCTGCAGACCACCGGCATCAACGTTGTGAGTTTGGATGTTGTGCGTGTGCAAGGGTATCTCACTAACCAGCAGGGTAACAGTCTCGGTGCCGGAGCTCTCACCGAGATCACGGAGAGATAGACCCTGGCCCTGCCCCGGCTGCATTGGGGCATTGCCTTGCATGTCTGGTAACGCGAAGGTCGATTTGCCGTCGCCACCGTAAGTCGTACCCAGCAGCGAAAACAGCGCGGTGTTTTGCGAAATGGGCAGCAGTTGACCGAAGGCGAAAGCCCAGCCAGTGGGCGGGAAGTTAAACGGAAAGATTCTGATTTCAGCTACGAATTGATCGGACATGAATAGTCTCCTTAATCGAAGGAAGCGGTTGTTCTCTTAGCACCAGCTCTTAGCTCTTAGCTCTTGGCCGTCATCATGTCGGTGACGGAAAGACACCGAAGAGAGAAATAATAAAGTTGATACAAAGAAACGGCTGGACGTTCTCATGCGGTTGACTTCCTCCCGCCGGCGTTATCGAGTTCGCATTAAGCGTGGCGTCGGGTGTGTCCTGAATAAAGAGCTTGATCGTCGGCGATGCGGCGATCACCTGGCCGTTCGGAGCATTTTGTCCGCCGGCAGCGGTAGAACAGGTAAATGGATGGGTGTGATTCGGTATCTGTTGGGTCGTCAGGGTCACCTGCTCGACACCGGCCTCCTCGCCGATTTGGTAGTTGGTGCCGTCCGGACCCTGGCCCCAATGAATCGGCACTCTGCTGGCCAGATTCGGCAGATTAAAGGTCTCCTGGCCGTCGCCGCCGTAAGTGGTGCCAATCAATTGGAACAGCGTTTCATTTTCTGAAATCGGAAGGGTCTGTCCCTCACAAAACATCCATCCGTTGGGCGCGAAGTTGCCCGCGAACAATCTAATTTCTCCGACATATGGTGCCATTAGTCTGCTCCTTTAGTTTTGCGACGGGAAGATTCCCTGCAAGGCAATAATAAAAGTCACAGCCAGATACGGCATCATGTTGGTATGAGCCTGGCTGCCGCCAACGCTGGTAACGGTCGTGGGATCCAGTGTGGTCAGGTTATTAGGTGGACCATAAAGGTTACCGGCGTTCGCGAACACCGTGTTGTTCGCAGCGGGCGTATCCCCAACGGTGGTAGAGGCCTGCAGAGCGTGAAGATGCGTCGGCAATTGCTGTATGTTCACCGTCACCGCGGTAGTGCCGGCCGCTTCTCCGAGCGTGTGTCCGCTACCCATACCAATGGGCGTGCGGCCGCGCAGGTTTGGCAAATTAAATGTGGTCTGCCCATTACCACCGTAGGTCGTCCCTAACAAAGAAAACAGCGCCTGGTTCTGATTGATCGGCAGTGTCTGTCCATTGCAAAGGGCCCAACCCTTGGGTGCGAAATTAAAGCTGGCGAGTTTGATTTCAGAGAGAAATGGTTCTGACATAGAGTGGTCTACTCCCTTATCTAACGGGGACGGAAAGCTGGCCAAAGCTCATTAGCAGCGAAGGCGTTCCTTGCAACCGAATGAGCTCAAACTGGAAAACCTAGAGCGACAGCAAGTTCGAGGCGGCGCGGATTCTAATCGCAAGCTTCGCAAATTGCAAGCAAAATCTTTGCTACAACTTAGCCGCTAAATGAGCAAGTCAGAACCGCCTGCGATAGCGGGCGGGCCCCGCCCACAGCGGCCGAACTTTTGTTTTCGCAAGGCGCAGGCCCGCCCGCTACCGCAGGCGGTTCTGACCGTCGCGCTGACTACTTTTTCTTTTTCGGGGTCGGGGTTGGTGTAGGCGACGGGGCCACGTACGTCAACCGGTTGATGGTCGCCAGGTACTCAGGCGTGCCGCGCCGATCGGCGCCGGCCGGCACCAGGAATAATTGGAATGTTCCCAGCGCCGCATGCACCACCACATAAGTATCCTGCTTGAGCTGACTGCTGCCGCCGTTGAATCGCAGCGAGAAGCATTCGCCCCCGGCAGGCGCAGGCAGATCGCTCACACTCACCAGGGTAGTATTGACCGTGCCGGACGCTGCCTGAATTTGAAAGATCGAGTTCACATACGAAACGAACGTGGCCTTGGAATAGTATTGAAGCGGATCGTCGGGCTGTTGCAACCAGCTGGCAACGGCCTTGATTGGCACGGCCGCAGCCACTGCCGCAATCGTACCCGTCTGCAAAAATTGTCTTCGCGATGTCGTCATCCCGTTTCTCCTAGTCTTCAGGGCAAGTGGGAAGCTTAGGTAAAACGAGCGGGATTGTACGGGCCTTTGCATAAACATGCAATAGGATTATCCGTTAATTTCTCATGACGCAGGCGCGGCGCTGCGGGCCATTGGAAACCCACCCGCTACCGCAGGTGGTACTGACCTGACAGCGCACCGGGCCCTCTTAGCCCCGGTTAGAACCGCCTGCGGTAGCGGGCGGGCCCTCGTCGCCCGGGTCAGTACCACCTGCGGTAGCGGGTGGGTAGATCGCCCCCCGGGCAGTCGCGCCGGACGCTACCGGCCGCACTCTAAATTCGCATGATTGAGTTAGTAGGGACTGCGCGAAGGCGCGTTGAGATTCGCGAAGGCGGCTGGTGAGATACGGTTAATGACAGCCCGGTATCTTTGCGCGCCGTTCTGATCCGATCCGGCCGGCACCAGAAACAGCTGGAAGACCCCCAGCGCCGGATGGACCAGGAAATAGGTATCCTGTTTCAAGGCGTGGCTGCCGCCCACAAACAGTAGCGAGAAAGCTTCACCGCCGTCAGGCGCCGTCAGGTCATCGACCTTGGTCAGGGTCGCGTCGAATGGTCCATTCCCGGTCTGAATCTGAAAGACTGAATTAAGGTATGAGACGAACGCAGCCTTCGAGTAGTTGGCGAGTGGATCGTTTTGCGGCGGCGGGTTATCAATAGGATTGCCGTCGCGCTCTTTCCAGCTCTGGCCCAGAGCAGTCTTGACCGGCAGCGCAGATACTGCGGCTGCCAGGATTCCGGCCTTAACGAATTGTCGACGAGATACAGCCACTACGGGTACTTAAGAATGCAATCTACAGCGAGGCTACTGAAGGGGCGGAGGGCCGGGAGGGGATCCGCTCTTATCAATCAGGGCGAGAGCAGTCTATTATGTTTTGCCTTCGATTTCAATTGAGCTTTTCTATTTTTTGCTAATGCCATAACTGATTCGATAATGACAACTTGCCCGCAATTCTCATTACCGCAAGAGGGAACACTAGTGCTGCGGCCGGTAACCCCCGACGATGACCTTTTTCTGCTCTCAGTATATGACAGCACGCGCACGGAGGAATTGGACCAGGCTGAGTGGCAGCCCGGACAGCGCGAAGCATTTGTCCGCTGGCAATTCGATCTGCAGCGGCAGGAGTATGACCGGCGCTTTCCGGAAGCGGAGTACTACGTCATCGTAATCAATAACGAGGCAGCCGGCCGCATCTGGATCGGCGAGGACCAAAGACAGATGCGTTTGTTGGATATCGCGCTGCTGCCGCAGTTTCAAAATCGCGGCGCGGGCACGGCCCTATTGCGCTGGCTGATTGAGCGAGCCAAAGCCAGCGGCAAGCCGCTCCGTCACATGGTCTTTATGCTCAACCAGGACGCCCACCGATTTTATGAGCGCTTGGGTTTTGTGGTGATCGAAGACCTCGGCGCCTACCGACACATGGAGTCGAAGGCGGGCAATTGAACATTTGTTCATTGACTCATTAGTTCATTGGCCCAATGAGTGAATGAATCAATGACTCAATGCCTCAATCTCTATAGTAATTAAAGACGGCTTCATATTGAGGGCCGCGCTGGTTGGGTGTCACCGGGACCAGGAAGATGTCCAGCTCGCCCATCTGCTCGTGCGACAAATGATACAGGCCTTGTGGCAGCAATAAGTTGGCGGGGCAGCTGAACACCGCTGAGAAGCGCTCCATCCCCTTTTCCTCATGCTCCTGAGGGCGGTAGGCGGTCACTTCAACCAGGTCCAGGGGCAGATCGCCATCACTAAATTTCACATAAAACCTCGAGTTCAGATGCCTGGAGAATTCTTGCTCAGTCAGTTGGGCCATGACAGGGTTCGATTCCTCACTGCGCGTCATCATGCAGCGTCTTCAACTTTCTGATTTCGAAACGCCGCGAGCCCGAAGGGATAGTGACCACTACTTCGTCGCCTTCCTCTTTGCCCATCAGGCTGCGACCAATGGGCGAGACCGTGGAGATCAAGCCGGCGGCCGGATCGCTCTCTTCCGGAGTCACCAGCCGATAAGTGACTTCTTCATCTTTCGCCGCGTCGTAGAGCACCAGGGTCGAGCCATAGCCGGCCTTGTCGCGCGGAATGCGCGAAAGATCTATCGAGGCAACTTCGGCCATCCGCTGGCGCAGTTCGCGAATGCGCGCCTTGACCATGGTCTGACGCTGGAGCGCGGTTTGATATTCCGAGTTCTCGCGCAAATCGCCGAACTCGCGGGCGCGCTTGATCTCTTTGGGCAGATGCACGCGCAACTCGGTTTCAAGTTCGTCGAGTTCCGCCTGGAGTTTTTGTTTTACGTCTGCTACGCCGCTGGACACGATTTGTATGCTCTCTTTGATTCATTGACTCATTGACTCATTGACTCAATGATTGAATGAGCCAATGGATCAATGAGTCAATCGCCTAGGCCTTGCCTTTATTCCCCAGCGCGTCTTCGATCGCCTGACGCATCTGTTGCGGAGTCGAGTTAGGGCTGAAACCAGTGAAGTGCTTGACGATATTACCGTCGCGCGAAATGACGAAACTCTGCGGGATGACCGGGCGGCCCTGCACTGCCTGCATCAACGGTCCGGCGAGCGTGCCGTCATCCCAGATGATTTGATAAGGCACGTTCTGGGCCTTCACAAACTCCTTGACCCGCTGCGGATCGTCCTGATCGTTATAAGTCGTCGCCAGGCCCAGCACCACCAGTCCGCGACTCTTATATTCGTTGCTCATCTTCACGAGCTCCGGCATTTCCATGCGGCAGGGACCACACCAGGTGGCCCAGATGTTTACGATCACGACCTTGTCGGCGTAATCCGAAAGCTTCAGCGAGCCCCCATCGATCGTATGCAAAGTGGTATCGCGCACCTCCGCGGGAACCGGCACGAATGCTGCCGGCGCGTTGGGATTATTGCCCGCCGGTGGTTTGCTTGCCGTGGCGCTCGTGGGAACCGGCGCCGAGACGTTCCGCGAGCCGTACCGAGCCACGCCGTACCAGATGATCAGCCCCGCCACGATAACCGTGATTGCCACCCGGCCGCCGGTCCAGAATGATTCCTTCTTAGACTCAGACGATGCGGTCTCGCCGCTAACGGGCTCAGTGTCGATGGATGAAGCCACGCAATTCCTGCCTTCTCGAAATTCAATTTGCCGCGGACACGACACGGAACGTAGCCACGCGGGTCAGGTCAGTGCCAATAATCGCATACTCACCCGGCATCAGCGAAGCGCGCGGACGCAGTTCCATGAATACTTCGTCGACGACTTTGACCAGACCGCGGGGAATAGGCCGGACGATTTCAGAAGACGATATGGCAAATCCGGATCGACCCCGTTCGGCGATCGCCGTGACCCGCCGCGAGCCATGATGAGGCGTGAGCCAGACGATCAAGGGCGGATGCGCGCCGCCGCGGTCATTGGTAAAGAGGTAGATATTCGTGTTGGCCGGCAACACCGTCAACGCATGCTCGCCCTTCAGTTCGAGGTAACTCGTGGTAGTGCTCTTTGCGACCTGGTCCTGCTTCAGCGGCGTGGTCGCGGCTTCAAAAGGCAAGGGTTGGAACTTCGCCTGCTGGTCAAGAAAGTAAATCAAAGAATGATCGGCGGGGGGATTGGGCGGGAGATCCTGCTGGAGAAACCCGGCTACGGGAGCGCCACTCACGACACAGATTATCGCCAGGATGAAACCGAATACGTTATTCATTGCGGCTCGCCGCTACCGAGTGCGGTAAGGGTCGCCTTACCGTAAATTGATTCTTCAAGACGACGAGGCTGCGCCTCCTCGGCAGAAGCTTAGGTATCATCTGCCGGTAAGGCAAGCCTTACCGCACTGTGGAGCGGCGAGCCGCTGTCGCTTTCGTCACGCCATGCTTTTACCGGCAGCCCGAAGGGCTGCGAGAGAGTAGCCGGTGGTCGCAGCGCAACGAAGACCACCGGAAGAATCAATAGAATCGGCCGCACCTGAAAGGGTGCAAGAAGTCTGGCACCCTTCCGGGTGCTAATGCTCTTCGCTCGATGACCGGTGATCTTCGCTGCGCTACGACCACCGGCTACTTTCCCGCAACCCTTCGGGTTGCAAAACGCCACCAGGTTCAACTAACCATCGAAGTCCAAACCAGCTAAATTAAATATACGCACTCCAAATAAGACCCTCTCACGAAAAATAAAAACTTATCAGGAAAACTCTATATCGATTAAACTTCACTCAAGACATCTGCGGACCGTCGTGGGCCTAATTGGAGCAGCATAGATGACCAAATCTTCGACAACATCATATTTCACAATCGCGCTTCTGATCTTCGCCTTGGCCATCAATAGCCTGGCCCAGCAGGATATTTCCGGCGGCGCGAGTGTCCTTTTGGCCAGCGCCGACGTTGAAGCGAAACTCGGCAAAGGGATCTTCACCCCGGTCCAGAACAAGCCGCACCTCAACAAGACGCCGGATAAAAAGCCTGTCCGCCGCACGGTCGCCTCCAGTCATCCGCGCTCGACCGGCGGGGGAAACCGGCCCACCAACTCGGGCAACTCCGGCAATCGCAACACCGGCAACACTCGGCCGGCCATGGACGCCGAAGCCTATAACAAACAGGGCGATGATTTTTTTGACACAGGCAAATTCGATCAGGCTTCTGACTCGTATCAACAGGCGATCAAGCTGCGCGGCGATTACGCTGAGGCTTATCTCAACCTGGGCGAGACCTATTTCAACCTGGGCCGCTATGACGAAGCGATCGCCGCGGACGATAAAGCCATCTCTTTGAATCTGAAAACCGCCGATGCGTATCGCGCCCTCGGTCTGGCCCACCTGCAAAAGAATGATCTGGCTGACGCAGTCGCCGCGCTCAAACGCGCCAACGAATTGAATCCGAATGATGCCGAGGTGCGCAGCGCCCTGGGTCTGGCGTACTACAACCAGGGCGCGGCGGCTTACAACGACAAGAATTACGCCGACGCGATTGCCCGCTATCAGGAGGCGATCGGCGTGAAGCATGACTACGCCGAAGCCTATAACAACCTCGGCGACACCTACCGGCAACTCAATAAACCGGCGGAGGCCATCGACGCTTACAAACACTCGGTGGCCATCAAAGTAGATACGATTGAGCCCTACAGCAGCCTCTCGATGATGTACGACGAACTCGGCCGTTATCCGGAAGCGGTGGACGCCTACAAGCAGGTCATTAGATTAAAGGCGGATGACGCGGAAGCGAACAACAACATGGGCTATGCCCTGGGCAAGAGCAAGCGCTGGCCGGAAGCGGTGGCCGCGTTTCAGCGCGCGATTCAAATCAAACCGGATTATGCCGAAGCCTATAGCAACCTGGGCTGGGCCTATAACAACCTCGGCAACTTTCAAGCAGCGCTTCAGCCTTTAAAAAAAGCGGTGGAGTTAAAGCCGTCGTTGCCGGAAGGCCATTTTAATATCGGCATCACCTATTCGCGTCTGGCGCAAAACTCCCCGGACTTCAAGCCGCAGGCGCTCGCCGAGTTTCAGGAGACCATTAAGCTGAAGCCCGACTGGCCGGCGGCGCAGAACAATCTCGGGTTTGCTTACGGCAACCTGGGCAAATGGAAAGAAGCGATCGCCGCGCACAGCGAAGCAGTCAGGCTGAAACCCGACTATGCCGGCGCCTACTACAACCTGGGCATTGCCTACCTAATGAGTGGTGACAAGAAGAAGGCCACCGAGCAGTACGAAAAACTAAAGCCGCTCAGCGCCAACAACGCCGCCGCGTTGTACCAGCGGATTTATAACAAGCCGCCCCCAAAGAAGTAGCCGCAAACGGGATCCTGCGGGATGAGGTCATTACCAGCTGAGCCGGATAAGGTCAGCACCAGCTGCGGTAGCAGGTGGGTTAGGGACTACATCGCGTTACTGCAGACTACCCACCCGCTACCGCAGGTGGTACTGACTCGCCTTCACAGAATGCGGCTTGCCGCTCCCCAGTGCGGTAAGGCTTGCCTTACCGTCAAGGTCCACTAAAAAGAAAATGAGGCTACGCCTCAGCCCCTCCATTTCATCTGACCGATGTCCACCATCAACGGCTCGCCTTCTAAAGTATTTCGGTTCCAAATCCTCACACTCGAATACAGATAATCCTCTGCCCGCACAACCAGCCCCACCCTGACCGGATTCTGATGTGTGTAATGAACGCGCTGCATTAACATGCTTTCGCTCGTCAACAGCCGGACATTCGGGTGATGGTCCCAAAGAGAATACTCATGCCGCCTGGCTGAGCACTGACGTCTCAGCTTTGCCAGTGAACCCAGGTGGCCTTCACACTTTAGATAGTCGATTACTCTTCGACTGATGATCCCATTGATGAAGCGAAGGACAACAGCCGCTTTCTGCTCACCGTCGGTAACTGCGTGTAAGTGATCCGGCATGACTACGTATGCCAGAATGACAAACTTGCCGGAGTTGCGTGCCTCATCAAGTGCGCGGCAGGCTACCGATTTCATTGAATCAAGTTGAAAGACGGATAACCGATCTTTCGTAACCGAAGTAAGGTAATAGGCCGGAGAGTTTGGGGAGATGTGGTTCACGGCGCGCGAGGCGTAGCCTCGCGCGTATAACTACTGGGTCTTTGCCGGTAAGGCAAGCCTTACCGCACTGGGGAGCGGCAAGCCGCGTCGGAAACGGGCAGTTACAGATTTTGCCAGTTAATCGGCAGGCTACCCACCCGCCTCCGCAGGTGGTACTGACTGGTCTTCACAGAATGTCCTGCGCTCTTAGGGTAATCACCGTCGCTACTACCAGCACGAAGAACATCAGCATCAGCACGAATGGATCGAGCAGGATGTTTCCCCAGGGGTGCAGAAAGTTGATGTAGCTGCTCAGGTCTGCGGGAATTTTTTCGGCGGCCGGGACCTCAGGCGCCTTGCCGAGCTTAGGCGCTTCCGGCCGTTTGACGTTCGGATTGTAAGGCGCCTGTTCAAGATAGGACTTCATCTTGTCCTCGTAGTCCTTCATCTTGTCTTCGGCATCTTTTTTGTAATTCTCGATATCGCTGCGGGCCTTCTGGATATTTTGATCGTTCACGTCCTCGACGTGCTTGTAGAGACCCTTCCCCTTGTTTGCGCCTTCCTCATCGGAACCTTGCTCGTCGAGCGTATCCAACGTCGAGAAACGCTTGATGCCGTCAAAGGACCAGGTCGCCGGAATCACGGTGCTGATGACACGGGCCGCATTTTCCGGGACCCCGACCAGGCCGCAGAACAGAATCTGCGGGATCAGGATCAAGGGCACCATGCTGGTGGCCATCTCGGAAGTTTTGACAATTGCCGAGATGAAGAGACCGAGGGCGATGCCCACCATGGCCGTGATGAGCACGATGATCACTTGCGGGATGGCCCAGCCCGGCACGGCCATCAGTCCGGTGTAATGGAAGAATTTCAGAGATGCGTAAAGCGCGATGCACTGCAACGACACGATCACTGCCAGGACGAATAGTTTCGATCCGACGTAAGGCAGGAGACGCAGATTGACCATGCGTTCTCGCGTGTAAACGGCACGTTCGCGAATGATCTCGCGCGAAGCCACGGACGTCCCAAACCAGATCGAGACCAGCGCCAACACAAAGTAAGGAAAATCTCGCGGCGCGTTGGCGCCGACCACCAGATAAGTCAGAAACGCGATAATCGGCGCCTGGCCAAAAAGGATCAGCAGATTGAACTTGTCGCGCGTCAGCACCTCAAAGTAGCGTCGCGTGAGCGTGCCCCACTGGCGCGCGGTGTCCACCATGCTCATGCGCCGCTTGGGCGGGGCCGCCGCCCGGCCATCTCGCGGCAGCACGCTCAAGGGATCGACGACGTTGCGCCGGTACTGCTCGGTAGTTTGAAACTTCTGCTTCCAATTTTCCGCGACCTGTTCCGAGATTTGTTCGCGCTGGTTCTTGAGGGCGCTCTTTTGCGCCTTGGTGGCGTTCGCCGGCAGCGGCGGCAGCGAAGCGAGTTGCTGCTCGATGGGAGCCTCGAGTTTGTCGTAGAGATCTTTGAAGCTGTCGGCCTGGACATGGGCCAGGGCTTCCTGCGGCGCGCCATAAAACACCAGCTTGCCCCGCATCAGCACCACGATTTTGTCGAACAGCTTCACGTTCTCCATCGCATGGGTGGTGAGAATGACGGTCCGGCCGCTCTCGGCAATTTGGCGGAAGAGCTTCATGATCTTTTCTTCCGTCGCCGGATCGAGACCCGACGTCGGCTCATCCAGAAAGATCACGGACGGTTTCGTAATCAGTTCGACCGCGATGGAAACCCGCTTGCGCTGCCCGCCGGACAATTGCGAGATGGCCACGTCGCGGCGCTCTGACAAGCCGGTGACATCCATTACCTCATTCACGATCTGATCTATTTCGCGGCGCGAGACATCGCGCGACAGACGCAAGCGCGCGACGTAGTACAGCGTGCGATACACCGTTAGTTCGCGATGGATGATGTCATCCTGCGGCACGTAACCAATGGACTGCTTTAACGAATCGAGGTGGCGATAGAGATCGAGATTATTGATCAGCACATGACCGCTGGTGGCTGGCCGCATGCCGTTGAGCGAATCCATCAGGGTTGACTTGCCCGCGCCGGATGGCCCCAGCAATCCCACAAACTCGTTGGGCTGGATGGTGAGACCGACGTCATCGAGCAGTTTGATCGAGCCGCCGCCCGATCGGTTCTTCACCAC